>Ga0316207_10000430_pt1 | contig 71122 bp, 71 predicted proteins | sample 6weekpyrite_MG_FD_204943 | JGI IMG/M metagenome (GOLD analysis project Ga0316207, IMG submission 204943) | Microbial mat bacterial communities from mineral coupon in-situ incubated in ocean water Damariscotta River, Maine, United States -... | ecosystem: Environmental > Aquatic > Marine >... | reverse complement strand
AATAGTAAGACTTGAAAATATTATGATAATGATCAAATTATTGGTAAAAAACGGATAATTATAAAAAATCTCATTATAATTAGAAATAGACTTACATTTAAAATGTAATATATTTCTTATTATTTAGGCTTATTTGTATAAAATGCTTGCTATTAAGAAGAGGGATATTTTGACGAATATCTTGGTTCATATTGTGTTGATATGGATGAGATAAAAGGAAAAGTTAGTGATGTTGAATTAGAAATTCTTCTCAAAATACGTAAACAATCTTTATGGCCTATAGATAACATACGTGTCAGTCAATATAGCGAAGATGACCTATTTGATATGATAGAATTTTTATACCAAAACGTATCAAAACCTATTGATGGTGACTATCATAATTATAACGATTGTGGAATGCACTGGCATACATTCAATAAAGACGAAGGCGAAAGCATTTATTTGGAAAAAATAAATGCTATTCTTGCTTTATATAAAAAACCATTTGAACTATCCAAACATGGTGAAATACTGCATAAGCCTGAGCAAGGTTTTGAAACAATATTTGAGGCTGATATTCCTTCGAGTGATGTAAATATTAATACACGTATTGATTCAGCAGTTCTTCGTTATAGAAGGCATGGTTCAACTTTGGATGACCGAAGACAAGCAGTGCGTGACTTAGCTGATGTACTTGAGTATCTAAGACCAAAAGCTAAGTCTTTAATTACAAAACAAGATGAAAAAGATCTATTCAATATTGCCAATAATTTTGGTATTAGACATCACAATGACAAGCAAAAAACGAACTATGATACTGGGCTATGGCTAAGTTGGATGTTTTATTATTATCTAGCTACTATACATGTATTATTGAGAAAGATGTCACATGACGAACTTAACAAATCATAGCACACAAATAAAGTACCTAAAGCACTTTATTTGTGTATTTAACCGTTATATCAAAATTTAATAAAAAGGAAAAATATTGGATAAAAATATCATCAAAGAGAACTTAGTTTCTGTCTTATTTGTAATGATTACATTAAGTGCAGGCTTTATATATCTAATTGCTGAGTACAAAGCACTAGAAAATCAGAAATCAACTTTTAGTCAAAAATTACATGACGAAAGAATTAAACTTAATGAACAAAAAAATGAAATAAAGTTAATGGAAAAAGATTTAGAAAATCAAATACTACAAGCAAAATTAAAATACAAAGATGATTTAGTAGAAATAAAAAGCATACAAAATAAAAGCAGTTTAATTGAATCAAAAGAATTTCAAAAGTATCAAATTAAAATGAATACATTAGTAGGTAAACAAGATATCGAAATTGAAAACCTAACTAATAAAATAAATGTACGAGATAATAAAATTATTACTTTAAATAAAACATTAGAAGAAATCAAAAAAGAAAATAAAAAATTATCTATACTCATAGATGATATGCATAATGCAGAAAAAATCTCAAATCTTATTTCGAAACACCGAAGTAAATACTCAGATATTAATAAGAATAAATATGATAAATATGAACATTACTTACAAGCAATTGATGAATATGAATCTATACATAGTTTAATAAAAATTTATAAGTTAACTAATGAATATAGTCCATTTATTAGGAATATGAAAGAAAGATACTATGTTAATAAATAATGATATAACAAAGCTTTGGAGAGAAATATATGGCAACAGTTACATTTACTGGAAAATCAGGAAAAAAATATGAGTTTGAAATTTATGATATAAATGCAGAATGGAATGATAATATTTCTGCAATTTATATAGTTACAAAAAGACAAGCAAAAGATGATGGAGGCTATTCTCATAATAGAATTTATATTGGAAGAACAAAAGACTTAAAAGAAAGGCACGGTAATCATCATCAACAAAATTGTTTTGACAAACATAATGCAAATCGCATTTGCATCTATCAAGAAAAAAATGAGCAAAAACTTATTGATATAGAAACTGATTTAATCCAAGGCAATACTACTAAATGTAATGAGACATAAATTTATTAATGGGCAAAACTTAAGTATGATGAACTTAAGTTTTGTTATAATGATAATTAAATAAATTATTGGAGTTTATTATGCAAACTTTAGCCGTGCAAGTTCAAGATGATTATATTCAAGATTTTATGAATTATGTTAATAACCATAGTGAAAGTATCACTATTTCAAAAAATCAAAACTTAGAAAATGATTCATTCTTTCATGAACGAAAGAAAGAATTACATCAAATAAGAGATAATATAAAAAGTGGAAAAAGTCAGTTGATTTCATTTGATGATTTTGAAAACAAAACTAACCAACTTGAAAAAAAACTTGAACTAAAATATGCAAATTAAACTCGATAGAAAATTTGAAGTAAACTTCAATATTATCTTTGAGTATATTGCGAAAGATAAACTATCCGCTTCTAAGAAATTTAAAAAAGAATTATTTGCACAAATTAAAAATCTTCCAAACTTCCCATATAAATTTAGAAAATCATATTACTTTGATGATGAAAAAGTTAGAGATATGACTTTAAAAGGCTATACAATTATTTATGAAGTTGACCTTGACAATAACTGCATAGTAATATTAAATATCTTTCAAAAAAACAAACCATTGCAGTAGTTCAGATACAACAAAACATAGGAACATAATAAATTGCCTACGGCAATTTATAGTTCTATTCACCCGTTAGTTTAATATATAAAGTTGGAAATAATACAGTTTATATAATGGTAATATTTGATTCAAGACAAAATGTTGAGGAGCTACTATTACAAAAACTGCTAAAAGGTTAAATACTAACAAGTATATAGATTTTATTGATTAAAAAATAGACTTCCTTTAAAATCATTTTCGCTATCATTCTAAAACTATTTACTTACCCTGAGGAAAATATGCAACTACTAGATGGTAAAGCACTCTCCAAAAAAATTAAAAATGATGTAGGACGCGATATTAGCGACCTTAAAGAAGAGCGTGGAATTGTTCCAGGTTTAGCTGTTTTGCTTGTTGGTAATGACCCAGCTAGCCATGTTTATGTTGGTATGAAGAAAAAAGCTTGTGAAGATGTTGGCATATATTCAATTACGCATGAGATGCCTGAGAGTATCGGACAAGATGCGATTATAGACACTATTAAAATGATGAATGAGAATCCAAATATTGATGGTATTTTAATTCAACTGCCACTTCCAGCGCACATCGATACAACACAAATTTTAGAGACAGTAGCCCCACACAAAGATGTAGATGGTTTTCATCCATTTAATGTTGGTCGTTTAAGCTCTGGGCTTGATGGTTTTGTGCCGTGTACTCCACTTGGTGTTATGCGACTTTTAGAAGAGTACAAACTAGATGTAAAAGGAATGAATGCTGTTGTTGTTGGTGCTAGCAATATTGTTGGTAAACCTATGGCTAGTCTACTTTTAAATGCTGGTGCTACTGTTGACATCTGTCACATTCACACAAAAAATTTAAAAGCCCATACAATTCATGCTGATATTTTACTAGTTGGTGTTGGAAAACAGAACTTAATTACAGATGATATGGTTAAAGATGATGTAATTATTGTAGACATTGGAATCAATAAAACAGATGAAGGAAAATTAGTTGGTGATTGTGACTATAATGGACTTAGCAAAAAAGCCAGCTTTATAACTCCTGTTCCAGGTGGTGTTGGCCCTATGACAATTGCAATGCTACTTTCAAATACATACAAATCAGCAAAAAAGAGAAAAATAGATGAGTGATGAGAATAAAATAGAGAAAAAGTGGTATACAAAACTTTATGATTTTGCAAACTCTTGGACTGGTACGGTAATTATTGTACTAACAATTATATTTTTTGGAGCACAAGCTTTTATAATTCCAAGTGGATCTATGAAAAACACTCTTTTAATTGGTGACAACCTATTTGTAAAAAAGTTTGTATATGGGGTACCTACTCCACATATTCCATGGCTAGAAGTTCCACTAGTTCCTGGAACTGATGGACATATTGTAAATGGTGACAAGCCACAACGTGGAGACATAGTGATTTTTCGCTATCCACTAAACCATAAAACTCACTATGTAAAGCGTTGTGTAGGAGTTGGTGGTGATGAACTTTTCCTAAATAACAAAACACTCTATCTTCATCCTAACGAGGGTGATGACTATGTTAGAAAGAACTATAAAAAAGAAGATATTATAGCGATGTTTGATAGATTATGGATTAAAAACCCTTACAAAAAAGAGCACCCTGGAATCCATAATGATGATAGCATAACACCTGAAAGTGGTTATCCACCTCAAGTATTTGAGTTCATGCCTATCCGTGTTCCTGAAAATGAATTTTTCATGATGGGAGATAATAGAGATCACTCAAATGATAGTCGCTTTTGGGGAACAGTACCTTATGGTTTAGTTGAAGGTACTCCATGGTTTATCTACATGAGTATAGATGATGATTATAGCATTCGTTGGGATAGAGTTGGAAAGACTGTTGAAGAATTAGAGGCTATATAGAGTGGATTATAGTGTTTTTGATATTATCAAAGCACTAAGCGCTATCCTTGCACTAATTATCGCAATAATCGGACATGAAATTATGCACGGAAAAGTTGCATGGTATTATGGTGATGATACAGCAAAAAACGCTGGAAGGTTAAGCTTAAACCCTATTGTTCATGTAGATATAATTGGAACAATTGTTTTACCACTTATACTGTTTATCTCAAACATGCCATTTTTGTTTGGTTGGGCTAAGCCTGTGCCAATTGATGTAAAAAAAGTGGTCAAAAATGGTGGCTATAACGCAGCCATTGCTGTAAGTGCTGCTGGAATTGCATACAATTTTACAATAGCTATAGCAAGTTCAATTATACTTTCATTCTTAGATAAACCAACAACTATACTAGAATCTATCCCTTATATGGTATTAGTTCAATTAATTATATATAATACTGTTCTAGGTATTTTTAACCTGTGGCCTATACCACAGTTTGATGGTTCACATATTTTAAGATATATATTTATAAAGTTGAGCCTTAACAAAGCAGCAATTGCTATGCAAAAAGCTGAACCCTATGGAATGGTTATAATTGTCATAATTTTAGCAACGCCTGCTGGAATTGTTATATTTGAACCTGTACGTTTTTTACTAAACAATTGGTTATTAATAAATTAAAGGAAATAGATGAAGTTTTACATTGCAACTGATCATGCAGGATTAGATTTAAAAAATTACACAAAAGAGCTGTTAGAAGCACGTGGTCATGAAGTAGTAGACTTAGGTCCATACGACAAAGAACGTGTTGATTACCCAGACTATGCTAAAAAAGTTTCAACTTCAGTTCTTGGAGATGAAGGTACACAAGGCATATTAATTTGTGGAACTGGAATTGGCATGAGTATGACTGCTAATAAATTTAAAGGAATTAGAGCTGCACTTTGCACTGATGCTTTTACAGCTTCAATGGCAAGATCTCATAATGATGCAAACATTTTATGTTTTGGTGAACGTGTTGTAGGTTTTGGTGTTGCTGAGACTATAGTTGATGCTTGGATTAACTCATCTTTTGAAGGTGGCAGACATACTGGTCGTGTCGCTAAAATTGAGGATTAAGAATGTTTTTTGAATGGTCATTTTATACAATTGTAGTACTTATTGCTATGTATTTAGCAATTAAAATGTTCTATTTCAAAAATCTAAATATTCAAGAACAACGTAATAGCGATATGATGAAGCTGACTCTACAAGAGGCTGAGATACTCATTCGTAAATATCAGATACAGCTACAACGCTCACTTGGTAATATTGATATATTAACAGAAGAGTTAACAAAAATGCGTAATGATATGAAAGCATTAAAACAGAGAAATGCTCAACACAGGATTGAAGTTGAGCGTTCAAGATCATCAATTAAAGAGCTTGAATCTAGGATAGAAGCTCTATTATAAAAGGTAAACAATGGCACTTTCAGAAGAAGACAAAAAAGTACTTTTAGAATCAATCAGAGATATTCCTGATTTTCCAAAAGAGGGAATACTTTTTAAAGATATAACAACTCTACTAAGTAATGCGGAAGCTTTTGGTGTTTTAATGAAACATCTACATGCAAGATATAATGAGTATAATCTTGACTTTGTAGCTGGGATAGATGCGCGTGGGTTTATATTTGGCGCTGCTTTAGCCCAGATGCTAAATATCGGTTTTGTACCAATTCGTAAAAAGGGAAAACTACCATATACTACAATTTCAGAAGCTTACGATTTAGAGTATGGAACAGATGAGATAGAGGTTCACATTGATGCATTTACAAATAAAAAGGGTGCGCGTGTCTTATTGATTGATGATTTGATGGCAACTGGGGGAACAGCAACTGCAGCTGCATCATTAATTAAAAAAGTAGAGGCTGAATGTGTTGAGGCTTGTTTTATTATGAACCTAAACTTTGAAGATGCACAAGAGAAATTAGGTGCGCATACAAATATTTATACTGTTTTAGAGAACTTATAAAATGTATAGTCCACATAAATCACAATTTGATCCAGATAGCAATGGTCACTTTGGAATTCACGGAGGAAGATACGTTCCTGAAACTCTAATGCCACAACTTATACACCTAAATGAAGTCTATAAAGAGATACGTGAAGATAAAAGTTTTTGGGAAGAGTTTAACAAAATTTTAGAAGAGTATGTTGGTCGCCCTACTCCTCTTTTCTTTGCAGAAAATCTATCAAATGAGCTGGATGCAAAAATATATATTAAGCGTGAAGACCTTAACCATACTGGAGCACATAAAGTAAACAATACAATTGCTCAAGGTCTTATCGCCAAAAGAATGGGTAAGAAAAAAATAATTGCAGAAACTGGTGCTGGACAACACGGAGTTGCTACTGCTACAATTGCAGCACTTATGGGTTTAGAGTGTGATGTATTTATGGGTGCAAAAGATGTTAAACGTCAAGAGCTAAATGTTTTTAGAATGAAACTACTCGGCGCACGTGTTCATCCAGTAACAAGTGGAAGTCAAACCTTGAAAGACGCCATGAACGATGCAATACGCCACTGGGTTACAAATGCAAGAGATACCTACTATGTTATTGGAACAGTAGCGGGCCCTCATCCATATCCAATGATGGTTAGAGATTTTCAAGCTATTATAGGTTATGAGGCAAGAAAACAGATTTTAGAGCGAGAAAACAGACTGCCAGATCATGTAATTGCATGTATTGGTGGAGGAAGCAATGCTATTGGTATGTTTCATCACTTCTTAGAAGATAAAGAGGTAGAGTGTATTGGAATTGAAGCTGGCGGACTTGGAATAGAGACAGATAAGCATGGTTGTAGCCTTAAAAAAGGTTCACCTGGTGTGCTTCATGGTCAGATGAGTTACCTGCTTCAAGATGATGAGGGGCAAGTTTTAGAGGCCCACTCAATCTCTGCTGGACTTGATTACCCTGGAATTGGACCTGAACACTCTTTTCATTTTGATAATGAAAATGTAAAATATGACAATGTTACAGATGATGAGGCGCTTGATGCCTTTGTATGGTTAAGCCGCTCAGAGGGAATCATCCCAGCATTTGAGAGTGCTCACGCAATAGCTTACCTAAAAAAAATGGAAAATATAAAAGGTAAAATGGTTATCGTAAACCTCTCAGGACGTGGAGACAAAGATATGATTCAAGCTAAAGAGATGCTAAATTTTGAGTAAGAAAGTAGCGTAAATGGAAGGTTTTTTTATTGATTTACTAAAAGAGTATGGCTACGTTATACTTTTTATATGGAGTATAATGGAGGGTGAAACTGGTCTTGTAATGGCTGGTGTAATGAGCCATACTGGTGATATGTGGTTACCTTTTGCTATTTTAATAGCAGGACTTGGTGGTTTTGCTGGAGATCAAATATATTTTTATATTGGTCGGTACAATAAAAAATATATACATAAAAATATGCGCTCACAAAGACGTAAATTTGCTCTTGCACACCTGCTTCTAAAAAAATATGGCTGGCCAATTATTTTTGTTCAACGTTATATGTATGGCTTACGGACTGTAATTCCAATGGCAATAGGGGTTACACGCTACAGCGGAAAGCTTTTTGCAATAATAAACCTTCTAAGTGCAATGGTATGGGCTAGTATTACAATAATACTTGCTTATATTTTTGGTGAAGAGATTTTAAAAGTACTTCACATTACAAAAGAGTATTGGTTTATTGTTTTACCTCTTGGTATAGCAGCAGCTACAGGACTATATTACTACTTTCACACAGTAACTTCTAGATAATTAACTCTTTACTTAAGGGTGCTTAAAAATAATTTTGCATCCTTTTAACACAACACTTTAAACATTAATATTATAGAAATTTAATCTCTTAGGGTATAATCTTGCCCATGAAAAATTTTATTCTAATTTTTTCACTTGTATCTTTATTAAATGCAAGTGAAGTAACACTTCATATTTTGGGTTCAGGTGGTCCTGAGCTACAAAATAGTGCTTCAACCTCATATCTCTTAAGTGTTGATGGTAAAGCTAAAGTTTTAATTGATACTGGTAGTGGTTCAATTGAAAACTTTAGTGCTATTGGTGCAAAAATAGAAGATTTAGAAGCTATTTTAATTACCCACACTCATATTGATCATATTAACGATTTAAGTGCATACGTTAAAGCTGGCTTTTTTACAAATAGGTCAAAAGCATTACCAATTATTGGATCATTTGGATCGTCATTAATTCCATCAATTAAGGAGTATCTATACAGGCTGTTTGGTAAAAATGGCGCATACTCATACATGCAAGATGTTCTATCAAAGAGTAGTGATTCATTTATGTTAGAGCCAATTGTTATGCCCAAATCGATACACAAAACAAAAATTTCACCTAATATTTTAATTACTAGTATTGATGTAAATCATGGGGTAATTCCTGCACTTGCATATAGAGTTGAGATTGATGGAAAAATTTTCGTTTTTAGTGGTGACACAACTGCAAAAAGCAGTAACCTACTTAAAATTGCAAAAGATGCTGACATCTTTGTTGCACATTATGCTATTCCTGAATTTGGTTATGACATCGCAGCTAAACTTCATATGAGACCATCAAGAATTGCCAAAATAGCAAAAGATGCTAATGTAAAACATTTAGTACTTTCACATCTGATGAAAAGAAGTATAAAATCTAAAGAAGAGAGTATTACAATAATTAAAAAAATATATAGTGGTAAAGTTAGTATAGCTTCTGATTTATTAACTTTTTACTAACGTAAACTACTATAAACTCTCCAACCAGATAGTATATTTATCAATAACGAGATTGAAGATATAATAAGAATAGAAGCTGCTACTATTTTTACTATAGGTAAGAAAAAAGAGAGAAAAAACAGTACAATAAATAGTTGATATAGTCGTAACTGTACCCACATATCTTCTTCATCAATTATCTCTTTAATTGTAGGAATATCCCACTTCCCGCTAGAACTAAGATGAAACCATACTAAAAATGGAACTATCTTATACATCATACCTTGCAGTAATGAACCCAAAAATCCAATACCAAAGCTAATAAATGAGAGTGTAAAAAAGAGTGGTTCAACATAACCCACCCACCAAAAAATAACTGATACTAAAAGTGTTATCATCGAAGTTTGCCAATATGAGACTGTAACATCTGCAAATTTACGTCTTCGTCTACGCAAGCGCTTCATTGTCTGATAAGCATACATTAGTACGCCCTGTGTAATTATAAATTCAGCCAATATACTAAAAGATGGGTATATAAAAAATAGTATTGCAAATGAAGCTAGTGCTGCTACAATTATTAATGGTATAACCTTTCTGCACCCAGGTGTGTATTCTGGTGTTACATAAAACATTGGAACAACACTAAGTGATACACTAACTACAAGTGTAAATGCCCAACCAAATAGTGCAACTACAATATGAAAATTAGAAAAAGCTTCATATAACTCTATTTCAATAATACCAGCACGCCCAAGAGTGATAAATATACCAAAAATTAATGCTATCCACAACGAAACAATTGAAATCTGCATTAATATTACACTCTTACCTTTTCTATCTGCTTTCATAACATCAATAGTAATATTTACTAAAAAAAGTAATATAGCAATAGCAATACTAAAAGAGCCAATTAACATTAATATACCTGTCTCAAAGTAGAGTCCAAATGAGAACAGAGGTATTCCAAGCAGTAGAAGTAAATGTATAACCCATACAGAAATAGTATTACCGCCAACAACTACACCCATCAATACTGGTAACATCTGAAATAGTGCTCCAAACATTATAAGCGTTAATACACCAAGAGTAAATAGGTGCACAAGAGCAACTGTTTGTGAGCTAAAACGTAACTCTATTACATCAGTTGGAGTAAAAAAAAGTGCTATTGCAAAAAGTATAAAAAATATCGGTGCACTGTAAAAGAATCTAAAAGGAACCGATATATTAGGCCCTTGATCTAAAGATAGAGATGAAGTATTCAAAAACTAAATGCCACCCTTAAATATCTCTCATTCTCTCAACAATGTCTGCTGAAATATCACCTAACTTCTTATCAGCCATCTGATACAACATCTGTTCCTCTTTAGAGTTATGTTGTTGAACAAAAATCAATAATGTCTCAGATAATCCAAAAAACTTCTTTTCATTCTCTGAAGCTATTGCTTCATTTAATTGATCTAAAAGTTGACGCATCTGATTATGCTCAACTCTCATCATTTGAGTTGGCCCCTCGGTCATACCAGTACGTTCTTCAAAAGCTGGAAATAAGATAAGTTCCTCGCGTTCTAAATGATCAATCATAGCCTTTGAAAACTCTTCAATAGCCACAATAGCTGCTTTAAACTTTTTTTCAACTACAAGTTCTTCAGCTTGCGCTAAAAGCATATCGCAATGTCTGTGGTCTTCTGTTAAATAGATACTAATATATTGACTCATATTACACTCCTAATAAAGTACAGAACGCATTATAGTAGAAAATAAAAGATTAAATTATCGAACTTAGCTATTAACAACCATATTTCTACCGCCCTCTTTAGCTTTGTAAAGATATGTGTCAACTCTTTCGATAATCGTATCACGATCATCATCATCTTTAAGTTGTGTCACACCCATACTAATTGAAATATGACCAACTTCATCAAAAACATACCCATCAACTTTTTGGCGAATTTTTTCTGCTAAAACTGTTGCGCCCTCGACATCTGTATCATTAGTAGCTACAATCATAAACTCTTCACCACCCCAGCGAGCGAATACATCACTTGGACGAATGTTCTCTTTTACAAGTTTACTAATTTCAACAAGTACATAATCACCAGCTTTATGTCCATATGTATCATTCACACGCTTAAAGTGGTCAATATCAAACATAATTAAAGATAGTCCTAAACTGTTCTCTTTAGAGTGTTGCATTAATGAAGCAAGTGATTCATCAAGTTTTAGGCGATTATAAATTTTAGTTAACGGATCTGTAATTGCAAGTACTCTATATGTAATATCTTGCATAATGATTGTATACCCAGTAACTTTTCTCTCATTACTAATTGTAGGCGTAATTGTAGAGATAACCCAAAAAGGATCTGAGTTTTTCTTAACCATCTTAATTTCACCCTTGTATATCTCACCATGGCGAATTTTATCATAAGCTTTTTTCCAAAGTATCTCAATCTCTTCTAAATCAATTAAACTCTTAAACTCGCTACCAATAAGTTCATCTTTATCATACGATGAAATTCTAGTGAACTCACTATTGACATAAATTACTCTCTCTTGATCATCTAGTCTAACAACAATAGATGAAGCATCTAAAGCTTTTTTATATTCACTTAAAACTTCTAAATATTTTCCAAGCTCTTCAGCATTTTTCTCAACGGTAATTTTTTGATTTTTTAAATCTTCATCCATTTTTTCAACATTATCGATAAAAACGTTAAAGTATCTAATAACATCACCCAACTCATCATTAGAGGATACAGATAGTCTTGTACTTAAATCTGGCTCTTTCTTAGAAAGGTTTTTAGTAGCACGCAGTAGCTCTTTAATTGAAGAGACAATTTTAAATGCAACATAAACTGTAAAGACAACTAATACAAGTAGTCCAATCGTTCCAAGCATATTAATTCTAAACATTTCATCTAAAATAAACTTGCTAAAACTACTTACTCTTGTATCAAAATTATCTTTCGTGTACTTATATAGTTCATCGAACTCTTTTGTAATTCTCATGTAAATAGCAAAAAATTCATCCAACGTAAAATACCAATTAGATGTAAAAACTTTTGTAGAGGTAAATTTTACACCAACATTATATAGACGATCAATTCTAACTTTAAGACGTTTAGCCAAATCATAAAGTTTATTATCTTCTAGTTTACTAGCAAGTTCAATTAGTTTGTCAAGATCTTTATGAATATCTCTATATAATTTTCTATGCTTTGGTGACTTAGTCTGTTTTAAGTCAAGTACAGAGTCAAAAACAAAACTATTTTGAAGAGTAAAGATGTCACCTTTCATCTTATTTGTTACATTAAAAACATTCATCTCAACGTGTTTAAGGTCATCGAATTCGTAAACAACTTTTTTAAGCATATTTGTATTCAATAACATCACTATTAATACAGTAGAGATACTAATAACAACTATCATAGAAATTTTCTGATAAATTGTAATGTTTTTAAATAAATTCACTGTATATTATATCTCTTTCAATCATTAGAATTTTAAATATTATACTTATAAAAACTTTTATTTTGTATTCTACATTTTATTTCTTTAATATTACTATAAATTAGATAAATTTACCAACAATTATATAAAGAATTAATGATAAAAAACCACCAAAAAGCGCGTATGGTAGTTGAGTTTTAACATGTTCAACATGATTACACTTTGCCGCCATTGATGATACAATTGATGTATCAGAAATTACAGAGCAGTGATCACCAAAAACACCACCAGCCATAACCGCACCAACTGCCATATATAAATTTGCATCACTCCCAACTGCCATCTGTACAGCTATTGGCATCATAATTGAAAATGTACCCCAACTTGTACCTGTTGCAAACGCTAAAAATGCAGAAAGCATAAATATAACAGCTGCAATTAATGATGGTTCTAATACATTTGATGCTAAATCAGATAATAAAAGACCGATTTCAAGCTTTGTACTTAAATCTGAGAGAATAAATGCTAAAAATAGTATTGCTGTTATTGAGAACATTGAATATGCTCCCTTAAAAATCTGCTCTAAAGATTCTTTAAAGCTGATAATATTTTTTATTTTATACATAATTGTACTAAATAGTACAGTTGTAACAACTGCGTAGAGAATAGAGCTTGAACCACTTCCTTTCATAAAATTACCATCACCCGTAATGTACAAAAATAGAAAAACCAAAAAAATTAAAAGTATAAGTGGTAAAATAAAGTTTATTGCACTACTACTTTTACTATTATCTGTGATTTCCTCTTCATACAGTTCTGAACTATTAGCCATAGTCAAATAATCTTTTCCAGAAATAGTTAAAAAAAGTAAAACAGCAAGTGCAACAAAAGCGTAAAAATTATACATAACAGCCATTGCAACGACTTTTATAGGTTCTTCATTTATAAGACCAGCACTAACTTGCGCACTAATTAAACCTATAAAAAGCGCTCCCCAAGCATTAAATGGAACTATTGAACATATTGGAGCTGATGTAGTATCACATAAATATGCTACCTTTGCCTTTGTCATTGAAAAACGCCTTGCTAATGGACGAATAACAGTTCCCACAACTAATGCAGCTATACTTGTTTCAATAAATACAACAATTCCAACAACAAATGCAAGCCCCATAACACCGCGCGGTGAACGAACTACTTTTGAACTTTGTAAAATCCATCTGCTAAAACCATCAACTCCACCTGATGCATTCATAATCTGCATTAATGAACCAACTAATAGAGCAAACCCTAGAGTTTTAAGAATCCATATTTTATCTAACATAGCAGATGTATGCTCTACAATTGAGGGGATTAAAGCTTGAATGTTAAAATCTAATAAAACCAAATGTGAAGCCAAAATAGCGATTATTATAGAGCTAAATACCTCTTTAGTTATTAGTGCTATAATAATTGCTAATAAAGGTGGCAAAATAACAATATAAGAAAAATCAATCATATAAAAATTCCTAAAAGTGTCGATAGTATTTAAAAGAGGATCAAAAAGGATTGAAAATGTATACTCCACAGCAACTCGTTAGTGAGCAGATTTACAACCAGTTTTTAGATCAGTTAACAACCATTTTAGAGCGCCCAATTTGCCAGTCTTATTTTGGAGAGTTAACACAAAAGTATGTGAACGACCCAAATAAAATGCCAACAATAATCTGGCTAGAAACTAACAGACACCCAAAAATAGAGTGTCAAGAATGACTATACTAATAATGTGTAACGTAGCCGTCAACTCTCCCAAGCGCTGCTTCTAAAGTTCTATAACTTATAGACGGTAGATAGTCTCCATAAAGCGCTTCGGATTCTTTAAATCCCTCTAAAATAGCAGCACGACCCTGTTTCAATAAAGAGTAATCATGATTAACTCTATTTATAATTAACTCTGCTATATGTGAGCCCATCTCCTCTGCATTCTCAAATGAACTATTTCTGATAGCACCATAACTACAACTATTCCCCATCGATAACTGATAACTTTCAAACTGCTTACAAAAGATGTCAGATACCGTTCTAACAAAACTGTCAAACATACTATCTTTATCATATACTTCATATGAAAAAGCCTGCATAAACGCGCTCCTCTTAGACCTACATCACCTGTCTCTATATCGACCTTTTAATAATTTTTATTAATTTTGCGATTACGTGAAGCAAGTAAAATTAAAAGAGCGATAACAGCTATAGCATAGTATACAAAAACAGGAATTGGAACAGGATCACCTTGTGCATAAGAGTGAAGACCAGATAGATAGAAGTTAACTCCAAAATAGGTCATAATAACTGAACTAAAGCTAATAAGTGCTGCTACATTAAATACAAATACTGAATATATACTTTTTATAAATCTTAAGTGAATTACAACAGCATATACTAAAATTGTAACTAATGCCCAAGTCTCTTTTGGATCCCAACCCCAATATCTTCCCCAGCTCTCATTTGCCCAAACACCACCTAAAAAGTTACCAACAGTTAAAAGTGCAAGACCAAGTATCAAACTCATCTCAGCTAAATATGTAAGCTCTAAAATAGACTTCTCTATTCTTTGAGCATTTGATGAGCTTTTAAGAGCAAATAAGATTAATGAGATAAACCCAAGCAGAGCACCTAAACCTAAGAATCCATAACTACCAGTAATCATAGATACATGTATATTTAACCAATATGACTTTAAGACAGGTACCAAATTTGTAATTTGTGGGTCTAGCCAATTCAAGTGCGCAACAAAAAGAATAAGTCCTGCTAAAATTGATGTAGCAGCAAGTGTAATAGGTGAATTTTTTGAAAACAAGAATCCTGCAAGCATTGTGGCCCAACCGATGTAGACTAATGATTCATATGCATCTGACCATGGAGCATGACCTGAAATATACCATCTTAAGACAAGTCCAAAAGTATGTATTAAAAAGAAAATTATTAATAACATGGATGTTATTTTACTTGCTAGCTTTAAAGAACCCATACCAAAAATAATTGAAAAAAGTGAGAGCAGAAGTAATGCAAAGCCAACTATAAGATAAAAAGGCATAAGATTTTTAAAAATATTTAAATCATTATTTATAAGTTCTGCTCTTATTTTCTCTTCAGGAGGATAAATTGCACTCCCATTAGTTTTTTGATAAGATGCAATACTATCTACTGCACTATTAGCTTTTGACCAGTCACCACTTTTGATAGCCTCTTCTAATGAATTAAAATAGTTCAAAACTAACTGACGAACTTCTAGCCCTCTTGGTCTATCAAACTTTTGAAGTGCTTCAACAGTTGAAACCCACTTAAAGTCTAATGAGTTAGCATCTGGAAAAAAATTAAATAGACTTCCAGAGTAGACCATATAGGCTACATTTACTCTCTCATCAACCTTGATTAACTCTTTTTCAAATGTTCCACGTTGTGCACCTGGTGTACGAACTGCTTCTTCAGACATTTGACCCAATTTATACTTCGTCATACGTTCAGGTTGTTCAAAAAATTGCTCAAATGAAGCATATTTGTCATTTTTGTCCATCCCAATAATCTTTTTTATTTTATCATGCCCTACTTTTATCATCTTCACTTTACGCCAAACAAAAGGATTACTCATCATTCCTAAAGTAACTTGATCTGCGTTCATACCAAAAATAGTATCACTTCTATGAACTTTATTGAGCATCTCTGTTGATAAAGTATTAACTGGTTTTATCCTGCCATTATGTTGTGAAAGAAGTTCACCAAATTTTTTGGCATGTGCTTTATCAATTGCGAAGTTTTCAATTGAATCTGAGCTATACGCTATATTTGTACTCAACATCAAGCCAAGTAAAACAGTTGCAATACCCTGCATTTTGCGAGCTTTATCTCTTAATTTCATAAAGCGATTTCCTGGTTGAAACATTGCTAAAAACATTCCAATTGCAAGCATAATATAACCTATATATGTTGGCATTGTCCCAGGATCATGACTTACTGAGAGAATTGTTCCTAGCTCATCTTGGTCATATGAAGATTGAAAAAGTCTAAACCCACGATGTTCTAGTATATGGTTCATATAGATTCTAAACGGCTCATTAATACCTTTTTCTTTATCATGTAAAACAACTTCTGATGCATATGAAGATGGACTCATTGAACCTGCATACCTATCTAATTGAAAATCAATCAACTCAACTGAAAAAGGAAGTTCATAACGTACAGAACCAAATGAAATTAAAAATTGCACTCCATTTAGACTAAGGCGTTCTCCTAAAGATTCTCTTCCACCTTTTCCAAAAATAACAAGCTCTTCACTTTGATTACCTACTGTAACTTTAAACCTTAAAGCATCATCTAATGATTTTGCCCTTTTAGATGGATTACTAACAACCTTTTTCACAGCACTTTGATAAAAATCTTTTAAAACAATATTTACTTCACCGGCTGTATAAAGATGACGTTTTTGAAACTCTGTAGATGAAGATGGCTCAGCTTTTGAACTCTCTCTAGTATCCATACTTAATACATTTAATGTATCTTTATGTGACATTTGCAGTGAACCATCAACTATATTTATGGCAATTGTGTTTGTACCAAATTTCTCATTTGACCCAAAATCAATAACAGCAGTCTTAGTTACAACATATTCACCATGCTTCAACTTTATATTTTTAGGGCCATTTTCATCTGAAATAACTAATGAAAGATAAGGTGCTCCACCCTCTTTTTCAACAATCGAATATTCAGCTTGAGGAATATACTCTACTAATTCAACATTTACATCTTTACTATCTATTTTAATATCTTTTTCAAAATGATTACTGCTTAATTTTGAGAGCATAATACGTTCACTAAACTCTAAATCTTCACTATCTGAATGAAGCTTTAAACCCAAATATGGATATTGTGACATAATAGTACTAGATTGAGATCCCTCACGAATATGCATCATACCCTCATAACCGATGTACCTAGTAATTGTAGCGCCAATCATTATAACTACGAAAGAGGCATGAAAAAGTAAAACTAACCACTTACCTTTACGGTACATTTTAGTCTGAAAAATTGTAGCAATTATATTTAATGTCAACCACACTAACAGGACCTCAAACCAAGTAGAAGCATAAACTACAGCACGCGCACTTTGTGTTCCAAAGTCATTTTCTATAAATGTAGCCCATCCAATTGCTATTGCAAAAATACTAAGCAATAACATACTAACTCGTATTGAGGTCAATAGTTTTAAAATTTGCATTACTTTAATTCTCCCCAAGATGAACCAATATTTACCGAACATTTTAGCGGTACGTTCAACTTTTCAATATTTTCCATTGTTTTTGTGAATTGCTCTGCGAACATCATAGCGTCACTCTCATCTGTCTCAAAAAGAAGCTCATCGTGAATCTGTAATAACATTGTACACTTTAGCTGTTTACTTTTTATTTCCAATGCAATTTTATTCATAGCTTTTTTTATAAGATCTGCTGCACTTCCTTGAAATACTGTATTTACAGCCTCACGCTTATATGCAGCAAGTTGCATTGGTCTAGCATTTTTAAAGTCAAAATAGCGTCTTCTTCCAAACAGAGTCTCTACATGTCCAAAGTTCTGAGCATCCTCTTCAATAGAAGCAAAATAGTTTTTTACAGTAGGAAAACTATTAAAGTAGCGTTCAATTATCTCTTTTGCCTCTTTTGTAGAGATACCTAAAGTATCAGAGAGCTTTTTACTTCCCATTCCATAAAGAAGACCAAAATTGACAGTTTTTGCAATAGAACGTTTTTCTTTAGCTTCATCTTCACCAAAAAGTTGCAAGGCAGTTTCATAATGAATGTCTTTGTTATCATTAAAAGCTTTTAACAGAACACTATCTTTACTAAAATGTGCAAGAAGACGTAACTCAATTTGTGAATAATCAATAGATATAAGCTTTTTTCCCTTTGGTGCTACAAACCCATAACGAATTTGACGGCCAAGTTCGGTACGAACTGGAATGTTTTGTAAGTTTGGATTTCTACTACTTAATCTTCCAGTTGCTGTTCCAGTCTGTACAAATGAGGTATGAATACGTCCATCATTTGACTGTTCACTAAGAGTTAAAAGTGGGTCTATGTAAGTAGAATAGAGTTTAAAAAGTTCTCTATACTCTAAAAGTTTAGGAATAATCTCATGGCTCTCTTCTAGTGCATGTAAAACTTTTTCATCTGTGCTGTAACCAGTCTTTGTCTTTTTAATGGCTTGAAGACCCAATGTCTCAAAAAGTACGACTCCTAACTGCTTAGTTGAATTTATATTAAACTCACCGCCAGCTAGTTCATGTACTTTTTTTGTAATCTTGTCTATCTCATTTTTTGTTGAAAGTTTTAATCTACTAAAAAACTCTTTATCTATTAAAATTCCATTACTTTCCATATTAAGTAGTGTTGTAACAAAAGGGTACTCAATATTTTTTGCTTCATCTAAAATATGTTCACCATTTTGTGCTTTTATAACATCTGTTAGTTTATTAAAAAGTTGAAGTGTAACGACTGCATCTTCTGCTGCATAAGAAGCTGCATCTTGAAGTTCGACAGATCTAAAATCAGTACCTTTTTTTACTACATCTTTATAGGCTATCATTTTGTGTTGCAGATAAAATTCTGCTGACTTATCTAGTCCTACTGTTCTTGATGAATCTGCAAGCCATGCTAAGAGGAGTGTATCTGCAAATACATCTGGCATATCGCGATTTAAGAATCTAGACAAAATTGCATAATCATATTTTAGGTTATGTCCAACAATATTATATTTTAGAAGTTTATTCAAAGCAATATTCGCATTTTCAACACTAATTTGCTCAGAAACACCTAAATAGTTGTGAGTTAATGGAACATAGTAACCACAATCTTCATTAACAGCAAAACTAAACCCAACTAATGTATCTGTATAGACATCTAAACCTGTAGTCTCAGTATCAAGTGCTACAATTGAACTTGGTTCAATTGAGTCAATCACTTCAAAAAGTTTTTCAGATTGATTTAGTAAAATAGAACTAAATTTCTTCTCATCCACTTTTTGCTCAATTTTTTGTTCAACTTTCTCTTTTTGTGGAGCATTTTTAAGACGTGAAAGCATTCTATTTAAGCCATAACTATTTAATTCATCAACAATTTTAAGTAGTGGATTCTCTGTGGGCATTGCTAGAGCATCAAAATCTAAAGAGTCAAAAAGGTCATCTTTTAAAGAAACCAACTCCCTACTTCTATATGCTGCTTCTTTATCTGCAATTAATTTAGCTTTAACTCCCTTTGGCATTATTTCATCTATATTTTCATAAATTTCATCTAAACTATCATAACTATTTAATAACTTCTGTGCACCAACTTTACCTATACCTTTTACACCAGGAACATTATCAGCACTATCACCTAGTATTGCTTGATAATCTATAAATTGTCTAGCCTCAATCCCGTACTTTTCGCGACAAGCCTCTTCATCTGTATCTTTTCTTTTTATTGCATCAACTACAATAACTTTCCCATCATCGATTAATTGATATAAATCTTTATCATGACTTACTATACGGACATTTAAATCTAAATTTTTTGCTACCTTTGAAGCTGTTGCAATAATATCATCTGCTTCAAAACCCTCCATTGAGATTGCTTTTAAACCCATTTTCTCAATCCAGTCAATTGCGATTGGAAGTTGCTCTTTTAATTCCTGCGGTGCTTCTGAACGATTTGCTTTATAGTTTTCATCTATTTCATGGCGAAAAGTTTTACCTTTAGCATCTAAAGCAAACAGTATATAGTCACCTGAATGCTCTTGTGTAAAGGTGTAGAGAAAATTGGCAAAACCTGTCAAAAGTCCCGTAGGAAAACCATCACTGTTAGTAAGTGGAGGAAGTGCATAAAAACTTCTAAAGAAAAACCCAAATGTATCTATAATTGTTATACTTTTTTTCATTTTATTCTTCTAACAGCTCTTCTTAATAGCCTAGCAACAGATGCAAAAAGATCAAATAACTTAGAGAGTATACGCCTAATTATAGATCTCTTTTTCTCTTTAGTCTGTTCATCTATATCTTCAACTTCTACCTCTTTGTCAACTGATGTTCCAAGCTCTTCAAGCTCTTTATTTACATCTTCATAAGTGCCCTTAGTTATAGCTTCCATCTGCAAAGCAGTATGTTCAATTTTTTTAATCAATTCAGCATAACTAGCCATTTTTACTTTATTTTGTAAAATAACCTCTTCATCTCCTGTAGCATCTCCAATTTCAAGTTCAAACACAACACTACCAAGTGTCTTATTAATATTTTTATCATGTAGTATTGAAAAACTAAAATCTTGACTTGCTTGTGCTTCTAATATTGTTTTATAACGGTTGACAATCACAACACCAGCTGGCATTTTATACTCTGCCATTAAAATAATATCTTCTTGTAAAATTTTAAAAATCTGTTTATTTGAACTAGTTTTAACTGTAGCACTACTGATTTCAGGACTTAAAAGTTCACCCTGATATGCCCATAAAAGGTCACAATAAGTAGAGAAATCATCTCTTTGTATAATAATACTATTTTCTGTTGTAGACATTTAGAGTAATCCTAAATTTAAGATGGAGGATTTTATCATTCATGAGCATAATAAAGTATAAATTTTTTAATACTTAATCACTAAAAATAAAAACAATATAACTTTTGCCGATATTACTTTTAATAAAATATTGACAAAAGGTTTAATAAAATGAAAACGCAGATTGAAGTATTACTTGAAAAAAAACTTGAAGATTTAAATCTAAATGAGATTAAGATACTTGCTGAGTACCTAGCAAAACTTTAACTCAAGGTAAAATAGTTAAAGTACCCTACTTTACCAAAAGTAAAACTCATGAGTAGTCTACTAGCTAAATCTTTTTATTATTTAAAGTAAGCTTGTAAAGTGAGAATAGATGTAACCATATAAATATTGGTGCTGCAAAAAATACTGCTAAAAAGACATTATGATCTGTTCCAATATCTTCAAGTATCATAAAAGATATGCCAGATGCCACAACAACAATATCCAAGAGTCCAAAAAGGTTAACTAGTACTAAAGACTTCATACACTTACATCCTCGTGCAATATATATAGCCAGTGTAACTGATAAAAATGCTGTTGTAATATGAAATACTCCATCTACTACTCCATAATTCATAGGAATAATTTCAAAAGCTGCCTCAATTATAAAACCTGCCCCAAAGAACATTCTAAATGCTTGTGGTAGGAGTAAAAGCTCTTGAGGAAGAGCTAAAAACTCATCTTTTAATAGAAAAAAGAAAAATCCAGATAGTGCAACACCAAGAAGAATTGTAATAAATAGTGTAATACTACTCATATCTTCTGGTAGTATATTCACTCCTTCAAAAAGTGTCACTACTAAGATTAGCCATAAACCAAAAATAGCAGTGGCTTTAGCAATAGGTGGTTTTTTCATATCAGAAAACTTAAGCATTTTGATAACAGTAAAAGCTAAAAAAACCTCCATTGCTATAATATAAAGTGTCGTAAAGGTGTAATTATCCATAACATTCTCCTATTTTAATAGATTTTGATACTGTTTTAACAATTCAGAATTCTCAATCGAGCCATGATGATGTATCTGTCTATATTGACTATCTTGCATAACAAAAACTCTACTTGTTCTAATCTCTAAGTCAAGCTTATTAGCAGTACTCTCTACATATCCTCTTTCACGTCCAACAGTGCAAAAACCATCTTTCATTTCTAAGATTACATAGTCGTAAAACTCTACATAGACAACAGTTTCAGCACTAAATATACGCTCATAGACAACTTTAATATCATCCCATCCCCTTTTTATACCTCCAAGAGGGTTACTCATAGATATATCCTTAGAATTAATCCAGTTTTTTTGCATCAACTCAAAGTTTTGACTGTTAAATGCCATATAAAATTCATTTAAAGCTTCATAAGCTTTCTCATTTACATCTAAATTTGTCACTCCTATTTTTTTCTTACCTGTTATTGGTTCTTGAATTGCTTCCAAGGTAATCCTTTCTACTTGACTGTATGGTCAAGTAAAATCATAGACCAATTTGACTGATAAGTCAAGTAAAAGTCAGAATGTGTTAACCTAACTTAATAAAATATTTTTAAGGAAGAAATAGTGAGACAAAATAGTAGAGAGTTGTTACTAGACTCTGCATTTAAAGAGTTTTATAAAAATAGTTATCAAGGTGCTAACATTGCAACTATCCTAAAAGAGATAAACATGAACAAAGGTTCAATGTATCATTTCTTTAAATCAAAAAAAGAACTAGGATTAGCTGTTATAGAGGAGAGAATAGGAAGAAATTTGATTACAAAGTATAAAGAAATATTAAAAAAAGAAAATCCAGTTGAAACTCTTTTTAAAACATTAATAGACGCACCTACAATACTTACATATGGATGCCCTCTAAATAAAATGAGCCAAGAGATGCTCTATATTGACGATGACTTTAAAAAAATACTCTCAGATATTTATAAAAAATTCAACAACTCTATAGAAAAAATCTTGATAAAAGGAATGCAAAACAGTGAGATAAATCATAGCTCTTCAGAATTAACTGCTCAACTTATCATTGCAACTTACGAAGGTGCTTTAATGATTTATCACTTAAATCAAAATAGAGAGCAATATAATCAAATCATAACTACACTTAATAAAAATCTAAATAGAGGTTGAGATACTATCTTAGTATCTAGCAAATCTTTAATTCAGCATAAAATAGTTAAAATACACTACTTTACCGACGGGGGAATATATGAGTAAGCTACCAGCTATAGAAGCTGACTTTAAAAGTGAAGAGCGTTATGCAAGATTAAAGCTAATTTTTAAAGCACCAAACAATGAAGAAAAAGAAGTAGAGGCGCGAGTAAAAGAAATTACAGATAAGTATAACATAGCACCAATTTGTTGCTGTATTGAGGGAAAAGGAGATTCTTATCAATATAATATTGAATATCATGACGACTACGATAAAGAGTCTAGTGATATTTTTGAAGATATTATAAAGCAATTAAATATTTCAGTTTGTACTTAGTATTTTTAAATTGAATTAATTATAAAAATATGAATATTAAACAAAAGCCGATGGGTGACTATCAAACCAATTGCTATATTGTAACAGTTGATGATAAAGATTTTATAGTAGACCCTGGTATAGGAGCAACACAGTGGGTAATAGATAACGTAAAAAACCCGATTGCTATTCTAAATACTCACGGCCATTTTGACCATGTATGGTCAAACGCTGAGCTAAAAGAGAGATTAAAACTACCAATTTATACACCAACTGAAGATGTTTTTATGCTAACAGCAGGTGCAATAAACATGAATGTTCCACCAAGTAAAACCGATGTCATGATAGATGGAGATAAAACAATTAGTATAGATGGAGTTAAGATAACTTTTCACCATATGCCAGGACATACAAAAGGTTGTTCCATGATTGAGATTGGTGATGCTATCTTTAGTGGAGATTTTATTTTTAAAGATTCAATTGGTCGTACAGATTTTGCATACTCTGATTCTAATCAAATGGTTGAGAGTTTAAAAAAACTATCACTTCTAAATTATGACAAAACTGTTTACCCAGGTCATGGTGGAACTACTACAATTTTTCATGAGCAGAGAAACACAAAATTTTGGATTGCACAACTTACGAACTAGAAGTTTTACACCCCTAACATACTCTTCTCTATAGAAACTGCATCTCTTAATTTTTCTGCCTCTTTTTTATAGTTAAAGTTAGCCTTCTTTTTTCTAGAGGCTTTCTCAATTTTTGATGCAATACCACTGGAGTTATCTAAAAGATAGGTAGCACTTGTCCCACTTATTACGTGTGAAGACATCTCAATCTTTTCATAATTGTTATCTTCTACTGCACTATCTAATGAGTTTAAAATATCTGGTAACTCTTCAAAATATAACTTTAAAATTTTCTCAATACTTGCAGCAGGAATCCCTAAAATCTCAACAATACGTTCTATATGTTCGATATTCCTTTGTCTCTTTTCATCACTATCTTCTACAACTTTAGAAGCACTATTTTTTAGATACTTTTCCAAAATCAAAACAAATTTACTAGAATCCATAGGCTTACCTAAGAAATCATCTGCACCAGCTTCAATAAATTTTTCTTTATCTTCTTGTAAAACATTTGCACTTAACATAACTATTGGAGTATGCCTAGCGCCTTCATCTGCTTCATACTCTAAAATATTTTTTATAGTAGTAATACCATCTTGGTTAGGCATGTGATTATCCATAAAGATAATATCGTAACCATTTTCTTTAAATAGTCGCATCGCTTCTTGTCCATCACCAACTATGTTATACTCAATACCGTGCCTATTTAATATCTCATCAATTAGCATCTGATTGGCTCTATTATCTTCAGCTACTAAAACATTACCTTTAAATTTAATTTGCTCTTTTTGAATTAGCATCTCTGTAGTAGATGCCTTACCTGCAATAACATCAACTATTTTCAAAGGAGTTAACGGTAGAGTGAGTACTTTACAGTGATTTGGTAAAAGACTAATATTATACTCTTTATCCACTATGGCAATTAAATTAAAAGGAGATTGTGAAAACATTTCAAGCTCTTCATTAGGTATACTTAAAGCATCAAAGAAAATATAAGTAGATTTAGGTACATTATTTTCTCCTACACTATCTAGCACTTCAGCTCCAAAGGTATCAAAATAACGATGTAAAAGATTTAAATATATACTACTTGATAAAAATATAACCTTCTTATCTTTTATTGTTTCAAAAGATGTTGTTACTACGCTATATTTCTTACATACCTTAACTGGTACTGACAATGTAAATGTTGAGCCTTCACCAAGTTCACTTGTTAGTCCAACACTCCCACCCATTAATGTAGCAAGATTTTCACAAATTGAAAGACCAAGCCCTGTTCCACCATACTTACGTGCAGTAGAGTTGTCAGCTTGAGAAAAAGCACTAAAGATAGTGTATTTTTTCTCTTTTTCAATGCCTATTCCACTATCTTTTACATCAAGGTTTAAGTATGATGTATCACTATCAAATGTAATATTTACATCAACTTGTCCACCATCTGGTGTAAATTTCAGTGCATTACTTAGATAGTTAATTAGAACCTGTTTTATACGCTGAATATCAGCATATAGACACTCAGAAAAAGCAGGATCTATATATGTGACAAAGTTAATGTTCTTATCATAAGCCTTTGCATAAAACAGTTCAAATATACTCTCTATTGATTCAAAAATATTAAACTCATGTGAATCAACAGCAAAGTTACCACTACGTATTTTTGAAAAATCTAAAATATCATTAACTATACTCAAAAGTGAGTCTGATGATTCTTCTATTATATTTAAATACTTTAACCCTTTTTCACTTTTCATTTCAGGTTCTAAAAGATTTACAAAACCAAGTATTGCATTGAGTGGTGTACGTATTTCATGGCTCATATTAGATAGGAATAGATCTTTTGCACTTTCTGCGGCAGCCGCACGCTCTTTTGCTTCAACTAAAGGTGTAACATCATGACGAATAGCTATATACTCCTCTATAATATTATTTTCATTCAGTATTGGGGCAATTGTTACATCAACATAATAAGCTTCTGAGTTTTTGGCTCTATTTTTTATTGTTCCAAAAAATATCTGCTTAGATTGTATGGTTTGCCATAATTTTTCAAATAGTGATGATGGAGTATCAGGATGCCTTATTATGCTATGACTTTTTCCTACAAGTTCATCATATGAATAACCAGAGACATCACAAAAAGTCTTATTTGCATAAGTTATTATTCCCTCTGCATTAGTTTTTGAAACCAATGCACTACTATCAATTGCCTTTTTATACTCTTCTAATATTTTAGTTTCATGCTTAGCCTCTCTCTCAGCACGGTCTCGTCTGCTAATCATATCATTTACAATTTGGGCAATATCTTGTAGCTCTGTAAAATATAACTCCTCTAGGTCTAATCGCTCTGAGCTATCTTTAAAGTTAGAAAAAAATCTTTTTACTATTAAAAATGATTGATAAATTTGCTTGAATGTCATATAAAACAGAACAATTAAAAGAAGAATAAAAATTATATAAATTAACTTTTGTTCTGTCTCTAAACTTTCTATCTGACTATTTATAATTTTTATAATTCGTTCTTGCTCTTTTTCAAACGCATTTTCAATATGGTGAGCACTGGTTTCCATTTTGTGCTTTAAAGTATGATTCTCAGTTAATCCAATCTGTTGCATTTTTTTAGCAATTTCCATAAATACATTACGATAATTACTAAAGTAATAGAACTCATTAGCAGACACATCTGAAGAAGAGCTTTCAAGAATATAATTAAAAAGTTCCAGATACTTTAAGTCATGCCTTAAAAAAAAGTCTTTTTCTGCTCGGCGAAGTTGAAGAAGTGCAATTAATGTTTTAGTTGACTTTTTATTATTTAATATATATTCAAGATTGTTTACATTCTGAACAAATTTCTTTTTAAGTCCATGCTCCTCATCAACACCAATCTCATAAATTAAATTTTTAATTTTCATAAATGCTTCTATATGAGAGGAAAGTTCTTGGTTAATATATGAAATATTTGATAATTTAATTGAGTGTTCATGAAAAATAGATAAATTATTCTTAAAACTATTAGCCAATGAGAGCATTATATCTGCATATTTTTGTTTTTTATATAATAAAAAATCTTTTTCTGCACGACGCATTTCTAAAAGAGATACCTGTAACTCTTTAATTTTAATGTTGTAACTATGATACTGTTCTATCTTTGAAGAAACAGAATATTCATTAATAATTAGACCTATAGTACTGAGCATTACCAAGGTGAAAATCAATAAAAAACGTCTCTTTAAACTTTTCAAATATTTAAATTTTGTAACCTAAGCTAGTTACTCTTCTTTCATTAATTTAAGTTGTAATACATGTCTATCGGTAACTACAGTACTAAATTCACCCTCAAATACTTTAACATCCAGTACAAAACCACGTACTGTTACAAGTCTTTTTCTACCCTCTTTATGGCGAAGCCTTGCTTCAAAACTAACCTCGTCACCAACTCTTACAGGTGAAAGGAAGTTTGATTTTACTGATGCTAAAACAACATTTCTCTCATTTACTGCTACCATTGCAGCATGATCTGCAGCTGAGAAGATAAAACCACCATGAACAAGTCCCATATCATCTGCTGACATTTCAGGAGTTGTAATAAGACTTACTTTTGCAAACCCACTACGTAAAACATCTACAACACCACTAAGTATCTCATTAACTTTTAAATGTGTATCTTGTACAATTTTTTCACCAAACTCATACTCATCATCTTTAATCTTACTCATCTATTGGTGCCTCCAAATTGTACATCCATTAAAATTATGCAAGCATACCACTATCATCATTAAGTCCATATGTATTTTCTAATATACCTTTCTTAGAAACTGCCTGAATTTTCTCATTTATCGACTGAGTATTAATGCCATAATGTTCATGAAGGAGATTCAATGATTCTTTAATATGTTCAACTCCAAGAATTGCAATTTTATCAACTTGAGAATACATTTTTCTAAGCTCAATCTCTTGAGTATGCGACAACTCTCCCAATAGTTGTTCGAACTTTTTCTCAACACCCTCATAATCTCCAGCTACTGTTAAAAGTTTCAGTGCCGTATTATTCATTGAATCATAAATTGGTTCAAGTTCAACAGTTTTTTGTTGTAAAGTATCCATATGTTTAGATGCACCAATAATACTATCTTCAAGTGTATAGAGTGCCTTTTGATTTGTAGTAATTGCATTTTCATAACTTTTTGTACCTTGCGCGACACTAACAAGTGATCTTTGCATAATTTCAAAACGACTTTTAAAATCATCAAACCAGTCATCAAAAAAACTTTGCGTATTTTGAACAATTGTACTCGCGCTCATTTCAAGTAAAGAGCTCAATTTACCAGTCTGCTCTTGTAACGATATGAGTTGCTGTTCTACTAAAGTCTTATCACTAATCTCCTCTATATGATCTCTAATTAATTTATAGAGAATATTATAGTGATCTTGTTCAGATAGACGTAATAAGTCAAGATGTTTATGCAATACATTATCTAGTTCAACACTTTGCTCTTTAGTGTAATGCTCTAATGTTTCAATTGCTCTAGTTTGTTGCTGACTCAAATGCTCAAATTTTTGTAAAAATATTACTTGGTTCTCTTTTAGTTGGCGAAGAACTCCAAACTCCTCGCGAAAGTTTTGTTCTAATTCACGCGAAGCATCACTAGTTTTCTCAGCCAAAGAGTGCAGTCCAACATCAAGCTGACTAAAGTACTCTTTTATATCTCCAATTAAACGAACTAGAACTTCACTAAGCTCTTCAACATCACTCTTATCCATTTTCTCTTTTGCTTGATACATTATATTACTCATCAAAAATAGCAGAAGTCCTACAAAAATTGGAATTAATGCTGTTTGAAAACGTACAAAAAACTGTTCAATGCCTAAAATTGGAAAAAGCATTAGGTGTAAAACTGAAGCAGAAATTGCTATACTAATTATTATAGGAGAGAAGTTCATTAAATTTCTACTACTAAAAAACATTGCTTGACGTACAAATAGAGCAACCATAATTAAAGAGGGAACCCAAAGTTCTAAATAATATTCTTGCATTAAATTTCCTTCTAATGTATTATAGTATAATCAGCTTTTAAATAAAGGTAACATTAAATAATGGTAACATTTATAACTATAAAAATTAAGTATAGAGAGATACATTAACAGTGGCAAGTCGGAAAAAAGTTCTATTTGAGTGTCAAGCGTGTGGTTTTACATCTGCAAAGTGGATGGGGAAATGCCCCAGCTGTAATGAGTGGGACAGTTTAATTGAGCTTACACAAGATCAACAAAAAGTCCTAAAAGAGATTACAAGTACCCCTAGTACCCAAGTAAAAGCACAGCCAATAACTGAGATTACACAGACTGAAGTTACTAGATTTAGTAGTTTAGACATTGAATTAGATATGGTTTTAGGTGGTGGTATTGTTCCTGGAAGCTTAACGCTAATCGGTGGAAGTCCAGGTGTTGGAAAGTCTACCCTACTTTTAAAAATTGGTGGAAATGTTGCATCTGCTGGGAAAAATGTTCTTTATGTTAGTGGTGAGGAATCTCCTGGACAAATTAAGATTCGCTCAGACAGGTTAGATGCAAATTCAGAGAAACTATTTTTACTAAGTGAGATAAGATTAGAACAAGTTTTAGTTGAACTTAGCCAAAGAAATTATGAACTTATAATCATAGATTCTATTCAGACTCTATACAGTGAAAAAATAACAAGTGCACCAGGAAGTGTCTCACAAGTAAGAGAGATAACTTTTGAACTTATGCGCTTAGCAAAAGAGAAAAATATTGCGGTTCTTATAATTGGTCATATAACAAAAGATGGTTCAATCGCAGGGCCTAGAGTCCTTGAGCATATGGTTGATGTTGTACTATACTTTGAAGGAGATGCAAGTAAAGAGCTTAGAATTTTAAGAGGATTTAAAAATCGTTTTGGTTCAACTAGTGAAATAGGTATATTTGAGATGTGTAATGAGGGGTTAATTAGTGCAACAAATATATCTTCAAAATTTTTCTCAAGAACAAAAGCGCAAGCAGGTTCTGCACTAACTGTTATAATGGAAGGGAGTCGTCCACTAGTTTTAGAGGTTCAAGCACTTGTTAGTGAAAGTTCACTACCAAATCCAAAAAGAAGTGCAACTGGTTTTGATAGTAACCGTCTTACTATGCTTTTAGCACTACTAGAAAGAAAGCTTGAACTTCCACTTAATCAATATGATGTTTTCATAAATATATCTGGTGGAATTAAAATTGTTGAAACAGCAGCTGATTTAGCAGTACTAGCCGCAATTATTAGTAGCTTTAGAAATAGAGCAATAAGCAAAGAGACAGTATTTATTGCAGAAGTTAGTCTCATAGGAGACGTACGTGAAGTTTACCATATGGATACGCGTTTAAAAGAGGCAGCCTTGCAACATTTTGACCATGCAATACTGGCAAAAAAGCCATCTCAAGATTTTGGTATTAAATGTTTTGCAGCAGAGGAAGTTACTCAAATTATAGAGTGGATGTAATAAAATAGTTATAGTACAAATGTCAAGATAGATGGAAAATATTTTCTAAATACTTAAGATAAAGAAAAGGTTTGTAATGGAACTTATGAATGCAAATATAGATGATATTTCACAATTATCTAAACTATTAGGCTCTCTTTTTCAAGAAGAAACAGAATTTTATGTAGATGAGAGTGTTCAAATAAGAGGTATTACAAAAATACTTGAAAATTGTGAGCTTGGAAGTATTATTATTGCTAAAGAATCAGATAAAGTTATTGGAATGGTAAATATTTTATTCACCATCTCAACAGCATTAGGTGGTAGGGTTGCTTTATTAGAAGATATGATTATCTCAAAAAATTATCGTAATCAGAAGATAGGCTCTAAATTAATCAAATATGCAATAAAGTTTGCTAAAGATAACGAATGCTTACGTATAACATTATTAACTGATGAAGATAATTACATAGCACACTCATTTTATACCAAAGAGGGATTTAGCCGTTCAACAATGGTTCCATTTAGAATGATGTTATAGTAAAAAAGTAAACCGTTATGTTATCACTAACTATTAAACTAGATAGTTACTATTGACAATAAACTAGATTAAAGATATACTTTTACCAAACAATCGTTTGGATTAATATGGCAATTAAAAAAACATCGAAAGAAGAGATTTTAAAAAATTCCATCAAATTATTTAAAATAGATGGATATTACAATACTTCAATGGCGAACATAGCTTCAGCTTGCGGATTAATCAAAGGTAGTATCTATCACCATTTTAAAAGTAAAGATGAAATTGGACTAGAGTCTTTAAAGTATATTCATAAATATTTTGAAGAAAATATTTATAAAATAGCCTATATAGATGATATGTCAGATAAAGAAAAAATCAAATTGTTTGTAAAAAAAACTAATGATTACTTTCTTCATAGCGAAGGCGGTTGTTTACTTGGAAACTTGGCATTAGAGGTATCATCAGAAAATGTACTATTTAAAGATGAAATTAGAGCCTATTTTTTGGCGTGGGAGAAAGCATTGGCTTATATTTTTAAAAATACATACAGTGAAGATGTAGCTCTATCTTTAGCAAAAGAGTATGTTGCATTAACACAAGGTTCTATCATGATGATGAGTCTATATAATGAAACAAAAAACTATCTACAGGTTGGTCAAAAAATTATTAATACAGTTTAATTTTTTTTGACCTATTTTATAAAACAATCGTTTGGTTGTTTAATTAGGAGATAAAATGCAAGATGAGATAAAGTTACCATTGCCACCATTTAATAAAGAGAGTGCTACGCAAAAAGTTCGTATGGCTGAAGATGGCTGGAATAGTAAGATTGCTACAAAAATAGCTTTAGCATATACAAAAAATAGTATATGGAGAAATCGCAACACTTTTATATCAGGAAGAGATGAGATAACCTCATTTTTAGAGCAAAAATATAAAGATGAACATGAGTATAAACTTTGTAAAGAGTTATGGGCTTTTACAGAGAATAAAATTGCCGTAAGATTTGCGTATGAATGGCATGATATAGATGGTCAATGGTGGCGTAGTTATGGTAATGAGAATTGGGAGTTTGATGCAAATGGCTTAATGCAAAAACGTTTTGCAAGTATCAATGATCTTGCAATATCTAAAAGTGATAGAAAACTGTTATGGGATGGAGAACAAAGACCACATGATTATAAATCATTAAGCCAAATGGATTTATAATCTATTTGGCTTCTAAAAATTGAACTATTTTATCCATCTTTTGACGCTTTGCCATATCTAGTGGAGTTAGTCCATTTGTCGTTTTAGCCACAACATCTGCACCAGCTTTTAGCAGTATTTTTAAAACTTCCAACTCACCTGAATATGCAGCAGCATGAAGAGCGGTCATATCATTGTGACCTTTAATATTGACATCAGCACCACTCTTTAAAAGTGAATCTACCATCTCTATCTCCCCATATGAAGAGGCTAAGTGAAGTGGTGTTAAAGAGTTACTATCAAGTGAGTTAGCATCTGCACCATTTTTCAATAGGCTTTGTAACATCTGCGTTCGGTGTGCCATAACTGCAACATGTAAGTAACTTAGTCCACCCTCTAATTTTTCATCTAAATTAACATCCTTAATCAAAGATTCTAAGCTTGTTACATCATTTGCAACAATTGCCTGAGAAATCATCTCCTGTTTAGTTAACTCTTTTGTTGGCTTTTGTTCAATTTCAGAAGAACCAAAACGTAGTCCAAGAGCATATGCACCTATTAAAGCAAAAATTGTAAGATACAGAAGAAGAGATTTTTTGTATGTAGAATGTACTTTATCTGTACGAATTATAAAAACTGTCACTATTGATATGATGTAACTAACAGGAATTGCGTAAGCAAATACAATATAGACCAGATAGAGATTCCTATCTAACTTTGAGACACTCTCATCTTGTAGTGGCAAGTATCGATACCAAGGGTTTACATTTCTTTTAGACATCTACCTCTTCTCCCTCTATCCAAACTTTTTCAACACATCCATAAACTTCGTTACCATTATATAAAGAGTGATTATTCTCAATCTTGTAACTCTTGTTTGGATTAAAAAGAATAAAATCAGAATTTTTAAAGTTTAAAATATTTGATGGATTTACAGAAGTTAGTCTCAATAGTTCAGCCATATCTATAATCTCTGTTTTAACCAAGTATGTATAGTAAAGCGACAAAATATCCTCAATTGATTCTGTTCCAAATTTTGCTTCAAAAAATGAGACCTCTTTAAAAACAACTGAACGTTCAGATTCTAAAGATGTTAAAACATCAATTTTACCACTTTTAAGTGCCTCTTGCAAAAATTCTTTTGTCTCTTTATCACGAAGTGGAGGGTAAATTTTTGCGTAAGTATTAAAATTGTCACACATATCATCTGTTAATATTAAATGGTGTAAAGATACCTCACTCATAACTCTTACACCGTTGTTGCGAGCATCAAAGATTAACTCAATTGCACGTTTTGTTGAAACTGATTTAAATAAAACTTCTACATCAAACTCTCGTGAAAACTCAATCATCATAGCAACTTGTACAGCTTCTGCAACAGGAGATATTCCAGACAGTCCAAGTCGTGCAGAGACTTCACCCTCATGCATTACACCATCTGCGTTTAAATCAACATCTAATGGTTGGCAAAAAATAGGTACATTATACATTTTAGCATATTCAAAAACACGTCTTGTCAAATTATTGTCAAGTGTAGTAATTAAATATGGAGCAACTGCACCATTTTTAAGTAAAGATGCAATGTCACTCAACTTTGCATCTTCATTTACAGAGTGTAACACCGTCTCAATCTTTGCTCCACTATGAAGTTTTGAACGTGAGTGAATATAGTCTAAAACTATTTCATTACTAACTGAAGGGTTTAAGTCACTCATTAATACAGCAGTAGTAACACCACCTTTAACTGCTGAAGATGAAAGATTTTTAAGAGAAGAGGCACTAATCTGCTCATCGCGAGGACGAATATTCAAGTCTACAAGTCCTCTAAGTAGATAACTCCCCTTAGCATCTACCTCATCATTGTTATTATTTTCTATAATAAAATCTTTAACAATCTCTTCGCCATTTTGAATAATAGTTGCATTTTTTATAATCATGTTAGAATTATATTCTAATTTGGAGCTATTAATGAAACATTTATTTATCTTTTTTACACTTTTTGCACTATTCTCATCTGCTGATGACTATAAAGATGGAGAATCCCTATACTTTCAAAAAGGGTGTAACGGTTGTCATGGTGTTACAGGTGCTGGTATGAATACCTACCCAAAACTATCAAACATGCCAAAAGAGTATTTAGTTAAAAAGTTATTACACTACAAAAACGATGTAATAAAAAGAATGCAAGCTAACCTTATGATTCCATTTGCAAAACCACTAAATCAAAAAGAGATAGAGCTAATATCATATTTTCTAAGTACTTGGCACGAAGATGAAGAGGTTGAACGTTATGACATAGAGTTTGAATCTTGGGGGGATGGTGGAAGTTAATAACCTGATTGTCCATTATAGTTCTTGTATAAGCCTCTCTTTCATATCAGAAGCTGGCATAGGTTTCGAATAAAAGTAACCTTGAATACTTTCACAACCATTTTCTATCAAAAACTCTCTTTGCTCTTCTGTTTCAACCCCTTCTGCTATTATTTTAAGATTTAAACTTTTAGCCAAAGCTATAACAGCTTTTGTAATTGCAATATCCTCTTCATCATCTGGTAAATCCTTAACAAAAGACCTATCAATTTTAAGTTTATGAATAGGAAGCTTTTTTAGGTATGAAAGCGAAGAGTAGCCTGTACCAAAGTCATCAATTGCCAATTTTACACCAATATCATTAATGTTATTTAGTATTTTTATAGCCTCTTGGGGATTTTTCATAATCTGACTCTCAGTAACTTCAAGTTCTAACCACTCTGGCTTACATCCAGTTTCTACTATTAATTTTGAGAACATAGTTAAAAAGTCCTTTTGCTGCAATTGTATTACAGAAAGGTTCATAGATAAAGTTCCTGGATTTAATCCATCTTTATACCATTTTGATATTTGTCTCATTGTACTTTTCATCACAAATCTATCTAACTCAACAATTAAGCCTGTAGATTCTGCAAGAGGAATAAACTTTGTAGGTAGCACTAACCCCATTGATGGATGTTCCCACCTAACAAGAGCTTCCATCCCTATAAGTTTATCTCTCTTGCCCTCAACTTGTGGTTGATAGTAAACTACAAACTCTTCATTTTTAAGTGCTGTCCTTAGGCTTGATTCCATAGCAACTCTTTCAAATGCTAGCTCTGTCATCTCTGAGCAATAGTATTGGAAATTGTTTCTTCCCTCATCTTTAGCTCTATACATTGCGGCATCTGCGTACTTAAGAAGATTAGCAGGAGAACTTCCATCATCAGGATATATACTAATACCTATACTACTCAATACATAAAATTCATTGTTACTGATTGTAATTGGCTTTTTTAACACTTTCAAAATTTTATTAGCCAAAAGTGAAGCATCTTGTCCTTGATGTAAATTTTCTATTATGACAGTGAACTCATCGCCACCCAAACGAGCCAAAGTATCCTCTCTTCTAATTGTTTTATTAAATCTTTCAGTTACAACTTTTAAAACCTCATCACCTACTTTATGCCCATGTGAATCATTAATCTCTTTAAAATGGTCTAAATCTATAAAGAGTAGAGCCATCTTTGTACTATTTCGTTTAGACTTTTCTATAGCTTGCTCTAGTCTATCATTAAAAAGATCACGATTTGCAAGTCCCGTTAGAGAGTCATAATTTGCTTGCAAATGTAGCTCGTTTTTCTGTTCAAGCAACTTATGATGATGTTCTTTCAGAGCTATATTTGAGTTTTTGATTGAGCTAATCATGCTATTCATCGTATCTGTTAGGGCAAAAATTTCAATAGAACCATGACTTGGAATCACTTCCAATGGAATACCATCAATATCTCTGTTTTGAATAACTCTTATAATATCTGAGAGAGGTTTTAAAATAAAGAAACGAATAATTATAAAAAGAGTCAATGTAAGTAATATAGAGATTGTAATAACATTTACTATACTCTCTTCTATTATATGCTTCAACTCTTTGTTCATAGTATAATCTGTAATATAGACCGTAATAGTTCCTATCCTTTTTCCAGATGCTGTTTTAATATCATATCTATCTGAATAATAACAATTTTCAAGTTCTACATTTTGTTTAACACTATTATGATTATAGTCAATAATATTATTGTTAGAATCTCTTATTTTCCCGCTAACATATACATCTTTACCTAAAATTTTACCCATATTGTAATCTTCAACTATAATTGCAAAGTTATCTCTAGGGTACATTTCATTAAATACTAGTTTTGCATACTCGTTTATAGAGTATGACTCAATTAAGTCGGCAAGATTTTTTTGTAGTGATACAGCAGTTGCTTTTGATTCTATACTCATCTTTTTAATTATTTTTTCTTTTGTATTTTGATAGATATGAGCTGAGTGCATTGACATTATTATTGTAACAGTTGTAATTATTATTATTCCAAGAGTTACATACAGTGACTGTTTTGGAATTTTACTATTCAAGGCCAAGAACTGTCTTCTTAATTATTGGCAACTTCTGATCAATATTTTTTGCAGAGATTGCCAAAATTGGTAACTCTATATTTTTATCAACATCTTTACCATTTAAGTACCTATCCATAGCAATTACAGCTTCTTCTCCCATTAAATATGGCTGTTGCATTGCTGAACCTATAATAACTCCTTTAGGAATTAAATCTAAAAACTCAGGCTCTGCATCAAATGTGACTAATAAAATATCGCTTCTCTTTGCTCTCTCTTGTAGTGCTCTAAGCGCTCCATTATATATATTTGATGTTTGTAACCATAATGCACGAAGATCTTTATGTTTATCTATCATCTCTTTGGTAAAATTGTAAGTCTCTTCTTCACTCCAACTCTTTAGTTGCTTTAAATCTGCACCTTTAATATTAAATTCATCCATCGCCTGCATAAACCCAGCTGTTCTAGCTTTTCCATTTAATCTCTTTTGTGGTATTGCTACTATTGCAACCCTTCCATTCTCCCAGCCATGTTCAATTAAATTGGTAGCAAGAATTTTACCAATACTATATGCACCATCTCTATTATTTGAAGAGATGTAAGATACATACTCTCCACCATCTGTTCCTACATCAGCTACAACAACAGGAATATCGGCTTTTTTTGCAAGTTTAAGGATAGTAACACAAGATGAAGAGGTAGTAGGAGATACAATAATTCCAGAGACTCTATCTTTAATAGCTTGTAAAGTAATTTCTAATTCACGCTTTTTATCATTATTAGCACTATATATTTTAAGGTTATAACCCAATTTATCTGCACTATTTTTAGTACCACGTCCCATAATTTCCCAAAATGGAATTCTACTATCTGTTGTAATATAAACCAACTCTTTTTCACTATTTTTTATTACTTTTTCTAATAGTTTAAAACTATCTTTTGCATTAACATCTAAAGGTATAACTAGCAGTTGAACTAAAAGCGACAGAACACCATAAAATGGGATGTAACATCTATTAACCAGCTCTTTATAAACCATAAATTTCCTCTATATTCAAGCACAAATTATTGCCAAAAGTATATCAAAAAAAATCAATAATTTTATTTTTTAAAAGTAATAATACATAAGAAAAGTTTATCTTCTTTTAAATTTGTTACACTAAATATATCTAATACAATTTCTCCCACTATTTTTAGCTTCATATAGAGCTTCATCGGCGCGCTTAAACATAGTGTCTGCATCATCACCATCTTCAAAACTAGTAGTACCAATTGAACATGTAACTGTTCCAACAACACTAAAATGTTCACTTTCAACTACTTCTTTACATTTTTGAGCAACACTAACAGCCTCTTTTTCCCCTGAGAATGGCACTAGAATAATAAACTCCTCTCCACCCCATCGTGCTAAGAAATCACTTGTTCGTAAAATTCTTTTTATTCTTGCTGAAAACTCTTTTAAGACACTATCTCCATTTAAATGTCCATATGTATCATTAACTTTTTTAAAAAAATCAATATCTAGTATCATTATTGAAAAATTCTTTTTGTATCTATTTGCTTCATCAACTCTTTTCTCCATTATAGTCTCAAACTTATAACGATTATATACGCCAGTTAAACTATCTTTTGTAGCAATTGATTCTGCAAGTTTTCTATTAGTGATCTCTTTATAAATTGCTATATAACCATTTTGGCTTCCATCTATATTAATATCTGGATGAATTGTAAGACTTACCCAATATATAGTTTTGTCTTTTTTAATATTACGTAGCTCTGCTATGTGAGTCTTATCTTGTAAAATATCATTCCACAACTCTTCATAGTGAGATGAAGAAAAACTAGGGTCTCTTACCATCAAATGGTTATTTCCTACAAGCTCTTCAAAACTAAACCCACTAAGAGTGCAAAATGCACTATTTACATATGTTATTAAACCTTTAAAGTCTGTTTTGCAGATAGGAACATATTGATTTACAATTTGCTGCTCTTGCTGTAGTTGATAACTCTGCTTTTTTATTTTATTTAACAAGCTGTTATGTCTTGTCATATCTCGTACTGAACCAATAACATAAGGATGTTCACTATCTTCAAAGTATCTCAAGCTAGCTTCAATTGAAAGAGATGAACCATCTAATTTTAAATGTTTTCCTGCAAATGACTCTATTGACTTATGTTTTAGTTGTGCAACCTCATCTTCCCAATCTATTGAATCATCTGTAGTAATTCTAATATCTTGAAGTCGCATATTATAAAATTGATTCTCTTCATAACCTAAATTTGTTGTCATTACTTTATTAACATATATAAACTTCTGACTTAATGCATCTACAACAAAAAGTGCGTCACCTGAAGATTCAACCATGGTACGAAAAAAATTATTTGTAATTATATTATTCATATGAAATCCTTATTACATATGAATAATAACTTTAATTGAGCAATAAAGAGACTATTTTTTGTACATTTTTTAAACAATGATTGTGCTTATCCAATAATATGCTATAGTAACTGTAAAATAAGCCCTTATATGGAAAAGAAATGGACTATCAAGCTATACTAGAAGAGATTGAAGAAGAGGTGAAACCACTATTAAAGAGTGGAAAAGTTGCTAACTATATTCCTGCTCTTGCAAATATTAATCCTGAGCAATTTGCAATGACATTAACGCTCTTTAATGGAACTCAATTTAGTGTCGGCTCAGTAAATACTCTTTTTTCTATACAGAGTATTTCAAAAGTCTTCACGTTTACGTTAGCCCTTAAATTTTATGGAAAAGAGTTATATAAACGTATAGGTAGAGAACCCTCTGGTAATCCATTTAACTCACTTGTACAACTTGAATATGAAAATGGAATTCCAAGGAATCCATTTATTAATGCAGGTGCCATAAATATTACAGATTCTTTAATAAGCTACTTTCAAGATTATAAAAAATCATTTCAAGAGATTATATCTTTTGTTAGAGCTATCACAAATGAACCAGATATTAATTACAATAAAAATGTTGCCATATCTGAAATGGAACATGGTCATAGGAATCTAGCTCTTGCAAACTTAATGAAAAGCTTTAACAATTTAGATAATTCTGTGCAAGATGTTGTACAGACATACTTCAACCACTGCGCCATTGAGATGAATACTAAGATGTTATCAAGAGCTATGCTATATCTTGCTAATGATGGTAAAGACCCACTTAATGCAAATGTATATATATCCCCTAAACAGTCTAAACGTATTAACGCTGTTATGCTCACATGTGGTCATTATGATGCATCTGGAGATTTTGCTTTCAATGTAGGATTACCTGGTAAAAGTGGTGTTGGTGGAGGTATAGCTGCTGTTATTCCAAAAGTTATGAGTATTGCAGTATGGTCACCTGGACTCAATAAACAGGGTAACTCTTTAGTTGGAACAGAAGCCTTAAAGCTATTTACTACTAAAACTGCTATGTCAATATTTTAGTAAACTTCTTATTGTTACTCTATTTAGTTAAAATTTCTAAAAAATTTCAGGAGCGTTAATGCTACGTTTTGCACCAAGTCCTACTGGCGATATGCACATAGGAAACCTTAGAGTCGCCATTTTTAATCATATTGTCGCTACTCAGCGCAATGAGGACTTAATTGTACGAATTGAAGATACCGATAAAGAGAGAAATATTGAAGGTAAAGACAAAGAGATACTAGATATTCTTGGACTTTTTGATATTAAATACAAAGATGTAATTTACCAAAGTAAAAATCTACATTTTCATCAGCAATTTGGTGTTGATTTATTAAGAAAAAAGCGTGCTTTTAACTGTTTTTGTTCGGATGAGACGTTAGATGAAAAGCGTGAGCTTGCTAAAAAACGCAATCGTGCATACCGTTACGATGGAACTTGTGAAGAGCTATCTGCGCAAGAGACAATCGATAATGAAAAACCTTTTGTTGTCAGAATTAAAAAGCCTATGGCGCCAATCTCATTTACCGATTACATAAAAGGTGAACTAACTTTTGAGCCAAATAATATAGATAGTTTTATAATTTTACGTCAAGATAAAAATCCTACATATAACTTTGCATGTGCGATTGATGACATGTTAAGCGACATCTCTCTTGTAATTAGAGGCGAAGACCACATCTCAAATACTCCAAAACAAGAAGCAGTTCGTCTTGCTATTGGGTATGATAAAACTATTGAATATGCTCATCTACCTATCATATTAAATAATATGGGTAAAAAAATGAGCAAGCGTGATGATGCCTCAAGTGTTAAGTGGTTACTTGAAGAGGGCTTTTTACCATCTGCTATAGCTAATTATCTTATTTTAATTGGAAATAAAACTCCAAAAGAGATTTTTACAATGAGCGAAGCTATAGAGTGGTTTGACCTTAAAAAAATATCCCGCGCTCCTGCTCGTTTTGACATCGATAAACTACGTTTTATTAACAATGAGCACCTGCGAGCTATGGATGAAACTGAACTCTCTCGTTACCTTGGTTTTGCAGATGCACAAGTTGGGTTTGCTGCTAAAATATATTTAGATGAGGCCAGTACACTAAATGATTTAAGACCTAAAATAAAAGCTATATTTAGTAAAAAGAGTTTTGATGGAGAGTATGGCGAGCAGATGAGAACACTCCAAAAACTTATCTTAGAGGTGGATCATTTTGAAGAGTTCAATGATTTAAAGTCATACTTAATGAAAGAGAGTGGACTAAAGGGTAAAAACTTCTTTAAACCAATTCGTTTACTTTTCACAGGTGTTGAACATGGTCCAGATGTTGGTGAATTATACGCTCATCTTAAAAACTACATTAAGGAGATTGCACAATGATAGTACTTTCAACTCTAATAGAGGCTATTGCACAACTTTTACACATGGTTATTTCAATTTATATATGGGTCATTATTATTGCTGCACTTATAAGTTGGGTAAAGCCTGACCCATATAACCCAATAGTTCAAACACTTTACCGTCTTACAGAGCCTGCTTATGCTGTTGTTAGAAAGTATATTCCTACTGTTATTGGTGGAATAGATTTATCTCCTATTATAATTATTTTAGGACTTCAATTTTTCGACCTTTTCATTGTTAAAATACTATTTCAATTGGCTTCAAGCATATGAAACTACTTTTAACTGCCCTGCTCTTTTTTTCGCCACTAATTTTAGTGGCGAAAACTATTACCTATGAGCAGATTTCAAAAATGCCTAGAAGTAATGCACGTAATTTTTATATTTGGCGCTACTTCAAACAAGATATACCAACATCAAAAGCACAAAAAGCATTTGAAAAAATAACATTTGTAACACAAAAACTATTTCATGCATATGCTAAAAAAAGTCCTCTTAATGAGATAAAAGAGGCTTCAAGGTGTATGAAACTTAGCCACACAAAACTACTAAAAGAGAAAGATATATATTGCGCTGCAACTGCACTTACTAAATATAAAGCAGCAAAAATGGGTAGAAAAAACAGAGAGAAACTATTTAAGAAAATAGCACCTCACTTTAAAGAGATTGCATCTTGGCTTGAACCGATGACAAAAAAAGATCCAACAGCATATCTTTTAAATAAAGATCCAAAAACTTTCATAGAGATTTTTACAAATGCTGGTGGTAAATACAGAAAGCAGATGGATTATAATTTACCGAAAGAATTTTTAGATAAGCTTTCAAAAGAGAATGGATTTAATAAAACAGTTAGCAAAATTGTTACAAATAACTCACTTGTTAAACTACAAAAATCTCTATTAAAGTTAAAAGTATCTAACTACTCTCATAAAACAACTTTTTTTCTTGCTATGAATGCTCTTAAACAGAAGAATGAAAAGTTGGCTCTAAAATTAATTAAAAAAGCTTCAAAAAATGCTTACTTTAAAATGGACATCGACAAAACAACATTTTGGAAATATCTCATAACTAAAGATAAAAAAATCTTAGAAAAGTTATCAAAAAGCTCTGATAACAATATTTACTCCCTCTATGCAAAAGAGATTAAAGATAAAAAGCTAGATACACTCATAACCAACATTAAAGCAGATAAAAAGAAAGCTAAACACTCAATTAATACACCATTTGAGTGGTTAACAATTTTACGAAATATTAAGAAGAAAAACTCATCTGAGCTTAAAAAGTACCTGAAAGAGTTTACAACCAAAGAGTTACTACCTGTGAATGCTTTCATTCAAGAGCGTATGTTCAAATATAAACGTCATCCATATATTATTCCATATCGTGAACATTTTAAACATCAAAAGCTTGATACTCAGGCACTTATTTTAGCTATTGGAAGACAGGAGAGTCGTTTTATTCCACCTAGTATATCAAGTGCTTATGCTCTTGGTGTAATGCAACTTATGCCTTTTGTCGCCAAGGCTATTGCGAAACAAAAAAAAGAGAAACTTGATTTAGATGATATGTTTAAACCAGGTAAAAACCTAGAATATGCACAATCTCACCTAAAATATCTACTAAACTCACTAGAGCACCCTCTTTTTATCGCATACGCATATAATGCTGGATTAGGATTTTTTAATCGCGTAAAAAAAGGTGGTGCGTTCAATGGAGCACAATATGATCCTTTCATTAGTATGGAGTTAATTCCATATGCAGAGACTAGGAAATATGGCAAAAAAGTTTTAGCAAACTATATTATTTACAAGAAACTTCTTGGTGAGTCTACTTCGGTTGTAGCTCTTTTTGATAAGCTAAAACACTCTTAGCAATATTTTTATAAGCAAATGTGAGTTTCAACTCCTCTGTCTTTGATTTATCAAAAACTACATGGTAGTAGTGACTCCATCTACTTTTAAGTGGCATCTCTTTACGAAGAGCGCTACTTTCATCTAATTCAATAACTTTAACTGCTTTATTATCATTTAGAGTAAGTCTGTATCTAGAATTTTTTAACCCATAATTTTTTGATTCATCAAAATCATCAGCAATATACACAGCAACAAAAAAGTTCTCACCACTTTGATACAACTCATTATCTGCACTGTTAAGATAGATTGCTTGAATAGTAGCTTTCGTATCACCATCTTCTGATATTACACCTTTTTTTAGAGCAAGAAGTGCCTCTTCATCATAGCCCAAATAGCTTCTTAAATCTTTTACAACATCTGTTGTACACCCATTAAAGAGTAATAAACTAACTAAAAGAACTGATGAAAACTTCATATAATAACCCTAAGTATGAAAATTAATAAAAGCAACTATATCACATTTTTTAGATATAATCTCTAAAATTTTTAAAAGAGTATTTAGCATAGTGGAAAAAAGAATTGCAGTAGCTTTTACAGGACCATCAAACAGTGGTAAGACGACTTTAATTGTCAAAATTGCTGAACTTTTAATACAAAAACGCAACCTTGAAGTAGCAATTATAAAAAATGATCCAAAGGATAAGGCTCATTTTGATATTAATGGAAAAGATAGCTATAAATTTTCTCAAACTGGTGCAGAAGTTGTAGTAACATCGCCAACTAGAACAACACTGTTCTCACAGCGTAAAAAAGAGCTTGATGAAATAGTTAACCTTTTTAAGGAGTTTGATATATTGCTTGTAGAGGGTTTAAAAACTCTTCCACTTCCAAGAATTGGGATTTTTAGAGATAAAATAGATGAGAGCTACTTTGATTGTATGGAAGCGATTGCAACAGATGACTCAATAAATTTAAGTGAATATAATATTCCTGACAATTTAATAAGACTTAATCTAAACAATCCTGAAATGATTATAGAGTGGATTCTAAAAAACGCTAAAAAGGTATAAAATGGTAGAGATAAGAGAAGCGATTGAAAGAGCAGCTATTCGAATCAAAGATGTAATATATAGAAAAGACTTTGATTACGCAACTAGTAGCAATAGTACAGGTGATGAACAACTGAAAGTCGATGTTGAAACAGATGACATAATTCAAGAAGAGTTCATGAAGGCATCTTCTGTTCACACAATCTCTAGTGAAGAAAAAGATTTTGCTCTTGCTCTTAACCCTAAGGGCAAATACTTTATTGGATATGACCCGCTAGATGGCTCAAGCGTTATTGATGTGAATTTAAGCGTAGGCTCTATTTTTGGTATTTTCGAAGAGAGTTTTACTGGTTCAAATCTAGTTGCTGCTTGTTATGTTGTATATGGCCCTAGAGTTGAACTTGTTTTTGCAGAACATAATGAAGCGAAATTTTATCTTTTAAATGCTGATGTTTTTCATTACGTTAAAGATGTTAAGATGAATAAAAAAGGCAAAATAGTTGCTCCAGGTGGTACACAAAAATTTTGGGAGCCTTACCATAAAAATTTAGTTGAATCATTTTTTCAAGATGGTTACAGACTAAGATACTCTGGTGGAATGGTTCCAGATTTGCACCATATTTTAATAAAAGGTGGTGGAATTTTCAGTTACCCTGCAACTGAAGATAGACCAGATGGAAAATTAAGAATGTTATTTGAAGTTTTTCCATTTGCATATATATTTGAAGCAGCTGGTGGAATTGCTACAAATGGAACAAAAAGACTTTTAGAACTTCATCCAGAGCATATACATGATACATCACCATGTTTTTTTGGTTCACATGATGAAATGACACGTGTTAGTGAAGTTTATGGCCAGCAGCAATAATCAAGACGAGTTTAGCAAAAAGCTACAAGAGCAAAAAACTGTTCTTGAGCAGTGTCAAAATGAAAAAAATTTTAAAAGTTGCAATGAATGTAACGAAATAATTGGTTGCGAAATTCGCAGAAACTATGTAAAATCAGTCTATGACAGTATGTCTAAAGGTGAGACTGGCGGATTTGAATTTTAAAAGGCGATATATGAACAAGAGCGACATCTACATCACTACCCCAATCTATTATGTAAACGACAGAGCCCATATCGGTCACGCATACACAACAATGATAGCAGATACTGTTGCACGTTACTCTAGGTTACGTGGTTTTAACACTTTCTTTTTAACAGGAACAGATGAGCATGGTCAAAAAATTGAACAATCAGCTTCACTGAAAAATAAAGAACCAAAAGAGTATGCAGATGAGATAAGTAAATCTTTTAGAGATTTATGGGACAGCTTTGATATAAGCTATGACCACTTCATTAGAACTACAGATGAACAGCATAAAAAAGGTGTTCAACTAGCATTTGAAAAGATGCTTGCAAAAGGCGACATATATAAAGATTCTTATGAGGGTCACTACTGTATTAGTTGTGAAACTTTTTTTCCGGAGACTCAATTAATAGATGAAGAGTTTTGTCCAGACTGTGGGAAGCCAACTGACATGGTAAAAGAAGAAAGTTACTTCTTTAGACTCTCAAAATATGAAGAGAAACTTCTAAAGTGGTACAAAGAGAATGAAGAGTGTATCTTGCCACGTTCACGTAAGAATGAAGTTCTAAAGTTTGTTGAGGGTGGTCTTCGTGACCTATCTATTACTAGAACAAGTTTTAAGTGGGGTATAAAAGTTCCTGATTCTTTGAATGATGATAAACATGTAATATATGTTTGGCTTGATGCTTTAATGAACTATATTACAGCACTTGGATATGGAACTGATGAAAAAAATATGAATTATTGGCCTGCAAAAGTTCAAATTGTTGGAAAAGATATTTTACGTTTTCATGCAATCTATTGGCCTGCATTCTTAATGAGCCTCGATTTACCACTTCCAACTCACATTGCTGCACATGGTTGGTGGACAAGAGATGGTGAGAAGATGAGTAAGTCTAAAGGAAATGCAGTTAATCCAACAGAAGTTTCTAATGCTTATGGAATTGATAACTTCAGATACTTTTTACTTAGAGAAGTACCTTTTGGGCAAGATGGTGACTTTAGTCAAAAAGCTCTAATTGACCGTATAAATGGGGATTTGGGAAATGATCTTGGGAATCTTCTAAATAGAATTATAGGTATGAGTGGAAAATATTCTGACTTTCATATTACTAGCATAAATGTTACACGTTTTCACCAAAAAGAGCTAGACAATGCATATGAGAGTCTAGATTCTGTTCACAACTACATGCACCAACTTCAAACTCACCGTTATTTAGAAGAGTTGTGGAAAAGTTTAAGTATAGCAAATAAAGCAATTGACAACCACTCTCCTTGGGTTAAGATGAAAGAGGGAAATAGTGACTATGCAATGGCTACTGTTGCACTAGTAGCAAACTTATTGGCAAAAGTAAGTGTACTGCTCTACCCTGTTATGCCAGAGACGACTAAAAAAATTGCAACTGCATTAAACTTTGAAATAAATCCTCAAAGCTATACTAGACTAATTGAGCACAAAGAGCTGTTAGAAGACTTTGTAGTTAAAAAAACAGATCCTCTATTTCCTAGAGTTGAAGAACCACAGATGAAAGAGGCCCCAAAAGCGATGCCTCTAAATGATACACCCGCAAAACAGACAAAAGCTAAAGATGAAGCAAAAAAAGATGAGCATGAAGATGCATCATTAATTACAATAGGTCAATTTTTTGAAACATCATTAAAAATAGGAACTATTGTAGAGGCACTAGAAGTTCCTAAAAGTAAAAAGCTTCTAAAACTTCAAGTTGATGTAGGAGAAGATAATCTTCGTCAAGTTGTTGCTGGGATTAAAGATTATTATAGCGCTGAGTCATTAGTAGGTACTCAAGTTTGTGTTGTGGCTAATCTAAAACCTGCAAAACTTATGGGAATGCTATCACAAGGTATGCTACTTGCAGCAAAAGATGATGATGGGCTTAGTTTAGTGCGTCCTGAGCATAAACGTAAAAATGGCAGTTCTATAGGGTAATGAGACTAGAAAGTCTTCTTACTCTAGTTGATGGTACACTTTTAAACAATCCTGCTATTACATCTTTTGAAAATGTCTCATTCTTAGCTTCAAAAGTGAAGCGTGGTGACTTATATGTTTCAGTTAGCGGAAACTTCTTTGATGAAGCATTACACAATGGTGCTTATATTATTTTGTTTGATTCAGACATTACTGTTACAGATGAAGAGATAGCGTGGGTAAAAGTAACATCCTTAAATGAAGCACTCATAAAATTAATTCGCTATAAAATGTCTCAAAAAAATATTAGAGCATTTCAAGTAGATAAAAAAGAGGCTTCACTTCTACACTCATTTCCAACTGATAATAAACTTTTTTATCTTAACAGCTCGATTGAGAAAAATGCTGAAGAGCTTTATAGGTTAGCTCCTGAATCTATAGTACTATCAACAGATGAAAAGTATCTAAAAAAACTTTTCACACAGATAGAGAAATTAGAAGATAATCGAACTCCTTTGAAGATAGTATCTAGTGGAGTATTTACTATCTCCTTTATTTATAAAAATATTTACTATGATAGAGTACATCTTAGTTCATTCTTCACGCAATCTTTACAAACACTTGTTTCACTATTTGAAGATAATAAAATAGACTTCTCTTTAAAACAGCTAGGTTCACTCTTTTGCTACCAAGTTCAATTTGTAGATCGTTTTTTAAAGCAAAGAGAATTTGGGAAAAGTGAACAAGCACTAATATTTGAAGAAGATGTCTCACTTGCTGAGGAAATTTTTATATATTTTAAAACAAATGCACCTTGGGCTAATGTAATTGGACTATTTCCATACAAAGTAGAGCTACCTAACTCACTAAATTATGATAAAATTGATGAAATTTCTAAAATATTGTTAAATGAACACTATGAGTATGCTATTATTGCAGGAGAGAACAAACTATTGCTTGAACATAACTCTTTTAACTTAAAACCAAAGCAGCCATCTCTCCTATAAAGGAATGTAATTGAACGATCCTGAATCGTTGCTAAAAACATCAACACTAGAAAATGTATTTTATACATATTGGGACATTTTTGCTGGTCTACTATTTTTCTTTGCAGCACTGCTATCACACTTAAGTCACAATATTCTACTTGCTACCATATTTTCAGCTCTAGCTATTGCATCTATTTCAGTAACTGTTTCTGAAGTCGCTGAAGTCCTAGCTGAACGCTTAGGTGAGCCATATGGAAGTTTTGTACTTACCTTTAGTGCTGTCATTGTAGAGATAATATTACTATTTGCTGTACTAATTCAGGGCTCACAATCTCCTGGTACGCTTGAAACTGTACAAGGTGGTATAATTTCTGCTGTTATTGTTGACCTTAATGTACTCCTTGGACTTGCTGTATTTATAGGTGGACTAAATTTTAAAGAGCAGACTCACAACGAAGAGTCCTCTAGCACATATACCACCATTTTATTAGTTGCGGCATCTGCGCTATTAGTACCTAGTATATTGCAACAGACTAGTCATAATGACCAAGTTTTATGGTACGCAAGTGTTACTATCGCAGCTGTTTTACTTATGTACTATATTGTTATTTATATATTTCAGACAAAAACACACTCTCATTTTTTTAAAGCCACTGCTAGAAGTAGAATATTTAGAATCAAGCGTGCATTAACTACACTAAAAGATAATGAAGAAAATGAAGATTATATGTTTGATAAGCTGTCTACTAAAATGAATTTTATAGTTATATTTTTACTCATATTTGCAATAGGGTTTTTAGCAGAAATCTTTGCTCATGATGGCATTATTATATTTACAACACATGGTATTTCTACTGGAATGGCAGGTTTAATTATAGCTATAATTAGTGTCTCTCCTGAAATTTTTACAGCAATTAAAGCTGCTACAAACGATCAGATGCAACGTGTTGTAAACATTGCAATGGGAGCATCTACAGTATCCATTATGTTAACAGTTCCAATACTTATGGCACTCTCATATGCTGCGGGTATTGAACTTGTTCTAAACTTTAACCCTCTGCAAGTTGGTGCTCTAATTTTAACTGTAATCCTTGTATGGAAAACAACAGATGATGGGCAGACTAATTACATTGAAGGTGCATCTCACCTTATGTTCTTTACAGCTTATGCAATCGTTACATCATTTTATTAGGTAGGATCTATTATGAATAGACGCACATTTATCACCTCCTCATCAGCCGCACTTCTAGCATCTGGATGTACAGTTGAGCGTGGAATGAAGAGTGAAGATAAAACATCTAGTAAAAGTTCACGTAAAGTCACTTTAAAACTAGCAACTAGTTGGCCAGCTCATTTTCCTATTATGGGGACTGTACTAGAGAGATTCGCAGAGCGCGTTAAAGTAGCCTCAAACAATACACTAATTATAAAGATATACCCAAAAAATACATTAATTCCTGCACTTGCTGTATTTGACGCCGCTTCTACAGGACAAATTGATGCTTTTCACTCAGGTCCATATTATTGGAAAGGTAAGAATAGTGCCTTTAGTCTATTTAGTGGATTGCCATTTGGAACTATAGAGAGTGAATTAAACGCTTGGATGCACTATGGAGATGGTCTAAAGCTTTGGAGAGAGCTTTATGCTAAACATAATCTCTATCCATTTTTAGGTGGTAATACTTCAAATCAGATGGGTGGATGGTTTAGAAAGCCTATTGAGAGTGTAGAAGATTTACAAGGTCTTAAAATGCGTATTCCTGGCCTTGGTGGAGAGGTAATGGCAAAACTTGGAGTTAACCCAATTTTGCTTCCTGCTGGTGAGATATTTACATCACTTGAACGAGGTACAATTGATGCTACAGAGTGGGTAGGACCAGCACTAGATCAGAGGATGGGGTTTTCTAAAGTTGCTAAATATTACTATGCAGGATGGCATGAACCTGGTAGTACTATTGAATTGACATTTAATAAACAATCTTTTGAAAAACTATCTGCTTCTCATAAAGCTATTATTGAAGCAGCAAGTGCTGAGATGAACTCTCATATGACCTATGAATTTCAGGCTGAAAATGCCAAAGCCTTGCAAGAACTTAAAGCTCAGGGTATTGAACTAAGAACATTTAATAGACCTATTATAGATGCTGCTAAAAAAGCTTTAAAAGAGGTTTTAGCAGAACTTAGTTCTCAAAATAGAGATTTTAAAAAAGTTCTAACTAACTATTTAGAGTTTAGCTCTACAAATGCTGAGTGGACTAAACTAGGGCTTCAAAACTATTTGGAGTTTAGAAGCTAATGGCAAATAAAAATTTCAATTTTGCTCCAGCTCATGCAATAAAAGAGAGTGTAAAGAGTAGCTATAATGTACTAATTGTAGATGATGATCAATCTGTTCATATTGTTACAAAACTTTCACTTAGAGATTTTATTTATGAAGATGCTAATTTAAAGTTTACAAGTGCATTTAGTGCAAAAGAGGCAAAAGAGATTCTAAAAGGTGACACTGAATTTGCAGTTATTCTTTTAGATGTTGTAATGGAGAGTGAGACATCAGGGCTAGAAGTTGCAGACTATATTCGTAATAAATTAAATAATCATCTCATAAGAATTACATTACGTACAGGACAACCAGGGCAAGCACCAGAACAAGAAGTTATTGTAAATTATGATATTGACAATTATAGAAACAAAACAGAGCTATCGACAGATAAACTATTCTCCGTTATGTACACATCTATTAGAAGTTTTAAAAAGCTTAAAGAGCTAGAATTAAAAAATAAAATATTAGAAGAAGAAAAGTATAAAAGTGAACATTATGCTAAAGAGTTGGCTCAATCACTAGAATTTAAAACACAATTTTTTAGAAATATTTCACATGAATTAAAAACTCCACTAAACTCTATAATAACACTAACAGAGATACTTACAAAAACAAAAAAAGAGAGTATCACTCCTAGTGGACAAGAGAAACTTAACATAATTTTGAAATCAGGGAAAATACTATTAAAACTTATTGAAGATATTTTAACACTAACAAGGCTTGAAGCTAATAAGCACGTACTAAATAATGAGAGTTTTTTTACAAGTTCAATAGCAGAAGCTACTTATGAACTATTCTATGAAGTAGCAAATAAAAAGAGTATTGAACTTCTGCTTAAAGAAGATATTGCACTTGAAATATACAATGATAAAGAAAAATTAATTCAAGTAATTAACAACTTAGTATCAAATGCAATAAAATTTACACATACTGGAAGTGTTAGTATTCACTTCTATAAACATAATGAACAATTTAAAATTGACATTATAGATACAGGTATTGGCATTGAAAAGAAAAGTCAACAAAGTGTTTTTGAAGCTTTTACGCAAGCCGATGCAACTATAAAACGTAAATTTGAAGGTTCAGGTATTGGTTTAGCTATATGCAAAGAGTATGTTGCTTTAATGGGTGGCACAATAAAGTTAAAAAGTAGACTAGGAGATGGTAGTACATTTTCTGTTTCTATCCCAATAGATAATACTAAAAAGGAATAGCTGCATCTAAAGCATCTCCAGTCATCTCTAAACTATCTCCTACAACATCAGGCGTTACAATATTAATAACAGCTCCACCAACTTTAAACGGAGTAGCAACAATACTACCTACACCACAGCCAGAAAACATAAACACAACCATAATAAAAACAAATCTTATATTTTTCATAATAGAATTCTATCATAATTTTAATCATAAAAAAAAATTATCTACAAGCTTAAATTTTAAGGTTAATCTAATTCATAATTATTTATACTACTCATGAGTTTATTAAAAATAAGGGGAATGAAATGGCAAAAGTAGAGGATTTAAAATCAAAAGCAGATAGTGCTAAAAAAGCTTACCTAGACGCACTTACTAAAGAGTCTGGAGATTCAGATATTTCAGAACAACAATTTGATGCAACAACTGCAACGGTTATTGAAGCTCTAAATAGCCTACAAGATCAAATCGATGTAGCACGCGCGAAAGGTTCAATTCGTGCAAAAGATGTCATTGATGGTTTTGGTGGAGAAGGACGTTTAAATGATCTAGTTCTTGACCTTGCAGGTTACATGGGAGAGATGACTAGTGCTGGTGTTACAATTGGCTCAACTCCAATGGTAGTTATGGCGGGTGCAGCTAAAGGTGTGTACAAAAAAATTACTGAATAAATTTACTTTATTCTAAAAACCTAGAGGACTTCTTCTCCTCTAGTCTCTTCTGCGCTACTAAACTACACATAACTAATAAAAATGATATATAGATATAGAAGTTATCTAAGAAATGAACTAATTTTATTTTTTTAGTTAAAAAACGATAACTGTTATGGTATAATTCGCATTAAAAATAAACAGGATATTAAAATGGCATCTAATAACGTAGACTTAGTCGCATTGACTGAACAGACAAAAAAACTTACTGCACTTGTTGTAGAAGACGAAAAAGTTGCAAACGAACTTTTAAGCTCTACATTTAATAACTTCTTTGCAAGTGTAACTTCATCTTTTAATGGAGAAGATGCGCTAGACGTATTTAAAAAACAGAAACCAGACATTATATTTGTTGATATTATCATGCCTGGGATGGATGGTATTGAACTTTCTCGTAAAATTAGAGAGATGAACCCTAACCAAATTATTATTGTTATTTCAGCTAGTAATGACATTCAAAAAATTTCTGAATCTATTGAAATTGGTGTTAATAGTTTCATACAAAAACCAATTGATACTAAAAAAATTATTGAATTACTAACTAATATTACTGCTCTAATTAACAAAAAGAAGAAAATTGAAACTAAAACTTTTTCAATCAGTCTTCCTCTTGACCTATATGAATTGGTGAATGAAAATGCAAAAGCAGAAAGCATCTCTAAAAATGCTGTTATTATACGTGCACTAAGAGATTTCTACGGAGTTTAACTATAAGGTCTTTTGACCTTATAAGCACTTATTAAGTAGAAAATCTATATAATTTCGCCTGTACAAAAAGAGTGGTCCCATCGTCTAATGGTTAGGATCCCAGGTTTTCATCCTGGTTATAGGGGTTCGAATCCCCTTGGGATCACCACTCTTAACTACTATACTAAAAGAATATCTTCATTCAATCTTACTTCAAATTTTTCAATTAAATCTAAAATAATATAGAATGTATCAATCTATCTTTAAATATCTGAAGGATATACTATGCAAAAAATAGAAAACTTTATTAAAAATAATAAAGAGTGGGCATCTCAAATGATAAAAGATGACCCACAATACTTTGAAAATATTGCTAAAAGTCAACACCCAGAAGTATTATGGATAGGATGTTCAGATAGTCGTGTTCCAGCTGAAATTATTGTTGGAGCAGAACCTGGTGAAATGTTTATACATAGAAATATAGCAAACCAAGTTCTTGCAACTGACTTTAATTGTCTAAGTGTCTTACAATATGCGGTAACTGTTTTAAAGGTTAAACATATAATTATTTGTGGTCACTATGGTTGTGGAGGAGTACAAGCTGCTTTAAAGAAACAAAAACCAAACCTATTAGTTACAAACAAGTGGCTTATGCATATTAAAAATACATACAGGCTTCATCAAGCAGAAGTTGATATATTTGAGACAGAGCAAGATAGAGTCAATAAACTTGTTGAAATTAATACCATTGAGCAAGTTAATGCAATATCTCATAGTTTAGTAGTTCAAGAATCTTGGGACAAAGAGGGTGGACCTATAATCCATGGCTGGGTATATGGTCTTGATGATGGTTTAATTAAAGATTTAATTACACTTGGTCCAGAACATGAGATAGATCCAATATATCAATATGAACCAGAATAATAAGCTTTTAATTAAATCCTTTTATAATTTATATAATTCTATCGCTACCACCATCAATAGGAAGCTGTGCACCTGTCGTTTTTGAAAATAGTTCTCCTGCCATTGCGGCAACTAAGTTAGCTACATTTTTTGATGTTATTTCTGTTTTTAAAATATTATTTGTTTTATACTCTTCAACACTCATTCCATAATGTTTAGCACGTTTTTCTAAAACTTCTGGTGTCCAAATTCCAGTATCAAATACTGCGTGAGGATGAAGCATATTTACATTTATGCCAAACTCACCAAGTTCTAGTGCTGCAATACGTGCTAGTTGCGTTAACCCTGCTTTTGCAACAGAATATGCAGCTGCACCTTTACCAGGTGCTGGAACATTTTTAGATGCCATAATTACAATTGATGGTTTAATGCCCTCTTTTAAAAATGGCGTTACAAATTTTAAAAACTTTTGATGACCAGTCAGATTAATATCCATACTTCTTTGCCACAAATCATTACTAATCTCATCAACTTGCTCTGATGCTGTAAAAATACCAGCATTACTTACAATGATGTCAAGCCCGCCAAATGTTCGTACAGTTGTCTCAATTGCAGCTTGAATGTCACTATCTTTTGTCAAATCACATACTAGTCCAAGCCTTTCTTTACCATTAGAGGCATCTGTCATAATTGGATTAATATCAAGTCCAACAACTGCTGCTCCATCAGCGTGCAGTTTATCTAAAGTAGCTCGCCCTATTCCACTCGCTGCTCCTGTAACAATTGCAACTTGTCCTTGAAGAGGTAGAGAGCTTCCAGATTTTTTAAGTTTTGCCTGCTCTAAGCTCCAATACTCAACTTCAAATATATCTTTAGCGCTCAGTGCCTTATAACCACCAAGACGCATCGCTTGGCTAAATGCTTTAATACTATGGTCTTTAATATCTGAGATAATTCCTGCCTCTTTTGCGCTTGCTCCAAATGTTAATATACCTCTGTTTTTCCAAATAGCCCATTTTGGAGCTGAATTTAACATTGTCTCACCTGAATTTAATTCATTGAAATATTTTTTATACTCATTTTGATAGTTCTCTAATGCTGCATTATAGTCACGTTCAAAAACCATTGGAACTCTTTTATTACGAATAACATGATCTGGTGTAAGTGGTCCTTGTGTTGCTACGTCTTCAACATTTGAAAGAGAAGAAAAGTTTACTGCTTCACTTCCTTGATCATAGTTTACAATTACAGCTGAACCTTTTGCTACTGATATTGCTTTACGAATTTTTGCTAGACTAAGTAGGTCTTCACCTAAATGATCTGCTTTAGCTTGCGCAGCACCCATGTTACTATCTATATAGTTTTCTGCTTTTGTAACAAGCTCTATCATCTTTTCATAACTCTTCTTCGCATCATCATTAAATGTAAATAAGCCATGATTTAGAAGAACCATTCCCTCATATTTACTCCAATCAATACCTTTTGTCATCTCGTAAATTGTACGAGCTAGAATAAAACCAGGCATTACATAAGGAATTACTAAAACGGTATCCCCATAAATCTCTTTTATTTTAGCTTCGCCACCTTCAGTATTTGTAACAGTAACAACAGCATCAGTATGAGTATGATCTACAAATTTAAATGGAATAATAGCATGTAAAATTGCTTCAACAGATGGATTAGGTGCACTTGGATTTGTCATAGCAGCTCTTTGATTTGTGACCATATCAACATCGCTAAGCTCTTTTAAATCTGCCATTTTAAGTAGTGTTTGCATCTTTACAGGAGCAAAACCAGCAGCTTCAATAGTAGCTAAATCCCAACCGCTTCCCTTAACATAAAGTATATCTTCTTCTTCGCCAAATAAGTTTTTTTCACTCACTTTAACAGAAGTATTTCCACCACCATGTAGTACTAAGTCAGAATTTGCACCTAAAATACGAGATGTATATACACGCATTTCTAAATCATTGTTTTTAAATTTTTCTGCCTCATTATCATTCCATAAACTAACCATTAATTCTCCAATTATTATAAATTTCTCAAAAATCAGTAGCAAAGCCACTAATTTTTTCAGTCACTAAAGCTACGCCTATCGGCGAGAAAGAGTCACTTTGACCCCAAACTAAATGTTTTTTCAATATCTGCTTGTGTAGCTCTACAAACTCCACGCTCAGTAATAAGTCCTGTAATCAATCTATTTGGTGTTACATCAAAACCTATATTTAGGGCTTTTGAATCTTTTGGTGTGATTCTAACTTCTGTTACTTCACCATTATCTAAAACTCCACGCATAAAATGAACCTCATCTTCGCTTCGCTCTTCTATTTCTATCTCTTTAACTCCATCAACTATTGTAAAGTCAAATGTAGATGCTGGAAGTGCAACATAGAAAGGAACGTTATTGTCATTTGCAGCCAGTGCTTTTAAATAGGTACCAATTTTATTTGCAACATCACCACCTCTTGAGACCCTATCTGCACCTGTAATGACCATATCTATTTCACCATGTTGCATTAAATGACCACCAGTGTTATCTGCAATAATTGTATGTTCAACACTACTGCGTGAAAGTTCCCAAGATGTTAAATTTGCACCTTGATTTCTAGGACGAGTCTCATCTACATAAACATGCACATCAATACCACGTTTTTTTGCCTCATAAATTGGTGCAAGTGCACTACCCTCATCCAAAATAGCAAGCCATCCAGCATTACAGTGAGTTAAAATATTTATTCGTTTTTTATTTTTAGTTTTTAAAATCTCTTCAATAATTTCACAACCAAATTGCCCAATTTTTACAGAACGCTTTGCATCTTCATCGCTTATTGCAATTGCTTCAACCTTAGAATCTTCTATTAAATCTGTACTATTTTCTAAAACAGCCAACATTCTATCTACTGCCCACATAAGGTTAACAGCAGTTGGGCGACTAAGTCTAATATCTGCAGCATGTTTTTTCATGCAATCAAAACTACCATTACACTCACGAGCAGCTAAGTAGACTCCAAATGCAGCCACACAACCGATAACACCAGCACCTCTAATTGTCATATCTTTAATAGCATCAATACTCTCTTGTGCATTAGTAATAGTTACAATTTTTTCTTCATGTGGTAATACTCTTTGATCTAGTACTTCTAAATCACCATTATCATTTAGCCAAATTGCTTTATATTTTCCGTTCATACAACTCTCTTTATAAGATTAATCACATCATTTACATTTTTAACAGTTTCATGTTTTTTTACAAAAGATGTTCCAATTTTAAGAGCCATTTTTTCAGCCCTAGCACGCCCTTCTTGATTTTCTATTGCTCGTATGTCAGCGACACCTGCAATTCCAAGTTGACGACGACAAATTTTAGCACCAGCAAAACCAACACTATCTTGTAATATTTTCAACATAAAACTCTTTTTAAAGCTATCTTGCTCACTACTACCTAAAAAGCCTGTTTCTATTAATGAGCTACTCTCTTGTTCACTCCATAGTTTTAAGAAATTCTCCTCAAAACGCATTAAAAATATTTTTATAGTATCTAAAATCCAAACTCGATATTCTTCATCAGCTGAACGTTCAAAGTGCGATACCCATGACATAACAAGATTTCCTAAAAGTGCTCCAATATCAAAACCAAATGGTCCAAAAAATGCAAACTCTGAATCAATTACATATGTCTCATCTTCATTTATCATAATTGAGCCAGTATGTAAATCACCATGTAAAAGTGCGTCAGTTTGGTTCATAAATTTATATTTAAGTCCAAGCATTTTTGTTTTAAACTCAACATCTGCTTGAAGTGCATTAGCCTCATCAACTATCAATGGATTTATATCATTAGTTTCATGCTCCATATATGGTGCAGTAAAAACAAAAGTTTCTGTCAAAGCACAAAGTTCACTATTTGAGTTAAATTCTCCAATAAGCTCTCTTTTATCTGCCCCATTTAGATGTAATGATGATGTCTTAAAAAGTGTATTTGCTAAAAAAGAGGCAATATGTTCTGCAAAGTCTGGATATATAATGCCATCTATCATTCCATTACGCATAATAATATGCTCACCCAAGTACTGCATTATAATGACACTCATATCTTCGTCAGCATGGTAAATGTATGGAACGAACTCTTCAGATAATTTAGAAAAATGTAAAAGTGAGCGAATCTCATATGTCATTCGCTCGCGTGAAAGTGGATAACTCTCGCCTACAATTCTCAAATATGGAACAGCTTGTTTTAAAATAAGGGTTTTGTCTTCATTATCATTAGAAGATACAATATAGACATAATTTAAATTACCATCACCAATCTCTTTTGCGCTTAATTCATCATCTCCAAAATACTCTTTTGCAGTATCAATACTTAGAATATAATCAATTACACTATTCTCATCTAGTACTTTATAGGACACTTTTACCCTTTTCTAAATTTTATTTTTTGAATCTTTTACTATTTGACAAGCATTACTCAAAAAGTATAAATTCTTTTTTTTCATATTAAAATAGATGTGTCCATCTATTTCTGCAATAACAGAATTTTTTTGAGAGACCATCATAAAGGAATATTGTCCTAAATGACATAAAAGTCTGTTATCACTTGACTTATTAAAAAACATGACTGTATCATTTGCAAAAATAGATGTCATTAAGAAAAAAAACAAAATTAACACACGCATATTAATACCTCATATAACCTCAAATTTATTTAGGCGCAATTGTAGCATATATGCTTAAACTTAAATTCAATGTAATGAAAAGTTAAAAAGATAATTTTCACATACGTTTCATATTGATATAATAGACTTCTTGCAAAACTCTAGCAGTCATCAGAGTCTAAAGAAGTGGTGAGGTTGTGCAAAATAAATTTTTAAGCCTAGCTATAGCTAAGGTTAAAATATTTTTTTGTGCAAGATTGCCACTTCTTTAGACTCCCTACGGGCTTCACAAAGAGAACTTTATTCTTCGTTAGATAACCCTAACCGTAGCTTTGGCTACGCTTAGGAACATCTGCCTTGATTAAAACCCTCTTTGTGAAGCTGATGGCTACTAGAGTTTTGCAAGAAGTCTAATAAACTTTTAGTGCAAACTTGATGTAAATAATGCTTACTTGGATATAAATGAAAACAAAATTACTTTTACTAGAAGATGACATAGAGTTGTCTGAAACTGTTGAGGGATTTTTAGAAGATTCTGGTTTTGAAGTGGCAACTGCATATGACGCAATAGAGGCAAAAAATTTAATTTATGAACAACAATTTGATTTACTACTTTTTGATATTCAAGTTCCTCGCCAAAACGGACTTTCATTATTAAATGATTTACGAAGTGAAGGTTTTAGTAAGCCTGTAATATTTTTAACTGCTAGAAATAGTGAAGATGATGTCATAAAAGGTTTTGATGCTGGCTGTGATGACTATCTGCGCAAGCCATTCTCATTAAAAGAGCTTCAAGTAAGAATAAATTCTCTTTTAAAGCGAGAGTTTTCAAAAAAAAGAGATAATTGCATAAAAATTGATGAAACTCTATGTTTTGATGTAACTAGCTATATTTTAAAAAAAGAGAATAAAGAGATTGAGTTAAATCCAAAAGAGGCAAATTTACTAAAAATACTATTACAAAATAGAGGTAGCATAGTTACAAAAGAGGAAATTTCAAATAGTTTATGGAATTACTCAAATGTACCTAATGATGCAAGCATTAGAACATATATTAAAATACTACGCTCATCTGTAGGTAAAGATAAAATATCTACAATAAAAAATATAGGATACCGTTTTGAAAATGACATCTGAAAAAAGAAGTTTAGTTAGGTTTATGCTACTTTACTCATTCTCCACACTTCTTTTAATATCTATACTAGCAGTGTACTTTTACTCCAATCAAAAAAAACAAATTTTAGATAATCAACAAAAAGATATGCAAAGCTATGCTACTGAATTTGTTGGCCATTTAACTGAAGTACATCAATATACAGATGACACCTATTACCCGCAAGATAAAAACTATAGAAGTGCAATTTATGACACAGATAAAAAACTTATTTTTTCAGACTTTACTCCCAAAAAAATAGATTGGTCAAAGAGCTCATACCTACAAGATGACAAACTTATTTATATTAAACAGGTAAAACCATATTTTCTAGGAGCAGCCTTTCTAGTTATTGCAAAAAAAGTAAATTCTAAAGAGTTAGTTCAATTAGAAAACAATATGTTCATAATATTATCAGTAACATTTTTTATAATTTTACTCTTGTCATATTTTCTAGGACGACAATTTATTAAACCAATGCGTCAATCAATTGAGCTTTTAGATAATTTTATAAATGATACTACTCACGAATTAAACACCCCTGTTAGTATTATTTTGACAAACATTGAGGCAGCTAGTGCAATTAAAAAAGATGAAAAACTTACAAAGTATATGAACCGCCTAGAAATAGCAGCACGTACAATTTCTAATCTATATGATTCACTAATATTTTTAAAGTTAAATCACTCAACTAATCAAGAAGATGAAACTTTTAATCTATCTTTACTCTTAAAAGAGAGATTAGAGTATTTTGAGCTCCATTTTGAGAGTAGAAAAATTGAATTAATCTTAAATATAAAAGATTATATTGGGCTCTATGCAAATCAAGAGAATATAAGGCGTTTAATTGACAATTTACTCTCTAATGCTATAAAATATAACCATCGTGCTGGTACAATTACTATTATATTAAATGATGATTATTTAATTGTTAAAGATAGTGGTATAGGTATTCCAAATGACAAACTAGATTTGCTATTTAAACGATTTACACGTATTAAAAATAATAGTGAAGGTGGCTTTGGTCTTGGTTTACATATAGTTAAAATGATTACTGACAAATACAACTATAAATTAGAGATAGAATCAGAAGAGAACAAAGGGACTACGGTGAAAATAGCGTGGTAAGATTTATTGCAATTTTTATTAGCTTAACTATTTTTCTTCAAGCATCTATTTTAAAAGATAAATGTTTTAGTTGCCATCAAAAACAGAGCATCCCATTTAAAATGATTTACAAACGATACTTAATTAAGTATAGTAGTCATAATGCTATTAAAGAAGCAATGATTAAAATGTGTAAAAATCCAACTATAAAACAATCTGTTATACCTCGTGCTTTTTTAAAAAGAGTTGGGCTAAAGAAACCTTGTAATTTAACTGACAAAGAGTTATCTAATGCTGTAGATGAATTTATAAATTTTTATGATGTTAAAAAAAATATAAAAATTAGATTTTTTGATAAAAACTTCTAAAATTTCATATACAGTTCATATAGAAAAGTTACTATTATGTAACTTTAATCTATTAGGAGAGTATATGAAGTATTTAAAATCGTTAGGTTCAGTGGCGTTAGCTTCTTTGTTAGCTTTAGAATTTACAGGTTGTGGATCAAGTGATTCAACGGTAGGTGGTGCTGCAGTAACTGGTAATGTAGCTACAATTAATGGTGTTACAGTATCAACATCTGCTGTAATTGATGGTACAACTTTAAATAGTATAGTAGGAAATACTTTTACTGTAAACTCTGATGGTGGTATTACTTCAACTGGTGGCTTTATTGACTTGAATGGTAATAATGTTCAAGATGTTAATGAACCAGATGCATCAACAGTGGTTGGAACTTCAACTGACACAACTTTAGTAGTTCAAGCAGTTGGAACTTCACCATATCAAAGAATTGCTGTTTTAGATGGTACATGGGCTGATGTTCCAGCACTTGCTGAAAAAATTGCACGTTATGTTGTAGATACAGATGAAGCAGCAGTATTGGGTTACCCAACTAACTGGGTTGTAGCAGGTGCTAACCCAGCTGGAAATGAAACATTTGAAACTTCAGACCTTCTTCCAATTCCAGCAGCTGGTGTTAAAGACAATACTGGTAAGAGTCGTGTAATTGAGCTATGTAATGGTGCATATGCTAAACAAGCAACAAATACAGGAAGATTTCATGGTTCTGCTTTGCCATGTGAAGTTTCAGTTCATAGTGATGGAACAAAAATATATGTAGATATGTTAGATGCTGATGCGATTTTTTCAGTATTTTTCTCAGATCTTCCAGCAGAGCAAAAACCAGGTCTAGCTACTGTTGCTAGTGCTGTTAAAGGTGAGATTAGAGGAATGGTATTAGCTTCTTTAGCAAACGATACACATACTGTTTCGACAAAAGCGATGGGACCATCATGGAATGCTGCTGAAATTGAAGCGCATGCTGCTGGAATTAGCCCATATAAAATATATTCGTATAAGCGTACAGATGGTGGTACATTTGTAACAGGAACTGACGATAAAGCAATTGCTGCTGAAATTATTACAGCGCTAGGTACAGATGATGCAACAGCTGATACTATCGTAACAGGACTATCAACAGGATCTTCATGGAGAAGTGCTAGACCTGAGCCTCTTGCAATCCCAGGTGTACAAGTTGTTGAAGCTTGTTCTCCAAAATATGCAACTATGGCTACAAAACTAGGAAATCAGTATATTACTGCTCTTCCTTGTGAAATTACAGTTTTAGTTGATGAGAACGACGCAACTGGCAAGACTTTAACAATTAGTATATTAGATCCAAACTTTATGTTTAATGTAATGTTTGAAGGTGCTGTTCCAAATGCGGTTACTAGCGGAGCAATAACTGCGGATGAGGCTACAGCTTATAACACTTTAGCATCTACTGTGTTTACTGACTTAAAGACTATTGTAGATCATGCAATTGCAACTAGTACTTCTGGTTTAGTTTCATCAACTACAAGCTCTACAAGTTCAACAAGCTCTACAACAACTTCAAGTTCTTCTAGTGCACAAGAGATTCCTAATCCATTTGCTACAAGCTCTACAAGTTCAACAACAACTTCAAGTTCTTCTAGTGCACAAGCTATTCCAAATCCATTTGGTTAGTAGTTAAACTCATCTACAAAAGAGGTTTTCACCTCTTTTGTTATAAAAATTCACACTCACTTCACACTATTTCTATAAACTTCATATATACAAAAATAGCACTATATGATAAAAGGTATTTTTATTCTATTAAAAGTGCAGTTTGAGTATTCTACGAACTAAATAGACTTATTGTAAAACTAAATTAAGGTACAAAATGAAAATTGCCCTACTAACTATAATAGCTGCTACATCTCTTTTTGCAGTAGATGGTTATGAAGTTTATAAAAAACATTGTATGAGTTGTCACATTGAGATGATAACTAAAGATAGAGCACTCAAAAAGTTTAATACTCTTTTAGCTCCTCCTATGATTGAAGTAGCAAATAGATTAGATCAAAATATAATTATTGCAGATGACGATGATGATGTAAAAAGATTTGTTACAATCTCTTTTATAAAAGAGTACATAAAAAATCCAAAACTTGACTACAGTATGTGTCACCCTATGGCAATTGAAAAACTTGGTATCATGCCAGCACAAAAACAACTAAGTGACGAAGAATCTACAGCAGTAGCTGAATGGATTATTGACAGATATGAGGATTCTAAATTTTAAAAAATTGTAACATAAAGGTAGTTTATGAAAAAACTTACAAAAAAAGCAGATGACCTGCTCTATCTACTAGGACACGCACTAAGTAGCTATCGCTACTTAATTCTAGGCTTTTTAATTGTAATAATTACCGCTATGGTCATACATCTACCCAAAACAACTATTGATACATCTACTGAGGGTTTCTTGCATGAAAGTGACCCTATGATTTTAGATTACACCGCATTTAGAGATCAATTTGGTAGAGATGAAAGAATTGCTTTGGCTATTAAAAGTGATGGAATTTTTACATTTGAAAATATTGAAAAACTTAAAAAACTTCATAATGATCTAAAAAATAATACTCCATACCTATATGACATTACCTCGCTAATTAATGCAAGAAATACAATAGGTAGTGAAGATGCTCTACTGGTTGAAGACCTATTTGAGCATTGGCCAAAAAATCAAGAAGAGCTAGATAAAATTAAAAAAACAGCACTTGCTAATCCAATATATAAAAACTTAATACTAAATGATGATGCTACATTTACAACAATTATCTTAGAATCAAATACATATACATCTATTGGTCTAAAACAGACTGATGAATTTGCAGACTTTGAAGAAGAGAGTTCAGAATCAAGAGCATTTATTACAGATCATGAAAATTCCCAAATGGTTAAAAAAGTACAAAAAATTATTGCCCCATACAAAAGCAAAAACTTTGAAATTTTATTAGCTGGTTCACCTAGTGTTACAGATTACCTTAAAAGTGCTCTGCAAAAAGATATGGCTAAATTTAATGCTCTTATAATTTTAACAATTATTGTCTTTTTAGGACTTATTTTTAGACGTCTCTCTGGTGTTGTTTTACCTTTAATTACAGTTATATTAGCAGTTCTTAGTACAATGGGTACAATGGCTTACTTTGGCACTCCAATAAAGATTCCAACACAGATTATTCCATCATTTCTTCTTGCTGTAGGTGTTGGAACATCTATACACGTTTTGGCAATATTTTTTCAATATTTTGACAAGTATGGTGATAAAAAAGAGGCTATTGCTTACACTTTAAAACACTCTGGTGTTGCAATTATTATGACATCTTTAACAACTGCTGCTGGTATATCATCATTTATGGTCTCAGATGTTGCACCAGTTGGTGACTTAGGTCTATATGCGAGTCTTGGTGTTTTAATTGCCCTGCTTTATAGTTTAATTTTACTTCCTGTTCTCTTAGCTATTTTTCCTATTAAACAGAAAGTTTTACCTCATGATGAGCATAAAGATAGATTTGATATATTACTAGAGAAAATAGCTCATTTTTCCCAAGCAAATGCAAAAGAGATTGTAATCTTTTCATCTGTTTTTATGATGCTTGCAATATTTACTGCTACATATGTAAGGTATTCACACAATCCTCTTACATGGTTCTCTAAAAAAAGTGAAATTAGAATGGCTACTGAGACTATCGATAAAGAGTTAAGAGGTTCAATAAATTTAGAAATTATTATTGATACAAAAAAAGAGAATGGTCTATATGACTATGAACTTCTTAAAAAACTTGAAAAAATCACTAAAGATTCAGAGCTTATAAAAACAGATACCTATTTTGTAGGTAAAGTAATCTCTATAGTTGATGTTTTAAAAGAGATTCATAAAGCATTAAATGAAAACAGAGATAGCTATTATAAAATTGCTAAGGATCCTAATCTAATTGCTCAAGAGATTTTACTGTTTGAAAATAGTGGAAGTGATGATTTAGAGGACTTTGTAGATAGTCAACTAAGTAAAGCCAGAATCTCATATAAAATGCCTTGGGTTGATTCTGTTGAATATTACGATTTACTAAAAAATTTAAAAGTTTATTTAGATGATACACTAGGAGATGAAGTAGACATTACAATTACAGGAATGATTCCACTACTTGCTCAAACAATTACAGCAGCAATAAAAAGTGCTGGAGATAGTTATTTAATAGCTTTTCTTCTAATTACATTTATGATGATACTTCTACTTGCAGATATTAAACTAGGTCTAATTAGTATGATTCCAAACCTTTTTCCTATCTTCTTTATTTTAGCCATGATGGTAACCTTTGACATGCCTTTTGACCTCTTTACAATGTTAGTATTTTCCATTATTCTAGGTCTAGCAGTTGATGATAATGTGCACTTTATGCACAACTTTAGGCGTTACCATGATAGAGAAGGTAAAAGTGTTGAAGAGTCTGTAAAATTAACATTAATGGGTGCAGGACGTGCTATGCTTATAACTACAATTGTTTTAAGTATTGGTTTTTATGTCTACCTATTTGCTAGTATGGGCAATCTTATTAATTTTGGAATACTTGCAGGGACTGCTATTATTGTTGCACTGCTATCTGATGTACTTTTAGCACCTGCAATTATGGCAGTATTATATAGAAATGAAGGATCTAAAAATGAATAAAATAGTGTTAACATTACTAACTATAAGTTCACTTGTTTTTGCAATGGATGTAAATGAGATAGTTCAAAAAGTAGATACACGTGATGATGGTGACAATATCATTTCAAATATGTCAATGGTTCTTATTGACAAGGCTAACAAACAAAGAGTTCGTTCTATGCGAACATTCACTAAAGATTTTGGAGTAGATACCCATAAAACTATCTTTTTCCTTGCACCTAGTGATGTAAAAAATACAGCTTTTTTAACATATGACTATGATGATGACAATAAAGATGATGACCAGTGGCTATATCTCCCAGCACTTAAAAAAACAAAACGAATTGCATCAACAGATAAGAGTGGAAGTTTTATGGGTTCAGATTTTTCTTATTCAGATATGACAAAACCAGATTTGACTGACTACACTTATAAAATAGTTAAAGAGAAAAAAGTTGATAAACATAACACATGGATTATTGAAAGACTACCAAAAACAGAGGCTATAGTAGATGAAACAGGGTATAAAAAATCATATATATTTGTAAGACAAGACAACTTTGTCGTAGTTCGTGCCATGCACTACCTTGATGATGGTAAAAAGAAATATATGAATGTTAAAAAATTAGAAAAAATTGAGGGTATTTGGATTGCTACTGAAATTGAGATGAAAACAACCAAAAATAAAAAACGTCTTCACTCTACGATTTTACAATTTAGTGATGTTAAACTAAATCAAAAACTTAATAAGAACCAATTTAGTGTGAGACAACTAGAAAAAGGTATTTAGTGAGGTTACTACTTTTAACTCTTATTGCTACAAGCTCTTTAACTTATGCAGATGAGTTTGAGGATGATTTGAGTGGTTTTGAAGAAGATAGTATCACTATTGTTAAAATTGAGCAGATAAAAGATAGAACCCATCAACTTAAAGGTTCACTAAATTTATCTAGTAGCTATAACTATGCACATAATGCACCAACTTTAGGAAACACTGACTTTAGAGGATTATCAAGATTAAAAACAACGCTTGACCTATCTTTAGATTCTAAATTAAACGATAAATGGAAAAGTAAAATAGAGATACAAGCTTTTTATGATGCAATTTATTCAACTAAAAATAATTTTTACACTAACGATATGGTTAAGACATATGAATCAGAATTTGAGATACAAGAAGCATATATTTTAGGTTCTATTTCAGATAATATAGATTTAAAAATAGGTCGTCAAATTGTTGTATGGGGAAAATCTGACAATATACGTATTAATGATGTTATTAACCCTTTAGACAACAGGGAACTTGCGATGGTTGATATTGAAGATTTAAGGCTACCTGTATTTATGAGTAAACTAGATTACTATAGCGGAGCATGGAACCTTAGTGCTATGATTATTCATGAATCTCGTGTACAAAAAGAGGCGGCTAACGGAAGTGACTATCTGCCTACTCACATTTTTCTCAAACCTAACGCTATATTTCCAGAAGATATAACACCAGATAGTACATTAAATAACACTCAATATGCACTCTCTTTAAATGGTAGGTTTACAGGATGGGATTTATCTTTTTATGGAGCTAAGGTATTAGATAGTAAATGGCACTTTGTTGACAATAAAAAGAGTAGAACTTATGATTTTGTAAAAACATTGGGAGTAGCATCAAATATTGCAATAGGCAATTTTTTATTTACTTCAGAACTGTTATATATGCAAGATTTAAAATTCAACACAACAGCTGATGAAAAAAGTCGTCTAGACTTTTTACTTGGTACAGAATATAGTGGTATCACCGACCTTACTCTCTCTTTGGAGGTATCACAAAGATATATCTTTGATTATGAGGTATCAATGGTTAATGCACCTGACTCAACCTATAAAGATGAGAGACAGACAGCACTTAGAGTAAGTTACAGTTTTGAGCATGAAAAAGGAATGCTTACTTACCTTAATACCCTATTCTATGATAATAGCAATATAAATGGTGGGTTCCAAAGAGTCTGGCTAAATTACGACCTAAATGATAATTTTGAAGTAAATATAGGAGTTGTTGATTATATTGGTGGAGATAAAATAGTACTTGATGCAATTTCTAATAATGATAGATTTTTTGCAGATATAAGTTATAACTTTTGATTTTTATACAGTAGGCAATCATTAAAGATTACCTACTTAAAACAGTTTCTAGAAAATATATTTAAAGCCTACTTGAATACTTGAAGCATCTTCAAATTGTCCAAATACGCCATTTTTATCATTTCCATATTGGTTCCACTCAGCAGTAAGAACAATCTCATCGCTATAAGTGTACTCAGCATCTAAACGATTCCAGATACCACCATTTTCATTTTCAACTAATAGTAAGTTGTTAACACGTAATGCGTCTGATTCTAAGAACGGTTTTGAAAGGAAAAGAGTATACATAATTGCATGCTCTTCAGCAGCCTTAAGACCATTACTTAAATTCATTGTTGCAGGATTAGCTGTATATTTTTGATATACATTATCACCATATTTTACACTTTGATCAACATAATCTAAGTTCCAAACATCCATAAACTGGAAACTTGTAAATAGGTTAGTCATAACTGTTACATCAAGACCAATTACATATTTAACAAAGTCTGCTTCTGCAACATCAAATGCGCCTACAAGGTCACCATAAGCTAACTTACCTTTATCAATAATTGTAGTCATAGCACCTTTGTCATAAACAAATTCACCACGTAATACAAATGGAGCGAAGTCTGTATCGATTGCATAGTCAAATGAACCACCAAGACTATGGATTCTATTCATTTTTTCAACAAATACTAAGTTTGCTGGATTAATTAAATTGCCTTGTGCTGCAGCTGGAGTGCCATATGCACTATTTGGACTAAAATAACTACCATCTCTATTATAAGTCATGCTTTCAAGTGCAGTAACTTTATCAGAAGCACCTGCAGCACCTGTGTTATCAAAATCTGTTGCTTTAAAGTTTTGAGTTGCACCTGAATCTTGAATAGGAACAGCGTCATGTGTTACATAATTAGCTGTTAATTTATTACCAGCTTGATCTTCCCAATGTGGCTTAACATAAGGATTATTATCCCAGTGATAATAATAATTCAGTGAGTAATTCAAGCTATCAAATGCTGTGCTTTTAAAACGTAGCCCAAGGTTATGATTACTAAATTCTGAAGTCTCATGATCTTGACGGTAAGAAGTTGTCATATTTTGGAAATAAAAGAATGTTCCAAACGCTGTGTCACCCATGTAATCAAACGCTGATGTTGGATTACTAGCACTAAACTCACCATCAAATTGATTAGTTGTACCACTTGAAAAAACTGGTCCTAATGCTAACATTGGATCAACTAAAGATCCTAATCCATTAGCTAAGAAAGCATCAACACCAGCATTATATTTAGCTAAAGTCGCTGCATCAGCAGTTTGAGTTAATAGTGCTCCAGCTTCAGCTTGTGACAATCCAAAACTTCCAGTTAACATTTGCATTGAAATAGCACCCTGAGTCGCTTGATCTCCTGCAAGTGCTGCAGATTCAAGAGCGCTAAGTGCACCAGCAAAACCTACAAACTGATTATACATACCAGTTTTAAATGCATCATCAGCATTAGTAGAAGCACCATATGGACTTAATAGCATTACACCTAAGCCAACTAAAGCTTTTACTGAACTATCAGTAAAATTAAAGTTATTCATATTAGTTCTAACACTACCTAAAAGAGAATTTGGATCAATTTGAGTAAAGCCCTGTTGTGATAATCCAGCTACTTTATTAGCATCTGAAACACCATTAAATCCAGCTAAGGCAGCTCCAGCATCTGGACCAAAACCTGTCATATAAGATGCAAAACCTGCAAATAGTCCTTGTCCTTGATTAGCTGCTGCTGCTAAAACACTGTTACCTGTCTGTTTAGCATCTGTTGGAGCAACTACTGCACCTGTTGAAGCGTCAGTCTGTCCAGCCATAACACCGTTTGCATTAAAAGCTTTTACTAAAGGAATAAATACTTGATTAAGTAAAGATAAATCTACAGTTCCTGTAGGATTAGCAGTTCCTGGGCTTCCAAAACATGCATCTATATAGGCTGCAGCATTAAATGAACCATCTGCATTTGCAAATTGCGCTTTATATGTACCATCTGTGTTTTTTAGAGTTTGTAAATCGTGAGTTAACTCTGGTCTAAAGCCAGCATTTAAATTATCGTTAGCTAAACTCAAAGCTGTACCAGCAACATTACCTGAAGCTAAATTAGTCCCAGCAGCAGTATTAGAAGCTTCGATAGTATTGTAAGCTTTAATAATTGAGTTTTCTACATCTGTAAATGTCATTGGAAGACCTGTTGGTCCATAAGTTGGAGCAGAAGCTGTTCCTAAAGATGTGAAAAATTCAACAGTACGATATTTCATTGGTCCTAAAAGACCTCTCATACCACCCATATTAAGAAGTGCGTTAAATATAGTAGATGTATCACCCATCTCTTTAGCGATATTTAAAAAACCATTTTTACGTCCAGTAAGTGTCTCAGCTCCTAAACTTACAAATGGTGAATCATAATCACCAGTGATTGGATCAATGATACCAGAGATTTGATTAATCTGAATATCTGGAACCCATACAAGTTGTAGTGATGAATCATCGCCAATTGCAGTCTCAGCTGTAACCATCCACAATGGAATACGTGAATCTTCCATTGTATTTTGACCC
>Ga0316207_10000429_pt1 | contig 71128 bp, 63 predicted proteins | sample 6weekpyrite_MG_FD_204943 | JGI IMG/M metagenome (GOLD analysis project Ga0316207, IMG submission 204943) | Microbial mat bacterial communities from mineral coupon in-situ incubated in ocean water Damariscotta River, Maine, United States -... | ecosystem: Environmental > Aquatic > Marine >... | reverse complement strand
TATGGTGTTTTAGACATTGAAGAAGAGAACATCTTAGAGCGTAACCGCCTTCAATCAGGTGAGATGATTGGACTTGATCTTAAGTATGGAAAAGTGCTTAAAGATAAAGATATTAATGACTACCTCAAGGGTACAAACCCTTATATGAAGTGGTTAAATGACAATATGGTCTACTTGCAAGAGCATGTGGATGAACAATATGTCAAAGCCTGTGAATATAAAAGAGAAGAGTTGGTAACACGCCAACGCTTTTATAACATTACCCAAGAGATTGTGGAACAAGTTATTGAGCCAATGATGAAAGATGGTAAAGAAGCGGTTGGTTCTATGGGAGATGATACGCCTTTAGCGGCTTTCTCAGATAAACAACGTACTTTCTCGGACTTCTTTAAACAAAAATTTGCACAAGTTACGAATCCACCAATTGACCCGATTCGTGAAAAAGTTGTAATGTCATTAAATACAGGTTTTGGTGAGGTGCATAATATCTTAGATGATGCTCCTTCTCATGCCCATCGTCTAAAAGCGATTTCACCTATCATCACTAAAGAGAAGTTAAGTGTGCTTCTCTCTTTTGGAGATGCATCAAACGCACGTTTTCAAGCGTGTTATAAAAACAAGTCTTTCTCGACTACTTACCGTGGAGATATGAAAGAAGCCTTAGACGAGTTAGTTGAGAATATTGCTAAGTCAGTGGATGAAGAGGGTGTCCGTATTGTAGTGCTTTCTGATTCAGAATTAAATGAAGAGAGAGCGACCATCCCAATGTTAATGGCGATTGGTCGTTTGAATCAGACGCTTTTACATAAGGGAAATCGACACCTAGTCTCTATTATTGCACAAACAGGTGAAGTGGTTGATTCGCACTCGGCTGCTGCGATGATCGCCTTTGGGGCATCAGCAATTTTTCCTTATCTTCTTTTTGCAACGGCTTTGTCGCGTTTAGAACAGTCTAATACCTTAACAATGTCATGTCATGAAGCGATGAAGTCGGTTCATGTTGCCTTAAATGGCGGGCTTTTAAAGATTATGTCTAAGATGGGGATTGCGACGATCGCTTCGTATAGAAACTCATCTTTGTTTGATATCTTAGGTCTCTCTAGTGAGATCTGTCAAGACTGTTTTGCAGATGGGCAGTCACTTATTCCTGGTCTTGGTTATGATGATATCCAAGAACGTGTTGAGAAAGCACATAAAAAAGCCTTTGAAGAGGATGGTTTTAAATCTATCTTTCCATTGACTATTGGTGGTTTCTATAAGTTTTATAATGGTGAAGAGTATCATGACTTTGGTCCTTCGGTTATTCACTCTATTCACAAGGTTGTTGAATCAGGTAAGAGCGAAGACTTTGAGGAGCTAAAAGGGCTTATCAATAACCGTGGTCAGAAATTTATTCGTGACTTCTTAGAGATTAAGTCGGATAAAAAAGCCATTGATATTTCAAAGGTTGAGCCAAAAGAAGAAATCTTTAAACGTTTAGCTTCTGCGGCTATGTCACTTGGTTCTATCTCTCCGGAGGCACACGAGTGTATTGCTGAGGCGATGAACACTATGGGTGGTATGTCTAACTCTGGAGAGGGTGGTGAAGATGTTGAGCGTTTTGGAACCATTCGTAACTCTAAGATTAAGCAAGTCGCTTCGGGACGATTTGGAGTGACTCCAGCGTATTTGCGTTCGGCTGAAGAGATTCAGATTAAGGTGGCTCAAGGAGCTAAACCAGGTGAGGGTGGTCAACTTCCAGGACACAAGGTTACGGGTTTAATCGCACGTTTACGTCATACAGTTGCGGGTGTTACACTTATTTCACCTCCACCACACCATGACATCTATTCGATTGAAGATTTAGCACAGCTAATTTATGACCTTAAACAGGTTAACCCTAATGCAACCATTACCGTTAAGTTGGTATCAACAGCGGGTGTAGGAACGATTGCAGCAGGTGTTGCCAAGGCTTACGCAGATAAAATCATTATCTCAGGTGGAGACGGTGGAACGGGCGCTGCGCCACTTACATCAATCAAGTTTGCAGGTAATCCATGGGAACTGGGTCTAAGCGAAGCGCATAATGCCCTTAAGGTGAACAACCTTCGTGGAATGGTGCATGTTCAAACCGATGGTGGTCTTAAGACAGGTCTTGATGTGGTTAAGGCTGCTTTACTTGGAGCAGAGTCTTATGCCTTTGGTACGGGTGTCTTAACCATCGTTGGATGTAAAATGCTTCGTATTTGTCATGTAAATAAATGTTCGGTTGGTATTGCAACACAAAATGAGAAGCTACGTGGTGAGCACTATAAAGGTCAAGTGAAGCATATTATTAACTACTTCACGCTTCTTGCAGAAGATGTACGCTCTATCCTTGCTGGAATGGGTTATACGTCGATGCAAGATATAATTGGGCGTTCTGACTTAATGCAGGTGCTTGATAATGCCTTTGCTAAGAAGTTTGACTTCTCAGAAGTACTTTATCATTGTGATGGTGTGAATACCTGTCAAGTTGAATCAAATGATCCATTTGATCCAAATGACTTTGAAAAAGAGGTACTTAAAGAGGTGAGTAACACCATTAAGCATCCTGAACAGCGTGTCACGATTAAACGTGATATCTGTAACCTTAACCGTAGTTTTGGTGCCCGTGTTTCAGGTGAAATTGCTCAATATTATGGTGATGCAGGCTTAGCAGAAGATACCATTAGAATTAAACTCAGTGGTACGGCTGGACAATCACTGGGTGCCTTCTTAATTGATGGTGTTTCGCTGTATGTAAATGGGGCGGCGAATGATTATATTGGTAAGGGAATGTTAGGTGGTAAGATTATTATTACCCCACAAAAACAAGGTCCTGATTATGCTGCAGCGGGGAATACCTGTTTGTACGGAGCAACGGGTGGTAAACTTTATGCTTCTGGTGTAGCGGGTGAGCGTTTTGGTGTGCGTAACTCGGGTGCCTTAGCCGTTGTTGAAGGCACGGGTGATAATGCTTGTGAATATATGACCGGTGGTATTGTGGTTATTCTTGGTAAGACGGGGATTAACTTTGGTGCAGGTATGACAGGGGGAATTGCCTTTGTGTATGATGAAAATCATGAGTTCTCTGAAAACATTAATCGCGAGCTTATTGAGGTTGAACGTATTGATACAGATGAGGGTGATGAGGCGCGTCATTATCTTAAAAAACTGATCAAAGAGTATGCAGATGAGACAGGTTCTCTTCGTGCAAAAGAGATCTTAGATAACTTTAGAACCGATATCAGAGACTTCTGGTTAGTTCGTCCTAAGAACATGAAAACACTTCCATTAAACTTAGAGAAAGGAGATTAAGATGAGAGAATTTCTTGATACTCAAAGAATAGAGCCTGAAAAACGCCTAGTCGTTGAGAGAGTAAAAGACTTTAATGAAATTTATGAATTTTTTGAAACTAAAGAAGCGGCTTCACAAAGTGATCGATGTATTCAGTGTGGAGACCCGTATTGTCTTAATAAGTGTCCTTTACATAACTACATCCCACAATGGCTTAAAGCGATTGCAGAGAAAGATTTAGAGTTTGCCTTTAAACTCTCAAATGAACCGTCTCCTTTTCCAGAAGTAATGGGACGTATTTGTCCACATGATAGACTCTGTGAGGGGGATTGTACCCTTAATGATGGTCATGGTGCGATTACTATTGGCTCGATTGAGACCTTTATTAATGAAGAGGGCTTTAAAAATGGTCTGACTCCTGACTTCCCGGGTATTACCTCAGATAAACGTGTGGCTGTGATTGGTTCAGGCCCTGCGGGTCTTTCTGTTGCTACGTATCTTTTACGCGCAGGAATTGGCGTTGATATGTATGAAAAAGCCGACAGAGCAGGAGGGCTTCTTACGTATGGAATCCCTGGATTTAAACTTGATAAAAAAGTTGTTGAACGCCGTGTTAAAGGGCTAATCGAAGCAGGACTTAAACTTAATCTTAATTGTGAGATTGGAAAAGATATCTCTTTTGAGGACCTTGCGAATAAAAGTGATGCAATTTTCATTGGAATTGGTGCGACTAAGGCAAAGGTAGCGGGTCTTGAAAATGAAAACGCTAAGGGTGTTTTTCCTGCTATGTCATATTTAACGGCAATTCAGTCTAAAAACTTTGGTGAAAAGTATGACAAGGCAATGGACTTTAAAGATAAAAATGTTGTTGTTGTAGGTGGTGGTGATACTGCGATGGACTGTGTAAGAACAGCTAAGCGTGAGGGTGCTAAGTCAGTAACCTGTTTGTACCGTCGTGATTCACACAACATGCCAGGATCTCAAAAAGAGTATAAGAATGCTACCGAAGAGGGTGTTGACTTTACATGGTATGCAAGTCCTAAGAAAGTACTGACAAATGAGAAGGGTGAGGTTGTTGGTATTGAGATGATTAAAACAGCCCTTGGCCAAAAAGATGAATCTGGACGTGCCCGTATGGAAGAGCAGAAAGGTTCAGAGTTTAAAGTCGATGCTGATGTTGTTGTTATGTCACTTGGTTTTGATCCTGTTAATCCATCTTACCTTGCTTCTAATGGTATTGAGACAAATTCATGGGGTGGTATTATTGTGGATGAAAACTTTGAAACATCTACCTCAGGTATATTTGCGGGCGGAGATTGTTATCGTGGGGCTGACTTAGTGGTTAGAGCAGCTTATGATGGTAGAGAAGCAGCACGTTCAATTATCAAATCATTGAAGTAATGCAAACCTTTATACGTCAGAGTATTAAGGCCTGTCAAGAGGTCGTAGCCATGCTGGAGAGTAATACCGACGAAAAAGCCTACGCGCCTTTAGAAAAAGGAGCCGGTGGTGATATCTCTGTTGGATTAGATCTTATGGCCGAGGAGATCTTTATCAATCGACTGGGTCGTTTTGGTCAAATTAACTCTGAAGAGTCGGGTCTTGTTGGTGAGGGTGAATTTCAAATTGTACTTGATCCAATCGATGGTTCAGATAATATGCTGACGCATTTTCCCTATTTTGGGGCTTCTATTGCGTATATGAAAGATGGAAAATGCCTGATAGGTATCGTGTGTAACTTTGCCAATGGTGATATCTTTATTAAAGATGAGAAGCAATTTCTTCAAGGTAAGTTGCATAGTGCTCATTTCAAACCTGTATTAAGGCATCATACTTCTAAGATCGGTATCTTTGAAAAGGCCGCCTTATATCCTGAACTTGGTCGTGAACTGCTTGTAAATAGACTAAAATACAGAGCGCCAGGAGCAGTTGCCCTCTCCTTAGCCTACGCGCATTATGCTAACTATATGATTTTTTTAGGTAAAATGCGTACATATGATTTAGAAGCAGGTCTGTTTATGTGTGAAGATCTGCATATGTATAAAGATGAAAATCATATCATTATCTCAAAAGATAAAGATGTATTTGAAAAAATAAAAAAGATTATACTTAAAAGGTAAAAAGAGCAAAAGCCCCTTTTTACTAGGTAAACACTGGATTTTGTAAAGAAATATTCACGCTGTGAAATATTTTCTTCGACAGAAAACCCATGCACACTAACCATGCGAATTAATACATTATGGAGAATATAATATGAGTTTATTTGATTTTTTTAGTTCTAAGCCAAGCAAGCCACAACCAAGTAAGAGTGAGGCACCTTCTCACTGGATCAAGTGTAAGTCTTGTCAAGCACTAATGTATTATAAAGAGGTTGAAAAACAGCATTATGTCTGTCCTAAATGTGGGTATCACCTTCGTATTGGGGTCAAAGAACGCATTGATTTATTGTGTGATGAAGGCTCATTTGTTGAAATGGACGCTAGTCTACGCCCCATTGATCCTTTAAAGTTTGTGGATAAGAAGTCTTATAAAAAGCGTGTAGAAGAGGCAGAAGCTAAAACAGGACGTACCTCTTCAGTGGTGAGTGGTGAGTGTACAATTAATGGTGTGCCAACGCAACTTGTAATCTTTGATTTCTCTTTTATGGGAGGCTCTTTAGGCTCAGTTGAAGGCGAGAAGATTGTACGTGGTATCTCACGTGCTATTGAGAAAAAAGAGGGCTTTATTATTGTGTCTGCTTCAGGTGGGGCAAGAATGCAAGAATCTTCATTTTCTTTAATGCAGATGTCAAAAACATCGGCTGCCTTAGCGAAGCTGGCCAAAGCAAATCTTCCTTATATCTCGGTACTAACAGACCCTACAATGGGAGGGGTTTCAGCCTCTTTTGCAACCTTGGGTGATATTATCATTGCAGAACCGGGTGCCTTAATAGGATTTGCGGGTCAACGTGTTATCAAACAGACTATTGGTTCTGACCTTCCTGAAGGATTTCAAAGAGCAGAATTTTTACTTGAACATGGGGCAGTTGACATGGTGGTAAACCGTAATGAGATGAAGAAAACAATTTCGGATCTATTGTGCGTGCTCTTAGATAAAGAGATACAAGCTGTTTAATATAGCTAAATTCCTTAATAAAGAGCTTTTATGAAACTGTATGCCCTTTGTGACCAAGACTCCTTAAATGCTCGTAATACCTCCCTTGAAACCTTTGTAAGCCTTGCTAAAAAACATAAGGCTGAAATTATTCAGTACAGAAATAAAAATGCCAGTGTAGATGAGATTAAACAAAGTTTGATTCATTTACGACAATTGTGGGATGGTTTTTTAATTGTTAATGATAAATATGAACTTATCTCCTTTTGTGATGGGGTCCACATGGGGCAAGAAGATTTAGAAGCCATTGATAGCAATATTGAGACAGCCGTGAAGATGATTCGAGCCACAATTGGCTCAGATAAACTGCTTGGTATATCAACGCATAATGAAAAAGAGGTCAAAAAAGCAAATAATATGGATTTAAACTATATTGGACTTGGTGCTTTTAAACAAACTTCAACAAAAGATGTTACAAATATACTCGGTGATACTTTGGATAAAATCGCCTCTTTATCAGAACATAAAGTAGCGGCAATTGGTGGGGTGAAACTGAGTGATTCTTTTGAAAATGTGAGCTATCTTGTAGTGGGTTCTGGTCTGTATGAAAGTTAATATTCTCTCTATATCTAAGCCTGAAAAATCTCTTTATAGCCCCTTGTATAAGGAACTTGAGAAGATGACTTCAAAATTTAGCAAGATAGAAGATATTGAAATATTTAATAAAAAAATTCATCAAGCTCAGGTCGAAGGTCAAGCAACTGCACAAGCTTCATACACCCAAGCTTTTGAACCTTATTTAAGTAAATCTTATAACATCGCCTTGCATCCTGATGGAAAATTAATCGATAGTTTTAAGTTTAGTAAGCTTTTAAGTGATAGAATATCGGTGAATTTTTACATAGGCGGAGCTTATGGTTTTGAAGATAAGTTTTTAAAGCAGTGTGATGCAGTAATCTCTTTAGGTGAGCTTACGATGAGTCATAAAATTGCAAAGGCTGTCTTGTTAGAGCAAATTTTTAGGGGATTTGCGATTAACAATAACCATCCGTATCATAAGTAAATTCATAAATAGATCAAAAGAAGGTTCGTAAGAATGAGAGAAATGCACGATAAAGAGTTAGAGTACTTTAAAGAAACCCTACAATCTCGTAGAGAACAGATTGAAAAAAACATCTCTGGTGTTGAAAAAGAGATGGATGCGTTAAGAGAACTTGAACTCAATGATGAAGGTGATTATGCTTCAGTAAGTAACGATAACATGGTAGAAAATGCCATTGGTAATCAACAAGAGCTAGAATTACTTGAAATTGATATTGCATTGGCTAAAATAAAAGAAGGTACTTATGGTATCTGTGAGATGTGTGAAGAGTGTGTTGGTGTTCACCGTATGAAGGTTAAACCCCATGCTAAATACTGTATTGATTGTAGAGAAATTGCAGAAAAAAGTAACGCATAAACTGTTTTAAGGAAAATATGAATGTATTTAAAACGATATACCTTAGGAACCTTAGCTTTAATGCTATTTGTAGGGTGGTATATAAGTCAATATTTAGGATTTTCTCAATCTGAGTCAATCTCATTTTTTGGCATTAACCTACCTGCCTTACCGGTGGCTGTTTTGGTTTTACTTCCGGTATTCGTTTTATACCTTGCCTCTGTTTTTCATATGACCTATTACTCTATTAAGAGCTTTTTTAAGCTTCGTAATTACAAAAATGATTATAAGATGCTCGTGGATATGATTATGGATGAACTTTTAAACAAAGATCACCATTACAAGTTTAAGACAGAACCTTATCAGCTCCTCTCTAAAGTACTTGAAAATACGAGTATGAGTATTGATGATAATATAGAGTTAACGAATAATGATAAGGTTAACACCATCATGAAGATGCTCAGTGAGGTGAAATCAGGTAAGGTAGTTGAACTTAAGAAATACCACTTAGATAGTAATAACCCACTTGTACAGCAAAATCAGCGTAATCGTATGATGAACCTGGACTTAAATGCAGAAGATATCTTAGCTAAGAGTGAAGACTATAGCGAAGATATCTTGCAAAAAGCCTATGCTGATTATGTTGCGATTGCGCCTATGTTTGCTATTGAAAAGTATCAAGAATATATCTCTAAAGATGCACTTTTTATTATCTTAGCAAGAGTCAATTCACAAGAGAATACCTTAGAAGTTTCTAATGAGTCCCTCCTTGCGCTTATGGCACATCTGGATCTTAATAAGGCGGATTACCTCTCTATCTCAAAAGAGTTAAGTATTCATATGGTTCCAGAACAGAGAATGAAACTCTTTGAGGTTTTAGCGGAACAAGATGAAGAAGCTCAAGAAGCCTATCTTTATACACTTTTTGATTTAGAGATGGTGGATACGGCTAAAGAGTTCTTAGAAACACAAGGTGCAGATGATATGATGAAGTTTAGAGCCTACCTTGCCTTAAAAGAGTCAGGACATAACTTTAACATTAACCTTTTTATATAAAAGATGAGCTCTTAAGAGCTCACTCCCCTCAACAAACTTTATACTCCACTACGTTACAATATTACTTATCAAACTAGCAGGATTTTATAATGTCATTAGAAAAAGATTTACAAACACGTTCCAGTAATCAATGCGAGCTCTGTGGTGCTACGCAAAATTTAAGTGTTTTAGAAGTGGCTCCCTCAGATGGAAGTATTGATCAAAGTGTGTATGTTTGTTCGGTATGTAAAGAGCAGATTGAAGATAAAGACAAAATGGATGAAAACCACTGGCACTGCCTTAATGATAGTATGTGGAGTGAAGAGAATGCAGTAAAGGTTGTGGCATACAGAATGTTCTCACGCATGAAAAATCAAGAGATGCTGGATATGTTGTATCTTGAAGAAGATATTAAAGCATGGGCTGAAGCAGGCTTAAGTGCGGAAAATCAAGAACCTACACGCGACAGTAATGGAACGGTTTTATCAGCTGGTGATTCTGTGTCAGTGATTAAAGACCTTGTTGTTAAAGGAGCAGGGTTTACTGCAAAGCAGGGTACTACGGTTAAAAATATTCATTTAGTTCCAGGGAACTCAGAGCAGATAGAAGGAAGAGTAAATGGGACTAAAATTGTTTTACTCTCATGCTATTTAAAGAAGTTATAATCTTGTGCTGTAGGCATAAGATAAGAATGCAGGTAACTTTGACGCCTTAAAATGCAAGCAATATGCTTATAAGATGCATCCTTGCTCACGCTTCATATATCAGATCAGGTTCTTGACAATGTTCAAGGATATAGTTTCGACTGTTTTGGGCTAGGAAAAGTGCTTTTTCCCAACTTGATAGTCCTTTTTGCTCCGCATCTAAGGAGATCTTTTCACCTACATAAACATTAATCTCTCCAGGATAAAAAAACCAGCTATCAGGTCGTAAGATAGATCGTGTTCCTTCCATTGCAAGGGGTATGATCGAGAGACCTTTCTCAACTGCCAAGGTAAAGGCACCCATATGAAAAGGACGTAACCCTGGAACTCGTGTAAAGGTCCCTTCAGGAAAGAATACAAGCGGCCATTTGTCTTCTGTTAAGGCATAGAGCTCCTTTGTATCTTGAAGACTCTGTTTTATCTCATGTCTTTCAACAAAATGACAATTAAGCTTTTGTAAGGGGATACGTGTAAAAAAAGTGTTCTTTAGCTCTGATTTCGCAATGAAATAGAGATCTGTCTTCAAACATGCAAAGAGTACAAAAGCATCTATATAACTTGCATGGTTTAAGACAATGATACTCTCTTTTAAATCTTTTTTGAAATTTTTAGGCAGACTCAGGTGCACAGGAATAAGGCTAAGTTTAAAAACCGTTCTGGCAAAAACACGTGCTGTCTTTTGCGCCATTGACTGAGGTAGTATGAGTAGTAAAACCCAGGCGAAAGAGGCAAAAAGGATAAAGATAGACCAGACATAAGTACTAAAAAGATAGGCTTTGATAAAACGGTAAAAACGTTTAATGTTAGGATAAAGACTTTTGATACCTAGCCGTGTTAACTGTAAAAATAGATTTTGACTCTCTGCTTTTCCCCCTTTTTCCTCAAAGAGTTCTTTGGTCGCTGAACGTCTAATCTTTCCGCTAGAGGTTTTTAAAACGGCTCCGGGTTCGGCTAGAACAATCTCATCTGCAGCAACACCCAAAAGGTCAGTAGAGAGAGTTGAAATCTCTGAAATGAGCCTTTGTCTCTGTTTTGCATCACGTACCTTTGTCTCTGCTAAGATAATCAAACGTTCCGTTGCTGTGTGTTTGTCTATGCCTGCAAAGATGGCCACACATCCTTTGCGTATGCCTTCTATAAACCCGATGGCCTTTTCAAGCTGATCAGGATAGATATTTCGACCGGCACGTATGATGATGTCTTTTACTCTACCTGTTATGTAAAGCTCTCCTTGTGCTATATAGGCCTGATCTCCTGTGTTGAGCCATTTTCCATCTATTAGTTCGTCTGTTTTTGTTTGATTATTGTAATACCCCTTTGTAGATGAGGGGCCACGAAACTGCAGTGCTCCTTCATGACGTGAGGGGAGCTCATGTCCGGTACTGTCAACAATGCGTATTTCATGCCCTTTTAAGACAAGCCCACTTGAAACAAAATCAAGAGTCGGTTGTGTAGTAGAAGTTTTGGCAATCTTCTCCTTCATAAAGAGGTCTCTTTGAATATGATCAATCAAGGGTTTCCTGTTCAGAGGTGGAAAGACCAGACCAACTGAAGACTCAGCCAGACCATATACGGGTATCATTGACTTTTCATTGAAACCGTAAGCCTTAAAATATTGAGAAAAGTTTTTAATGGTCAGTGGACTCACCGCTTCGGCTCCATTAAAGGCTGCTCTCCATGAGCGTAGATCCAAACCTTTTAAATTTGTGTCCTTTAGTCTATGCAGACAGTACTCATAGGCAAAGTTTGGTGCGGCAGAGAGGGTGCCTTTGTATGTATGAATGGCCCATAACCACCGTTCAGGTCTTGAGAGAAAATCAAGAGGTGACATAACAACAAAAACAGAGGCATAGTAGAGACTCCCCAGCCAAGAACCGATTAGTCCCATATCATGATACAAGGGAAGCCAGCTGACAAAGACATCCTTAGAACTTGCATTGACAGCTTCCCCCATCGCTCGGATATTTGCAAGTAAGTTGGCATGGCTGAGTACAACCCCCTTTGGATCACCGGTAGAACCTGAAGTATATTGAATAAAGGCAGTATCGTCTGCTTTTACCTGAGGTAAGGTAGTCGCTTTTTTGGAATCTAATAACTGCTTAGGAGTAATAATATCGTTGATCTGTTGAACATAAGACTTTAATAGTTTTGCCACGATCTTTGCCTCAGGTATGGTGATGAGAATTGTGGCACCGCAATTCTCCAGAATGCGGGTGTGTCTTTGCATATGCTCTTCTAATTGAGAAGGACGGGCTGGAGGATAGATAGGTACGGGTATCCCTCCTGCCATTAAGATTCCATAAAAACTGTAAAAATATTCTGTGCTTGTTGGCAGCATAATAGCAACTGCCTCAGAAGGTTTCAGCCCTAGAACTTGTAAAGATGAGGCAATTTTTAAAGATTGTTCATAGAGTTTTTTGTAAGTGATGTGCTCGCCTTGCATATTGTCTTCATACATCTGGATGTGAATACGCTCAGGATGCTCTTGCAGATGCCAATGTAAAACATCAATGAGCGTTTGGGCCTGATAGGGAAGCGAACGGCTCTCTTCAAGCTTCAAATTAGCTCTCTTTTGATCTGTATGGATAAAAGATTTCTTCTTCTCACCCAGGATATGTTTAAAGAGCTCTTGAGGTGTTTGAAGCGCATAGAGCTCATTTTCATCACAATCCATTGTAAAATTTTCATGGATTCTGGAAATAAGCTCGACCCTGCTTAGGCTGTCAAGACCAAGGTCTTTTTCAAAGTCATCATGCAGAAAGATTGCAGTTTTATGGAAATGAGGGCGTATCTGCTTTGTAAGGTCTAAGAGATATTTTAAAAAGTCTTGTTCTTTCTGTTCTTGTTCGGGCATAAATGACTCCTTTTAAAGAGCTTAAGAACTATTATAACATGATTAAAGTCTAAGATACATATGTGAAAAAGAGTAAGTTTGAAAGTTTAGATAAAAGAAGATTTTCTCCCTCAAATGAGTGCTTAGATTGTGTTTGTGAGATATACATCCAGCTGTGTGGGGGTTTGTATATCAAATATTAGTGTTTTTTGGCCTGTCTCTTTGGCTCTTTGTACTAAAGGGAGCATATTGAGTTTTTGAGTGTAGATCTGATTATCATAGCTGATCCAGCGAACATGTAAAATATCTGGAAGTCTTTTGGCCTGAGAAGGTCGCTGAAAAGTCTGTTGCGTATGGGCTAAGAGTGGTGAAATGGAGCCTTCTTTAAGTGTTGAACCAACCGCATTAGTTGAGATGAAAAAGGTCTTGATATGTTGGCTGGAACTGTTTTTGATAAGAATAGTATTGAAAAAGGGTGAAGGCGCTTGTGGTGTATTTGTACACCCTATAAAACCTATCAAAATAGGTAAGAAGAAGATCATAAACTTTTGCATTTTTATCCTTAAGGTATAGTTCACAAAGAGGCCCACCACATACGAAGTTTAAGTCCCCATGTAGAGGTGTAACCCACTTCTGTAAAGATAAGTTCATTATCTTTATTGTAGATGAAGGTAGTAGGGTAGGCTTGCACCAAAAAAGTTTGCGCCAGAGCCCCTTGTTCGTCATTAATAACCTTATAATCTAAGTCATTGTGTTTTAAATAGGTGTTTATCTTGGTAGCACTTCCTGATTTAACGGCAATGGTAAGAACATTATATTCATCTGCTATAGCTTGAATATTGGTGGCTTCTATCTTGCAGGTAGGACACCAGCTTGCCCAGAAGTGTATCATAACAGGTTGGTCTGCGAAGTCCAGTGTAGAAAAAAGCTCCCCATTACTTAAGATGGTAGAGATCTCAGGCAAGTGCTTGTCTTTAATATCGGGTGAACGCAAAAAGCTCATTACATTAGAGACGATGAAAATAATAAGAGCCGTATAAAGGAGTTCTTTAGACCACTTTTTAAGTCGTGATTTCCATCTGTCACTTAACATCTATTTTCCTTCTATAATCTCAACTTTTTCTTCTATAAGCAGGAGCTCTTCAACCATCTGCTCATAGCGTGTCTCTTTGACTTCAAGCTCTTTTGAAAGCTCACTTAGCCCTTTTTCTTGATAACAATTTGGATCGGCTAAACAGGTATTGAGTGTTTCAATCTCCTCTTCCAAGGCTTCGATTTGCGAAGGAAGCTTTTTAAGCGCTTCCTTCTCTTTAAAAGTGAGTTTAAAGACCTCTTTTTTAAGTTTGGGAGCCATTTCTTTAATGGCCTCTTTTTTCTGCTCAGGGGAGTTTTCAAGCTCAGCTAAGGCATTAATGGCTTTTTCAATGTTAAGGTACTCAGAATACTCTTGGAAAGACTCTTCAATATGGCCTTTGCCTTTAAAGATAAGCAGTTTTTTTGCAATCTTATCAACAAAATATCGATCGTGCGAGACGATGACAACCGCACCCGGAAAGTTTTGAAGCTTCTCTTCTAAGATATTAATAGTAGGGATATCTAAATCATTGGTTGGCTCATCTAAAATCATAACATCAACATTTTTAGTAAAGAGTAGGGCAAGGGCAATACGGTTCTTCTCGCCTCCACTAAGTACACCTATCTTCTTTTCAAGGTACTCACGCGGAAAGAGAAAGTTCTTAAGATAGCCATAAACATGGAGGTTTTGTCCTTGCACATCTACTCTATCGCCTCCATCTGGACAGAAGGTCTCAATAAGGTTGCGTGAATCATCTAACATCTCACGATGTTGATCAAAATAACCGACCTTAAACTCCCCTCGATCGATCTTACCGGCATCGGGTTGAAGGCGTCCAAGTAGGAGTTTAAGCAAGGTAGATTTACCGGTTCCATTAGGCCCTACGATAGCGATAACATCTTTTTGTAAGATACGGATACTAAAGTCTTTAATCAGTTGTTTATTACCAATAGCATAGGATATATCCTCAACTTCAAAGAGCATTTTTTGGCGGTTTACACTCTTGTCACGTTGAAAGTTTTTCTGTTCGCGCTCTAATTCGACCTTCATTTTACGGATTTGAGCAGGATTCGTTTTAGCGGCATCTCGAAGCTCCATAAGTCGGGCTTTACGCCCTTCATTTCGTTTCAGTCGCGCTCTTACTCCTCTAGCATACCACTCGTTTTCACTTTTGAGGTGTCTTAAAAGGTTCTCATGTTGTTTTTGCATGGTACGCATAATTTCAGATTTTTGCTCAAGGTAGTTCGAGTACCCACCTTTAAAGCCGCGTAAAATTCCATTTTCTACCTCTACCGTGCGTGTGGCAATACGGTCAATGAAATACCTGTCATGTGAGATAAAGAGCAAGGTGAACTTCTCTCTTAAGATGAGCTCTTCTAAAAACTCCACCATATAAACATCAAGGTGATTGGTAGGCTCATCTAAGAGCAAAACATCGGGTTTAAGTAGAAGTAGGCCGGCTAAGGCCACACGTCGCTGTTCTCCACCACTTAAGACATCAATGTTTTTATTTTCATACTCTTTGAGTTTAAAGTGTTCTAAAATACGCTCGATCTTGTCATCTAAGTTCCAAGCAGAATGATGGTCAAGGTAAGTAGAGAGTTCGGAGTGTTCTTTTAAAAGCTCTTCATTTTCAAAATCTTCTGCTAAAAGTAAGGAGAGCTCATCAAAACGTACATTCGCACGTTGAAGCTCACCCAAGCCATCTTCAACCGCCTCTCTAACGGTAGCTCCCACCTTAAACTTAGGCACTTGATCAAGCATCTTAATCTCAAGTCCTTGTTTAACGATACGCTCACCCTCATCAAAATCAAGTACCCCAGAAGCAATCTTCATCAGTGTCGATTTACCCGAGCCATTTTTTCCTACAACAACAACACGTTCTCCCTCTTCAAGGTTAAAGGTAGTATTAATAAGTATCTTTTGTGCGGAGTAGTTTTTGTTAATCTCTAAAAGGTCGATAAGTGCCATAAAATGTCTTTAATAAGTTTTTTAAAATTATAGCTAAGAAGGTTTAGATATAGCATGGAGAAAGGATGATTTCTTTTTTAAAAGATTGTTATGTTTGTACTGAAGGTACTTGCTTATTAACTCACATTAGAAGGACAAAGGTATCGATGTAAGAACCAAGCGGCGATATCTTTATCGGAGTAGGTAAATTCGTGTTGTATTTTTGGAATAGAGCTATGCAGAAGTTTAGAACGCAGTATTCCCACCAAAACAAAAGCCAATAACAAGACCGATAAGGCATAATACCAATTATAAAAAAACCAGACAGCCGCAGTGATGATGTAGATTCCATAAGAGAGGAAGGCACTAAGCGCTATACGCAAGAGGTGGCACTGTTTATTGGGTGGCTGCGGTGTTTGTGTGTATAAATCCATAAGGACATTGTAGTGAATTTAGATTTAACCCAAGGTGATATTAAAACACAAATTAAAAAGTTGGCCATTCCTGCGAGCGTGGGTTTTCTTTTTCACACAGTCTATAATGTAACCGATACCTATTTTGCTGGTCTTATCTCTACACAGGCGCTTTCGGCCTTAACCCTTTCGTTTTCTATCTTCTTTATGATGATTGCCTTTGCGGGTGGGATGAGTGAGGCTGTGACCTCACTCGTTGCCAATGCCTTAGGGGAAAAAGATAAGAGTAAGGCCCGTCATATTGCACTTAATGCCTTGGTCTTTGCCCTTTTTCTCTCTTTAGTATTGACCTTAGTGGGGGTAAGTACAAGCCCTTTTTTAATGCAAATCTTAGGTGCAGATGGTGGGTATTTAGAAGAGTCTTTGGCCTATATCAATATCATATTATATGGGGCTGTCTTCTTTGTTTTTAGCTTCTTTGTTAATGCACTTTTAAACTCCGTAGGCGACACGGTCTCTTTTCGCAATATTTTAATCTTTGCCTCGGTTATTAATGTCTTTTTGGATTATTGGTTTGTCTTTGGTGGACTCGGCCTTGCTCCTTTAGGTGTTTCTGGTATCTCCTTGGCCACTGTCTTAACCGAACTCATTACTATGGTCTATCTTTTTTATAAACTTAATAAGACTGGCCTGCTTAAAGCAGAGAGTGACTTTTATCTGGATAAAGAGGTCTTTAAGTCGCTGTTTGAACAAGGACTGCCTCCGAGTATGAATATGGTCTTAATGGCGACGGGGATTTTTATCATCACCTATTTTGCAGCACCTTTTGGGAAGGAGGTGATTGCGGCTTATGGAATTGGAATGCGGATTGAACAGATTGTTTTAATGCCAGCGATTGGTTTGAATGTGGCTGTTTTGAGCATTGTAGCACAAAGTAATGGGGCGAAGGCATATGAACGTATTGGTGAGACCGTGAAGATGGCACTATTTTATGGTGGTCTTATCTCTTTAATAGGTGGCGTAGCACTTTTGATAGGTGCGGAGTTTTTTATGGGACTGTTTACCCAAGATTTAAAGGTGATAGAGGAGGGGGCTTTGTACATTCGTATTGAGGCTTTTATCTTGTACTTTTTTGTGGTAATCTTTGTCTATCTTGCGATGTTACAAGGGATTAAAAGACCCTCTTTTATCTTGTATATCTCACTTTTTAGACAGATTTTAGCGCCACTTCTCCTGCTTAGTATTTTTGCTTATTTTGCACTTTCATTAATATGGATATGGTTAGGCATCGCCTTTATTGTGGCTTTTTCGGCATTTGTAACGTGGTGGTATAGTTTGAAAAAACTAGAAGAGCTTACTCTTTAGCTTCTTCTTCACATTCTTCAAGTTTTTTACCTGTAATCTGGCAGATATCAGCCTCATCCACTAACTCTTTTTTAGGGATGAGTATGGCCACAGCGATGACGGCACTCCCAAAAATTAGGACGCTAATCGTCTCATACCCAGGTACAAGTGAAGGAAGGGTGAATTTACCCATGCTCTCTCCCATCAAAGGTTTAAAAAGATCCTCAAAAAAGATAGTAAAAAAGAGCGCACCTAAAACCCCTCCAATAGCACCAACAAGTACATCTACTCTACCTTCTGCTATGGAGACTGGACCTGTTCCAGGGCATTTCCCCATAATTGCCATTGAAGCACCAAAGAGTACTCCTCCGATGATTAGCCCTGAAAGAATGATGGGTTTAACATGATACGAAGCGTAGCCATTTTCAACCATAAAATACAGACCAATACTGGTTAAGCCCACGGTAAGAAAGAGCATCTTGGGAACAATAGTATCTTTAAGCATGGCAAAGCCTGCAATTTTTTCAAATTTGTCAGCTCTAACATACTGAATAATAGTCCCAAAGACAATACCTGCAAAAAAGACAAAGAGAACGGAGCCATGCCCTTGGTTGGCAACATTTTCAAACATACCACTGATACGTTCAAATAAGCTAGTATTACTCATTACTGTCCTTTTGTTTGAGATTGTAAAAGAGTTGCCCTGTAATGATAAGGGTCACTAAGACCACGCCACCAAAAACCATGGCCGAAATAGCAATCTGTCCCATCCCCGACATAAAATGCCCACTCGTACATCCCCCCGCTAAGCGCGCGCCAATAATCATAAAAAAACCTGAGACAAAAGAATAGAGCATCCGTGATTTAACCGAATTGTTTTTGTATTTCACCCAAGCGGTGGGAATCAAAGAGATACGAAAGGTCTTGGTAATGAAGATAGAGGAAAAGAAACCGCCTATAAGCATACCTAATAAAAAAACACCTTCCCAAGCACCTGAATCTTCTATCTGCTTGAGATAGGTATAACGTTCTGGATCTAGATTAAAGGTCAGTCCTGCAAGGTAAGGAATGTAGGTTGATGCTCCAATAGGACGGTCAGCCCCAAGAATGGAGAAGGTGAAGAGTAGGAGCATCGTCATCAGTATGCCTCCAAGCCACCAGGGAATAGAACGTTTCATATAAATCCTTTTAGAACATAATAAATTATTATAATTAAGTAGTTTTATATAGGACTATGAATTTGAAGGTTAGTGTGGTTCTTGAAGTTTGAGCTAAGAGTTGATAAAAATATGATGAAGTATAATTATAATTTAGACATATGTTTTAAATTTGTGTTAGTAATATTTGAAAAAGAAGGAGACAGAAACAATGAATGAACCAAGATTACAAGACAGTACGGATTATGAGAAGCTAGAAGGGAGTAAAAAAGAGGTTGTGTGGGCGGTTATATCGCTTTTATTGGCCATTGGAACCTTATATGGAATCGTCAAGGTGAGTAATTCACATGTAAGTGATGAAATTCCGCTCTCAAAAAGAGTTGATTATACGAAATAATGCTAAAATTAGCACAGTTTTTTTAAAAGGATTTATGTGCTAAGTATAGCCATTGGGGTATATACCCTCTATATATTTATTAATATTTATGTTTCAGTGATGCAAATTGGTTATCTCTCTCAAGCGAAGAAGGGCAAAAATGTTCTTTTAGGTGTGAGTGAGTTTATTCAAGCAGGTGAGTATGCCATCTCTAAAGAGAGATTGAAACTAGTTTCAAGCCTAGTTGAACTTGCAGCCTTTATCTTTTGGATAGGTTATGGGATTGCTTGGCTAGACTCTCAGTTTTTTTCCCTTAGTCCTACATGGCATATGATCGCCTTGGTTTTAAGTTTTATTCTTATTAGTTCATTGATTACGCTTCCTTTTGAACTTTATCAGAAATTTGTGCTAGATGAGAAATATGGTTTTAACAAATCCACCTTCGCGCTCTACATTAAAGATACCCTTATCAGCACGGTTTTAACCATTGTGATAGGTGGTTTAGTTGTTTGGGGTGTGGGAAGTATTATGATGAATGTACAGATGTGGTGGCTGTATAGCTTTGCCTTTATTTTTGGTGTGATTATCTTAGTAAATATGTTTTTTCCAACGGTAAGAGCGCTCTTTTTTGACAAGGTAACGCCTTTAGAAGATGGAGAGTTAAAAAGCAGTATCGAAGCCATGATGGATAAGACAGGCTTTGTAAGTTCAGGGATCTTTGTTTCGGATGCTTCTAAACGTGATGCTCGTTTAAATGCCTATTTTGGTGGGGTGGGAAAGACGAAGCGTGTGGTACTTTTTGATACTCTTATTCAAAAGCTCAGCGCCAAAGAGTTACTGGCTGTTTTAGGCCATGAACTTGGTCACTTCGCTCATGGTGATATCTACAAGAACATGGGACTAATGGGTCTTTTGCTTTTTGTGATGTTTGCACTTTTTGGTAACTTAGATGAGGACCTCTTTTTGCAGATGGGTCTTTCTGAGTCTGCGGGAGTAATAATGGTCTTGTTTATGCTTTTTATGCCAGTTCTTGGGTTTATTATGATGCCTTTGATGGGAATAGTAAGTCGTCATAATGAGTTTGAAGCCGATAAAACAGGCGCGGAGTTAGGAGGAGGTGAACATCTTGCCTCTGCCTTGCAAAAGCTTGTGAGTGAGAATAAAAGTTTTCCCCTTTCACATCCTCTGTATATCTTCTTTCATTATACCCATCCTCCTGTGATGGAACGTCTTAAAGAATTAGGGATAGATATACACAATCAAAGCACGGATGCAAGTGCAGGCGAATGTCCGATTACACAATAGAGCAGTGGCTTGAAAAGGGTGCCTCTAGCTTAAGAGAGGTGGCCGAACGTCCTAGACGTGAAGCAGAGATACTTTTAGAAGCTTGCTTAAGAAAGGATCGTCTCTATCTTATCACCCACGCCGATGAGCTAGTAGAAGCAGAGGGTTTTGAGCAGATGCTTCAAAGACGATGTGAGAATGAGCCTATTGAGTATATTACCAATCGTGTCTCTTTTTTCTCGCAGGAGTTCTTTATCGATAAGAGAGCCTTGATCCCTCGACCTGAGACGGAACTTCTGATTGAAAAACTTTTAGAAAAACTTGATCTTAATACCACAGAGTCTATCGTTGAAGTAGGGCTTGGCTCAGGGATTATCTCCATTGTCTTAGCACAACACCTTAAGTCAGCGCATTTTTTAGCGACAGATATTAGTGAAGATGCCCTTAAAATAGCAGATAAAAACATTGAGCTTAAGGGGATGGTAGAGCGCATTCAAACGCGTCAGACAGACCTTCTTGAGGGTGTAGATCAAAAGATCGATATTTTAGTCTCTAATCCACCCTATATCGAAGATGGGATTGTGTTAGATGAGAACCTCTCTTTTGAGCCACAAAATGCCCTGTATGGTGGAGAGGTAGGGGATGAGATTTTGCAAAGATTAATTGATGCGGCTGTTTTAAAAGAGGTGCGTATCTTAGCCTGTGAGATGGGATATGATCAAAAAGAGAAGATACAGAGCTATTGTGAGAAACTTAGTTATCAATCTTTAGAGTTTTATGAAGATTATGCAGGCCATGATAGAGGCTTTATCTTAACACTACGCTAAAAAAGAGGAACATTATGAAAAATACAAAAAAAATTATCGATATGATTTATCTTATTTTCTTAGGTATGAGTATTGGAGGGATTCTAACCATAGGTATCGTGATGACATCCACGATCTTTCATTCGGCGGATTATATCGGTCCTTTGCTTTCACATTTCCAAGAGGGGCAGATTATGTCGGGGGGCTTTGTAAAGTTCTCTTACTTTTTAAACTTTATGTTTATGTTTATTCTGTTTTATGAGATGTATTCGTATAAGGTCTTACAACGCGATAAGACGGTACTTATTTCAAGTTTTGTAGCCTTGCTTACTATTGGTCTATTTGTAGGGGTGTATACACCTCGTATCTTAGAGATGCAGGCCTTAGGAGAAGTGGCAACGGCAAGTGAGGAGTTTAATAATCTTCATATCGCCTCTGAGATGGACTTTAAGGTCTTAGTAGTAGCCTTACTGACTCTTTTGGGTAGACGACTGTATGTACTTTTAGCCACAAAGAGCAGTAGATGATAGAGTTTAAGAATCTTCATAAGTCATTTGGAGATAGGGAGATTCTTAAGGGCATTGACCTGCACATTGCTAAAGGAAAGACCACGGTGATCTTAGGTGTTTCAGGCGGTGGTAAGTCAACCATCATTAAACACCTTGTGGGGCTGTTAAAAGCGGATCGGGGTGAGATTTATATAGAAGATGCCTTGCTTCAGCCAGATAATGAGAAACAAATGCGTTCATTGCGCAAAGAGATTGGCTTTTTATTTCAATCAGGAGCGCTTTTTGACAGTATGAATGTCTTTGAAAATGTTGCCTTTGCCTTAAGAGAGCACACACAAATGTCTGAAGAAGAGATTCGTGCTAAGGTAGAGCAAAAGCTAAGTATGGTTGGACTAGATGCAGGTAGCATTTCAGAACTCTTTCCTGATGAACTCTCGGGAGGTATGCGCAAACGTGTAGGACTAGCGCGCACCATTGCCTTAGAACCTAAGGTAATCTTATATGATGAGCCTACCTCAGGCTTAGACCCTATTACTAGCGATCATGTCACACAGATGATTATTAGCCTTCAAAAGCGTTTAGAGGTGACCTCAGTGCTTATCTCACATGACATTAAAGAGAGTTTTAAAGCAGGGGACTATTTTGCGATGTTGTATGATGGAAAGATTGTGGATTATGGAGACGCGGAGCATATTAAAAACTCAGCTCATCCCGCAGTACAGCAGTTCCTTCATGCTCAAAGTCAAGGTCCGATACAGTTTAGTTAAGGTCTATTTTTTAGGACGATTAACATCACCAAACCGTGACTCCCACCACTCATGTGGACTGGCCGCTTTTTCACGAATATCTTCTTCTTTAAAACTGTACTCATAATGTTTACAATACTCTAATATTACCTTATAAGCATCGTTGATTTGTGTACTCATCTCTTGGGCAGCTTTAAGGTCATCAGGGTTTTTATCGGGATGCCATTTTTGCATCATGTTTCTGTAGCGTTGTTTGATTTCAAATAGGGTGGCTTTATTAGATAGGCCAAGGAGAGTTTTGGCCTTTATAAGTGTTTCTAAGGAAGTCATGGAGCAACTAAAGCACTAAGGCTTTAGTCTTTTTGTTGACGCATATAGGTAGGAACATCAAGAAACTCTTCTCTACCATCAAAGTCTTCACCACCTACTACTTTAAGAATAGGACGTTGAATCTGTACTTGTTTTTGCTCAGTTGGAATGTCAAAATCAGCATTATTTGAGCCACCTTGATTTAACTCTTTTTCAAATCCTGTTGCCACAAGAGTAACACGGATATAATCTTGTGAAAGTGTCTCATCCGTTGTTGTACCAAAGATAACATCTGCATCTTCATCAGCAGACTCTTCAATCACATTCATCGCCTCATTCATCTCGATAAGAGGGAAATCTGGGTGCATATGGAAGTGTACAAGTACACCCATTGCCCCATTAATTGACATGTTGTCTAGTAGAGGTGACTCAATCGCTGATTTAATCGCTTCATAAGCTGCATTTTCACCAGTGTGTGTACCCACACCCATTAAAGCCATACCACGATGTGACATAACCGTCTGAAGATCGGCAAAGTCAAGATTGATATCATTAGCACCTGAGGCAAGGATTACCCCTGAAGTACCTGCAACCGCTTGTGATAAAACACTATCAACCAGTCTAAAGCTATCTTTAATCCCCATGTTTCTATCTACGATAGATAGAAGCTTGTCATTAGGAATAACCACAATAGAGTCAGACTCTTTTTTAAGCTCCTCAAGACCTGATAGGGCTACCTTCATACGTTTACGTTGTTCAAACATAAATGGTTTTGTAACAACAGAGATGGTAAGAGCACCAACCTCTTTTGCAATCTTAGCAATAACAGGCGCTGCACCTGTTCCTGTTCCACCACCTAAACCCGCTGCAACAAAAACAATGTCCGCACCTTCTAAGGTGTTTCTAATGTCATCATAAGACTCGATTGCAGATTCTTTACCCACATCTGGTTTCATACCAGCACCAAGACCCTTTGTGAGTTTTGCACCCAATTGAATCTTAGTACATCTCTCAGCATGGTCGAGCATCTGAGCATCAGTATTGGCAATTACCATCTCAATACCGTCAATGCCTTCGCTGATCATATGCCCAATCATGTTTCCACCGCCGCCACCGACGCCGACTACAACAATCTTAGCTCCTGAAATTTCAGTTGTCTCTTCTACGCTAAATGCTTCCATTCTCTCTCCTTAAAATAATTGGGTTGCCCATTGCCACATCTTGCTAAAGATGTTAGGTTCATCATTTTTAACCTTATGTGGTGAAATAGATGCTAATTCACTCTTAACATCCATAGGGCTATCTGTTGAAATAATCTCTTCATCACTCAAACTTGGTGCGATATCTCCAATGTCTGGAGTATCTCTACCTTCAATGCTCTCATTTCTATGACGCATGTGTTTATTAACATCAATCTCATACGGTGCATAACCATTTGCCGCGTACTTGATAAGGCCAATCGCACCTGAGTAAGATGGATCTCTTAGAGTGTCAAAAAGCCCTTCCATCTCAGATGGTTTCGCTAAACGCACGGGCATATTGTCAAAGATGGCTACCGCTAGTTCACGGATACCTTCCATTTTAGTAAAGCCACCAGTTAAGACAATACCAGCACCAAGGTGCTCTTTAAGACCAGACTTCTCAAGTGACTGTGCAATAATCATCATGGTCTCTTCAACACGTGCATAAATCACATTATAAACCACTTCTAAAGAGACCTCATGGGTAGTCTCTTCATCTCCAATAACGGGAAGCTCAATTAAATCATTAGAAGGGGTGTGAAGGCTTCCATAAGTCATCTTTACATTGTCAGCTGTGTTAAGCGGTGTATGCAGTGCCATAGAAAGGTCATTGGTGATATGGTTAGAACCTACGCCTAAGAAATCATTATAACGTACTGAGTTACCGGCATGAATAACCAAGTTACAGGTTGAACCACCCATGTCAATGACAGCTGCACCTAACTCTTTTTCATCTGAGTTGAGTGTTGCAATAGCAGAAGCATAACCACTAAGTACAATGTTCTCTACCTCAATGCCTGCTGCCTTAACGGCTTTTCTTAGGTTGTTAAGGTTTGACTTTTGCGTGGTGATGATATGTGTTTCAACTTCCAAACGCGCTGCATTCATTCCTAGCGGATCTTCAATAAAGTCTTGATCATCTACTTTGAAGTTATAAGGAAGGGTATGCAATACCTCATACTCATTAGGAATGTTAGCATTGTATAAAGAGGTGTGCATCACACGGTTAATCTCTTTAAGACCAACTTCTTTGTTAGGGATGTTTACTATACCACTTGAATTAAGTGACTTGGTATACGCACCTGAAATAGAGACGATGGCTTTTGTGAAGTTTGTACCGGCAACACGCTTAGCATCATTGAGTGCATTTTTGATCGATTTAGAAGCTAACTCAATATTGGTGATGCTACCTTTCTTAAGACCTTGGGCCTTGCTAATACCAGCACCAAGTATCTGTATCTTATCATCTTCATCAATTTCAGAGATGATAGCGCAGATTTTAGTTGAACCAATATCAATGGCAAGAACTGTTCTATTCAAGGCTATTTTCCTTCTAAATATGAAGTCACAGGGTAGTGGGCTTCAAGTTTTTTAAGTAATCCGTCATTCAAGAGAGATGTTTTAAGTCGTAACACATTTTTCTCTTGAGTGTTATTCTCTTTCTTAAGCATCTTCTGTTCCAAAATATTAAATAATACGATTTTATTCTCTTTTAAAGGGATGAAACCACGTTTAGTGTTTTGTGAAAAGAGCCCCTCTAAGAACTCGCCTGCTTCGTACTCACTCAGTGGTGCTAGCTTATCAATGCTTTCTCTCGTTAAAAATGGTGAAGTTGTTCCACTGAAGGTTTCCACAGAATCTTTTGCCAGTTGAATAAACTGTTTGTTAGTCTCTTCTGTTAGGTAAGCTGTTTTAACTTCTGCTTGTGCTTGCTCAAATGTTTTAGGTTGTGAACCATTGGCTTTAAGTAATTTAATAATAATAAACTTACCATCGATAAATTGAGGTTTTAAATAAGGCTTTGCTTCGCTAAGTTTGGTGACTTTCTCATACACTTGTGCGTTAAAAGGGTTCTTACTCTCTTGTAGGTTAACAGAACTTTTTACATAGTCTGCAGAAAGCTTCTCTTTCTTATAAGCGATATAAGCTTTCAATGCAAGTTTGTTACTGGCTTCTTTATTCAACTTAGATACGACATCTGCTTTAGCCTCATCAAAGCTCTTTATCTCACCTGTAGCTTTAGTAAAGTCATGTTTATTAGCTTCATAAGCTGTTTTTAGCTCATCATCGCTGTAATCTGCTGAGATAAGCTCTTGCGTAATCGTTTCAAGCGTATATGAAGGTTCTGTCATATAAGACATCTTGTGCGCTTCCCAATATGCCTTAAGGGCTTCTGGTGTAGGAACAACCTTGATTAAACTTTTATCAAGTACCTTATAACTGATTTTATCATTGATGTACAGGGCTGTTGAGATCGCTTCTTTTTCAATATCTTGGGCCTGTGATGGCAGTAAGCCCATGAGTTTTTGAAGAAGTAGAGAACGTCTGACATCACTCTCATATTCTGAAATACTTAGATGGGCCTGCTTAAGTACTTTTTTATAAGTCTCTTTATCGAACTTACCATCTTTGAAAAAAGCTTCTGTACCCGCAATGTTGTCAGAAAGCTCTTTGTCGAGGACTTTGAGTTTAAAACTTTGAGCAAGGTTAAGCAGAAGGGACTCATCAACAAGTTGTTCAAGTGCTTGCTTCTCAAGACCAAAGGCTTTTGCCTGTGATTCATCAAACTTCCCTTGAAACATTTGATTGTAACGTGAAAAGAGTTGTCTGTAAGCAGTGTTCATCTGATGCATACTGATTTCAACCTCTCCAACCTTAGCCACGGAGTCTGCACTGCGACCTGAAAAACTTCCACTTCCAATAGCGAACATTGGACCAGCTGCGATAAAGGCACCAACACTGATCCAGAGTGTAATATTTAAATATTTACGATGTCTTTGCATCCATGTAATCATATAAATTTTCCTTAAATTATAATTGTAGATATTTTAGTAAGTTAAGCATTAAAAGTCGATAAATATACCCTGTAGTCATAATATTTGCTATATATGTAACTTTAAAGGCCATTTTGAGTACAATTTTTACTTAATTTACACTTTTAAAGGTATAACATGACTAACAAGTCGATAGCGCAGCGTGATTTAGACGTATTATGGCATCCATGTACGCAGATGAAAGATCATGAATTTTTACCTATGATACCAATACAATCAGGCAAGGGCGTCTGGTTAAATGACTTTGATGGAAATCAATATATTGACGCAATTAGCTCATGGTGGGTGAATATATTTGGACATGTCAATCCTTATATCAGTGGCAAGATAAAAGAGCAGGTAGATACCCTAGAACATGTTATTTTGGCAGGTTTTACCCATGAGCCTGTTGTAAGGCTTTCTGAGCGTTTAATCAAGCTTACCCCTAAAGGCTTAGACCGCTGTTTTTATGCAGATAATGGCTCTTCAGCAGTGGAAGTAGCCCTCAAGATGTCATACCATGCTCATAAGAATGCGGGACTTGAAAAGTCGCTGTTTGTATCACTAACAAACTCCTATCATGGAGAGACGATAGGGGCCTTGTCTGTGGGTGATGTTGAGTTATACAAAGATACTTACGGACCGCTGTTAATCTCATGTGTTCAAACAGCAGTGCCCAAGGATCAAAGTAAAGCAGCAGCAAGAGAAGCCGCAAAGGCCTTTGAAGAACTACTAGAGCAAAGAGCGGATGAAATATCGGCTCTTATTCTTGAACCCTTAGTGCAAGGGGCGGGGTATATGCATATGTATCATCCCTTATATTTAAAACTAGCTAAAACATTATGTGAAAAATATAATGTGCATTTTATTGCGGATGAAGTGATGGTGGGATTTGGTCGTACGGGCACGCTCTTTGCCTGCGAGCAAGCAGGTATTACACCTGATTTTATCATTTTATCTAAGGGACTTACAGGCGGGTATCTTCCGCTTTCTGTGGTGCTGACGACAGATGAGATTTATCAACGATTTTATTGTGATTATGGGCTTTATAAGGCTTTCTTACATTCACACTCTTATACGGGAAATGCCTTAGCCTGCGCCGCGGCCAATGCCACCTTAGATATCTTTGAAAATGAGAATGTGATTGAAGAAAATCAAAAAACATCGGGGTATATGAAGCAAAGTTTACAGAGGTTTAAGGATTTAGACAATGTTAAAGAAGTACGTCAGACAGGTATGATTGCTGCTATTGAGCTAAAAGGGTATAAGTCTGAAGAACGTATAGGCTTGAAGGTATATGAATATGCCTTAAGTAAGGGTGTTTTACTGCGTCCCTTAGGTCATATTGTCTATTTTATGCCGCCTTATATCATCTCTGAAGAAGAGATGGATCAAATGTTTAATACGGCTTATGAAGGGATTGTAAGACTGATTAAGTAGAAGAACAAAGGCTTCTACTGTTTAAAACTCCATCTCTTGATCTTTGGTGACTTCAGAGAGCATCAATAAACGACATGATTTTTCTAATATGGCTAACTTACGTGTCATTGTTTGTAAGTCTCTGGAATAGGCATAAACGCCATATCCCTTAATCACGATAATATTAGTCTCTTGTTTGATGAAAAATTGTGGAATTTCAGAACTGGCTCTATCGTACCAGTCATCAAAGGACTTAGGGTCGTATATCGAGATTCCTTTACACTCCTTTTGTCCAAAGTAGTCTTTAGGTGCAATGAGACTGTGGTTAAAACTATAGGCCGTTGTGTACGGAGGCATGGTGAAACTGATAAACTTTGCATCTGAAATTTGCGAATAAATTTCAGCATGAATAGGGGTGTCCATACTCGCTTTTTTCCATCTGTAATCACGATTGTGCCCTAACTCCAAAAGTTCACTGGACTCAAGGTTATGAAAAATAGCCTCTTTTTGATTGATGATAAAGCGGTTTGAGTCTGTTTTAGCGGAGATGGAACCATGATAAAGCCCAAAAAAATCATTTTGAAACATGGAGTTAGAGAGGGTAGCGAGTTCTGATTTAAGATGATTGAGCATAATTATCCTGTTTATGTAGAGGTCTTAGTAGCGAGTATAACGTGCTTTAACTGAAAAATCTATTTTCTAAGAGCATTTTTGCTATTATTAGCCTAATTTAAACATGAGCTTGTTTGGAACAAGTCTCTTAAGGTCGTGTACTTGCAAAATATTCCTCATATTCCTGTGCTGTATAGAGAGGTTCAAAAAACCTTTGAAGATATTTCTGAAGGCACTATTATTGATTGTACAATGGGATATGCAGGGCATAGCTCTTTAATCTTAGAGTCTAATCCAAATGTTAATCTTATTGGCATCGATCAAGACCAGACCGCCATTGACTTTTCAAAGAAGCGTTTAGAACCTTTTGCTAAGCGGGTGAAGATCAAGAAAGGTCGATTCTCACAGATGACGGCTGAGATCTTTAAAGAAGAGAACTTAGCAGACATTAGGGGACTTTTAGCAGATATTGGGGTCTCTTCTTTACAGTTAGATGAGAAAGAACGTGGCTTTAGTTTTGAGAGTGGAAGCCTTGATATGCGGATGGATCCCTCTTTGGCTTTAAGTGCCGCTGAGGTGGTCAACACCTATACCCAAGGTGATTTAGAACGTATTCTCTTTGAATACGGTGAGGTTAAAAATGCAAAGCGCATTGCATCAGAAATAGTAAAGGCCCGTCCTTTACATTCGGCAAAAGAGCTGAGTGAAGTTATTCGACCCTTTGCGCCTTATGGTAAAAAAATACACCCATCTACGCTTGTATTTCAAGCCATTCGCATTGAGGTAAATGATGAGCTAGGTGAGCTTGAAGCCCTCTTAGACAGTATAGAACATTCAGGGCTTAAAGATGCCCGTATCGCCATTATCTCGTTTCACTCGCTTGAAGACAGAATGGTAAAACAACGCTTTAAAAAATGGTCACTTTCGTGTATCTGCTCGCCTGAAGCAATGAGATGTACCTGCGGAAATAACCATGCACTGGGTAAAATGGTAGCGCGAAAGCCTTATGAGGCTAAAAGTGATGAGATTAAAGAAAATGCGCGAAGTCGATCAGCAAAAATGAGGGTGTTTCAGTTTGGAATTTGATGATAAGCACGAGATACTCTCAGAGATAGATACCGTTCTTGGGGATAAACTAAATTTAGATTTTGGTTTTTTATTAACCAGTTTAATGGCGGTCTCCTTGGTGCTACTCTTAGCCTTTCCAAAGATTTTTTTACACAGCAGTATTTATTATAAAAGCCGTGAAATATCGGCACTTGAACGTGAATATAAGTCTTTAAAACAAGAACATAAAATCATTACTACTCAGGTTGAGAAAAAACGCTTCAAAAACCAGATACTCGATACCCTCTTTTAAACTATCAAAGGAAAACAGTGTTACGAAAATTTATAGAATTTGCCATTGATAAACCCCTTTTAAACCATATCTTTTTAGCCTTTATTGTGACCTTGTCTGTTATCTCCTATATCAACATATCTAAAGAGATCTTTCCTCCTATTCAGATGGATAAGGTAGTGATTACAGGTGCTTACCCTGGGACATCTGCTGATATTATGGACAAGATGGCCGTTAAAAATATTGAAGATGAATTAAAAAACATTAATGCCATCGATAGTCTAGAGACAGAAGTTAAAAATGGAAGTTTTAAGATAACGGCAGAGATAAAGCAGGGTGCGGATAATATCTCTGCTTTAAATGATGTAAAAGATGTTATTGCTAAAAGCAATCGTGATCTACCTTCTGACATGAATGAGCCGATCGCAAGGCTTTTTGAAGAGTCCATTCCTTTAACACAGGTAGCAATATCAGGAGAGTTTAGTAAGCGTGAACTACTTAAGATGGCCGATGCGCTTAAGTCTGAGATTTCACTCTTTAAAGACCTGAATGAAGTTACGGTACGTGGAGACGCGGATGAAGAACTGCTTATCAAGCTCAATCAAGCCAAGATAGAAGCCTTTGGCCTAGTCAGTGGTGATGTGATGCGAGCACTCTCTTCTATGAGTTCTATCTTTCCTATTGGTACGATTAAAGAAAGAGGTAAACACCTTTATATCAGTACAAGTAATGGGGAACAAGAGCTGGATAAACTCAAAAACATGCTCTTAAGTGTGGGTAGTAAAAAAGTGCGTTTAGAAGACATTGCTGATGTTGAATTTACCATTTCAGAGTCCAGTGAACTTTCGCATTATGATGGGCTACCTAGTATCAGTATTAATATCACTAAATCGAAGTCTGGAAATGCCATCGCCTTAGTTAAAGAGCTTCGTGAATTGATGAAGGTGTATGAAAAGAAATACCCACAATATAATTTTAATATCTATGGTGATACTTCGATATGGATTAAAAACCGTCTTAACACTGTTTTTTCAAACATTATGTTTGGTCTTTTTCTTGTTTTTGTGGCGATGATGATTACGGTGAACAGGGGAATAGCACTTGTTGTTGCCCTTGGGATACCGCTTTCCTTTATGATAGGTCTTATTGTTACGCAAAAAATAGGCTATTCACTGAATATGCTCTCGCTTCTAGGAGGGCTAATCGCCTTAGGTATGCTCGTGGATGAAGCCATCGTTGTAGCTGAAAATATTTATAGACACTTAGAGATGGGTAAGGATAGACGTGAAGCAGTTGTGGAAGGGACGGTGGAGATGTTTCCAGCGGTGCTTGCCGCAACGCTAACGACGGTATTTGCTTTTTTACCACTACTCATGATGACAGGTGAGATGGGTGCTTTTATTCGAATTTTGCCTATTATGATCTCTGTTTTACTGATCTCTTCACTCTTTGAAGCTTTTTACTTTTTGCCTTTGCATGCTAAGGATTTCTTACGTATACGCCATGAAGACCATGTGAGTCATGACTGGTGGGAAAAGATGTACAATAAGTATGAAGCGACTTTAAACTTTTTACTTGATCGTAAAAAATCAGCCTTGATTATTATGGTGGTCTCTATCTTAGTGGCGACCGTGGGTCTTGCCAAGATGACACGTTTTCAGCTTTTTCCTGACTTTGATGTGACGCAGGTCTTTGTAAAGGGTAAGTTAGAGATTAATCATGAGTTAAAAGATACGGAAAAGATTATTTCTGAGATTGAAAAAGAGATTATTGCTTATAGAAAAGAGGGTGAAATTATCTCCATTACTTCTATTGTAGGGATGCGCCTTGATGCAAAAAATCATGCCATAGTTGGAGAAAACCTTTTTCATATTTTTATTGATTTAAATGAGAGAGCACCGAGTAACTTTTTTGAGAAGTACATTAACCCTTATATCTCGGTGGAGTATGATAAGGCCTTGTTAACACGTGAACGTACGGCACGAAATATTCAAGATGATATTAAAAAGATTGTGGCTAAATATAAGCTAATGGAAGAAAATGGAGTAAAGGTCTTTGATGATCTCTCTGTGAGCGTGCCGGGAACAGGTGTGGTTAAAAATGATGTTGAGATTGCTCTGTATGGAAAAGAGGATGCTCTCTTACTTGAGGGGTTAGAGCGCATTGAAGCTGAGATGCGTAAACATGAGGGTATCTTTAACATTGCCAATGACGCAACAGAGGGAGAAAAAGAGTTAAAGCTTCGTATTAACACCTACGGGCAGACGCTTGGCTTTAATGAGGAAGTCTTAAACAGTCAACTCAGAGCAATGTATCTTCAAGGTGAGTATGGAAAGATGTTTAATGATGAGGGCTTAGTGCGTATTCGTATAGAGAGTACTAAAAAAGACTCTTATGATAACTTGTATGCCTTAGAGTTAAATGTCCCAGGTAAGGCGCAACGTGTACGTCTCAAAGACATAGCCGATTTTACTATTCAAAAGGCTTATGTGAGTATTGAAAAGGTGGATGGAAAGCGAGTGCGTTCTATCTTTGCCTCTTTAAATAAGGAAAAAATGACTGCGGGTGAACTAACGACTGCCTTAGCACCCTTAATGCAAACACTTAGAGATGAAGGCTATGGGGTTGATATCAAAGGCGAACAAGAAGAGAATGATAAGACAATGAAAGAACTTTCTCAGGCTTTTTTAGTGGCGCTGTTTTTAATTTTTCTCTCTTTGGTTTGGCTATTTGATTCTTTGCTTAATTCAGCAATTGTGCTTTCTAATGTGCTGCTTATTGGCTTGGGTGTCTTAGTAGGGCATATGGTTATGGGTATTAATATGACCATGCCAAGTATGATTGGGGCTATTGGCTTGGTGGGTGTTGTTGTAAATGATGGTATCTTAATGGTCCTGTTTGTTCGTAAGGCCAGTTGTCAAGAGACATTGGTGCATTATGCTAGAACACGTCTAAGACCTATTGTTCTTACCTCAGTAACGACGGTGCTTGGACTCTCTACACTGATCTTTTTTGCCTCAGGACAAGCAATGATCTTACAGCCTATGGCAATCTCTTTAGGTTTTGGGATAGCTTGGGCTACGGTACTAAATCTTTTGTATATTCCACTGCTTTACAGTGTGATTAAGAAGATTGATAAAAAACAAGCCCCTGAAGTTTAAACTTCCTTGGTTATAATCCAAATTATTAAAGAAGAAGGCACACCTAGATGATAGACGCATATGAAGCATTGATACCAGAATATATATCAGAAGAAGAATTTTTTAGATTTGGCTTGGAAAAAACAATTTACATTCCTGATCACCAAGTAGAAAAAGGTTGGGAAGCCCTAAAACTAAAGCTTAAGGGAAATAAACCTCTGTTTATGCGCGGAGGTAAAGACGCAGTAGGAAATCAACTCTATTTTGAGTTTTACGCGCGCGTTTTAAAAAATGAGCAGGTAAAAAAAGACCCCTCTAATTCACAAGCACCTACGAAAATGATGGAAGATCTAAGTGGGTATAAGAAATCAAAAGACCTTAGAAATTATCAGCTCAATCCAATTTTTGCAAGAAGTAAAAATATTCTATGCTTTAATGCCCCATGGAACTTTGCATATACACCCAACATCTTAGACCCACTTTTAAGTGTTGATGGACGAGGTGAGCTGGCAAAAGCCTATAAAAAAGCTTTTCAGACTCACTGTTATGAAAAGTTTAAGCCCTATATTGATGAGTTTAATGAGATGATGAACAATACGCACTTTTTAAGAGAAACAGATGAGTATCTACATAACTTATATGATAACTCCATGCATAAAAAAGAGACGGTTGAGGTCTTTGAAAAAAGTTTACGAGAAGAGATTGCGCCCATCGTCGTATAAGAGGGTTAGTAATATCGCATAAAGCTGTATAAGGCGACCGCTAAGTTTGCTGTGGTATAATCTGAAAATTTTTTAAAAAAGAGATGTTTTTAAAAGTATACACGTAGATTATTACATAGGTATAACCCCTTTTAAAGTGAGTCGATGCCCAAGATTATAGTTCTAGTTTTCCTACTTGTTAATCTTCTTGCAGCCGCGGAATTAAGCTACACAAAAGAGATTAAGCTAAGTAAGGATGAGGTGCAAACCGTACTGGTTAAAGAACAGGAGAAGTTACGTGTTCTGAAGTTTAGATGGACCTTGTTCGCAGGTGATGGCTTAGTGATGCACCTGAGTTATAATGAGAGGGCCTCACAATTTATCTTGTATAAACACTATAAAAAAGATACCTTTAAAGTCAAACTTTTACCTAAGAAGTCGGCCTATAAAGGGGTGTCCAATCTCTACCTTGTATTTAAAAAATTTGATTATAAGAGCTCAAAAGCACATTTTGACCTCTTAGTTGATGACCCTGAGAACAGAGCTATTATAGAAGTAAAACCACTAAAGAGAGTTGATAATAATTGATGTTAGAATCTGTAGAACAATGCATGCTTACCTGGATAAAAGAGTTAGATAATGAAGAACTTTATGAACTTTTTACGCATTTACCTCATGGTAAACGTTTACGCGCAAAACTCGTTTTAAAGATTGCAGGGGAGTCTGAAGCCTCTATTAAACTTGCGGCTATTATAGAACTTATTCATGCAGCGAGTCTTTTACATGATGATGTCATTGATGAAGCGATGAGCAGACGTGGCGTGGAATCTGTCAATGCGAGTGATGGGTCTAAGGTAGCGGTTATGATGGGAGATGTACTTTACTCAAAAGCGTTTACAGAGTTAGTAAGCTTTGATGATAAAATTGCACAATCCGTAGCCAATGCGGTCACCACACTCTCAATAGGAGAGTATGTTGATGTGAAGATGGGTGAGGCCTTTAACAGTAATGAAGAAGCCTATATCGATATGATATATAAAAAGACAGCCTCACTCATTGAAGTGACGGCTTATTGTGCTGCCTTATTGGCGGGTAAAGAGGCTAAGGCGTACCAGCTTTATGGTAAAAACCTTGGTCTTTCTTTTCAAATTATTGATGATATCTTAGACATAGTCTCAGATGAAAAAACCCTTGGTAAACCGGCCTTAAATGATTACAAAGAGGGGAAGACAACCCTTCCTTATATGTATCTGCATGCTAACTTAGATACAGCAGGAAAAAAACGCTTAGAAGCAGCCCACCTTCAGAGCCTGAGTGAAGAAGAGTCTTTATGGATTAAGTCTCAGATGAAGGCACACGCTTCTGTGGAAAAATCCTACGCTTTGGCGCGCTCTTTAAGTGATGAGGCGATTAAGGCTGTTCAAGCACATAATGAGGGTGAACTCATTGCCATCTTAGAAGAGATGATGAGAAGAGAGTTTTAATGCACTATATCTTAATTAGTTTTTCACATCATAACACTACCTTAGAAATACGTGAAAAATTAGCCCTTAATGATGATGAAAGTCTTTCTCACTGTCTTAAGAATATTACGGAACATTCCAGTGTAAATGAGGCGATGATTGTTTCAACCTGTAACCGCTTGGAGGTTTTAGCCTCGGTACAAAATGTCTTAGAAGCGACGGAGTTCATCTTTTTGATCTTAGCCGGCCATGCAGGTATAGCTATGCAAGAACTTGAGGGAAGAGCGGATGTTTTTGAAGATCAAGGTGCGATGCACCACCTGTTTAATGTGGCCTCCTCTTTAGACTCTATGGTTGTGGGTGAGACCCAGATTGTAGGACAACTCAAAGATGCTTTTAAATTTGCGAGCGAACATGGGTATTGTGATAGCAAGATATCGCGTGCGATGCACTACGCGCTGAAGTGTGCCGCGGAGGTTAGAAACAGCTCTTCTATCTCTTCTAAACCTGTCTCCATTGCGAGTGTGGCTGTGTCCAAGGTGAAATCTAAGTTTAGTACCATTGAAGATAAAAAAGCCTTGATTATCGGAGCAGGGGAGATGAGCCGTTTGTGCGCTAAACACCTTACATCTGCTGGTTGTGAATGTGTGATTATGAACCGTACCTTGCAAAAGGCACAAGAGATAGCAGATGAGTGCGGTGAAGGGGTGAGTGTGGCCCCTTTTGATGAACTGGCAAAAAGTGTGAATGAGTTTGATTTTATCTTTACGGCTACGGGGGCTCCTGATAGTATTATTAAGTCTGACATGGTGAAAGCCTGTTCGTTTGAGCGACACTGGTTTGATATGGCCATACCACGTGATATCGATGATAGCTCTATCTCAGGGCTACATATCTACCGCATTGATGACTTAAAAGATATTGTAAATGAAAACTTAGCACTCAGAGAAGAAGAGGCCAAGCTTTGCTATTCCATCATTGGGAAATATACCCAAGAGTTCTTTGAATGGTTGCAGTCTTTAAGCATTGAACCTGTTATCAAAGAAATTTATAAAAAAGCGATGTTGTGCGCGCAAGAAGAGACACAAAGGGTTATGGATAAGGGATATATCCCTAAAGAATACGAAGCCCAAGCCTTAAAGATGAACGAACAGGTGCTTAAGCGTTTTTTACATGACGCGACCAAGCGAATGCGTGAGGCTTCACATGATTTAGATGCAGATACCTTAATGAATGCAATGCATTATATCTGCGAACAAGACAATAACAAAGGCAATAATTAATGAAATTTTCAAGACTCTATGTTCCAACAAGTAAAGAAGCTCCTACTGGAGCAGTTTTAGCAAGTCATATCTATCTTTCACGTGCAGGGTTTATCTCTCAAGTGGCAAGTGGGTTATATAACTACCTTCCTTTAGGGAAACGTGTACTTAAAAAGATAGAAGCCATTATCAATGATGAGATGGAAAAGGCGCATGCACAAGAGGTAGAGCTGAGTTTTGTTACGCCTATTGAATTATGGGAAGAGAGTGGAAGAGCAGAGAAGTTTGGAAAAGAGCTGCTGCGTTTTAAAGATAGAAAAGATAATAGCTTTGTACTAGGGCCAACGCATGAAGAGATGATGGTTAACATTGTTAGAAATAAGATTACCTCATATAAACAGCTTCCTGTTAATCTTTACCAGATTAAAACAAAGTTTCGTGATGAAGCGAGACCGCGTTTTGGTGTAATGCGTGGGCGTGAATTCTTAATGAAAGATGGGTATAGCTTTCATAGTTCTGAGCAAGATTTAGATAGAGAGTTTGATACGATGGAAGCGGCGTATAAGCGTATCTTAACGCGTCTAGGGCTAGAGTATAGAGTGGTTGAAGCTGATTCAGGGGCCATTGGTGGGTCGGGTTCTAAAGAGCTTATGGTGATTGCGGACAGTGGTGAAGATACCATTGCCGTTTGTGACTCTTGTGAATATGGCGCTAATATTGAGGTCTTTATGGACTTAGATGAAGATGATGAAGCCGAGGTTCAAGAATATACCGACATTAAGGCACTTAAAGGAGATGATAACTGTCCTGCGTGTTCAGGAAAACTCTCCTTAACTAAGGGAATAGAAGTAGGGCATATCTTTAAATTAGGAACGACTTACTCTAATGCCTTAGGCTGTACCTACTTGGATGAGAATGGGAAGTCTCAAGATATGATTATGGGTACCTATGGAATGGGTGTTTCACGTATCATGGCGGCTGTGATTGAACAGCATAATGACGAGAAAGGGTGTATCTGGACGAAGGCGACTGCACCTTATATGGTGAATATCTTAGTCTCTAATATTAAAGATGAAGCACAAATGCAATATGCGCAAAACCTTTATAACAAACTTGTATCACAAGGGGTAGAAGTACTTATTGATGATAGAAAAGAGCGTTTTGGATTTAAGATGAAAGATGCTGAACTTATTGGGTTTCCTTATACGGTAATTGTGGGTAAAAACTTAGTTGATGGTATCGTGCAAATTGCACCGCGTTCGGCTGCGGATAAGATAGAGGTGAATCAAGAAGAACTTCTTGATACACTTAATGGATTTTTAGGATGATTTACCTCTTTTTCGCCTATCTTTTTGTAGAGGTTTTACTCTCAGTTCAAGTCGCTGGTTTTTTAGGTGGACTGGGTGTCTTTGCTGAGATAATGTTCTCAGGTTTTGTTGGTATAATGCTTTTGTTAAATGTTAAAACAACCATGATGGAGAGCCTTAAGGCCATGTCTAACAACTGCATTACCATGCAAGAGTTTCAAGAGTTAAACATTTTTGCACTTTTAGGTGCTATTTTATTGATTTTACCCGGAATTTTAAGTGACGTGATTGGGATACTGATGCAGTTTTCTGTTTTTACAGCCCTGATTGTAAGTCGTGTAAATAAACAAAGTGGTGATTGCCACGTACAAACTAAAGGAGAAGATAATGTCATTGATGTCGAAATTGTTAGTAACGATACTAAGCTTAAGTAGTTTAGTTTTTGCAAGTGATACCCAAGTTGTCAATTTTTTAAAAAAAGGGATTGGATCTAACCCTAATATCATCTCACTTGATATTAAAGTAGTAAACAAGATTGCACTTAAAAAGCCTAAGAACTGGGAAGCGTATATTGTTCAGATGAATGGAGAAGCGAAGGCAGGCAAGAAGACACAGCCTATCTCACAACGTTCAATCTATTTTGTAGGCGATGGTACGATAACAACGGATCTGTATGATTTAACAACAGGTGAGAAGTTAAGTAATTCTGTTTCACCTGATTTTGATACAAAGTATTATGATGAAGAGCACCACCTTTTTGGAGACAAGAATGCTGCACATAAAGTGGTTATCTTTTCAGACCCCTTATGCCCATTTTGTCGTACCTTCGTACCTGAAGCACTCTCTTACATGAAGAAGTATCCAAAAACTTATAATGTTTATTATTACCACTTTCCACTTCGCTCTTTACACCCAGCTGCAATACCTTTAGTCAAAGCAGCGCATGTAGCAGAAGCTCAAGGACGTAAAGGAATAGTAGAAGGTTTGTATAAAATCAAAGTTGATGGACGTGAACCAAATGTGCAAAAAATTGTAGATGCCTTTAATAAAGCGCAAAACACAAATATCAGTGTTAAAGATCTATCAAACCCAATGGCGAACAAAAAACTAGAGCATGACATGAATGTTGCTCAAGAACACCTTGTAAATGGAACGCCAACGATGTTTTTTGATGGTAAAAAAGATAATACAAAAGCCAAATACAAAAGCGTAAAAATTATAAAGTAAGAGATAGGATAGAGAGTGAATAAATTAATCATTGCAACACGTGGGTCTAAGTTAGCACTTTGGCAGTCAGAACATATTAAGGCTCGTCTTGAAGCCTTAAAACCAGGTTTAGAAGTGGAACTTAAGATCATTGTGACCTCTGGTGATAAGATACAAGATGTGTCACTCTCTAAAATCGGTGGAAAAGGGCTCTTTTTAAAAGAACTTGAAGAGGCGATGTTAAGAGGTGAAGCGCATATGGCAGTACACTCGCTTAAAGATGTGCCTACTGTGATGCCAGAGGGCCTTCCATTAGCGGCTATCACTGAGCGTGAAGATTGTCGTGATGCGATGCTAAGTGAGACTTACGCTTCTTTATCTGACCTTCCTCAAGGTGCAAGTGTAGGAACCTCTTCACTTAGACGTAAGATGCAGTTACTCCTGATTCGACCTGACTTAGAGATAAAAGATCTAAGAGGAAATGTTGATACGCGTATTCGAAAACTCAAAGAGGGACAGTTTGACGCTATTATCTTGGCGAGTGCTGGTATTAATCGCCTTGGTTTTACAGGCTTAGTCAAATATGTTTATAATATAGAACAATCAGAGATGATCTCGTCTATGGGGCAGGGGGCTTTAGGACTTCAGACCATTGATAATAAAGAGATTTTTGATCTTGTTCATCAGCTTAACCATAAAGAGACAGAGATGGAAGTAACCGTTGAACGCCATTTTGTGGATATCTTAGAGGGTGGTTGCCACGTGCCAATTGGTGTAAATGCTAAGGTTCAGGCCGATGGAAAGATACTTTCTCAATGCTCATTAGGCCTACCGGATGCTTCTGAAAGCCTATGTGAAACCCTTAGCGGTACACATGCTGATTATAAAACCCTTGGCAAAGAGTTGGCCCAAATTGTGATTGATAAAGGTGCTCGGGAGTTATTACAACGCGCTGATAAGATGGATTAGCCAGATGCAAGATACTATTAACCTTCTTCGCTCTCGCGGAGAACTTCGTGAAGTTCATGATGAACTTGATATCTATTTAGAAATTCCCCATATTGCTTATGTTGAAGTGAAAAAAGAGGACTCAAAAGCCCTTTTATTTACCAATGTAGTTGATAGAAAAAACAATAAAAAGTTTGATGAACCTGTTTTGATGAATCTTTTTGGCTCTTTTGAACGTACAGAATTGCTCTTTGGACGTGAGGTTGAGGGGGTAGCAGAAGAGATTGAAACCCTTTTACATATGAAGCCACCTTCTTCAATGAAAGATAAGTTCTCTATGTTAGGTGATCTCTTCTCTTTAAAAAATATCTTTCCTAAACGTTTGAAAGGCGAGGGTGCTTGTCAAGAGGTGAAGCATCTCGCGGATGAGGCTAAACTCTCTGACCTTCCTATTTTAACTACTTGGGAAGGCGATGGTGGTCCTTTTATTACCATGGGGCAAGTGTATACTCAGAGTTTAGATGGGGAGTTAGTGAATCTTGGGATGTATCGACTTCAAATGTATGACGATCAGCACCTAGGGATGCACTGGCAGATTCATAAAGATTCTTCACATTTCTTTGATCAATACCAACGTGAAGGTAAAAAGATGCCTGTCTCTATTGCCATAGGAGGGAATCCTCTGTATACTTGGTGTGCTACAGCCCCACTTCCTTATGGGGTGAATGAACTGTTGATGTACGGTCTTATTACAAAAAAACCCGCTCGTCTGGTGAAGTCACTCACAACACCTCTGTATATTCCTGAAGATGTGGATTATGTGATAGAGGGTTGGGTGGATCCTGCTGAGATGAGAGTAGAAGGACCTTTTGGTGATCATACTGGTTATTATACCCTTGAAGAACCTTACCCTGTAATGAAGGTCTCTGCTATCACGCATAAAAAACGTCCTGTTTTTCTAGCTACAGTAGTGGGCAAGCCTCCTTTAGAAGATAAATTCATGGGATGGGCGACGGAACGTGTATTTTTGCCTCTGCTTAAGACAACGGCTTCAGACTTGATAGATTATCATATGCCAGAAAATGGGGTCTTTCATAATCTTATCTTAGGAAAAATGAAGCCTTTGTACAAAGGACATGCAAAGCAGTTTATGCATGCTTTTTGGGGAACAGGGCAGATGAGTTTTGTTAAACATGCTATCTTTGTAGGCGATGATGCTCCGCGTCTTAGTAATTATGAACCGATGGTTACGCATATACTTAACCGTTTTCACACTTCAAGAGTTTTGATTACAGAAGGTATTACCGATGCTCTTGATCACTCTAGTCCTGAAGCCTTGATTGGTGGAAAGTTAGGTGTAGATTGTACAGGTGCACCTATGATTGAAGCCCCTGAAATATTAAAAGATGAGCTTCTTTTGAGTAAGCTTCAAGCCCTTGATAGCTCGATTAAGGGTGTGCGGCAACATATGCGCCGAACCCGTAATCCTATTACAGTTATTTCAGTAGAAAAGAGTAAGCCTGTTAAAGAGATGTATGCGGCACTAAGCGTTTTAAAACAGAACCTTCGTATTGTGGTCTTTGTAGATGAAGCCAAAAATGATTTAGATAATGCCTATATGTTAGTATGGCGTGTGGTTAACAATATTGATGCGCAAAGAGACTTTACTATAGATGAAGATATGATCTTTGTAGATGGTACTAATAAAGATACTTTAGATGGATTTCAAAGAGAATGGCCAGGCGATGTTGAGTGTACTCCTAGTGTCTTAGAATCACTTGCTAAACGTGGAATTCTTGATATAGAAGATCCTTTGTATCATAAGTTTCAATTATAAGAGTAAAGATTATCTCAATTAAGTCGATTTGTAATGTAACCTTTTCACTCAAATGTTATACTTATTTGATTTTTTTATGCGTATGAGTGAATTCATTAATTGTACTAGGGCATTTTTAAGCCTTTAAATATTAGAATAAAAACAATTGATTATATTAGATTAAGAAAGTCGCTTTAGGGAGGGACTTTCGCCTGATTGGAGTGTGTTTATGAGATTTCCTTTAGCCTTAATGTTTACCTTTGCTCTTCTGTTTGTTCCAGCACTTGAAGCTGCTGTGTACAAAGGACAAAAAGCCTATGTTAAAAAATGCCGAAAATGTCATGGTGGTGGCCAAAAAGTTGCGGCGAGCAAACGTATGAAAGAGTGGAAAAAGCTTTTGAATAAGAAAAACAAGGGTATTAAGCTTGCTACGATCCACTTAGAGAGCAAGAAAGCTAAGAAGTCATGGAAATACTTTGATAGTAAAAAATACCGTAAACGTGCACGTCATTTACGTGACTTTATGGTGGAATATGCAAAAGATAGCGGTAACGTTCCCGCTTGTAACTAGCCTCACCTTATGCAAACTTTTCTATTAAGTTTGCACTCCTTTTTATGATATGAATAAATATCTTACTTCTGCTCTTATTATTGTTTCACTTTTTATACTTGGATGTAGTCCAAAGTTTGGGTATGAAATTGAGGGTGAATATACACAAGCGCAGTTAAAAGAGCGTGACTACCTTAACAAAACCTATAAACTTTTAGATAACATGCATTCATTTGACACGGCTCTTTACCTCAATAAAATGGACTTTACTACTTTAATAGGCCACTCTTTTTCTAATTTTGAAAAGCATTTTACCAGTTTAGATGCACCTGGTTTTTCAAAGGCCTCCTTTGGTAAGATGCATTTGGAACTCAATGCAGGTAAGATTGTCTCTAAGCTAGACTTCTCTTTTGAGGTGGACGCCTTACAACGCAAGATATTTGGACATTTGATATCAAAGCACACGCTAAAAGCGGGTAAAAACCGATTTGTCTTAAATACCAACTTTGATGAGATTATTTTAGAGCGCATAGATGAGACAAAGGCTTTAGAAGAAGTGAATGAAGATAAGGTGCTTATTGCTAAATCTGTAAAGAGTTTTTTGCATATACTCAATGTTGAGATCATTAATATGCCTCTTTCTATTGAAGTGGATATGAATATCTTAGAGGGTATTAATGGAAAAGATATTGTCAAGGCAAAAGATTATAAGTTACATTCAGCTTCTGCTGTCAATATGCATACAAAGATGGACTCTTATGTCCCTCTTATTTGTAAAAAGGGTGTGGCTTTAATAGGTGCGAGTGAACTTAAATCATCTAATACCTATCAAGAAGAGATGAATTTAGCACGCTTAAGAAAAAAGCTAAGCATGAAGATAGACAGTGCTTTAGAACAGAGTATGGGAATTGATTTAGAGACCTTACAAAAATATTCATCCTATTATGTTAGTAAGAGCTATCTTTCCAAGCAGATTAACAAGGCCTTAGCTAAAACAGACCTACGTACTATTCATAAGTTTTTTCTCAATATCGCAGAAGAAGAAGGGAGCATTCAAAAAGATATCTATTTTTTTGACAAGGCCCAGCTGCCTTCATGTGAAGGTGTCAAAACAGACTGTTCGACACTTCTGAATAAATGCGATAGACAGTGTCTTAAAAAATATAGCGGACAGAGTTGTCAACATTGTGATAAGGTCAATAACCCTTTTGAACAAGTACGATGTATGAGTGCCTTAGAAGCGTGTAAGTCTAAGGATGAACTGCGTTTATATGAGTGTAATAAGCATGAAGATAGGTGCAGTGTCGATAATGAAGAGATTAAAACAGAGTGTGAGGTGAAAAACCTTACTAAGGTCTCTATGTGTAAAGAGGATAAGCAAAAGCTACTCTTTATTAATGATGAAATCGTTCTTGCGCAGTTAAAACTTAGTTTGGATATTGTTAACTCGTATGCAGTGCAACGTATACGAAAGATTAGTTTTGATAAGGCCTTTGATTCTCTTGAGGTCAATCGTGATACTCATGTTTCTGTGGATTCAAAAGTGATGGCAGAACTTGTTAATTCTAAAGAAGAGGACATTAACTGTTCTTTAAAGATGAAAGGACCTTTGTTAACACACTCTATAGCTGATTATGTGAATGAAGTCAGAGAAGTGAGAATCTTATCGCAAAGAGTGAAAGATGGGAACTTAATGATAAAGGCCATTAGCAAGCCTACTTTTAAAAGTATAAGTTTTGATGCAAAACCTTATGAGAAATTACTCTTAGATGAAAATTTTAGTGTGCAGTGTTCCTATAAAAATATGCCTATGCAAGAGATTAAAAATGCAAACTTATTAAAGGCCAAGGATATTCCCCATAGGCTTAATATCATGCAAGGCGAATTAGAACTTCAATTTGATGAAGAAGAGTTGAGTTTTTTAATCTCGGCTGTACGATTAGACAAAAATATCCTTTTTTATCCTACAATGGAAAAGAAGGCAATTGTCTTTTCACGGCAGGCACACTTTTATTAGTATAATGGTTAGTTTTTGCTAGAATGTCGCAATTAAAAAAGAATGTTTAGGACGTTTATATGAAAAAACTATGGGCTGGTCGTTTTAGCGAAGCTGCTTCATCACTTTTAGATGAGTTTAATGCCTCTATTATGTATGATAGAGAGCTGTACCAAGAAGATATTGAAGGTTCAATCGCTCACGCTACAATGTTGTGTGAACAGAAGATATTAAATGAAGAAGAGCTAGGACTCATCAAAAAGGGTTTAGCTCAGGTCAAAGAAGAGATTGAATCAGGTGAGTTTGTTTGGGAACTTAGTGATGAGGATCTGCATATGGCCATTGAAAAGCGTCTGACACAGATTATTGGTGATGCGGGTAAAAAGTTACACACCGCACGCAGTAGAAATGACCAAGTAGCCGTAGACTTTCGCCGTTATGTACTTAGAAAAAACAGAGAAATCATGACACTAACGCATGAACTTATGGCGGCTGTGCATAAGGTGGCGAGTGAGCATACCCATACCCTTATTCCTGGGATGACCCACTTACAACACGCGCAACCTACCAATTTTGCCTTTCACTTAATGGCTTATGGTGCAATGTTTAAACGTGATTTTGAGCGATATGAAAGCTCTTACAAACGAAACAATATTTCACCCCTAGGATGTGCTGCTTTAGCAGGAACACCGCATGATATTAATCGCAAGAGTACTGCAGATCAGCTTGGTTTTGACTCGGTTAGTACTAACTGTTTAGATACGGTAAGTGACAGGGATTTCGCTATTGAAATCTTGTTTAATATCTCTATGTCCATGATGCACATCTCTCGTTTGGCCGAGGAGTTAATCTTATGGTCTTCGTATGAGTTTAAGTTTGTGACTTTTTCAGATGCTTACTCTACAGGTAGTTCTATCATGCCACAAAAGAAAAACCCAGATGCAGCGGAGCTACTTCGTGGTAAGTCAGGACGTGTTTATGGAAACCTGATGAGCCTTCTTACGGTTATGAAAGGGCTTCCCCTTGCGTATAATAAAGACACCCAAGAAGATAAAGAGGGTGTGTTTGATAGTGTTAAAACGATAGAAATCTCTTTAAAAATCTTAAAAGAGTCCCTGCTTACGCTTAGTGTTCATGAAGATAATATGGCAGCTGCTTGTAAGGTAGGCCACCTCTCAGCAACGGATTTAGCAGACTATTTAGTTGAACATTGCAATATTCCTTTTAGAGAGGCGCATTTTATTACAGGTAAGGCAGTGGCTAAGTCAGAAGAGTTAGGTATTGACCTTTCAGACATTGCCTTTGAAGACTTAAAAGCCATAGATGAAAGAATCCAAGAAAATGTGATGCCTTATATGAGTATTGAAAACTCTATGAATGCAAGAATTTCTGAGGGGGGAACATCAACGGTTCGCACCGTAGAGCAGTTAGCAAAATTCAACACATGGTTAGAAGCAAACAGATAAAGGAAAATTATGAATTTAACAATTACACATCAAGAAGGTATGAAGTTTGAGGCAAAGACCTCAAAATCATCATTTATTATCGACTGTCCAACAATCAGTCCAATAGAGTACTTTTTAGCAGGTATTATCTGCTGTACAGCAACGGATATCGTGATGGTGCCTCAAAAACAGGGTATTGAAGTAACTGACCTTAAAATTGATGGGGATGTTATTAGAGCCGAAGAGATGCCTCAAAAATTTGACGCCTTACATATGACATATAGCTTTAACTCATCTGCTGAAGATGATATGGCGGCGAGATGGGTAATGGCGAGTATAGAGACGTATTGTTCTACCTTAAATACGATTCGTGGTGTTACGAAAATCTCTTACTCTATCACACACAATGGAAAGCTTATTCGTGACAAGGCAGAGATTATCTCAGGTGAGAGCACACCTGACTTTGGTGCACTTGAGGGATGTTGTCCATCTTGATAGACTAAGGGCGTAATATCGCCTCTAGTAACTACTTCTTCTTATTTTCTACTTTCATAATTTCTACATTTCTGTATTAAAGAGTCTTTCCATTAGATGTATATTGTATTTAGATTTTTGATAAGTATTATCACTATTATTATATTTTAAGTATTAATTGATTATGATTTCGATAAATATTATCAATTAAGGGATGAAATGAAATTACAGTATAGTTTAACAGCGGTAGCAATGGGAGCACTTTTGCTTGGTTGCGGTGGAAATAATGCCAGTACAAGTACGACGACAAAGGCCTCTTTAGGAAATTCACTTTTTCATGATACGCAGTTGTCTGCTAATAAAACCATGTCATGTGCAAGCTGTCATGACTTAGAATCAGGTTTAGTAGACCCAAGAGAAACATCAAGAAATTTAGGTGCCTCTTTGGGTGATGATGGGGTAAGCATTGGAGATAGAAATGCACCTACTGCAGGGTATGCTTCTTTTGCACCTGAGTTTCATTTTGACGGGACAGAGGGACTCTTTATAGGAGGGCAGTTTTTAGATGGTCGCGCACTTAATCTTAAAGAACAGGCGAAAGGCCCATTTTTAAGTCCTGTTGAGATGGGTATGCCTGATGCGGCTTCTGTTATTGCTAGAATCCAAGAAAATTCATTATATGTACGTGATTTCAAGTTACTTTATGGTGAAAATGTTTTTGATGATACGACAAGTGCCTTTGATGCCCTAGCAGATGCCATTGCTAGTTTTGAAAAAGGAAAAGAGTTTTCAAGTTTTGATTCGAAATATGATAAGTTTCTTGCAGGAGAGTATACTTTAACTGCGGCTGAACAAAGAGGTATGGATGTCTTTACAAATGAAGCCTTAGGGACACCGGGTGCAGGTGCATGTACCCTTTGTCATCCAATTGCAGGAGAAAAAGCGCTTATGACGGACTTCTCTTATGATAATTTAGGCGTGCCTGTGAACAGTGCACTTAGAACAGCCAATGGACAGGCTGGAAACTTAGATGAAGGTCTGTTCTCAAATCCTGAGGTCAATGACCCTAGTTTAAAAGGTGCCTTCAAGGTTTCATCTTTACGTAATGTTGCCGTCACAGCGCCTTATATGCACAATGGAAAGTTTAAAAACTTAGCAACTGTTGTACACTTTTATAATACGCGTGACGTGGGTGGAATTAACCCCGAGACGGGAGCAGTGTGGGAACTTGGTGAATTTCATGCTGGTAGGAATACGGATGAGTTAGGAGATTTAGGACTTACAGATGCACAAGAAGCAGACTTAGTTGCTTTTATGAAAACCTTTACAGATGAGAGATATGAGCATCTAATTCCTTAAAAAAGTTATAAATATGTAATATTTTTTACCTAAGATGAAAAGATGGTTTATAGTGTGTAAGATCTTAGGTTTGGAGTCTTACATGATATATATTTTTTATACGATGCTGGTGCTTATTGGAGTGTTTTTTATTGTGGAGGTAGTTAATCTTATTAAGGGAAGAGAGTGGGGTGAGAATCCCTAGGAATTTTAGAAAATCCTTTGAATACTCTGGTCTAATAGCCTAAAGAAACTTACTAGACTCTGCGTCAGAAAAGTGTCCCCAAGCTAACTTAGCACCGCCAAGAACGTGCCAATGAAGGTGTTTTACCTCTTGGCCACCATTATCTCCAACATTAGTAATCACTCTGTATCCAGACTCTTTGATACCAACTGTTTCAGCAACCTCTTGAATGAAACTTGTCATGCCTGCCATGGTTTCTGGACTTACTTCATTGAAGCTGTCGACGTGGATTTTTGGGATGACTAAGATATGAGCAGGGGCTTTGGGGTTTAGGTCATGGAAGGCCATGAAGTCGTCGTTTTCTTTGACGAGGTTTGATGGGAGTTCGCCGTTAACAATTTTACAAAATATACACATATTATTTTCCTCTATTTTTAAAATATTATAACGAAATAATTATTTTTTTGTTTGTTTTTTTACTTGGTTTATCAATTGAGATGTTTTTTAAGTAGTTATTGTGCTTTGATGCTCCCAAACTTTCTTCGGTCGCGAAGAAAGTATGCAAAGAAGCTCGCTCCACGGCTTCGAGCTTGACGGCTGTCAAGTTCCCTTACTCCAAGAAAGTTTTAGCTAAAAATGCAAAACTCGCTTTGCTCAGACAGTTGCATTTTTTTAACGCTAAAACTTTCTCTACGTTCGGCTCTGCAGAGGTTCTGCCACTCTCAAGCGGTAACGCATCAATAAAATTCAGAAGCTAAGGCTTCTGTCATACTACCTCGTCATAAGTAAGTTGGTTTTGCATTAGTAGTTGGCTAGGGATAAAAGCAGAGCTTTTACATTTGTGGTGCGTCACTGCATGGGCTCTTTCGAAACCTCTACAGAACTGAGTGGAACTTTATCTTTACCGTAAAAAAAACCAACTGTTTGAGCGTAAGCGAGTTTTGGGTTTTTAGGTAAATATAAAGTGGAATGAAGGCACTCGGTAGCTACCGAGTTCGAAGCCGTTTCGAGAGCTTCTTTGCTTACTTTCTTCTCGGTAGAAGAAAGTGAGAGAGCATCAAAGTACAATAACTACTTAAAAAACATTTCAAATGATTAACCAACTAAAAACGGTAGTAACTAAAATAAAAAACCCTTGTTAAACATAAAGAAATCGATAAAGAAAATTTCCTTAAAGCACTTTATAATCGAAATTTGCCTATAATCGCGGAATTATAAGATTAAGAGCTAAACTCTTAAAGAAGGAACTACTTTGACCGAGTGGATAGAAAAAATTGAAAACGCCAACTCTCCTGCAGAGATAGAAGAAATTCGTGTTGGTATATTTGGTAAAAAAGGTGTTTTAGCGAAGGCCTTTGCTGAGATGAAAAATGCCGCTAATGAAGACAAGGCTAAGATTGCTAAAGAACTTAATGAACAAAAAGCAAAACTCAACACCCTTTTAAACGAAAAGAAAATTATCTTAGAAACGCAAGCACTTACAGAAGCGATGAAGGCAGAAGGTATTGATGTATCTCTTTTTTCTCCTCGTAGTGAAGCGGGTGCAACACATCCTGTAATGGACACTATGGACAGAGTAATTGAGTACTTTTCAAACCTTAACTTTTCTGTTGAAACAGGTCCTATGGTTGAAGATGATTTTCATAACTTTGAAGCCCTTAATCTTCCAAAGTATCACCCAGCACGTGATATGCAAGATACTTTTTATTTTAAAGATGAGACGCTTCTGCGTACGCATACTTCTCCCGTTCAAATTAGAACCATGTTAAATACACAGCCTCCTATTCGGATGATTGCACCGGGTTCGGTATTTAGACGTGATTTTGATATTACGCATACACCTATGTTTCATCAGATTGAAGGACTTTTAGTAGATGAAAAAGGGAAGGTCTCTTTTGCAAACTTAAAGTTTATTCTTGAAGGTTTCTTACATCATATGTTTGGTGATGTAGATGTACGTTTTAGACCTTCATTTTTCCCGTTTACAGAGCCTTCAGCAGAGGTAGATATCTCTTGTATCTTCTGTAAGGGTAAGGGATGTAGAGTCTGTTCAAAAACAGGTTGGCTTGAAGTCCTTGGATGTGGAATAGTTGATCCTAATGTTTTTAATGCTGTGGGTTATAAAGATGTAAGTGGATATGCCTTTGGTCTGGGTATCGAGCGTTTTGCAATGCTGATTCATCAAATCCCTGATTTACGTTCTCTTTTTGAGGGTGACATGAGACTATTGGAGCAATTTTAATGATTATTACTAAAAGCTGGTTAAACGAGTGGATCGATATTGAAGCTAAGAGTGGAGAAGAACTCTGTAAGACCTTTAACGCCATTGGTCTTGAAGTAGATCGACATGAGGTCTATTGTGTTCCTGCTAAGATTGTTATTGGTAAGGTTGTTTCGTGTGAAAAACATCCTGATGCCGATAAATTAAATGTGTGTCAAGTTGATATTGGAACAGCAGTACGTCAGATTGTATGTGGGGCAGCGAATGTGCGTCCTGATATTCATGTCGCTGTAGCAACCATTGGTGCGGTGATGCCAGGTGGTTTAAAAATTAAACCTGTAGAACTTCGTGGGGTTGAGTCTGTTGGGATGATCTGTTCATCAACGGAGCTTGGACTTCCTGCGCTTGAAGATGGGATTATGGTACTTGATGAGAGTATCGGTGAGCTTAAGTTAGGTTCTGAACTTTGTGAAAATCCTTTTTTAAATGATGAACTTATTGAGTTAGAATTAACGGCAAACCGTGGTGACTGTTTAAGTATCAATGGAGTTGCTAGAGACCTTTCTGCGGCTTATGATATTGAGCTTCAAGAGAGAGAAAAGTCCGTTGCAGAAGAGAAACAACTGGGAATTGGTCGTATCTTACAGCTTAGTCATCCTAAAAACTCGGATGTGAGTCTGATGTACAAGGCTGTTAAGCAAAATGAGTTTACCTTACCATTGATTTTACGTCTTAGAATGGCGATGTTAGAAGAAGAGTGCCGTTCTGCAATTGATGCACTTTTGTTTTATGCAACGTATTCATCAGGTGTTATTTTAAGAGCTTATGGCTATTCCGCCTTTCCAATGTCTCAAGAAAAAGCACAGATCTCACTTGAGATGGATGAAAATGGCTACGCGGTGACGATGGGTAAACAAAAGGCATCGACTATTGGTATTATTCAGTATGATGAATCTAGGGTGAGACCAGAAGATGAGATTGTTATTATCGAAGCTTCGTATATTCATCCTGATACAATTTCTAAAAAAATGGCAGAGAAGAAGATTGAAAATGGTCCACTTTTTTACCGTACTTCACGTGGGTCTGAGCCTAATTTGGAGTTTGGACTTGAGTACTGTCAAGAACTTTTTAATACCTATGCAAAAACAGATGTATTTGGGGGAACTTTAGAGCTTAACTCAAGTTATGAAGAGACTGTCTTAAATATGAGTATTGAAGATATTAACAATATCATTGGTATGGATGTAGAAAAGACCCATGTAACACAGGTCCTTAAAAACCTTGGTTTCTCTATGCTTAAGTCACAAGCAGGTCAGATTGTAGTAGGTGTACCTCAGTTTAGACATGATGTGAGTCATGACCAAGATATTGTTGAAGAGATTGTACGTCTTATTGGAATTGATAATATTCCTTCTAAACCGTATTCCTTCACAGAACAACCGCATTCAAATGATGCGAGTGGCTTTTTTGCTAAACGTAAGTTTTACCGCCAAAAAGCTGCTTCATGTGGTTTCTCTGAATCGGTGCATTTTGTCTTTAATGAAAGAGCGAAGCTAAAAAATTTTGGATTTGATCTTGTTGAAGAATCACTCGACCTTGTTAATCCGATAGCAGGAACCTTAGATACGCTTCGTACTACTTTGTCCATAGGCCTTATTGAAGCAGCTAGTGCCAATACAAAGTCAGGACGTAAACAGGTTAAGCTCTTTGAAGTAGGTTCTGTCTTTGATAGTAAAAGAGATGAAAGCATTCATATGGGCTTTATCTTTTCAGGCCAAGGTGAGCTTGAAGGGCTGAATAACCATGGAAAACCACAAAGTATTGGTTTTGAAAAATTTGTACAAAATATTTCAAATATTATCGGGGAATTTGAACTTCGTCCTGCCCAGCTTCAACATAGCTTAGCTCATCCGTATCAATCGGCTGAAATTGTGGTTGGCCAAGAGCTTATGGGAACACTTTTTAAGCTACATCCAAGTGTGGCAAAAGAGTATGGACTAGAGAATACGTATCTTTGTGAGATTACTTTTGATAGTTTAGATTATAGTTTAAAAACCTTTTCAAGCTACTCAAAGTTTCAAGCCTCTTACCGAGATCTGTCAGTAGTGATTCCTAAGTCTCTTAAGTATAGTGAACTTAAAGAGGTTATCACGCAAGCGCAAAGTGAAGAGGTGATACGTTTTTATCCAGTGGACACTTATGAGAGTGAAGAACTCGGTGAGAATATGAGTCTTACCCTGCGTTTTATGCTTCAATCAGAAGAAAAAACCTTAGAAGAAGAGGACATTACCTCGTCAATGGATGGAATCTTATCGGCACTGAATGAAAAGTTAGGAATTGCACTGAGATGATAAGTACAGCTACAATCTATTCAATTACCGAAGGCTTTAGCTTACAATGTGATGCTATTGCACCTGATAAGTCGATTTCACATCGTTCAGCGATGTTCTCTCTTTTAGCTAAGGGTGAATCAGTTGTTGAAAACTTTTTACGTGCAGAAGACACCCTTAACACCCTTCAAATTGTAAAAGATTTAGGAGCAGATGTTAAAGACGATGGAAAGGTGATTCGTATTAGTTCACAGGGGATACAAGAGCCCTTTGATATTTTAGATTGTGGAAATTCTGGTACGGGTATGCGTCTTTTTTGTGGGCTTTTAGCTTCCGCCAAAGGACACTTTGTACTCACAGGTGATGAATACCTTAAACGCCGTCCTATGAAGCGCGTTACAACTCCTTTAAAAGATATAGGCGCCTTTTTAGATGGAAGAGAAGAGGGTGACTTAGCCCCACTAAGCATACGTGGGGGCTCATTAAAGGCCTTTACCTATAACTCTAAGATCGCTTCAGCACAGGTCAAATCGGCCATGATATTAGCCGCACTCTCTGCTGATGGGGAGTGTAGCTATACAGAGCCTGAACTCTCACGTGATCATACTGAGCGCATGTTAAAGGGAATGGGAGCGGAGCTTGAAGTCTCAGGGTTAACAACGAAAATCAGACCTTTAACCTCTCTTCTTGAACCTCTAAATATCCGCGTACCAGCAGACCCTTCATCGGCTTTTTTCTTTGCTGTTGCGGCTGCGATTACACCTGATGCAGCTGTCAAGATTGAAGGCGTGACCTTTAATCCTACTCGTATTGAAGCTTTTAAGGCATTAGAGAGAATGGGTGCTGATATTAGTTATGAACTCAAAGATGAAAAGTATGAACCTATTGGTGATATCACAGTAAAGCAGGCGCCTTTAAAAGCGATTACGATAGACAAGAATATTTCATGGTTAATTGATGAACTACCTGCACTCTCTATTGCAATGGCTTGTGCAGAGGGGACTTCAGTCATCAAAAATGCGGAAGAGTTACGGGTGAAAGAGTCAGATAGAATCTCTACTGTTGTGGACAATCTTAATCATTGTGACATCCAAACTACTGAGTATGAAGATGGCTATACTGTCACAGGGGGAACCCTTCAACCTGCACTTATTAACTCGTTTGGCGATCATCGTATTGCTATGAGTTTTGCCATAGCCGGGCTTAAATGTGGTATGAAAATCGAAGATATTGAGTGTATTCAGACCTCGTTTCCAAATTTCTTTGATATTTTAAAAGAGATTACAAAAGTAGAATTATAGGATACCTTATGAATGTAAAACTAGCTGAGAATTATGGGTTTTGTTTTGGAGTGAAACGTGCGATTAAAATCGCAGAAGAAAATATTGGCTCTGCTACCTATGGTCCATTGATTCATAATGGTAAGGAGATAGATCGTTTAAAGGCAGACTTTAATGTCTCTTTAGTCGAGGACATCTCCACCTTTAAAGAAGGAGATAAGGCGGTTATTAGAACCCATGGTATTCCAAAAGATGAGTTGGACTCTTTGTATTCAAAGAAGATAGATGTTATTGATGCAACCTGTCCTTATGTTACTAAGCCTCAACAAATTTGTGAAGAGATGAGCAAGCAGGGATATGATATCGTAATCTTTGGAGATGTAAATCATCCTGAGATTAAAGGGGTGATGTCCTACGCTGAAAAAGGGGCAACGGTAGTTGAGTCTGCTAAAGAGCTTGAAGATAAGTTCTTTTATGAAAAAATTGCCGTAGTTGCTCAAACCACACGTAAGGTAGAAGAATTTATGCAGGTGTGTAACTACCTTATGCGCAAACATAAAGAGGTGCGTGTTTTTAACACCATCTGTAACGCGACCTTTGATAATCAAGACGCAGTGCGTAAACTCTCTAATGCGTCTGATGTTATGGTCGTAATTGGGGGTAAAAACTCATCTAATACCAAGCAGTTACACTCTATTTCTAAAGAGAACTGTGCAGACTCTTACCTTGTAGAAGGCCCGGATGATTTAGAAGCGTCGTGGTTTAAGGCTAAGAAAGAGTGTGGTGTAAGTGCAGGTGCTTCAACACCAGATTGGATTATTAAGCAAGTAATGCAGCGTATAAAAGAGCTTTCGGCGTAATGGTCTTTGGTTACTAGTTTTTGGTTAAGTAATACTAAAGTTAAAGAATACAAAATTTTAAAAACTAAAAACTAAAAGTCAAAAATATCATCCGTTTCTTCCTCCGCTTCAGGAGGAACAATCAGTGTAATAATTTGTTGAATACTCAAAGCCGTTGGTTCATGTATATGGTGGGCATTTTTCATGGCTAAGGACTCAACTGCAAAACGTTCAACATATCTTTCCATATCTGCACTAACTGCATCAAAAAGCATTAAAACAGACTGTGCATCAACTTTCATTATCTCAATAAAGGCATCAAGGTTCTCTTCTAAGGTAACAGAGAGTTGGGAAAAACTGTTGGCTAAAAGATCTAAATAGGGTGAATAATAGACTAAGATAGAAGATGCCTTCGCTAATAGACCGGAAATCCTATGTACCTCATTTGCATTGGGGTCTTCTGCGTAGGTAGAGATAATTTCAGGAATTTCCATAAATATCTCACTAATATCCGCACAATGATCAGGTAGAAAAAGAACATTTTCTACTCCTTCATCCTCATCCTCTTTAAAATATTCATCTAGAACTTCTGTGTCAACTGAGGCAGGGTCTACTTGTGGGACTTCTACCTCTTCCTTTTTCACCTCTGTTTTGTGCTCTTTTTGCTCAATAAGTTCATGATTTTCTTGAATAAGTTCGCCCAGTTGCTGATGCTTTGTCTCAATGGTGTTTCCAGAAGAGCGAAGTTTTTTAATTTGGGCTTCAAGAAGGGCATTTTTTTCATTGAGTTCATTCACCAGTTCAATGTTCATAATCTGCGTATAAGCATCTCTGCAAACAGGGTAGAGAGAGACAATTAACTCTTCCATATGCATAGGTTTTAAGATAAAGCCATCCGCACCAGCTTTGATAAGGTCCATTAAAATAGCAGACTCATCATGAGCGGAGACGATGGAGACCTTTTGTTCAGGGTTAATCTCTTTGATTTTTTTACACATCTCAATACCGTTCATATTGGGCATGTTAACATCTGAGATAATTAAGTCGTAGCTATCATCATTGAATTTTTGTAAACCATCTTCGCCATCTTCAGCAGTATCAATCTTTTTAAAGAGCATTTTAAAGAGTACGGTTGTCTCTTCACGAAGTTTTTCATCGTCTTCGACATACAATACATTTAAGTTTTGTGAGTATTTATGTAAGTCTTTTATTGTATGCATAAGCCCGCCAATTTTTTAAAAGTTTTAATAGGTTATATATTATTTCAATTAATTTTAACAGCGCAAACTATAATCTAAGCTTAGCCCTAAAAATTAAAGTAAAAATGCATAAGCTTGCCTTAGTTCAGGGATATTTTTAAAATTTATAAGAATTATAAAGATATAACAAGGAAGAATTAGCTATAATTTGCAAATTTTTATTTGAGGTGGTCTTTATAGGCTGCCCGTAACAAGGGATATTTGTATGGCTCAAGAGCTCGAACCAATGGAAGAAGAAAACTTTGCGGCGATGTTTGAAGCATCAGAAAAACGATCAGAAGAATCAAATCGTGTAGCTGATGGTATCATCGTAGAGATCCAAGAAGATAAAGCACTCGTAGATGTGGGTGAAAAACTAGAGGGTATTTTATACCTAAATGAGATTCAAGATGAATCAGGTGAATTAACATATAAGGTTAATGATAGCATTAAAGTAATGATTACTGGATACCGTAATGAACGTCCACGTATCTCTCATAAGAAAGTTCTAGAGCAACTTAAGACACTAGAATTTATTACTGCTCACAAAGATGATTATGAAGATCTAATTGTAGAACCTACAGTAACGAAGAAAAATCGTGGTGGATACATTCTTGAACTAGATGGTGTCGCTTTCTTTATGCCAAAATCACTAGCAGCACTTAAAGATGATGATAATGTTATCGGACGTAAGGTAAAAGCAGCTGTAATTAAAATCGATGAGGCTGAGTCTTCAATCGTTCTTTCACGTCGTAAACTTCTTAATGAAGATAGAAAAAAGCGTAAGCAAATCATTGATGCGCTTATGGAAGAAGATGTGGTTGTTGAAGGTACTATCAAGAAAATTACTTCTTATGGTATGTTTGTAGACGTTGGTGGTGTAGATGGTCTTGTTCATTATAATGAGATCTCTTACAAAGGACCGGTTAACCCTTCTAAGTACTACAAAGAAGGCGATGTTGTTCAATGTAAAGCGATTAACTATGATAAAGATAAACGTCACCTATCTCTCTCTATCAAGGCAGTTATGTCTGATCCATGGGAAGAGGTTGAGTCTGAACTAGATGAAGGTGATACAATCACAGTTACGGTTTCTAATGTTGAACCATATGGTGTATTTGTTGACCTTGGAAATGACATTGAAGGTTTCTTACATGTTTCTGAGATTACTTGGGATAAAAACATTAAGTCACCAAAAGATTATCTAGAAGTAGGTCAAGAGATTGATGTTGAAGTTATTGAGATTGATCCTAAGAAACATAAACTACGTGTATCTTTAAAAACACTTCTTCCAAAGCCATTTGATGAGTTTGTTAAAGTGTCTAAAGAGGGTGATATCATTACAGGTACGGTAACAACATTAACTGACTTTGGTGCCTTTGTACGTGTAGGTACAGTTGAAGGTCTTTTACATAACCAAGACTGTTCATGGGACAAAAACACAAAAGCCAAAGACCTTTTCAAAGTAGGTGACGAGGTAGAAGTTAAGATTGTTAAAATCAATCGTGACGAAGAGAAAATTTCTCTTAACCGTAAAGCACTTCTTGAGTCTCCAGTGGATAAGTTCGCTAAAGAGCACAAAATCAATGAGATTGTTAAAGGTAAGGTACGTGACGTTAAAGACTTCGGTGTATTTGTTTCACTTGAAGATGATATGGACGCACTTATCCGTAACGAAGACCTTGAGCCACTTATCGCTGAAGAGTTAAATCCAGGTGATGAGATTGAAGCGGCTATTGCTGTGATTGATGTTAAACGTGATCGTATCCGTCTTTCAGTGAAAAAGCTTCAACGTCTTCAAGACCAAGTTATTTTAGATGAAGTTAATGCACAAAATGACGAAGGTAACTCTTTAGGTGATCTTATTAAAGACAAACTAAAGTAAGCATTTATGCACTCTGTACTTGCAAAATGGCTTTTCCCAGCAATCTTTGTTGGAGTGGCCTTCTTCTTGATTTTCTTTTTGGTTCAAGTTAATCAAAATGATGCAAGTATATATGCCGATAAGGCAGATATCCCAAAAGCACAAAAACTTCCTGAAATCCCAAGCAAAGAGAAATGGATAGAACGTTTTTCTGAACATGAGGATGAAGGCTATTTTTATCCTGTTACTGAAATTTTTGTGGAAGTGGATCTTAAAGATCCACCTAAAAAAACAACGATATATCAGCTTAAGGCAGGGGATCTAGACCCTTATCAACTTTTTTGTTTGAAAGAAGTTTTAAAACAGTATCAATTAAAATACATGTTTGAGCAGAAAAAAGAGGATATGAAACTGATTATCTACTCAAAAAATGTGAATCAACTCAAAAAAATAGTAAAAGTATTGAAAAATTATGCTATAAATGCGCAGATAATTAAGATCACACGATAAGTCCTATTCAAAATACTTTTCGAAGTAGTTTTAATATTATTTATCAAGGAATATTTATATGAGTAAACCAAAAGTAGTTGTATGTGACCATATCCATGAAGCTGGCTTAAAGATGCTTCAAGATGATGCCCAAATTGAGTATGTTTTTGCAGCTGATGTTGATAAAACAGCACTTTTAGATGTGCTTGCAGATGCAGATATCGCCATTACACGTTCATCTACAGATGTTGATGACAAGTTCTTAGCCGCAGCAAAACAGATGAAAGCCGTTGTACGTGCTGGTGTTGGGGTTGATAATGTGGATATTGACGGGTGTTCTAAAGAGGGTATTATCGTTATGAATGTGCCGACAGCAAACACCATTGCAGCAGTTGAATTAACTATGGCACATATGCTCTCATGTATGCGTATGTTTCCTTACTCACATGACCACCTTAAAAACCAGAGAATCTGGAAACGTGAAAAATGGTATGGATATGAGCTTAAGGGTAAAAAGCTTGGTGTTATCGGATTTGGTAATATTGGTAGCCGTGTAGCCCTTCGTGCAAAAGCTTTTGAGATGGATGTGGTTGCTTATGACCCTTATGTTCCATCGTCTAAGGCAACTGACCTTGGGATGGAGTACACAGAAAACTTCCAAGATATTTTAGATTGTGACATCATTACGATTCATACACCTAAAAACAAAGAGACACTGAATATGCTGGATGAGCCTGAAATGGCTAAGATGAAAGATGGCGTTGTACTTATTAACTGTGCACGTGGTGGTCTGTATAATGAAGAAGCACTCTATAATAACTTAAAATCAGGAAAAATCCGTTTTGCGGGTATTGATGTTTTCAATAAAGAACCAGCAACCGATCATCCTCTCCTTGATTTAGATAATATTGTTGTTTCTCCACACCTTGGAGCAAATACCTTTGAGTCTCAGTATAACATTGGTACGCAAGCCGCTGCTCAAGCACTAAACGCAGCTAAAGGCATAGAATTTAAAAATGCTTTTAATCTTCCAATTGATGAAAGCAAGATCCCTTCGTTTGTGAAACCATTTTTAGAGCTTTCTCAAAAGACAGCTTTCTTAGCAGCTCAGATCAACAAATCAGCAGTGAAATCTATTAAGGTTTCTGCTGAGGGTGAGATTGCAGCTTATCTAAAATCACTTATGACCTTTGTTACTGTAGGTGCTTTAACAGAGTCTCTTGGTGATAACATTAATTATGTAAATGCCGAGTTTGTGGCTAAAGACCGTGGTGTTTTACTTGATTTTGAAGAAGAAGCGAATACAAGTATTTATAAAAATAAAATCACAGTTAAGATTACTACTGAAAAAGATACTGTAGAAATATCTTCAACTATCTTTGATGAAGATGTACAGCGTATTGTTGACATTAATGGTTTTGATTTAGATATCGAGCCTAAGGGTAACCTTATCATCTATAAAAATACAGATGTTCCAGGGGTTATTGGTCAAATTGGTACGACCTTAGCTAACAACAGTGTTAACATCTCTGATTTCCGTTTAGGACGTAATAAAGAGCAAGCCTTAGCGGTGATTGTTACGGATTCTGATGTAGATAAAACAACCCTTAAAGAGCTCTCTGAGCTTGATGCGTGTATCAGCGTAGACTACGCGCGTCTGTAAAAACTTTTTCTGTCCTTTTAGGACAGAACCTTCTCCTTCTCTTTTAGACTTTCTTTTACTAATTTAACAATAGGTTCTGTTGGGTTAATTTGAATTAATAGATGCAAATACCATTACACAAAGACGTAGGAATTTTGTAAACTCCGCTTCGCTTCTCTAAAGAAGCTATACTAGCTTTGGTTTTGCGAGGTGGCTACCTTGGAAATATTTTATACCCAAAGATTCTAGCTTCTGTTTAATCTCTTTATCTTCTATATTGGTTGCAATAATCTTAATATCAAGACTTTCAATGAGAATCTGTAAGGCATTGTTCTTTTGTCCTTGCTCTCCCGTTAACATGTCTTGTAAGTAGGTAGCATCGATTTTAAGGTACTCAGGTTTTATCATTTGGAGGTAATTTAGGTTTGCTCCCTCTTCAACACTAAAACGGTCTATACCAAAGATATGGCCGCTCTCTCTTAGCATACTTGAAAAGGCATAGGCCTCGTTTAAAGAACTCAAGAGGTTATGGTTTGACATTTCGAAGTTCAATACTTTCTCTTTAGAGACACTAGCAAGACGTTCTTTAAGCCACTGTACACTCTCGTTACTTTGTAAAAAACGTAAAGAGAGGTTAATAGCGAGTTTCATCTCATCAAGTAGAGGCTCTTTAAGGGCGTAGTTGATGACATTTTGATCGAGTTTTGTATCAAGATGCATCTTATGAATAAGGGGGATAAATGAACCCGCTTCATGAATGTTTTTATCTTCATCAATAAGACGAACATAGGCTTCAGAATGTAGAATATGACCCTCATTATCATACACATCTTGTACGGCAAGAGCGATTGCATTTTCTTGAATTTTATTTTCAATGAGCTCTTTAGTGATATGGTCTTGCTCCAAACTTTCTTGTGTGAGTTCTGTAATACTGTTTTTCTGCGCGTTAGAAAGGGCATTTTGTATTCTAGAAAAGAGCGTGTTTATGCTGTCTTTAGAACTATAGCTTGAGATTAAAACCTTAATAGAGGTTTCGTTATGATTAATGCCCGATTTTTCTAAACTAACAAGGGCTTGTGTTAGAACACTTTCACTTAATTCTTCTATCTGAGCATACTCACGGTTAGGAAAGATAATACATATTTTTGTTCCATCACTGCGCGCAGCAACCGTATGCGATAGCTTCTGTGAGGCTTCTTGAATGGTACTAGCTAACTCTTGAATAAGGGCATCTACCTTTTGAGGCCCTATGGTTTTATTCGCTTCAATAATACCTTCTATGTACAGTGTTAAAATCGAACCACTTGCATCTGACTCTTGAGAAGATAAAAAATCATTAAGCTTTAGCTCTAAGAAATTTTTATTAGAGAGGCCAGTCAAGGAGTCAATATACAAAAGTTTATGATAATCTTGAATAGCTGCTGCTTCTCTTTCAAAGATTGATTTAACCTTCTCAACCATTTTGTTCATTGCTAAGGTGACCTCTTTAAATTCACGTGTAGCAGGAATGTTTTGTGTGATAATAAAGGTGTTGTCACTCACCGCCTCAGCCTGTTTAGTAAGCTGGGTTAAAGAGGCTAAAATAAGGCGTAAAAGTAAATATAAGAGACCAAAAGAGATAAAAGAGATCAGTGCAAAACTTTGAAGTATTTCAGTGGAGTTTTGATAAAGCTTGGCGTGTGCATTATCTTCCATAGGTGTTACTTCAATGGTACCAATAGGGTTCCAGCCTGATGAGACCGTTGCCTTAGCCGTAGGTACTTGAAAATCATACAAAGACATAAACCACTGAGGTACATTAGCTTTTTCTTTCTCTTTTTCACGGGTATAAAGTAGCTCTTCATTGGTGCCAATAAGACGAATTCGTTTGAAATAGCCACTATCATAAATTGCATTAATCATTGCCGTCATCTTAGGTACATTCCCTTTGGCATTAGAAAGGGATAAACTCAGATAGGTAGCGGTATTTTGAGCATTATTGGACATCTCTTCTTGGGCATACTGTTTAGCTGATTGAAAACTCAGGTAGATAACACTAATGAAGACAAAGATTAAAAAAAGTGACATGATAAGAGATATTTGTTTAAACAGACTCATAATTTATTCCTTTTTACGCGTTTATAAAGTTTTTCCCATTTCTTATGGGTAGAGAGTTGTAGGCTTTGACTCTGTTCTTTAGAGGAGCTACTAGGTGAGAAGTTGTAGACAGGACTAAGGTCATCTCTAGCATGCGCACTTTTAATCTCGGGGTCCATGTTATCAAGGATAAAAGGCTCATCCTCCGGTGTTTCAAAATAAGAGAGCACCATATGCGCACGGTTGAACTTAGAGGATTCTACATAGGTGAAAAAGAGTTTAGAAGTGTCAATACCCAGTGTCTCAAGGGCAAAATACTTGGCGATAACGTAGTCTTCAGAATCCCCTTTATTTCGGGCCAAAAATTCTAAAGGAGTCGCCCAATAATCTTCTTGTTTCCAGTTTTTTATGTCACTTTTAAAAGGGACTTTATTGAAAAAATTATTGACAAGTTGAAGTTTGTTTCTTGGAGAGAGATGTTGGGCCTCATTAAGAAGTTTATTGTATTCAAGAAAACGGCTAACGACAAGTCCACTGTACTTTCGTTCTGCTTTTTTCATAACCTTAGGGGGAATAGGACCCCCGTTGAAGGCAAAGATATTGGCACAATAAAGAGTTATAATAAGTATCTTTAATATTTGCATAATTTATTTTATCATTAAATTCATGTATTTAATAAAAAATATGAAAAAATATTAAGAAGAGTAGGTAATCATGCACTTTTATCGCACACACTTCAATTGAAATGCAAGTTTGATTTAGCTAGAATAACACAAATATATAATTAGGATAGTGTATGGCAACAATTGGCATGGGTGATATTAAAAAAGGGGTTCGTTTAGAGATTTCAGGCGTTCCTTATAAAGTGGTTGAATTTCAACACGTTAAACCAGGTAAGGGTGCAGCCTTCGTACGTTGTAAGGTGAAGAGCTTTTTAAATGGTAAAGTGGTTGAAAAGACCATTCATGCTGGTGATAAGTTTGAGGTTCCTAATATGGAGCAAAAAACAATGCAGTACCTGTATGATGATGGTGAGATGTATCAGTTTATGGATAATGAAACCTATGATCAGCTTGGCCTTTCGTATGAGCAGTGTGAGGAAGCGAGTAAATGGTTTAAAGATGGTACAAATGTAGAGATTAGCTTTCATAATGGTAAGGCGATTACGGTTGAAGCACCCGCTACAATGGAACTTGAGATTACGGAAACAGGTCCAAAAGACAAGGGTGACACCGCGAGTGGTTCTAAAAAACCTGCAACCTTAGAGACAGGGGCTGTGGTTCAAGTGCCATATCATATTCTTACAGGTGACCTAATTAAGGTTAACACTGTAGATGGTGAATACCTCGAAAAAGTAAAATAATCCTCACCCCTTAAAGGAGCTGTGTAAAGATGAAAATACTGTTAATCTTGTTGTTTTCACTTTGCCTCTTTGCCTTTGAGGGAAACAAACTCTACCAATGTGTTCCAAAATACCGTATTATCAACGGTAGTCCCCATGAATTTACGCTTGATGAACAGAAAAAAAATGCCTTCCAACTGGTCTTTAATAAAAAGCTTTCACGCATCAAAACATCTGATGGCATCATATACCAGGTTACGAGCTCAAACCTTAAGGGTAAAACCTATATCAATAAAAAAAAGATAAATGGACGCTCTTTAACCTATAAGTTAAAAATGGCAAGTAAGAATGGTCTGTATCGGTCTGTATTTGTGACGGGTTATGGAAATCTGATAAATGAGTATGTGCTGTGTTATCAGTTGAAGGCTAAAAATAAAGAGCAAGAAACTAAGCTTAAAAAATAAATATTTAAAGGAAACATTATGGTACTAATCCCTTTAGCAAAAGGTTTTGAAGAGATCGAGGCGGTGACACTTATTGATATTTTACGTCGTGCAGAGATAGAGGTAGTAGTCGCGGGTGTAGGCAAAAAGATGATCTCAGGTGCGCATAACATTTTAGTCCAAGCAGATGCGTTGGTCTGTAATGTTAAAAGTGATGACCTTGAGATGATTGTGCTCCCAGGTGGTTGGGATGGCACCTATGGTTTAGCCGATGATGCTGATGTGCAAAGACTGCTACAAGAGATGGACGCTCAAGGTAAAGTTATAGGTGCTATTTGTGCCGCGCCATATGCTCTAAACAAAGCAGGTGTACTTAAAGAAAATTACACCTGTTATCCTTCTGTTGAAAAAGAGATTCGAGAAGAGGGATATACTTCTAAAATGAACATTGTTACCGATGGTAATGTAATGACATCTAGAGGACCAGGTACTGCGATGGAATTTGCCTTAGCCATTGTTCAAAAGCTTAAAGGAAAAGAACAAGCTCAAGCCCTTAAAAATGGGATGTTGATACAGTTTTAAAATCATATAAATTACTAGTAAATATCTTTACTTGATGGCCTTAGGCTCTTAAGCGATAAGGCAAGAGAAAATCTTGAAAAAACTTCAAAAATACCCAAAGATATTTATCTTTTTTTCACCCAAATAAGTCTATAATTGAGTAAAAATACCTCAAGGCCATGCTTATGTCTGTTCAGCAATTTACCCACCTTCATCTTCACACCGAATACTCTTTATTAGACGGGGCTAACCGTATCTCTGATCTTGTTGAAGAGGTGAAAAAGCTTGGTATGACCTCTGTAGCAATGACCGATCATGGAAATATGTTTGGGGCGATTGATTTTTATAAACAGATGAAAAGTGCTGGGATTAAGCCACTGATTGGAATGGAAGGGTATATCCATAACGCAGAAGAGATTGGTGATAAAGGTTCACGCCAGCGTTTCCATGTCTGCTTGTTTGCTAAAAATCAAGTGGGTTATGAAAATCTGATGTACCTCTCTTCTAAGGCCTATATCGATGGGTTTTACTACTTTCCTCGTATCAATAAAAAAGAGTTACGAGAACACTCTGAAGGAATTATCTGTACCTCTGCGTGTTTGCAAGGTGAAGTGAGTTGGCATCTAAATCTTGCGAATGAGCGAAATGTTAAAAATGGGGCGGGAGGATATGAAGGCGCTAAAGAGGTTGCCTTAGAGTACAAAGAGATCTTTGGAGATGATTTTTATTTAGAGATTATGCGTCATGGAATTGGGGATCAACTCTTTATAGATGAGCAAATCTTGCAACTTTCCCAAGAGACAGGGATTAAGGTTGTTGCGACTAATGATACCCATTACACCTATCCTGATGATGCGCAGTACCATGAGGCTTTTATGTGTATTGGGATGAATAAACTCTATGATGACCCTAACCGTATGCGCCACTCCGTACATGAGTTCTACCTAAAATCACCAGAGCAGATGGCGCGACTTTTTGCAGATATTCCTGACGCGATTGCTAATACCCAAGAGATTGCCAATAAGATAGAAGAGTTTGTGCCTATCGTCGATGAACCTGTTCCGCCAAACTTTAAGTTTACCCCTGAATATGCCCTTGAAGAGGGACTTGAGATTAACCATGAGGATGATGCACCTTTGAGTGCAAATGCGAGTAAGGAAGAACAGAAAAAGTGGTTAGCGGCTGCAGATAAAAATGATGCTGAATATTTTGTACACCGATGTGAGGTTGGCCTTAAAAATCGTTTGATACATGTGCCGGAGGAGCGCCATGAAGAGTACAAAGAGCGTTTGCAGTTTGAGATGGATATCATCAACTCTATGAAATTCCCGGGATACATGCTTATCGTTTGGGACTTTGTAAAGGTGGCTAAAGAGATGGGCATCGCGGTTGGACCTGGTCGGGGTTCGGCGGCGGGTTCACTCGTTGCCTTTGCTCTTGATATTACCGATATTGATCCAATGAAGTATGACCTTTTGTTCGAGCGTTTTTTAAATCCTGAACGTGTCTCCATGCCCGATATCGATATGGACTTTATGCAAGCGCGTCGTGGTGAGGTGATTGATTATGTTGTGGAAAAATATGGGCGTAATCAAGTGGCCCAGATCATTACCTTTGGTTCACTCTTAGCTAAAGGGGTGATCCGTGATGTCTCTAGGGTTTTAGATGTACCACTTTCTCAAGCAGACAAGATGGCCAAGCTTATTCCTGATGAGTTAGGTATCACCCTTAATGGTAAGATGAAAAATGGAGAACTCAAACCCGGTGCCTTTCAAAAAGAGCCTAAGATTCAAGAGTTAGTGGAAACCGATCCAACGGCTGCGCGTGTTTGGGAATTTTCTAAACGTCTTGAGGGTTTAAAACGTAATGCGGGAATGCACGCAGCAGGTGTGGTTATCTCTAACAGAGAATTATGGTATAAAACACCGATCTATAAGCCCTCTGGTGAGACGACCTTTGTGACGCAGTACTCTCTGAACTATCTTGAAGATGTTGACTTAATTAAGTTTGACTTCTTGGGACTTAAAACACTTGATGTTATTGACGCGGCGATAAAACTGGTAAAACGCCGTTATGATGTTGATGTGGATTGGAACAAGATTGATGAGAATGATCCTAAGGTTTATGAGGTGATTCAAACGGGTGAAACGGTGGGAATGTTCCAGATAGAGTCCTCTGGGATGCAAGATCTGAATAAACGACTTAAACCTTCGAACTTTGAAGACCTTATTGCGGTCTTGGCCTTGTACCGACCTGGACCGATGGAGTCAGGGATGTTGGATGACTTTATCGAGCGTAAACATGGACGTAAGAAGGTTTATTATCCTTTTGAAGAGGTGAGTTTTGATCTTTTAAAAGATACCTTGGCGCCAACGTATGGAATGATTGTGTATCAAGAACAGGTAATGCAGATTGTTCAATACATCGGGGGAATGAGCCTTGGTGGTGCGGACATTGTGCGTCGGGCTATGGGTAAGAAAAAAGTTGATGAGATGGAAAAATATAACCGTCTTTTCTCAGAAGGTGCACAAAAGCTTGGTTTGGATTACAACAAGGCTTCTGAGCTCTTTAAACTCATTGAAAAATTTGCGGGATATGGGTTTAATAAATCTCACTCAGCGGCCTACGCGATGGTAACTTTTCAGACGGCTTGGCTAAAAACTTACTATCCGCAAGAATTTATGGCAGCACTGTTAACCTCAGAGAAGGATAATACAGAAAAAATCGTTAAGTACATTGATGAGGTGAAGCGCATGGGTATAGAGCTTTCACCGCCTGATATTAATGACTCTCAACTGGAATTTTCAGCAACGAAAAAGGATGAGCAAGATGTGATTCTTTTTGGTTTGGGGGCGATTAAAGGCGTAGGTGAGTCTGCGGTTGAATCTATCCTTGAAGTACGTGAAGAAGGCCCGTTTGAAGATATGCGAGACTTTGTTAATCGTATTGAGCCTTCTAAGGTGAATAAGCGCGTGATTGAGTCGGTGACGAAGTCGGGTGGTTTTGATAGGTTTGAGTACTCTAGACGTGCGCTTTTAGAACAGATAGAGATTATTATTGAAACGGCTAAAAATGCCTCATCTGCACGTAAAAATGCGGTAGGAAGTCTTTTTGGTGATGATGCCGATATTACAGAAGTTGATTTAAAGCTCGTTCAGGCCCCTGAGTTTGAACTAAAGCAGATACTCGATTTTGAAAAAGATACCCTTGGTTTTTATGTATCAGGCCACCCACTTGATGAGTTTAGAGAAGAGATCGATCAGATGGATTATACCCTCTCTTCTGATATTGAAAATATTGCCGATGGTTCGACGGCTATTTTCATTGGTAAGGTAGAAGAGATTCAAAAGAAGGTCTCTAAAAAAGGAAACACCTTTGGGATCTTAAACTTAATGGACTTTCACGGAAATATCGAGATGATGCTCTTCTCAGATAAACTTGAGCAACTTGAGCAGATGGACTTAGATGACCCAGTTGCCTTTAAGGTGAAGGTAACGCATACGGAGATGTTTACACGTATCTCTGTCATTAAAATATTTACCATGAAAGAGGTGAAAAAAGAGGCGAAGAAGGTACAGACCAAGATTCGTGAAATACCACAAGAACCACTCTTAGTAACCGTACGCCTTTCACGTGACTTAGCACGTTTAGAGGAGTTGTACCGACTGATTCGTCAAAACCCAGGAACAAGAGAGTTGAAGTTATGTATCACGTCTAAACTTCAAAATGTGGTGTTAGATTCGGCGATTCGTGTGGATAACAGAATCATTCCTGAACTTGAAAAGCTTATGGATGTTAATGTCGCCTGAGGCTATTATATCGGTCTTAGCCCGTTTAAATGTTCTGCTTGAACAGAAGTATCACGCGCATCTAAAAAAGATGAAGCGTTTTAAGACATTGCAGATCTCTTTAGCCGTAATTTCGGTCTCACTCTCTCTTGTGCTGTTTGTGGTTTATCATGCTTCTATTGTGCAGATGTTGTTTGTACTACTGGGTTTTAACCTTCTATTTTTTATCGGGTTTAAGCCTAAAACCTTATACAGCGAGAAATCTGTAAAAGAGATGATGCAAAAGGTGACAATGTTGCAGGTAACATTACGTAAATATCTTATGGGGGAGAGCGTGCATTTTGATGGGGTAGAGTGTCGTAGTGATGAGGGATGGATAGCAGATAAGTGGGGATTTCATAAGGAAAATGAACGCATAGATTATGCAGAGTTCTTGTATCAAAAAGAGATTAAAGGGCTTTATTTAGAAGCCTTGAGAAATAAAAAGTAAACCTTCTCTTGGTTATAATAAGGCTATGAAATACTTTTTATTCTCCCTTGTTTTCTGTCTCAATCTATATGCCACTGCCTTACACAAAGCAGTTAATGCAGTCAATGAAGACAAAGTGCACACCCTTGTACAAGAGGGAATAGATATTAATGCCATAGATGAAAATGGTAAGACAGCCTTGCATTATGCCGCGGGTATAGGACGCTATAGTCTTGTTGAATACCTTGTACAGCAGGGTGCTCGTGTACATATTAAAGATAATTTTCATAAGACCCCTTTAGTCTATGCGATAGAGAAAAACCGTATCAAAGTAATTTTGTTTTTAAGCAAGGTGGCAAATCAGCAAGAAAGCGCTGAAGAGACAGCTCTGTTTAAAGCAGCAAAAGAGGGTGATATGGATTATCTTGCTTACGCCCTTAGTCGAAGTGATATTAATCAAGTCAATGCTGATGGGAAAACGGCGCTACATGTAGCCGCTGAAGCAGGGCAGTATGAGATTGTGGCCTTTTTGCTTAACCTAGGGGCCAATAGAAAACTTCTTGATTATGATGGAAGAACAGCCCTAAATTATGCTAAACTCTCAGGAAATAAAGAGCTCAGCGAGCTTCTACTGAGATATAATAATGACACAGACTGATTTTAATCAAAACCTTTTAGACTTTTTAGCCTCTTCTCCAACCCCTTTTCATGCCACCTCACAAATCTGCTTAAGCTTAGAGAGCAGTGGATTTATGAGACTGGATGAGGCCGATAGTTGGGAGCTTAAAAAGGGAAAAAAATATTTTGTGACACGCAATGACTCTTCGTGTATCGCCTTTATCTATGGAAAAGAGGACATCTGTCAAACCGGTATGAAGATGGTGGGTGCGCATACTGATAGTCCCTGTTTAAAACTCAAACCTAATACTATTATCCATAAAAAAGGGTATATTCAACTTGGAGTAGAGGTCTATGGTGGTGCCTTACTGAACCCTTGGTTTGATAGAGACCTCTCTTTAGCAGGGCGTGTAAGTGGACTGGATGGTAGTGGCAAATTAGTCCATCCTCTTGTTGATTTTAAACGTCCAATTGCTTTTATTCCCTCTTTGGCGATTCACCTTGATAAAGAGGCCAACAAAAACCGCTCCATTAATGCACAAACCGATATACCACCCATCTTAATGCAAAGTGATGAATCTATCTGCTTTGAAGATATTCTTTTAAAAGAGACAGGCTTACAAGAGATACTTGATTTTGAGTTGATGTTTTATGACACCCAAGCGCCTGCTCAAATTGGCTTTAACAGTGAGTTTATTGTCTCGGCTCGTTTAGATAACCTTTTGTCCTGTTTTGTTGGTTTAGAGTCTATTAAAGAAGCTTCAAGCAATAAAAGTGCACTACTAATCTGTTCTGATCATGAAGAGGTGGGCTCTGAATCCACTTCAGGAGCAGCCGGGACCTTTTTAGAAGCAGTCTTAAAACGTATTGCTCCTACACACGAGGATTATTCACGTATGGTTAATGCTTCGATGATGATTTCAGCGGACAATGCCCATGGGATTCACCCTAATTTTAGCACTAAGCATGATGAAAATCATGGTCCTCTTTTAAACAAAGGCCCCGTTATCAAGGTTAATGCGAATCAACGCTATGCGAGTAACTCTCAAACCATCTCAGAATTTAAACTCTTATGTAAAAAAGCAAAGATGCCTTTTCAAAGCTTTGTGACAAGAACGGATATGGGCTGTGGTTCTACCATTGGTCCTATCACCGCGACTAAAATTGGGGTTAAAACCCTTGATGTTGGTCTTCCTACCTTTGGGATGCACTCCATTCGTGAAAGTGCAGGAGATAAGGACGCTTTTATGTTATATGAGGTCTTAAAGGTCTATTTTTCTTAGAGCCTTTGTTTGATCCAAGAGAGACTGTAACCGCTCATTGACTCATTACCTATGATAAAGGTGGGATAACCTGTTCCTCTATATTTTTGCATAAGACTTTTGCCCTTAGAGGAGTTTTCTGCATCATATTCTGTGTATCTAATTCCGTGTTCTTTTAAACTTCTTTTTGCTTTTTTACAAACACCACACCATGTTGTTGAGAGTAAGATGACTCTGTTTTGCCTTTGATGATGTGAGGGTGAAGAGGCATATTGGTTTTGATGTGTAGAGATATCTCTTCCATAGCGATTCTCATACCCTTTTTGCGCGCGGATACGTTTTTCAAGATAAGCTGATTCTCCTTTTTCTCTGTTTTGAAGGTAGTAATCATAATTAAGCTTTTTAAAGCTCTCTTGTTGATATAGAACGTCTATTTGGGCATTAGAGATGGCTAAAAAGTAGGTGTAGTCCTTGTTTTTAATGGCATTGCTCAACTCTTTTTTTACGGTGGAAATGATTTTATCGTGTTCTTTGCTTAAGGCTCTTAAGGCTTTAAAATAAGCTCCTTTATCACCACTCTTATAAAGCTCTAAGGCTTTAGCTTGGTGCTTGTGATAGGCAGCTACATCAAAAGAGTATTGTTGATTAGAGGGCAGCTTAGTAAAAGCCTTGTCAGCCTTATACAGAGGCGTTCCTAATTGAGAAAAAATCTCAGGGTAGTCTTGGTTTGCCATTAAGAGAGTAAGCGTGATGAGATAGAGCAGTAGTTTTTTCATGTTTTCCCTTTGTCATGATATACTAGGGTGTTAATGATTAAGACTAGATAAGAGTAGGGACCTTTGTATTCGTTTCTGAGAGCTTTTTAAAGGAGTTTAGTTCATCATGCATCTGCTCTTGATACTGTTGTTTCAGTTTTTCTACCTCTTTTTGAGCACTTTCTATCTTAGCTAGATGCGAGGTTTCAAGCTCAATGAGTTTTTTAACATAAGCATGAAAAAAGTTTTTGTCTTGTGTGAGTAAGATTATATCCTCTTTAGCGGCC
>Ga0316207_10000428_pt1 | contig 71242 bp, 75 predicted proteins | sample 6weekpyrite_MG_FD_204943 | JGI IMG/M metagenome (GOLD analysis project Ga0316207, IMG submission 204943) | Microbial mat bacterial communities from mineral coupon in-situ incubated in ocean water Damariscotta River, Maine, United States -... | ecosystem: Environmental > Aquatic > Marine >... | reverse complement strand
AGCTGACTTAAAATTTAATGATTCCGTTTCGGTATTACCGGTTGTCTTAACATAGCCTAACTCCGCTTCTGACGACCAGCTTGAAAAATCTGCTTCATTTGCAGCAACTCTGTCAGTTGGAACAACAACTGTTCTGGCTGATTCGTTTTGTTTAACCTCAGCTGCATTTGCATTTGCATTTCCATAAACAAATACAAACACTACAAAATATAATAATTTATTTAACTTACTCACTGTATTCCTCTATTTCACGTTCCAGTTCTTCTTTGGTTTTAATCGGTTTACCACCTTTTTTAAGCAGTGGCGAATTCATTTCATTTACCTGTTGGTTAACTCGTTCGATGTCACAATCACCTTGTTGTTCCAGCCAGTGTATTGTATTTCCAACTAACACAATTGAACCTGAGACAATCGCAGTAATGCCTGTCCAGGCTGCAGCGACCACAGCTATCGATAAGACACATTCAGGAGAATCACAACTTGCAGATATGACGCCCGCTTGCACCATTTTCAAATCATATTCATGTGTTGATACACCACAGGCACTGTCGCGTAATGAATGTGGTTTTTTTACCGGTACTACCGTGCATGCAACAGTTAATAAACAAGCGGTTAATAAAGTGACGCTTTTATGCATTATTCTTCTACTTTAATCTGTGCGTCTTGAAAATCTACCTGTTGACCAGCACGAATCTTACAGCGTTTACGTAACTCTGTTTTACCATCGACAGATACCAGTCCTTCTGAAATGAGTATTTTTGCTAAGCCACCACTTTCAACTAAACCAACAACTTTTAGCAGGTTGTTAAGTTCAATATATTCACGGCCTTCAAGACTAAAAATTTCCATTTTGCAATTCCACATGGATTCCCGCTTTCGCGGGAATGACGCCAAACTCTTAATTTGCATATCCCGCTAAACGCCACTAACAAATATTCATGTCATTCCCGCGAAAGCGGGAATCTATACTATTTATAAATACACAAATAAGAAGCTTCTTCTTTAATATTTACTACAAAAGAAGTGTTCGCCGCAACGATAAAGGTTTCATTAACCGCAATATCACGCCAGCCATTTTCATCGGGTAACTTGACGGCCATCTTTCCACTAACCAACGTCATATGTTCAATCGTGCTGGTACCAAACTCATACTCCCCAACAGCCATCACGCCAACCGTTGCTTTATCAGTTCCGGCATTAAATGCAATCGATTTTACTTTACCATCAAAATATTCATTTACATCAAACATAATTTTTCCTGTTTTTATTTAACCATTACTATCAGCTGTGTGCTGACGAACATATTCATACATCACAATTGATGCTGCCACACTCACATTTAAACTTTCAACCGAACCAAAGTGTGGTATCGACAGTTTTTTAATCGCCGGATAATCGGTTTCATCAAAAGAATGTCCGTAAGCCTCATGGCCAAGAATAAAAGCACTCTTTTTTTTCAACACTTCGTTATAACTAACAGATGACGCCTGCCCTTCAGCTTCTGCCGCTAACATATATAAGGTATAACCTTGATCAACCAGTACTTTATAACAACTATCAAAATCATCATAAAACTTTGCAGGCACTTTACGAAACGAGCCTTTCGCAGGCGCCGGGTCAAACCAGTCTACATTAACAAGATGTACCGAGTTTGCTCCAAACGCTTCCGCAGAACGAAAAATTTTAGGCACATTAAAACCACCTTTTAAGTGGTCCAGCACCACTATAAAATCGTGCACTCCCGGTTTTGCCATCACATTGCGCTGACGTTGCTTGTCATAGCGCTGTCTAGCCTGCAGCAGATACTGCTCGTCTGTTCTTCTTGCCTTTCGTGAAACCATGGAATTTAATTTGACTAAGTCTAAATACTAAACTGCTATTATAAACGATACCCACTAAAATGGCTTTATTTATAATCCTGTATGTTATTGATTTTTAATGTTTTTACATGTCTATTGATAAGCTCCCTTAGCTGTCCTATTCTATTAGCCCACTTCATCAAGGTAATGTGCAATGGAACATAAGCCCTGGCCACTCATTATATTAGCCTTTATACATCTGATTGAGCCTGCTACAAAGGTCTTGTTCTATGGCTTTTTCTATAACATCACTCCCTTGCAAGTAGTTACTCTCCTGTACCAGAACGATACACCACTACAGTTATTTCAGTTCTTCTTTTTGTTTCCTATTGCAGGTATAGCTATATATGCAGTTAAAAAATGGAGTCTTCCTGTCTTTTTGTTAGTAGAGCTTCTGGTATTTTCAATTAATGCCTCGTATTTAAACGAGCTGTATCAAACAAATCAATTATTATTATTCAGCTGTTTTGTTTTCTTCGGTATTTTGAACCTTGCTATTGTTAGTTACTTACTTATACCTGCTGTGCGTCTTGCTTACGTTGACCCACGTATACGGTGGTGGGAAGCAGAACCAAGATATTCCGTTAGCATGGATTGCATGATCGATAATAAAACACCGGGCAAAATAAAAAACATTTCGACCAAAGGCGTTTTTATCACTACTGATAGAGATTTAAGGATTAACTCAAACACAAGGATCGCTTTCAAATTTATCGCGCCGTCTTTAGATCTTAACCTGAACGTTAAAGTTGTAGTCCGGCATAAATTTACTATTAAAGGCACTGAAGGCTACGGCGTACAATTTGTTGGCCTGACGAAAGACAATAAACACTTTATAAATGCACTGGTTAAATTTATGGAAAAATCCAGAGTCGATCGACGACCACCGCGCCGTAACCTGTTCAACCTGATTCAATGGTTTGTTACGTTTATAAAAACAGGCGAAGGCTTAATTTTTAAAGCTAAAAGAAGATCTTTACATCGTACAGGCCAAATATAAAATCACCTAAATTTTACGCTTGTACTGTAACCCAGTGACGCAAGAAAATTAGTAATCAATGTTTTTGCTTCCGCCTTTGTCTTCTTAACAATACCGTCGCTTTCAGCTGTCGATTTAAGCTTTGCATTAGCTGCACGTGCACCAGCAGCAAAGTCTTCATCTTTTAAACGTTTAAATAGTTTCCGGTCAGTAATGGTAATAAATTCCGGATAACCTTTATTAATCGCAGCATTTGAAACATTAACAGCATTTTTATTAAACACAATTTTCACTTTTTTTGTTTCTTTATCAATATCTATCTTTGCTTTATTTAAATCTACACTGCCAGTGACAATCCCACTGGTCAACACAAGAAATTTGGCCTTTTTAAGCTTAAGTGTAATCCCCACTTTAACGTTTAACGGTACGGTACGCTTTTCAACAACCGATACGTTATATTCAACGGTTGCCAGCTTTGCGACTTTCTTGATGGAATCCACCGTTACAAACGTCTCAGAGGTGGTTTCGTTTTGTACCTTTGCAAATAGCGACATTGCTGCCACACCAACTATTACAGAACCTATAATGGTAAATGCTGTTTTCATATTATTTTCCTTTTTATTTATTAATAAACAGACATTGATCTAAATGTTAAATTAATTCTTGGGGTATTCACTTTTTTTGTTGGCGGCAAACAATGCTGCCAGTAAGTTTGTGTTTTGCCTCTCATCACCAACAAACTACCATTTTCCAGCGTTAAAGAAGTCATCTCTTTGGTTTTCTTATGCTTAAACGAAAACTTACGCTCTGCGCCAAGACTTAAAGATGCAATTGCCGCATCTTTTTTTAACTCCGGCTCATCATCACTGTGCCATGCCATCCCTTCGGAGCCGTCGTGATATAAATTCAATAAACAGGCATTAAAAGATTCATTACACTTATCTTCAACCAATCCCTTAAGTACTAATAATTCATCCGTAAACGGTAACGCTGTTTTAGTGGTATTTGAATAGGTATACTTAAACGGTTGCTCCGCAAACCATGCTACCTCGCGTTTAGTGACAATGCGCTTACCGTATATCAGCACCTCATCATGCTTCCATTCAATATTACTGAATAAGCGTTCGAAAAAGTCTGTTGACTGCTGTTCAGACAACATCGAACCATAATATTCCGCGACACCCTCTTTGCTAAGGATATTAACCGGTTCAGTAATAATGTTTGCCAGTAAGTCCATTCCGCCATTTCCTTTAGTGTGGAAACTATGTGTTAATCTCAACTATTCTAATATAGATAAGCTATTGATGAAATTGATATTTCCCAATTGCTACTCTATATTTAATTCAGAATATAATAAATTGACGCTTAACAAAGAAGGTCTGCTTCTAAATGGAACATAAACCCTGGCCATTACTCATATTAGCCTTTATCCACTTTATTGAACCCTTAACAAAAGTCCTTTTTTACAGTGTAATATTTAGTGTCACACCCTTACATATTGTACAAACTCTGTACCAGTCAGAAACAATCCTGCACCTATTTAATTTTTTCTGTTTATTCCCATTAGCTGGGATTGCCATATTTGCGATTAAAAAATGGAGCCTGCCTTTGTTCTTACTGGTTGAACTGTATGTGTTTATAATTAATATCGATTATTTACAAACCCTGTACCAGACTGACCAAATTTTATTATTTACGTCCTTTGTTTTCTTTGGTGTGCTTAATGTCATTATTGTTACCTATTTACTGATACCTGCAGTCAGAATTGCCTACCTTGATCCACGGGTTAGATGGTGGGAAACCTATCCAAGGTATCACACAAATATAGATATCAAGATAAACAACAGCATCAGTGGTAAAATACAAAACATATCGCGCAGCGGCGTTTTTATTACAACAAACTACGACTTACCAATCGATACTGCAGCACAACTCGATTTTACTTTTAACTCACAATCAAAAGAATCAAACCTTAAACCAAATGTTGTGGTACTCAATAAATATGAAATTAATAATGCAACAGGCTATGGGGCAATCTTTCACGAACTGACAAAGAATGAGAAACGTTTAATAAAAACTATTATCAAGACCTTAGACAAGACCGGCGCCACAAGGCGACCACCTCGACGAAATATTAATACCTTGCTTCAGTGGTTTATAACCCTTGTAACTACAGGCAAAGGTTTATTCTTTAAAAGTAAATAAAGCCATCTTTTTTATTTACTTTCTACCTGAGCTTTCAAGGCTTTATTCATAGCATTTAACATTGGAGGAACACCCTTCTCCATTTGATCACAGAAAATCGGTGCCAGTAGACCTTTAAATGTTTCAATATGAGTGACACGCGTTCCTGTTTTGGTTTCTTCGAGTTTAAATATTTTATCGTTTGTAAAAACAAATCCCACCATCATATGCGCGCGCCAATGAAAATAACCTGGCTCCTTAAGCTCTGTGATAACTGGATTATACTTTGGGCCATCCTTGCCCTTTTCCTTACCCATCATTGTAATACTCAACTCAGAACCAACCGATGCCTCACCCTGAGACGCATTAATAATTGGGCTCCAGTCCTGCCATTTTTTAATGTCTGTTATAACTTGCCAGACCTTAGAAGGTGGTGCAGCTATATCAATTTCCGTTTTAATTTCCTGCACTTCACTCCCCGACACTGCCAGGTAGATAATCCCGACAACCACGATAACATTAACGGCTAACACTATTTTTTTTAACATTAATTAAACTCCCTCTAAATTAGTTCCCAAAATTAGTTATCCAGCTACCAGATAAGTAATCACAATATAGCGCATTAGCTTACCTGCCGTCACTAGAATGAGAAACCAGAGTAAGCGTATACGCAATACACCTGCAATAAGGGTTAATGGGTCACCAATTACCGGTACCCATGCAAAACATAAAGAAAATATGCCATATTTAACAAAACGCTGTTCGGCTTTAACAAATTGCTCTTCAGAAATCTTTAACCACTTTTTAACCAGCTCCAGACTCACCCAATAACCCAAAGCATAGTTCATCAATGAGCCCAATACATTCCCTGTGGTGGCGATCGCCACTAACGCAACAGGTGATAAATCACTTAATAATAATGCACTTAAAACAACTTCCGAACTTAAAGGTAAAATAGTCGCTGCTAGAAAAGAAGCAATAAAAAGCCCGAAGAAACCCAGTTCAGTAAAGTATTCCATATTTTTTTAAATGCTTAATCTGGTGCAAAGAAAACAGCAACAGATTTAACTAAACCTTATTTATCACCGACTTCTTTAATTCTATCTTTATTACTATATGATTTAAACAAAATATAAATACCAAGAGCCGATACAATGTGTTTAAGGCTATGTCCACTTATAACCACCAACAGTTCGTGTACGTCTCTATCAAAGTGCTCGAATAGCTTTGCCACAACATACAAGGCAAACAAAATCCAATAGCCAGAAACAGACGAGTATTTGGATTTAAAAAACAGCAGGATTATCGGTATAGTTAAAATCGGAAAAAATTGAACTACCGCATAGTAGCGCAGATCACCGGCCCCACGGGATTCGGTATAACTCCAATATAAAACAGAGAGAATACCCACCAGAAGCAGTGGGAATAAAAGAAATCGACCCTTACTTTCTGAAACAAACTCACCAATGATTACCGAATACAGCGCCATGAAAAAAAGCGTCATCGCTAAACGATCCCAAACCAATGTTTCATTGGTTGGCGACAAATGATAGTAGCCTGAGCCAACGCCAATTAAAGCCGCACCCAGAAAAAGAATGACATAAGCAAAGAAATTAGAAGAGGCAATGTTAAATGTAGTCGCGGGCTTAAACATCAATGACGCAAAGCCTATCAAACCTACTATTAAAAAAAACACATTCGAAATCACATTTAAAGTGTTTGGAATTAAAAAAAACGAGCTTGTATCAGAAAAATTATGGTATTCAGGATCTTGCGGGATTTCTGCTGAAATAGAAAACAACAACAGAGTTGCAACACCAGCTAACCAAATCAGGATTAAACCAATTTTTTCTTTTTTCATATTGATGCAGTTCTCTATGTTGCTGCTGTCAGTACGGGTGTAGAACAAATTAAAGTCTAACATGAATAAAACAGTTTTCTGACACCGTTTATTCCATATGGTTTATACTTACAACTGCTTGTATGCCATTATTGCAACTAAGATAACAAAAGCAAAAATGATTGAAACAATTAAATTGTTGTACTTCAGAAAATAATAAAACCATGGCCTTTCATTATTTTCCTCTAATAAAAGCACATACTGTTGCATGTATTCCTGTTGTACAGTAGGCGAGTAACTACTCACTGCCTCTTTAATAGACGGTAAAACCTTTTTAAAATAAATGTAATTCCCAATACCGACATACGCAGCCATCATTGAAAATAAAATGATAAAATACTTTTCCATATTAATACTTCCACTAATTTTATGATTGTTCCTCGATTGCAAAGGATATATACCTGAAAACAGCCGCGTCAAATTGTTCTAATGGGTTTTTCTTGCAGTACTGCTCCAACCATGCTGTTAAAAGTTCGCTGTTAGCAAACTCTCCTACCACATCGCCATTATTTGTTAAATTTATTCCCGAGATAAACCCTTGAGCCCACGATAGGAACAATTGTTTTTTATCTTCATCATCCGATATTTTCAGATATTGCGCACATGTCGCAGTACCCGCACCATATATCTTGCTTTTGCTCTTATTCTTTTTTTTGTTCTTACCCTTACCTTTGCTCATAATAAACCTTTAAAAATATTTGTCATAGAGTCTGTTTTCATAGAATGTTACTTGGAGTGATTATTGCTATTTTAGAAATAATTACTCTCTAACCCTGTTTTTTGTTCAATTATTTCAGATTTAGTTAGCACACTTATACTACAACTCATCGACCTCATAATGCCATTTTATTTGAAATTTATTAATCTCATTCGAAAACCAAACTTCTGGCCATACCACTTCGGGTTCATTGCCCGGTCGCAAATGCGATAAATTCGATATATCGAAATAATTTGACGCAATATGTTCTTTGTCATGATTACTGCCATTGATTAATAACACTGGCTTTGCAAATTTTCTTACCTCATCTTTAATTATATTTAAAAACTTATAGCAAGACTCCACAGCACAGGTAGCTGGATTAGAATGCATGATTAACACAAAAGCGTTATTGTTTTCTTTCTTCGCCTGAGCAAAGTTATCTGTTAAAAATTTTATATTCGATTCTATAATATAATCCGCATCGGACTGACTTAAAGGATAAGTTCCTGGCATATCAGGTAAAACTAGTAAAACGAATGTAATGCCTCCAATGCGCCAGGAGGCATTTTCTATCATATTATCTTGCCGCGTTATAAAAACTGACTCTGAGTTCTCGCTTAGGCCCGTTACTTCCTGTTTTAAAGCTAGGTTACCCAAAATAACCTTTCTAAATCTCTCCCTTGCCTTTAAGGGATGTTTACAATCATTAAACTCATTATCACCAATTGTAATAATAAAAGGGATAGTTGATTTTGAAAACACATCCCCCCTCTTCTTATAAAGTGATTCAGTACATTTCGTTCTACCGCGAATGATATCGCCAACGTGCACAACAAAATAAATATCCCTATCCGCCATTTTATTCAGCGCAAAAGAAACATTCTCTAATTCTGTGTCACTTTCAAAATAAGGGGTATCGCCTATAGCAGCAAAGTGAACATCAGAAGAACTGGCGCACCCACAAAGAACGAGCGCGGCAGAAACAACCAATACATTCCGAAAAAAAAGTAACATCATTATATTCTAACCATCCTTGATTAATACATAATTTTAAAATTCGCGATCTATGCCTATTTAACTTTTTTGAATAAGCGCGAACAACTCGTCAAATTTTTCCACATAATAATGCAGAGTCGTCTGCCCCGGGCTGTTGTAGTTTTCTGTATTTACTCCGAAAGCTAAACCCTTATCCGTTAGCGCTTTGTATTTTTTAATCTTACCTTCGTATTTAGAACTAGGACGCTCCTTCTCCTCAAGCAACCCAAGCGCCATTAAAACCTTATTCGCCTTCACAACCGATATATCAGCATTGCGCTGCTTTAAAAGATTGGTCATAGAGTCTGTTTTCATAGGGTGGATACTCGGTGTAATGCTCGAAAAGGTTCGGTGACCAATCTAAATCCTTATCATTGGTCACCGATCCCTTTCATTATATTATTTGCCAGGCTTTTCCAAACGAACTTTTTCGGATGATTTCATTTCACGTTCACATAATGCTTTATCAACTTGATCTATATCGGCACTTTTACAACCGAAGCAAAAATTCACCTTCAACTTCATGCAGTATGTTTTACCTTTTTCAGTGGTAATACTACTGCCCTTCCCTAATTTAAAATCAGGTAATGTTCTCGGCTCTATTCTGTGCTCACCCGGATCGAGATCAACAGTAAAAAATGACGCTCTTGGCAAAGAACCCATCAACACCCCATCCACCATGACATCATATTGATTCGTCGCACCAAAATACGAGTCATCACGATAGATATACACCGTCCCTTTTTTCGGGTTTAAATTTGCCAAACCCTCATACTTTCCGCTAACCATAACCGGTGTCGAAATAGAACAGCCGAATAATACAACTGAAAATAAAGATACAACCAGTATTTTAATTTTTTTAATGTCCATAATTTCTCCTTTCCTTATTTATAAAAATGTAAATTACCTGCTCTGTGAAATTCTTATATAATTTTTACTCTGACCCCAAATATCTATATCTAAATGATTCTTTTTTTTCACCGACCCCTTTTATTCTCCATAAAACTAAAATAGGACAGCGATAAGTAACCCAGCTGAAATATTTACCAAGAAGCCCATTATTACAGCAGTCCCCCAGATTTCTCTTTTCCTTGTAATTTTTTTAAGTTCTTCTATTCTCGATCCAAACTCAAAAAATGAAAGTGGATACAATTTAGATATTTTTGCCATAATAATTAAACATATAAAACACACAACAGCAGCTATTGCGGAATATTTAATATAGTTTGATATTCTACTAATTACATCACTAACGTTAGAGAACCCTGTTAACTTACCAACAAGAAGCGTATCCAACTTTGTTTTTATATCATCACTTTTAATCGCATATTCAACATTCTTATAATATTCATTTCCACTTGGAATTATGTCAACGTTTGATATGTCTACGCCTACATTTTTTGCATAAATTAAGTATACTGAAAGAACTGTCAAGGCCATAAATAACCCTGCTAATATAACAACTAAAATTCCCTCTAATTTAGAATTTAATGCAAACTTTGTCTCCATCCAATTGTAGTCTTGCTCACACCGATTTATCTCTCTTACGATTTGATCTATTCGATACTCAAAATCAATTGCATAGCTGTATCCAGAAATTTCGATTTCACCTTTATCCTGAAAATCTATGGTTAGACCAGACTGTTTTGATATTTCATACCTTAAAGTAAGTGAACTAATTTTATCTTTAGGGTTGTCATACAATCTATCTAAATCGGCAGTATTCTTGAATAACTTCTCATTCTCCTCATTGTCCCTTACGCTATAGAATATCTCTAGATCCTGATTCTCTTCAGTCTTTATAGCATTAGTAGCAATCACATCAATCTTTGCAAAATATCCAAGTTGACTACATAGCCTGGAATTGAAATTATTTTTGAAATTTTTGTTGCTAAATCCATATGCTCACCATTTTTTCTAAATATTAAAGAGTATCCAACTTCACCCTGTGATAAATAATTACTAAAAGGGAACCCAATAACATCTTTTTCCAATTCCAAAGTATAAAAAAACAGCCTAAGCTGCTTTATGGATTCCCTGGATTCCCGCTTTCGCGGGAATGACGCGAGAAATTCGAGGGAATGACAGTAGATCATTGATGCACAGTTAGAAGTGCGAGTACAAGGCGCAGTGATTTTTTAAAAGCTGAGCATACGGTAAGTACGTGAGTATTTTAAAAAATTGCTGTAACGCCGTAATCGCTCTTCTAACGCAGCATCAACCGCATTTGGAGTCGCCGCAGTTAAGACAAGTCATACACCCATCCATCTTTATAACCGCTTTGGTCGAGCACTTACCACAAAGCTGTGCACTGGGTGGAAAGTCTTTTGCGTTTGTTTCTTCGGCTGCGTCGACTGCGCCTTCGAACTGTTTGCGTTTTTCGTCGATGAGTTTTTGCTGATGCTCGTCGAGGCCTTCGTCTTTGATCATACCTATCATGCGCAGGTGGCATTCGATAGAGTCGCCAATTTCTGCCACGATGGATGGCATGTACTTGCCGCCTTTTTTAAAGTAACCGCCACGTGGGTCGAATACGGAACGTAGTTCGTCTACCAGGAACGTTACGTCGCCACCTTTACGGAATACGGCTGAGATAATACGTGTTAAGGCAACAATCCACTGGAAATGGTCCATGCTTTTACAGTTGATAAAAACTTCAAACGGACGACGCAGTTCGTTCTCTGTGCCGTGGTTTAGAATAATGTCGTTTATTGTTATATATAAAGCATGTTCTGACAGTGGCGTTTTCACTTTATAGGTTGAGCCGATAAGCATTTCCGGACGCTCAATCTTTTCGTGCATTTGTATCACGTTTTCTGGCTGTTGCTCGCCTTGTAAAGCTGCTTCTGCGGCTTTGTCGTCTTCGTCTTCTTTTGCAACTGCATAACCAACAATTTGACTGTCGATTTTAATGGCCATGTTTCTTTCTCTCCTGCGCGCTATATTTTTAACGCTTTACAATTTTACTGATTTAATAGTCTTATTTAAGTAAGACTAACAATATTCATTAACGGCAAAACAATGGTGACGGTAACAATAAGAGCCAGCACACTGTTTAAGATGAACAAAAGATTGACTGTCGAACTGTTTCGTAAATTCTTAACCTGATTCATAAAATAATTCATCATTCATCCTCCTGTTTGTATTTATATTATTAAGCTAAAAAGGGTAATGCTAATACGTAGAGTAAACCTGCAAACAATACGGCATTAACAATCATCAAAATGCGTAACGTAGAGGGCTTACGTTTTGGCTTTAGATTTTCATTTAAATGATAATATTGCATAAACTGGCATCCTTATTAAAAATTAAAACTTACCGTAATAACCTTCTTTTAATGCATCGAATAAATTCGCGGCGGTATGTGTTTCACCGTCGTACTCGATTTCTTCGTTCCCTTTCACTTCGACTTCTTTACCGTCTTCAAGGGTAAAACGGTATGTTGTGTTTTCTAAATCCTGTTCTTTAACTAATACACCCTGGAATGCTTCCGGATTAAAGCGGAAGGTAGTACAACCTTTTAAGCCCTGATCGTAGGCATACATATAGATATCTTTGAAGTCGTCAAACTTATAATCGGTTGGCACGTTTGCAGTTTTAGAAATGGATGAATCGATCCATAACTGTGATGCCGCTTGAATATCCACATGTGCCTTCGGTGTGATGTCGTCTGCAGCAATAAAGTAGTCTGGCAATTTGTTTGCTTCGTCTTCTGTAAATGGCATGGCTTCTTTATTGACCAGCTCACGATATGCCAGTAACTCAAATGAAAATACATCGACTTTTTCTTTGGTCTTTTTACCTTCACGAATAACATTACGTGAGTAGTGATGTGCAAACGATGGTTCGATACCGTTACTGGCATTATTCGCCAGAGATAAAGAGATAGTGCCGGTTGGTGCAATGGATGAGTGATGTGTGAAGCGTGCGCCGACTTCGGCAAGCTCGTCAACCAACGCTGGGTTTTCTTCTGCCACTCGTTGCATATAACGGCTGTACTTGGCGTGTAAGGTTTTACCTAAAACTTTATCACCGACTTTGTAACCGTCTTTTTTCATTTCTGGACGTTGACGTAACATCGCCGCTGTTACATCAAACTCTTCGTTCATGATGGGTGCCGGGCCTTTTTCTTTTGACAGATCCAGTGCTGCTTCCCAACCTGCCATAGCCAGTTCTTTACTAACACGCTCTGCAAAGGCAACCGAATCCGGCTCGCCGTATTTCATGCGCAACATGGTTGAAGTTGAACCTAAACCTAAGAAACCCATACCATGACGGCGCTTACTTAAAATTTCGTTACGCTGACCTTCTAAAGGCAGGCCGTTTATATCCACCACGTTATCTAACATGCGGGTAAAGATTTTGACGGTTTCTCTAAACTCTTCCCAGTTAAAGCTGGCATCTTCGGTAAAGGGGTTGGTTACAAACTTGGTAAGGTTAACCGAACCTAACAGGCAAGAACCATAAGGTGGCAAAGGTTGCTCGCCACATGGGTTGGTTGCACGAATATTTTCGCAGAACCAGTTGTTGTTCATTTCGTTTACTTTATCTATAAGAATAAAGCCGGGCTCTGCAAAGTCGTAAGTGGAAGACATGATCATATCCCAGAGGCGTTTTGCTTTAATGGTTTTATATACTTTACAGGCAACCAGACCTTCATCGTTAGTAACATAACCATCGGTCACCGGCCATTCACGCCAGTAAACTTCTTCTTCGTTATTTAAATCGACTTCACCCTGCTCGACTTCTTTTTCTGTAACCGGAAAACCTAAACGCCACATTGCATCGTCTTGCACGGCTTTGATAAATTCTTCTGTAATTAAAAGCGACAGGTTAAACTGACGCAGGCGACCATCTTCACGTTTAGCTTTAATAAACTCCATTACGTCCGGATGGCCAATATCGAAAGTTGCCATTTGTGCGCCACGACGACCGCCAGCACTGGAAACGGTAAAACACATCTTGTCGTAGATATCCATGAACGACAGTGGCCCGGAAGTATATGCACCGGCACCGGAAACATAAGCACCCTTACCACGCAGTGTTGAAAATTCATAACCGATACCGCAACCGGCTTTTAACGTTAAACCCGCTTCGTGCACCTTGCCTAAAATATTATCCATTGAATCAGTGACCGTACCGGAAACAGTACAGTTAATGGTTGAAGTGGCTGGCTTATGTGCCTGTGCGCCGGCATTGGAGGTAATACGCCCAGCTGGAATCGCACCATGTTGCAAAGCCCAGATAAATTTTTCTTCCCACTCTTTACGCTTTGATTTTTTTTCGACTTCGGCTAAGGCTTTGGCAACACGCGAATAAGTTTCGCTAATGTCCTGGTCGACAATGTCGCCATCTTTGCTTTTTAAGCGGTATTTTTTGTCCCATATATCGAGTGAGGCATCTTGAAACGGAATGTTGTGTGTATTTGTTATCTTGACGGCTTTCAAGGGTGCGCGGCTCATGGTTTGGTTTTCCTCCGTGTACGACTATATATTATTGATTTTATTCACTAAATTGCTCAATCTGGGGGAGAAATGGCAACTTGGTGATGAATACTTTACTAAAACACAACATCTTGTGTGAAGAGGCAAAGTTACTCCTAATAGGTTAACCCGTCAACAGTTAATTGTTATTTATTTATAAATTATAAGCTGCTGTTTTTATTGTAGTTTATTCGTATAAGTTATTCTATATACTATGCACAGGGTTATACACAGGCCATCCACAAGCTTAGCATTATCACTATATATTGTGTTTCTAATACAGGAAATTTTAATGTAGGGTCTAAATTTGGCTTTTTTGTACAAAATTTCAGCAATATTTTCGCTTTTGAATCACTTGAAACCAGATAACCGCTTTCCCTATGGGGATAAACAAATTTTTTTCAATTCTTGTTTAAAAATTTTTGCATCACATATCACTACCATGCAGTTATTGAATGCAATTAAATTTTTAGATTAAAGGAGAAATAAAAAATGAGCTTAATGCGTTACCAACCCCGATACAGTTCCCTCTTTAATAGAGGCAACCATTTTGACCAGTTACATAAAGAATTAAACCAGTTCTTTAACTCAGATCTGGATACTGATACAGCCGCCTCCAACGCTGCAACAAGCAATTGGGTGCCAGCAGTCGATGTAAAAGAAACGGACAATGAATTTATTCTGCATGCAGATATTCCTGGTGTTGATCCAAAGGATATTGATGTGCATATGGAAGATGGCATGCTGACTATTAAAGGCCAGCGTGAAAGTGAAAAAACTGACGAGAAAGAAGGCTACACCCGAGTAGAACGTAGCTACGGCAGTTTTTATCGCCGCTTTAGTATGCCGGATACCGCAGACGCCAATAAGGTTAATGCCAAGTGCAATAACGGTGTTTTAAAAATCACCATCCCTAAACAGGAAAAAGCGCAGGCACGTAAAATTAAAGTCGACCATTAAGGTTGGGCTCCTCCCTCGGGAATGATTCTATTAACATTAGAGTCATTCCCTTTTTTAGTGCGAGTTATATTTTTTAAATATTACTCGCACTTATGCAGCCACAATGGCTGCGCAGCAAGCAAAGCGACAGCGAGTGGCTGCCCACCACGTCATTCCCACGAAGGTGGGAATCCAGAGATTAAAAAGTAGATTCCCGCTTTCGCGGGAATGACAACATTAGAAAGTGTACAAAGTAATGCGACCGCAATAACATTTTTATAAACTCGCTTGAAACTTCATCTCACATTCCCTATCTAAAGGACTACTTGAAGATTGAACAGGAACAAAAATGAAAACCAATATGCTTTCAATTTCTAAACTATATTCTTATGCCGTTTTTAATTTTATTGCTGTACTTTTATTAAGCACTTTATTGATTGGCAACAGCAATGCCTCTTTACCGCTAAGAGATAGCCAGGGGAATGCATTGCCATCGCTGGCACCCATGCTCGATCGCACGATGCCAGCCGTGGTTAACATTGCCACCACCAGTATTATCCAGGTGCAACAAAACCCTTTGTTAAGCGACCCGTTCTTCCGGCATTTTTTTAATATCCCAAACCAGCCACGCACGCGGCGTTCACAAAGCCTGGGCTCAGGCGTTGTGGTGGATGCAGAGAAAGGTTACATCCTGACAAATAACCATGTTATCGATAAAGCCGACGAGATTAATGTCACATTTAAAAGTGGCCATACATTACAGGCAAAATTAATTGGTACCGACCCAGACACTGACATTGCTGTTATTAAAGTCACACCAGACGATTCATTTAAACTAACTGCCCTGCCCTTTGCAGACTCAGACCGGCTACGCGTGGGTGACTTCGCCATTGCAATCGGTAACCCGTTTGGTCTTGGGCAAACTGTCACATCTGGAATTATTAGTGCACTCGGCCGAAGTGGTTTAGGCATAGAAGGCTATGAAGACTTTATCCAGACCGATGCCTCGATTAACCCGGGTAACTCCGGTGGTGCGCTGGTGAGCCTAACCGGTGAACTGATTGGGATTAACACCGCGATACTTTCAAAGAGTGGCGGCAATGTGGGGATTGGTTTTGCTATACCTATTAATATGGCCAACGTGATAATGCAGCAGCTAGTTACTCATGGAGAAGTACAACGCGGTCGCTTAGGTGTACAAGCCCAGGATTTAAACCACGAACTTGCAAAAGCATTTGGAATTAACAAACAGCAACCTGGTGGCCAGCGTGGTGCGGTGGTGACTCAGGTTGATCCGGGATCCGCTGCCGACAAAGCCGGCTTAAAGGCTGGTGATATTGTACTTAGCTTTAATGGCAAGCCGGTTCGCTCGGCTACAACACTGCGCAACATGGTAGGCCTGCTACGAGTGGGGGAACAAATTAAAATGACTGTGCTCAGGCAAGGCGAACAACACAAGTTAGTTGCTAATATTGAAGAAAATCGTGATGTTAGCCAGGTTAAGGCGATGCATCCTCGACTGCAGGGCGCAATCTTCCGTAACATTACCAAAGACTCACCACTTTATCGTCGGGTTAAAGGTGTGATTATTTCAAAAGTAGAACGTGGTAGCCCTGCCTGGCATGCGGGCTTACGCAAAGGTGATGTGATTACATCAATCAACCGACAACAGGTAACTAATTTACACATCTTGAAACAATTGGCAAAACCGGGGACAACGTTGCTGATTAACCTCAGACGAGAAACCGGCTCAATGTTTCTGTATTTACAATAACTGAGAAACACGACTCAGGCCGATAATTAAGTAATAGGATAAACTTGCCGATAATCTTTATATCGACACATTTTTAAGAGTCATTCGATGCCAACAAGTTTAGAGAAAATACTTTATGTAGAGGATGAAAAGGATATTCAAACGATAGCCGAAATCGCGCTGAAGGATATAGGCGGATTTACAGTTAAATTATGCGACAGTGGCAGAGAGGCCATTGAGAAAATTGCAGAGTTTACCCCAGATTTAATCCTGCTCGACGTGATGATGCCCGATATGGATGGCCCCGATACATTGAGGGAGCTACGTAAAATACCAGCCTTTAGCCAAACCCCGGCTATTTTTATGACTGCAAAAGTGCTCCCTGATGAGGTAAGTGCTCTTCGCAATGAAGGGGTCATAGACGTAATCGCAAAACCCTTCAATCCCATGGAGTTATCCAATCAAATCCGTGAAATATGGGATAATCAGTAGAGACCTTTCATTTACTGGGGCTTTACACCCAATAAAATACAATATAAACAACAAGTTACAGCTGTCATAAAAAATTCTTTTTCGGGGCTTGATTTAATTAATAACTATACTTATATTAGTATTTAATTATTTACTGATTTAGTGAGGTATCCAAAATGTCTTTAATTAAAAACTTTCCATCTGATGGTGTTGTAACTATTAACCGTGTAATTTTAAAACCAGAATACACTATCGACGACCTGCAAGAGCGCGTTGCTTTTTTATGTGAAAACGTAAAAACATACCACTCAGAAACAGGTTTTGTTGGCGGCTTTGTTGCTCTTAACACTGGCGCTATTTCTAACGAAGGCTCTACTGTTGGTCAGGCTGTGGACAGCCCTTTAAAAGATAAAGAAGCGCTAATCATTACTTTCTGGAAATCTTTTGCAGAACATGAAGACTCTCATAAGTCTGAAACTTTCCAGCCTCTTTTCGAACAGGTTCTTGAACTTTGCGAAAACGGCAACGAAGAAATTGCTTACGATATGATGTGGGCAGGTGCAGCTTACAGCGCTGAAGAAGCCAAAGCTGCTCAGGAAGCAAAAGCACAATACGCAGCTGCGTAAGTTAAAGCTTTACCCAAGGATACCCTCAAGCTCAGGGATGAGCACTTAAAAGCTTTACAAAAAAAATCCCGCTACAAACGGGATTTTTTATTTTGCACTAATCAGAAAAGCTAAACTTTTCGCCTTCCAAGGCTGAACAAACCCAAAAGACCAAAAGCAAGTAAATAGATTGATGATGCTTCTGGTACAGATGTGCCACCGTTCTCTTTTAAGAAAGAAAACGTATTTAGTGCATAGATACCATTATCATTTAATGGGGCATAACTCGCGCCACACACTGGTAAACCACATGCTGTTGTTGACGCTATCATATCAATATCAGCAACAATAAAGAGCGAACCAGCACCTGCTGCATATTCCCCAGCAGCCCAAAAAGCTGAAGTGACCTGCCCTTCAACATTGGTACCACCAATATGCCCATTATGAGCACTGATTGCGGCAGCGTCTAACTGCCCAACGTTATAATGCTGTGTGACATCGGTTGCCGTACCAAATGGACCATCAAATAATGGTACACCACCATTTGAAACTGAACCGGTACTAACAGATGTCGTTAATCCCAGTAGCTGGCCAATATAATCATGACTTGAATCATCCTGTAATAAATACAGATCACCTCCGTTTAAGAAAAAATCAACAACAGCATCACCAAATGCTGCACCATCTGCATCACTTATCCAGGTTGATATAAACATATCAGCTGTACTTAGCGTCGCGGCATTTATAGCATCTAAGCCAACCGTATTAATTGTTTCATCAACAATACCACCTGACCCAAAGTAAGCCGGGTTTTCTAAAGCCGCCCGAAAGTCAGTAAGATATGCCCCATCGAATGCCCATAAACCACTGTCGGGGGTAATACTGCCATTCGCTCCTGCAACAGTATAGGCGTAACTTAAATTAATATTTAGAAAGAGGCCAAGCAAAAAGAAAATGCTAAAAACCCTGTGTTTAAATGTACTCATAATAATTCTCCCTAATAAATAAAATCCTACAAAATAATTGAAATACAACTTTTCAATTAATAAAAAGACTAGTCGAAGGAGAGTAATTAACAATCACATAAATGAAGTAAGCATTTTTCCTACAAAAAATGTTTTAAGGTTAACCCTTTTTACTAATAAGTAAATTTCCCATAATTTCAATGTATTTTATTACCACTTATAACAATAAAAATTATGCACGATAGTTAACAGGCTGTAACACTGTAAGATAAATACTTAAGAAGTTGCACAGAACTGTAACTAAAGCAGAAACTCCTTAAGTAACAATTAAATTTAAGGTTATCACTGCTGGCAGTTAGGCAGGCTGATTATTTGAACGTGAATCCGGTTTGAGAGACAGGGTTGTTTCCAGAATGGTGCTTAACTGTTCTTGGGTAAAAGGTTTTGTGAGGTAATTATTCATGCCCGCCTGAAAACACTGTTGTCTGTCAGACTCCATCGCACCGGCTGTGAGGGCAATAATAGGAATTGGCCTGGCATTTAATTTTTCTTCGGTTTCACGAATAGTTTTTGTTGCAGTATAACCATCCATAACTGGCATCTGGCAATCCATTAGAACCACATCGAAATTCTGCTCCTTTAATTTTTCTATGGCCTGTTCGCCATTTTCAGCGAGTTCATAGCTACAGCCTAATTTTTCAAGAGCGCTTGTAGCAACAAGTTGATTAACCTTATTATCCTCTGCCAATAATACTTTTAATCCTAAATCGCCAGTGACTATTGCATTCTGATTTTCTATATCAAAACTAGCATTTTCATTGCCAAGTAAATGGCTTATCGTATCGAAAAGAACTTTCATACGAACAGGTTTATTCAATAAGCATTTAACGCCTACATCTTTAAGCTGTTGAGGTTCTATGTCTTGCGCTATCGAGCTTAGAATAATTTTAGGTATATGAGTATATTTTGGATCATCATGTAATTTTTTACATAAATCCAGCCCACTCATTTCTGGCATCATCATATCCGAAATTATCAGGGCAACATCATCGTTGTCAGGGTTAGATAACAAGTCTAAAGCCTGATAACCATCAATTGCACTGATTGTTTTTAACCCCCAGAACTGTGACTTTATCTCGAGGATTTCCAGGTTAGTAGCTGTATCGTCGACCAGTAGTATTTTTTTATTGGAAAATTCATCCTGATGTGATGGTCTGAGCGTTTGAGCAACTTCGTTATAACCGAGTTGCACATTAAACCAAAACGTTGAACCTTCATCCTGTATTGATTCAACACCAATCTCACCCTTCATTAATGATACAAGCTGCTTACAAATGCTTAAGCCTAAACCGGTACCTCCAAATTTTCTTGTTGTCGAATCATCTGCCTGTGTAAAAGAATCAAATATATTTTTTTGCGCTTTTTCAGATATACCCACACCTGTATCCAGCACTCTAAAATGCAGCTCAATAGAATTATCAGTAATGCTTCGTTGTTCGACACTTAGTAGCACTTCACCTTTTGATGTGAATTTAATGGCATTCCCGGTTAAGTTGATAAGGATCTGACGTAAGCGTCCTTCGTCGCCACAGATAATTCTTGGCAGCGTGGGTGGAATTTTTGCGTGTATTTCCAGGCCTTTTTCGTGCGCATTATCTTTCAATAAATCCACTACATCTTCAATTGTTTCATGTAAGTCAAAATTTCTTTTTTCTAAAACTAACTTGCCTGATTCAATTTTGGAAAAGTCCAGGATATCATTGATAATTACAAGTAAGGCTTTACCGGATCGACTTATGGTATCTACAAAGTGCTTTTGCTTACTGTTTAATTTTGTATCCATGAGTATTTCTGTCATACCCAGCACGCCATTCATTGGAGTACGAATTTCATGACTCATGTTAGCAAGAAAAGCACTCTTAGCTTTGGTGGATTCCAGTGCTTGTTCAGTTGCCTTTTGTAATTCTTTTGTGCGTTGTGAAACTTTCTTTTCTAATAGTAAATTGTTATTTACAAGGCGATGCTGTCGTTTTAGTTGATTGTAGCGAATTAATATAAAGCATATCATCAATATTAAAATTGCAAAGAAAATGTAATTTCTAAGTCTTTGTTCTGATTTCACCGCAGCTAAAGACCAGAAATTTTTATCGGGTGTACCAATCCATAACTTCCAGTTAGCTGCTCTATCAATAATATTCAAATCGATTATCTCTGAGTGAATTAATTCAGGATTCGCTAAATTTTCCTTATAATATTTTTCTGACTTTTGCCATGGGCCGGCTTGCTTTGGAGTTATGTGATAATGATAAAAAGTATTTTGTAGTACATATGCTGCGCTTGGTAGTAAGGCTCTGAATTTATGGGTCAGAACGATACCTGCTATAACACCTGAAAAAGCCTCAACATTATTAAACTTGCTTGCATAAAAAGGCACTGAATAAACAATGCCGGAACGGTCTGAGTCTTTAATGTGAGCAGGGTTTACATAACTGTTGTCGCAGGTGATCACTTCACTGCCACTAACCGCAGGGTAATCCAGATTTCTAATATAGGATGTATTTGGCCATTTTTTCTGAAACCAGTTAATTTGTTTTGTTAGCAGGTTGTATTCATGAATTTCTATTTCTTCAAGCTCACCTGCAATGTCGGTTGTTATATTAACAAGGCCAGCATTAAGTCCGGTTGTTTTTCCGGTTTTATTTATAATTAATTCGTCAAACATATATGCCGGTGTTTTGTGTTGATTGTTTTCGGCGCGAGGTGAAAATTCTTTTTGAACAACGTAAATTTCAGACAAATCAATATTCAGAGTTAAGTTATTATAAATTTCCTGAATAGTAACCAGCGCATCTTTCGATAATATCTGGTTGTTCTGTTCGAGTTTAGTAACACCGGGTAAACGCGCAATGGTTCTCAGGCTTTGATAAAGCTGGGTAAAGGCAGACTCAATCTTCTGTTTTACGTTTAGCGCTTTTTGGTGCTCATCAACAATATAACTGGATTTTAAGTCGTCGATGTGGTGTTGGTACTGGTATTGTGTAAGGACAAGGAGCATTCCTGCAAAAAGCAGGATCGGCAAATATTGGATAATATTTTTATATTGTGTTGCTAGTGGTTTGTTCTCAGCCATGTTGCTAAATTTATCGGCAAAACCGCTAAATATTTTAGTGAAAACCTTATATATAAAGGTATGTGATTATTTCGAGTACAAACTGGAAAACGGCTATGTTTAAATGAAGCACCCGTTTGTCATAATTTAACCAATTAACCCTATTTATTCACCTGCGATTATTTTTTTAAATTCAATAACTTAGGCTATCTATAGCCTTATAAATTACCTTAATATTATCCTTATATAGAGTGCTGTATAGTTGGCGTACTTTTTTGTCGATGCTGGATAAATATCGCAAGTAACTTTTGCCTGGATACCAGTATTTGTTTAGGTTTCAGATTAAATGCGAATTCCCAAAACAGGGTTTTTGCCAACAATGAGGATACACAGGATGATCAAACCAATTGGTTCCGATGAACTACAACCCCGTTTCGTCTATGACGATTCAGAACACGACAAGCTAACTAAAGAAGCGGAGTCTCTGCCTTCAGTTGTTATTAGTTCTCAGGCTGCGGGTAACGCGGTGATGATGGGCGGCGGTTACTTCAACCCGTTAAAAGGTTTTATGAGCGTTGCTGATGCTATGGGTGCAGCTGAAAAAATGACTTTAACAGACGGCTCATTCTTCCCTGTTCCAGTTATGTGTTTGCTTGAAAATGCCGATGCCATTGGCGATGCAAAACGTATTGCTTTACGTGATCCTAATGTGGACGGTAACCCTGTATTAGCAATTATGGACGTTGAAGCGATTGAAACTGTGTCTGACGAGCAAATGAAAATAATGACAGATAAAGTTTATCGTACAGATGATACTGAACATCCTGGTGTTGCAGCATTTAACAGTCAGGGCCGCACAGCTGTTTCAGGTCCGATTCAGGTACTTAACTTCAGTTACTTCCAGACTGAATTCCCTGATACTTTCCGCACTGCGGTTGAAATTCGTAACGAAATTTCTGAGCGTGGCTGGAAGAAAATTGTTGCTTTCCAAACGCGTAACCCAATGCACCTCGCCCATGAAGAACTTTGTCACATGGCAATGGATCGTTTAGGTTGTGATGGTCTGGTTATTCATATGTTACTTGGTAAGTTGAAGCCCGGTGATATTCCAGCACCTGTTCGTGATGCGGCGATTCGTAAAATGGTTGAAGTTTACTTCCCTGCAAACAGTGCAATGGTAACCGGTTACGGTTTCGATATGCTTTATGCAGGCCCACGTGAAGCGGTTCTTCATGCTTACTTCCGCCAAAACATGGGTGCAACGCACTTTATTATTGGTCGTGACCACGCTGGTGTGGGTGACTACTATGGAGCTTTCGATGCGCAAACAATCTTTGAAGATGAAGTACCAGCTGGTGCATTAGATATTGAAATCTTCAAAGCAGATCACACTGCATGGTCGAAGAAACTAAATAAAGTTGTGATGATGTGCGAAGCACCTGATCATGAAAAAGAAGACTTTGTATTGTTATCAGGGACTAAAGTACGTGAAATGTTAGGTAATGGTGAAGCGCCACCTAAAGAATTTTCACGTCCTGAAGTAGCCAAAATCTTAATTGATTACTACCAAAGCCTTTAAGATTTACTGATTAAGTAAAGAAAAAAACCGGTTCAAATTGAACCGGTTTTTTTATGTCTGAACTGTGAGTTACATCAAGCTAACTGGTTGATATCAGGTGTACCTGCCTAAAAACACAACAATAAGGTATTGTGATAGCTGATAAAATAAATGTTCTACTAACTATTAATAAAATAAAGTGTTATTTATTTTAAAATTGGAGGGATTCGATGAAAAACTCACTACGTTCAACATTTATCTACCTGTTTATGGCATTGGTCGGAATTACGATTAGTTCTTGCGGTGGGGGTGGAGGCGGTGGTGGCACCGGCTCTAGTAGCAATACCTCTCAAGGTAAATTTATTGATGCCGCTGTTGAAGGTATAACCTATACATCCGGCAGTACAACGGGTGAAACAACAGCTGATGGTACATTTACGTATGAGACAGGGCAGTCAGTTACATTCTCAATCGGTGGTATTACACTGGGCACGGTAAGTGGTAGTGCAATCATTACCCCAGTTCAGTTGATAGCGAGTGCAGTAAATCAAAATAATCCTTTTGTTACCAATATCGTCCAATTTCTTTTAACTATTGATGATGATGGTGATGAGACAAATGGTATTCAAATTACTGCAGCAATTCGTACTGCAGCTGCAAGTTTAAGTATCGACTTTACCTCGGCAACATTTGATTCAGATGTGGCTGTAACAAATGCTATTGTCGCATTAACAGGTGCTTCAACGTTTGGCACACGCGCACTGGTGAGTGAATCATTTGCGCAAAGCCATTTGGGCACTTCTTTATTCTCAATCTTGTCCGGAAATTATAGTGGAACGTATAGTGGTACCGATTCTGGGAGTTGGACGGTCACCGTTTCTGCTAGTGGTGGTGTAACGGGCTCAGGTAGTTCATTAGGCGGCACTAATCCATTTACAATTACTGGCTCAGTTACAACCAGTGGAACAGCGAGTGCAACGGCATCAGGAAGTGCTGGATCATCAACGTGGAATGGAACGATCGATATTACCAGTGGAGGATTCACAGGAACCTGGTCTGGTGGCACTGATAACGGTACATTTAGCGGCAGTAAGCAATAAGTTTATAAGTGGTAATCAATTGAAATGCTTAAATGAGTAGTCTCAAAACTAAAATCATTTAGCCCAAATAAAAAATCCCGCTTAAAGCGGGATTTTTTTGCCTTAAGACTTACCTTATGGCTTTTTAGGTGTTTGGTAAGGCTGCTCTTTTTGGAAGCTCTTCCATTCTGTTGTGTAACCAACGTGAAACTGACCAGGTACAATTTCTTTTTGTGTCGTTGTTACATACTCTGTTACGCCTGTTGGCACTTTAGGTCGTGTAAATTCGGCCATAATGATAACTCCTTAATTGTTTATAATAGCGGGAGGAAAATAAACATCTACGTCAGTCCCTCCCAGAAAAAACTGACTCAATTATACTCTATCTAGCGCTTGTAATGCGCCTTTTTTGGCAGCACATGTCGTACCCCACCTTGGGGATTCTCGACATCACCCTTATAACGAGGAATGATGTGAATATGGACATGGAAAATACTCTGCCCTGCTGCTGGCCCAATATTTACGCCTATATTGTAGCCATCTGGTTTAAACTCCTGATCAATAAGCTCTTTTTCCTGACCAATTAATGCCATACAAGCGGCAATCTCTTCAGGCGTCAGCTCAAAAAAACTGGCAACATGGCGCCTGGGAATAACCAAAGTATGACCTGGACTCACTCCATATGTATCACGTGCACTATAGGCGAGCTCGTGCGTCAGTGACACGCCCTTAGCATCTTTGCAAAACAAACAAGGGTTATTTGGATCGCGTTTTTCTTTATTTTCTTCGGCAGACAAACTTTAATACCCTTGTTCTATCTATGTGTTTGCATTCTATTTTAGCTAGGTAACTCTCTTGCTGTAACTATATTTGACGCTTCTATACCGCTGAGAATTACCTTTGCACCATAATTTTCACATTTTTTTACCCAAAAATATAATAAATAGTTAGCAGGCCCCCCTAAAAAAAGTTAATACAGTAAAAGCCTGCCTGACACGTTATAATTCAGCCTCTTTTCGACAATTTTTATGAGGAAATTACCTTGGCTTCTAATAAAGGACGCGCATTTTTCGGGATCTCTGGTTATCACTTCGACCCAGCACTGGTCACAAAAGCCATTGGCCTGGAACCTACAGCAGTGAACGATGCCGGGATGCGTGGCAGTCTGGATAAACCTGTGATTAGCTCATGGGAACTTTCCACTGAAACAAGGGATTCAGACATGCAAGAGCTGGATATTTATAAACTCATCGATGATGAAATTCTTAAAAAAATCGAACCCGCTAAGGACAAAATTATCGAACTATGTAAAGCCCAAAACCTATCACCAAGAATCGGCGTCGTACTAACTTTGTCTATTGATAAAGATGAAACGACGCCTGATGTCGGTTTTGGCGCACGTGTAATCAAGTTTTGCTCTGAGATTGGCGCCTTTATTAACGTTGATTACGAGCTATCTGAACGGGTTTAAACTCGCAGCGGAGTTAACAGAATAGACTAATCTGGCATTTAGATTAATCAAGCAGCTGATGAAGCTATCAACTTCTTCGCCAACTCTATTTGTGACTCACAATGTTTTACGCATAGCGGCTGTAAAGCATGTGGGAAGCATTCCATAATGATTTCAAATTCATCGGCAACGTCTTCTGCAATCGCAGCATCATTTGTTAATTCTGCCAGCTCATTTCGTACAGTTGCCTTGTTTATCCTGCAAAGAACGGACAGGTGAACAGGGCGCTGTTGCTCCATACAAACTTTCCAGCCCGTCTCATAAGATCTTACAGCTTCTTCAAAGCGATCAGGATTTTCTTCTGATTCCGCCAGGTTTTGCAATACCGCGCCACAATTACTATGCGCAGCTGCTAACTCAACCGGGTAGTTATCAGCATCAAGCTCTGGAATCGCATTTTTGAAGGCCACAACGGCTTTTTGGAATTGCCTGTTACCCTTAAGAAGTTTTCCATGCTCATGGAAAGTCATACCAAGCTGCAGCATGATCAACTTCCAATCTTCCGGGGTTTCTTTTTTCGTGTAGACCAATAACGCTGATGTAAAGGCATCAATTGCATCATTCAGTGCTTTTGCATCTGATTCCAAACGTCCAAGGGCCTGTAAAGCCGTAGCCAGGTTTGCCTGTGTTGCAGCCCACTCTAACGGAGAGTCTTCCTGGCTGTATTCTTCCAGTGCAAATTTGAAACTCTCAACAGCCTTCTGAAATACATCGGCATCATGCATCTGCTGCCCGATAGCTCCAAGAATATTCCCAAGGCGATTCTGTGTGTCAGCCCAGGCTAACGGCTTCTGTTTACGAAGTTCATCTGTAAGGGATGCTTCAAGTGCAGCGCGTAAAGGTTCATATATATTTGCGCTAAAGCTATGTTGTTCAAAATTACCGCGGGTAAAAAGAAAATTATCTGCAACCGGAACACTCCTGTCAGGCGTGGCAAGTTCCAATGATTCCTTATCAAGCAACCCAAGCGAACTCGCTATAGCTCGCTCAAGGTTACGGTTTACCGGGTATAAAATGTATGGATTGCTGTATTTCATTGGGAATAACTTATTCTGCTCGATCGAGGATTTCATTTAGATCAGGATCAGCATCAACCGCGCCACCAAGGTCAATTTCTTCATCAGTGGCTTCACGTATCGTTAAAACTTCCAGTACGAAGGTAACATCACGACCACAAAGCGGATTATTGCCATCAACGGTCAGGGTCTTATCATCAAAACGGGTAACGATAAAACTTTTTGGCTCACCTTTTTCATTTTCCATGGTGATGGTCATACCAATTTCATGATATTCCTCTGGCACATTTTCAATTGCGTCAGTAAATACCAGCGACTCATCTCTTTCACCATATAGCAGTTTGGTATCAACCGGCACTTCAATGATATCACCAACCTTTTTACCATAGAGGTGTTTAGTCACTTCTTCAGACATGACGTCGTTAACACCATGAACATAACCCAGGGGATAATCGACTGTGACCAATACATCGCCTGTTTTGTCATCGACGACTTTATAATTTAATTCGACGAATTTTTCGTCTTCAATTGTATCTGACATACTAATAAAACCTGCTGTTAGAAGAGCGTCGCGCCAAAAATTTTAACTTTATCTTTTTCATAACCGAGTACTAACCTACCTAGCCATTCAGCTTTAGTTTCTTTATGAATCACTTTATAGAGAACCGTGACGTGTTCACCACGACGTATCATACCAAGATAAGAATAATCACCTGATAAGTTTTTAGCTAAATCACTTCTCGCAAACTGCTTACCCATTTCAACTTCATTCGCGCCTTTCATAAATGATGCCGAGAAATTACGGGTAAAAGCACCATAATTTCCTTCGTTCGAGTATTTAACGAGATCGGCCCACATTGGGTGCGCATGTTCTAAAATTTCTTCATCGGTATTTTCAATAATGTTCATCTAACTTTCTCAATAAAATTCAGTGTTGCTTAACCTTACCAATAGCGGGGAGAAATACACCCTGCCTGGTAGATAGATATGGATAAAAAAAGGACCGACATTATACATGCCAGTCCTTTTTTAATCACAAATAAATTTCGGGCGGCCCTTTTTGGCTCAGGCCAAAAAACCGCCCTAATTTACTTAGTGGTGACCTTCTGCTTTCAGTTTAGCCAGGTCTTTGTCCTCGATATCACCTACAAGGTGGTACAGAGGAGCTTTTTCCATCGTGTATTCACCAGTCTTAGGATCACGACGAGAAACGGTTAATACATGCCAGTTCTCATCATCAACCTTCATCGCGTCACCACGGTAGTAGTAACCAGGCCAACGAGTTTCCTTACGGAACATCGTGTGCTGGAATACAGACTCAGAAGTTAAGAAACGGTGCTTCAATTCCCATGCACGAAGTAATTCGTGAATATCTTCTGCAGCAACTTTTTCTAAATCTTCACCAAGAATAGCCATTTTCTTAAGACCGATGCTTAAAAGCTTGTCGTTAGTCATGTAGTTAACACCGAAACCACCACAGTACTCATCCATCAATTTCTGTAAACGATCCAGACCCTGACGTGGGTTGATGTAGTTAGGGTTAACAGAACCAGCAACAATTTCGTTACGGCCTACAGTGTAAGTTTCCAGAGGCTTGTAGATTTCTTCTTTACGACGGCTAATTTGAGCATCCGTTACACGGATACCTTCAGCTTTACCATCGTCAATGTATTTACAAGCAGCTTTAGCTGATAAACGACCTTCAGTGAAAGAACCTGATGAGAATGCGTGTGGAGTACCACCAACCGCATCACCTGCACCAAACAGACCTTCAATTGTGGTCATACGGTTATAACCCCAGAAGTATTCATCTGGAGAAATATCTTCAGGACCTGAACACCATGCACCACAACCTGTTGCGTGTGAACCCATAACATATGGCTCAGAAGTTGTTAATTCTGGGTTTTCATACTTAGGATCAACGTCTGTTGCAGCCCAAAGTACCGCCTGACCAACAGTCATACCTAAGAAGTTATGCCAACCAATTTCTTCTAAATGAGGATCCTGGAAAGCTTCCATTGTTACCATGTGGATAGGACCACGACCCGCGTTCACCTCATTGATGATTGCGTGGTTACGTAAACATGTTGGAATTGGACGATGCGTCGCGTGTGACGCTTCTGGATCCAGGTATTCTTTACCAACCATTTTTTGAAGTGCTGGGAACCATTTTGATTCGTACTCTTCGCCATAAGCATTTTGTGTGTAAGTTTTAAGGTGTAAGAAGTATGCGCCAACTGGACCATAACCATCTTTAAAACGTGCTAGTACGATACGGTTTTCCATTTGCGTCATTTTTGCGCCCGCTTCGATCATAAGACCGTATGCAGAACCAGATGACCATGGTGCGTACCAAACACGACCCGCGCCTTCACCTACTGAACGTGGTTTAAAGATGTTAGAAGCACCACCAGCACCACAGATAACAGTCTTAGACTTGAATACGTGGTAATTACCAGTACGCACGTTAAAACCAACAGCACCCGCAACACGGTTCTCTTTAGATTCATCCATTAACAGGTGAGTAACACAAACACGGTTGAATACTTTATCAGCCGAGTTCTTAGCAGCTTCAGCAACGATAGGCTTGTATGATTCACCGTGAATCATGATTTGCCAACGACCTTCACGCAGGTATGCGCCAGTCTTTTCGTTACGCATGATAGGCAGACCCCAGTCTTCGAACTGGTGTACAGCCGAGTCAACGTGGCGAGCCATATCGAACGCTAAATCTTCACGAACCATACCCATCAAATCGATACGTGCATAACGTACGTGATCTTCTGGATTGTTTTCACCGAAACGGGTACCCATGTAGCAGTTGATCGCATATAAACCCTGAGCAACCGCACCTGAACGATCGATATTCGCTTTTTCAGCAATAACGATCTTCTTGTTTTTACCCCAATATCTTGCTTCAAACGCAGCACCGGTACCACCAAGGCCCGCACCTGCTACCAGGATATCGATATCGTCTTCAATAATTGTTTTGTAGCCCATTAGTAGTACACCCCTTCTTTCATTTCCAAGCCATTAGATTCGAGTGTATGTAAACCACCATCATCCATACGAACATACTTAGGCTCATTAAATAATAATTCACTGTTTACCATGTCGTTACCAGGCGCAGCAGCAGCAGACAAATCAGGGAAACCTGTACCCCAAGGCTTGGTTGTAATAGGCGCTAAAAGATCCATGTCTTTTTTGCCATTACGGAACTTGATGCGCCATGCAATCGTTCCCTTTTCTTCATCACGATGTACACGTACAGAGTGACCAAGTGGTGCGAAGTCAGCATAACCACGTACGTCAATCGCGTGATGTGGGCAAGCTTTTACACATGAGTAACATTCCCAACACATGTTTGGTTCAATGTTATAAGCACGTCGAAGACCTTTATCAATGTGCATGATGTCAGATGGGCAGATGTCAACACACTGTCCACAACCATCACATCGAGTCATATATACAAAAGTAGGCATAATATTCTCTCTTTCTTATAAATTTAGTTAAATTAATGTTTAGTAGTGGTTTGCAGGCTCACGACGGATGCCCTTACCCATATTAGGTGGGTTCTTACCCATGTACATTGGAATATCTGGGAATCTTGCATGTACCTCAGGGTCTGATAAATCAAAGTCAGCTGGTAAGTTCTCTCTTGAACCATCTGCAACAGTCGTTTTCTTCTGGAAAGCTGCGGCAGGTTTGAAGAACATGTGTGCAAATTTAGACCACATTACACTAGCAAAAAGCGTTGTATTTGAAATAAGGAACAAACCAAAGAACAAAGTTGTTGAACCCATATCAGCAACGTTGCCACCACTTGACTGCAGGTAAGACCAGATTAACGCGAATGTTGCAGTAGTAAATAAAGAAACAATGAAAATGTCCGCGCGTACTAATTTGTACCATTTTGCACCTTCAGAGTTCACATCAACACGAATGAAGAACCAGAACCAGTAGCCACCAACACAAAGCATGATTGCACCAATATGCCAAACCTGCGCTAATGTTTCCGTTGCAATTGTGTCACAACCAAAAATCATTAAAGCTGAAGTTGCAACAAATAGAATGAAACCGTACATAGTAAGTAAGTGTGAAATTCTACGTTTTGTGTTGCAGAATTCGCTAGACGTTAATACTTCGCTAGCAACAGTACCAACAGCAAGAGACACTTTTTCACCTGCGCTTACTGTGCGTTTAGCATTCTTCTTCGCTTTTTCTGCATTTTCAAAAAAGTACTTTGCACTTTTCTTATGCATCATATCTAGGATGGTACCGCCTGCGACAAGTACAGCCATGACGATGATATACATCTGCATTACATCGGCAGAAATTAGAGCCGATAATCCATCAAAAGGGTTGGTCATGAACATTTTGTTTTCCTCAAAATTATTAATCTTTTCGAGTTTCCCCCACAGGAAACCCTTTATATATTTATTCGCCGCGTAGACTATCCTTAAATGTGCTAACAGTCGAGATTGAATGCATTACATCCCTATACATATTTTTTATACCCTGCATCGTATAAAACTTATGTCATCTCAAATCACTGCAATATAACCATTCACTAATATTCTAATAACAAGCAAATATTCAGCCCGCCGATTATACAGCTTCGCCTAATAATCAAAACTATTTATTGCTTTAAAATGCAGGTTTTTAATACTTAAAGTCGATAATTAAAGAGCTCAGGCTCATTTTTTAATCGAATCGGGTTTTTAAAGAATTTCTACCTTATCTAATGAACCGGTTTAGTGGCGCCAAAACCTTTTGTATGGTTAAATATTAACCATTTTTCACGTCCACCTAGAGACTAGAATTTCTCGTTATTTTCAATGCAGATTAATGATCTTTCACACACCCAGGGCATTGGCCAGCGTATTAGTTTTGGATTTATGCTAATTGTTGTATTTATGATCGCAATGATTGTGATCGGTTTAAGTTACATTGCCCAGGTCAACTCACAAATGAAGCAGATTGTAGAAACCAGCAATGTAAAAATTGAAATGGCCCAGGTGATGAAAAATGCATTACACGAGCGCGCATTAAGCATGCACAGTATTGCAGTTTTGGAAGATCCTTTTATAAAAGATGAAGAATTTTTACGTTTTAACCAACTTGGGAGCGAATATTTCAAAGCTCGTAAGGCAATCGAAAAGCTTATCAGCACACCGGAAGAGCTTTCTATACTGGTGGCGATTCGTGAACTCACTCGACAAACACAACCGGATGTTGATCGCGTTGTTGAACTCGGGCTTGGTAGTAGTTTGAGCGAAATTAACCACCATGCTGATATTTTTAAAAAAATCCGCACACAAGCTATTCCAAAACAAAGATTGATTATAGAGCAAGTTAAGAAGTTGATTGCTTTGCAGCAAGCACAGGCGAACACTGCATTAAAAGAAGCACAATTAGCCTACACAAAAACAAAAAACTTAATGTTGTTACTGGGGAGCCTGGCGACATTAGTAGCCATTTTAATTGCATCCATAGTCACTCGCCGTGTCACTCAGCAAGCTCACCAGTTAGAGCAGCAAGCATTGCATGATGAATTGACAGGCCTCGCTAATCGCAGCTTGTTTATGGATCGTTTAAAAAAATCGATTTCACGAGGTCAAAGAAATGGGATTGGATTTTCTATTGTAATGATCGATCTTAACCGTTTCAAAATCATTAACGATACTTTAGGCCATCAGGTAGGTGACTTGCTTTTAAAGGAAGTTGCACGTCGATTAAAGATGAATGTACGCAAGGTGGATACAGTGGCACGTCTGGGCGGTGATGAATTTGTTATTGTTCTTGAATCATTATCAGACGAAGATGTCACACAGACCGTTACAAAACTTACTTCTCTTCTGGCTGAACCTTTTTTACTCGGTGGCGAGGATATCGAAATTGGCTCCAGCATGGGCATAGCATCTTATCCATTGCATGGTCATGATTGCGAGACATTAATTAAGCGTGCAGATCTTGCAATGTATGAAGCTAAACGAAGTGGTATCCCTTATATGCATTATAAAAAAGAGACTAATTAAAAAAGGGTGCCTGGCACCCTTTTTTAATTACTTTCATGTATAAACAATATTTTTTTTACTTTCTATACAGACCTCTTTTACTGGCACGCTCAGCCTGCTCTACCTGCTTCATAACCAGGCCAATTGCTTCAGCATAAGGTACGGTACCCGCTTTGCGAATAATTTTCATACCTTCCCGACTAAGTGCAAATTTAATAAATTTTTTCACTTCTGGATCACTTGCGCTTCCTTTTGTTACCAGATACAAAGGCCTATACAGAACATAATGCCCTTTCTTAATATTTTCGTAAGTTGGCGCCTTACCTTCTAGTTTTAAGATTTTCACATCACGACGCTTAGCACTACTAATACCTGTTGTGCCAAATCCATTCAGGTTTTTGACAATACCCTTCTCTAACGGACCTGAAGACTTTGTTACATGTGTAGCAGAAGGAAACTCCTGGTTATAATTCGCAAACACCAGCTCGCGTAAAGTACGGCCTACACCAGAAAATTTACCCCGACGAACATATAACTCAATTTTTGCATTAAGCCCTCCAAGGTCTTTCCAGTTGGTAATTTTACCCAGGTAAACACCCTGTAACTGTTCAAAAGAAATGCTTTCAACCGGATTCTTTTTGTTTACAATAACCGCAAGCGCATCCCATGCAACAGGGATTTGATAAGCGCTGCGTTCTTCCGGATGATCTTCCATTGCAACACGACAAGCACCACCGATATCAATACTACCTTTTGCAGCATTTCGAATCCCTTTGGTCGCACCGCCACCACTAAGATTAACTTTAATCCCGGTTTTAGTCTCATATGCCTTGGCAAGCTCTTTCATAAAAGCCTTTTTAGTAATACCACAACCCGCCCAGTTAATTTGATTTGGTGCAGCCACACTTAACGAAGCTACAAAAAATAAACTAAAGCTCACTATCAATTTCTTAAATAACATCTATCTCTCTACCTCTATTTGGTATGTATCTTATTGTTTTTATAGCTTAAATTAACCGATTTACTTGAAGTTGCAATATGCACCCAAATAGAAATGAGTGCAAGCAATATATTGACATCGTACAAATAAATTTGTTCCTAATATTAAGTGTAGGAAAGATATGAGAAAAAAAAAGTCTGTTTAAAGCCGACATGTTTAGTTAGGTATTACTAAACGATATTAAGACCAGGTATCCAGCGACTCATGTTTTTACTCACGTTGTCTTTTATTTTTTGATGCAAGCAATCAATTTGATCAGCTGTACAGATGTCGAGGTGAAGCAAATAATCGGCTTAGCACCAAAATGCGCTTGATAATTGCCCCATATATATAGAATAAGCTTATGTATGAATTTAGCCTTCGGCTTAACTTTTTGCACAATTAACCGATAAGGCTCAATGAACTTGATAACACTGGTCAACTACTCTTGTATCTAAAAAGCCGATACATTAGAATATTAGAGTATATTAATTAACCATTCGTAAATTTTATTCACCCATAGATTTTCACGAACTGTTTTTCACTTAATTGAACTTTAGAGTCCTTTATGTCCTATTCTAATTCTGCTGCACCCCAACAAACTTCTCTGAATTCACGGATCGAAGTTAAAAACACTACCTGCTATATGTGCGCCTGCCGCTGTGGTATTCGGGTAACACTACGTGATGGTGAAGTACGTTATATTCAGGGCAACCCGGAACACCCTTTAAATAAAGGTGTTATCTGTGCAAAAGGCGCATCGGGCATAATGAAGCAATACTCACCCGCTCGCTTAACTAAACCCTTAAAACGTAAAGCCGGTGCAGACCGTGGTGACGCTGAATTTGAAGAAATTAGCTGGGACGAAGCTTTTTCTACTCTCAGTGAACGTCTCGAACACCTTCGTAAAACCGACCCTAAAAAATTCGCCTTGTTTACTGGGCGTGATCAAATGCAAGCCTTGACCGGTATGTTTGCTAAGCAATTTGGTACACCTAACTATGCCGCTCATGGTGGTTTTTGTTCGGTGAACATGGCCGCAGGCATGATTTACACCATTGGCGGCTCCTTCTGGGAATTTGGTGGGCCTGACTTAGAGCGTGCCAAACTTTTTGTAATGATCGGCACAGCAGAAGATCATCACTCAAATCCTATGAAAGTTGAACTGTCTAAATTTAAACGTAATGGCGGTCGTTTTATTTCTATCAATCCTGTCCGTAGTGGCTACTCCGCTATTGCCGATGAATGGATACCGATTAAACCAGGAACAGATGGCGCACTATTCCTTGCGCTTATTCACGAACTGATTAAAAATGGTTTATATGATCGTGAATTCTTAACCCAATATTCTAACTCTGCGCAACTTATTATCGATGATGAAAGCGATGATGACGATGGTATGTTTATTCGTACCGATGTTCCTCAAGACACCGAATGTTTTGATGCTCAAGATGCTGTTTGGTGGGATCGCGTTACCGATAAACCCGTTCGTACTCATACTAAAGAAGCGGATCCATTTTTATTGGGTGAATTCACCATGCCCGATGGAACCAAGGCAAAACCTGCTTTCCAAAAACTTAAAGACCGCGTAGAAGAATATACGCCAGAATGGGCAAGTAAAATTACCGGTATCCCATCAGAAACCATTAAGCGCTTAGCTTACGAAATGGGCATCACTGCACGTGACGAAAAAATTGAATTACCTATCGCCTGGACTGATGTTTGGGGTAACGATCACGAAACAGTAACGGGTAACCCTGTTGCATTCCATTCTATGCGGGGTACTGCTGCACACTCAAATGGTTTTCAAACCATTCGTGCCATGTCTATTTTAATGTCATTACTGGGTACCATTGACCGTCCAGGTGGCTTCCGACATAAAGCACCGTTCCCTCGTCCTATTCCACCTTGTGCAAAAACACCAAAAGGGCCAGAAGGTGTAAAACCTGAAACACCTCTTGGCGGCATGCCACTTGGATGGCCGGCTGATCCTGATGATTTGTTTGTCGATAAAGAAGGCGAACCGGTTCGAATCGATAAAGCCTTCTCCTGGGAATACCCCTTATCGGCTCACGGCTTAATGCAGAACGCGATTACCAACGCCTGGCGTGGCGACCCGTATGAAATCGATACACTGATTATTTTTATGGCCAACATGGCATGGAACTCCAGTATGAATACTGCAGAAGTTCGTAAAATGTTAAATGACAAAAACGAAGATGGCGAATACAAAATTCCATTCTTAGTTGTTGCCGATGCCTTCCAATCTGAAATGACCGCATTTGCGGATTTAATTTTACCGGACACAACTTACTTAGAACGCCATGACGTTATCAGTATGTTAGACCGACCTATCTCTGAATACGATGGCCCGGTTGATTCAGTACGTATTCCGGTTGTGCCACCTAAAGGTGAGTGCAAACCTTTCCAGGAGGTTTTAATAGAATTAGGTTCACGCTTAAAGCTACCTGCCTTTACTACTGAAAAAGGTGAACGTAAATTCCGTGACTATCCAGACTTCATTGTGAACTATGAAACTGAAAAAGGTTCGGGTATTGGTTTCTTAGCCGGTTGGCGCGGTAAAGGCGGCGAAAAGTTTATGAAAGGCGAACCGAATCCAAACCAATGGGAAATGTATGAGAAAAACAATTGTGTATATCAATATCATTTACCAAAATCATACCAATACATGCGTAACTGGAATGCAGGTTACTTACAATGGGCACAGGAACATCGCCTGACAAAATATGCTGAACCAATTAATGTGCATATTTATTCCGAAGTATTACAGAAATTCCGTTTAGCCGCACAAGGCAAACGTGATGGCAAACAACCACCTGCACATTTACGTAAACGAGTTGAAGAACATTTTGATCCTTTACCATTTTATAGTGAACCGTTGGAATCACAGTTAACAGATAAACATAAGTATCCATTGAATGCCATCACTCAGCGTCCAATGGCCATGTACCACTCATGGGATTCTCAAAATGCCTGGTTACGTCAGATACATGCACATAACTATTTACATGTTCATCCATCGCTTGGTGAAAAGCATGGCTTTGATGATGGCGACTGGATTTGGGTTGAATCCATGCACGGTAAAGTGCGTTGCATGTGTCGCTTTAGTGAAGCAGTTGAACCAGGTACTGTCTGGACATGGAATGCAATTGGTAAAGCATCTGGCGCATGGAATCTCGATGATAAGGCCAATGAATCTAAAAAAGGCTTCTTGTTAAACCACTTAATTTCTGAAGAACTACCAGCGCATGAGGCTGGCGAACATGTATCAAACTCTGATCCTGTTACAGGACAGGCCGGTTGGTATGACGTACGTGTTCGTGTTTATAAAGCCGACGAAAATGAAGCAGCAGAAACTTTCCCTCAATTTAACACTATGCCAATTTACCCAGGGCAAGATAAGAAGCGTAAGTGGCAAAGTTTCTTTGCTGGTAAATTTACCAAGAAGTAAGAATTAAACAGGACAAAGTAATGACTCAGTTAGCATTAGTTATCGATTTAAACGTTTGCGTAGGTTGCCATGCCTGTGTAACCAGTTGTAAAGAATGGAACACTTCAGGACCTGCTGGTTCTATGTGTGATGAAAACCCTTATGGTGAAGATCCAACAGGGACTTTCTTTAATCGCGTACAAACGTATGAAGTTGGTGAGTTTCCATTAACCGAAACGGTTCACTTTCCTAAAAGCTGTTTACATTGTGAAGATCCACCTTGTGTACCTGTTTGCCCAACCGGCGCCAGCTACAAGCGCGAAGAAGACGGTATTGTTTTAGTTGATTACGATAAATGTATTGGCTGTCGTTATTGTTCATGGGCATGCCCTTACGGTGCGCGTGAAATAGACGAAAAACAAAAGGTCATGAAAAAATGTACTTTATGTGTTGATCGTATTTACGATGAAGAACTTCCGGAAGAAGAACGTAAACCTGCCTGTGTATTGGCTTGCCCAACCAGTGCACGCTTATTTGGTGACGTACACGACTCAGAATCAGAAATTTCTGTCACTATCCGTGAAGAAGGTGGTTACCAGTTAATGCCTGAATGGGGTACCAAACCGTCAAACCATTATTTGCCACGACGTAAGACACGTAAACACATTCATGAAGATGAACTGGAACGTGCAGATAATCCATTGAATAAAGAACAACGTAAACCGCAAGGTCCAATCGATGCGCCTACGTTGGATGATTCAACCAGTTGGTAATTCAAGAAGTTTATTTGTCATTCCCGCGCTGGCGGGAATCTAAAATTAAATTAAGCATGCATACGCTTATTAAGAAACAGAGGAAACAACAATGCATCCGGCTTTTAGTGTCATATTTTTAACAACCTTAATCGGTGTTGGTCAGGGATTGTTTTTAGCGTTATTTACAGGCCAAAGTTACTCGGCCGTTAAATTACTCCCTGCTGCAACCAGTGTTGAGTTTTATAGTATTGGCGGCATGATTGCTTTACTGTTTTTAATTGGTGGTTTGATTGCATCCTTCTTTCACTTAGGTCATCCAGAACGTGCATGGCGCGCAGCATCAATGTGGCGTACATCATGGTTATCACGTGAAGTAATCGCTTTACCAACAGTTATGGGTTTATTGTTTGTTTATTCTCTAATGCATTACTTTGGCTGGGATATGGTTCTGTTTACCAGTGCTGCCGGTGCGGAATTATCTTTATCATTGATTGTTGGTATTTTAGGTATGCTGGCAACATTCACTTTGTTTTTATGTACTGGCATGATCTACGCCTGCTTAAAGTTCTTACAAGAATGGCATAGCCCTCTCACTGTTATTAACTACACGTTACTGGGCACTGCATCGGGCTTTGTCCTCGCAACAGCATTTGCAACATACACTGCGCCTGGTTTACTTAAGTTCTTTGGTATATGGGCAATCATTATTACTTTGTCTGCATTTATCACACGTGCTGCATCATTAATTCGCAACCGTAGCATCAAATACAAATCAACCCCACAAACTGCTATTGGCGTACGTCACACAAAAGTAAAACAAATTGCGATGGGCATGATGGGTGGCTCGGTTAACACACGTGATTTTAATCACCATATGTCTGCTCTTTTCTTTAAATCAATTAAGTGGATATTCCTGATACTGGTATTTGTTGTTCCAAGTATTTTAGTCTGGATAGGAATGGAAGATGCTAACCGCAGTCTTTTATTTAGCGCCTTTTTTGTTCAGTATATTGGTTTAATTGCGGAACGCTGGTTCTTCTTCGCACAGGCTAATCATCCTCAAAATATTTATTACCAGACTGTTTAAGTCCGTTAATCTACGAACTACCTGAGTAAGCTCGCTGATTGAATTTATACGGTTCAATGAGTGAGCTTATTTTTTGTATGATCTGAAATAGGTAATGTCACCTATACAAAATACGCTAGTTTAAGTCATTCCATATCAATGATTTTGTGCTGTTGCTATAGTTTTGTTAATAACTACACAAAATCATGTTAAATGACAAACACAACGGCGAGTGAAGATAAATTTTTCATCCCTGAACAGCTCATACAGAATAAGCTGATCAACCAACTTCTTTTTATCTGGTCATTTCTTATCGTATTTGGTTTAGCGGCAACGCAATATCGTGCCTACCAGATTGGCTGGGAACTCCGCGATGCTATCTATATGTTATTGTCTGCTTCATTTGTTTTTGTTGCGTTATTCCAGAGAAAATTATCACTGTGCTTTAAAGCAAACTTTCTTATTGGCATCACTTTAACTGCGGCTATTATTGGTTTTTATACTTTAGGTTTATTCGCAGGGGGCGTTTTCCTGTTCCCAGTCGTCGCTATGTTAAGCGCTGTCTTTTATTCGAGAAAAACCGTTATTACTGTTACTGTCTTATCAATTATTTGTATGGTGTTAATGGCTAGCGGATTTTTATCGGGAATAATCAATTTAAATTATACACCTCAATTATTATTAAGCAGCCAGGGTAACTGGCTTACCTATATTATTAGTTTTGGCTTTGCAATTTCAGTTATAGCTTCGACCATTGTTATTTATAAACAAACAATGAAACATTTATTACACACGTTGCAGGAGCAACATGATGAACTGGAGCAGGCTTTAAAAGATGTAAAACAGCTTAGTGGCTTATTACCCATCTGCTCAGCATGTAAAAAAGTACGCGATGACAATGGCTACTGGAATGAAATTGAAGAATACGTACAGTCTCATTCGAATGCCGATTTTAGCCATAGTGTTTGCCCTGATTGTTTAGATGATCTTTATCCACAACTAGCTGACAGAATCAGAGAAAAAATGAAAAAACTCGGCAATAGTTGAAACTAAGTTGATTTAATTGTGAAGAGTATCCGAAGAAGCTAAGTTCAGATTAATAATTTTATGTCAGTGTAGGTTAATTACTGCTGCTTAAATGTTTTCTATCTTTTTTAATAATGTCCAGCAATTGTTCAGCATCAACTGGCTTTGCGAGACAAATCTCAGCTCCCTCATTGAGGATACGCTGCACATTTTCCTGAGAGTGGAAACCAGTCATTGCAATAACACGGATATTTTCTGTTTCCGGATTAACTTTAATTACCCGACAGACATCAAAGCCATCCATTTCAGGCATCATTAAATCAAGTAGCACAACATCTGGCTGGAAGGTATGTACTAATAAACCAGCACGAAAACCATTGTTGGCAATCTTAACTTCAACACCTTCAATATTTATTTCCAGCAATTCTTTCAGATAAGAAGCAAGTTGGTGATTATCATCAATAACTAATACCCGGAAAGTATCGCCAGAGTTATCAAACAAAGTAATATTATTTTCAAGAGCAAAACGTTTTATTTCATCCAGCTCAAAGCGACGATGGCCACCTAATGTCGTTAATGCATTAAGCTTTCCTTTTTGAGCCCACTGCCTGACTGTTACTGGCGAAACCATCAACAACTCGGCAACTTCATTTGGTGTATAAAAAGGTTTTTTCTTCATCATGCTCATTGTGACATAGTTCCATAGTAATAAAAATTATCTTCAGTCTTTTATTTAATCCCAGTTTAAACAATTCGGAATTCGTATATTTGTTCTTTAAGGTTGTATCCTGGCTTACACTGATTAACTTTTTGTCTGTAGCTTCTAATTCTGGTGAAGAATGATTTAATTCTACTACCAATATTATTTAATTTTTTCTGCACTAATTTTTTCGCATGTGTCAAACAACAAATTTCATTATTAAGCATAATTGTATTTTCTGCAGTTAAATCATCACTTGAGATCGATTCAGAAAATTCAATTGCCTTTCTCATACCATGCGTTATCACAGTCATAATGTTCGATGACATTGACACTCCGATTATAATTCCAACGATCACAATTACTAATAGAGTTCTTAATGCATATTGTTCGTGTTGCTCTGCTGTTACGGTTGCCTGCCCGGTAAATTTTTCAAGCCCCCTTAACAACGCTTCTAACTCATGGTCAATTTTGTCTTCTTCTTTTTCAACGATTTTTACAAGCTTTCTGGCACCCTGTAGTTTTCCTTCACGTAATTTAGAAAACACTTCACGCGCATGTTTTGCATAGCTTTTATGTTCCACTTCTAGTTGAGACAAAATTAACAGAATATGCCCAAGCTCTTCTATTTCAGCTTGTGTATGTAAAGTTTCTTTAGCCTGGTGAGCAATTTCTTCACCCTGCTTAATATCATGTTCAACTCTGTCATTTAATTTATCAAAATAGGAGACCGATTCACTGAAGTCACTTGCCGCGCTGGCCACTGTTGCCATTTCTTCACCATAACGAAGAGCACGTTCAAAATTTATCGCCTGCTCAAGCTGGTGCACAGTTGCTTCAGTTACTATCTCGGTCAGGGGGATATCACGACTGGCAATACCATGAATTTCATCTTCAATGGCTTTCATCTGTATAACGGCATAACCCACTGCGACCAACATAATGCCAATCAATATGCCCGCCAGGGTGATTGTTTTTGCCTTAACTGATATATCATTAAACCCGCCCAAAATATCCATGACCAACCCTCTATTCATTTCAGCTTAATTCTAATGTAATCGATATAATCTAAAATATCGGTTACATCGTATATATCGTTTTAATCGATTATAGATTGTAACGGGCATTTCTGAGAAGTCTTTAAGCATTTAGTTGATCTGTATCAGTTATTTGCTTTAAATATACTGTATATATCTATCTACTTGTTTTTACAGTATATTTTTCCACAAATAAATATTTTAGAGGATTAAACGGTTGTAAGTTACTGATGGTTTGGGGGAGTAGTACATAAGTCCTACTTTTCAGGACGTTTGTACCAGTAGCTACACATCCATTTAAATCGAGTCATAAATGGGAAAAAAAAGATAAGAAGCAGCAATAAGGACTGATAACTATAACTAAACCACTCCAGTTTTCGCCCGGAAGTTAACGCTTTTGAGCTGCTCACAATACAAAAACGACGCTTACTTTTACGCCCCTTTCGCTTTAAGGCTATCGAAAGCCAGATTTCTTCTGTCGCATAAACACTTTCACTAAATCCCCCCACCTCTTCGAACGCATCTCGCCTGGCGTACACAAAGCAGCCAGCCGCAAGACGCAGGGTTCGGGATAAAAAGTTCCAGTATCCCAATACCGCCTTCACCACGAGTGGCACTTTATCCTCCGATCCAACCGTGGCACCGCCACCAATACACTGCCCTGACTCCAGGTTATCCAGAGCTTGCTGCAGTAAAAGTGGTTCAACCAGCGTATCAGCATCAACAAAAATCAGGTAACGCCCCCGAGCCTGAGCAGCACCGGCGTTACGCGCACGCGAGATCTGGTTTAACGGCTCAAACACCACCCTCGCACCGAGTTTTTCCGCAACCTCGGCCGTCATGTCGCTAGAATTATTATCTGCCACGATAATTTCACCATTTAACGATACAGCATCCATGGCTATTTTCAGGTATTCAATCGTTTTTGGCAGATAGCTTTCTTCGTTATAGGCGGGAATAATGATGGAGTAATCGATTTTCATAATACTTTTGTTATCCAACAAGTATTTAAAGTGGCAGTAACAATACTTATAACACCCATATAGATTAGTTCAGCAACCTGCTGACAGCCAGATAAAGCTAACTTAAATAAATGCACTCATATTCTTGACAACTTCCACTACCATCACTATATTTAACCAAATGGTTAAATATAGTGATTCACAATTGGATAACGTTTTTCATGCCCTCTCTGACACTACCCGGCGAGGCATACTGGCTCGATTAGCAAAAGGCCATGCTTTGGTAACCGAACTTGCCGAGCCGTTTGATATGTCACTGCCTGCTGTATCAAAACATTTAGGAGTACTTGAACAGGCAGGACTTATTGAGCGAATAAAGGATGGTCGTATTCGGCGCTGTGAACTCAATGCCGCTCCGTTGAAATCAGCATCAGACTGGATCAAGTTTTATAAACAATTCTGGGAATCGCAATTCGACTCACTTGAAAATTACTTAGAAAAAACAACCGGCAAACCCCGCAACAGTGCGAGCGAACATCATAAGGAGAAATGATATGCAAACCGCAACAGCAACACAAAACTATTCGGTAACAATGAACAGAACGTTAAATGCCCCGAAGCAAGCTGTATATGATGCATGGACTCAGCAAGAAGCATTAATCAGCTGGTTTAAAGCCAGCCCGGATATGGAAACAATTATTAATGAATTTAATTTAAAAATTGGTGGTAAGTACCACTTCGAAATGCGTGAACCAGATGGCACCCCTCATGTAATGTATGGTGAATATGTTAGCCTCACACCTTACGATCAACTTGTATTTACCTGGAAATGGGAAACAGATGAGCTCAATGTCGACTCACTGGTTACCATTAATTTAACCGAAGTAGACGGGCAAACAGAAATGACGCTAGTACACGAGAAGTTTGATTCACAGGAAGTTGCAGACATGCACAACGAGGGCTGGACAGGTTGTCTTGCTCAGCTTGAAAGTTTCTTTCAATAACCTCATACAATCTAAAGGGAGCATGTAAATACATGCTCCTATAGACTTGTATATTTCCTAAATTAAAAATTGTCCATTAAGTTATTTAAACGATTTTTTAATGACTCAGGTACTTCATCTTTCCCAGATTTTTTCATTCGTTCATTAATCTTTCGTTCCATCTCTGCCCGGGAAAAACAGCTTTTGCAGTGTCCTAAATGATGTTCGATTTTAGCTATTGTCTTCTGATCTTTTAATTCATTGTTGATGTAAGCATAAAGATGATCAAAAGCCTCCAGGCAATCACTATCTGCAATTTCAGGCTTATCTGTTTTATTTGTCATGTACTACACTCCAATGTGGGGCTTTTATTTATGAATCCGGCATCTTTTGCATGTTGCCAGAGCGCTTTTTGTAATAATGTGCGACCTCGATTCATCCTTGAGCGTATCGTACCGGGTGAAACGCCCAGCACCTCGGCAGCTTCATCATAGGAAAATCCTTCCAGATTAATTAAAACAACTGTTACCTGAAAAACATTGGGAAGCTGCTCGATTGCCTGAACAATCTGCTCACCAAGAAGATTGTTAACAAACTCCCTTTCAGGGTTTGCCCACCAGCTTACAAATTCATCCGGTTGTTCAATAAGTAATTGTGCAACTTCACAACTTACATTTTCAGCTGGCTCTTCTTCGTATATTGATTCTTCCGGTCGCACCGACTTTTTTCGGTAATGACTGATAAAGCAATTATGCAGAATTCGAAAAATCCATGGGCGAAATCGATCTCTATCTTCCAGGCTTGCAACAGCAGACCAGGCTTTAGCTACAGCCTCTGCAACCAGATCCTCTGCATCGGCATTGTTACGAGTTAATCTCATCGCCATGGAATAAAGCGAACCCATGCTTTTTTCAATGTTCTGACTAAACCAGAATTTTATTTCATCTTGCTGGTTCTCGGTCCGGTTATTTGACATATTTTATTCCTGATATCTCAAACATCTTTAAAGGCTGAATGTGATTCTGGGATATTCCATAATTTATTTTTATACAACTTACTAAGACTGACGCATAAACCTGCTGGTCAGGTCCTGAAAAAGCAACTTTTTTAAGATAAGTTTTATACGTTCAGAAAATTATACAAAACTCCTCTGTTTTAGTACTTTTCCTATCAACTATTTACCCAGACTGGATATTACCAAATCAATATATTTGGTAATATCCAAAGCCAGACTTCAGGTAATTATTAATACAAAGGCAGTTTCTACAGGGTAATACATATCAGTAGCAATTATCAGACAACTTTTTTTCTGATTATGTATACTGAAATAAATCTAGATGAGAATTGTTTTAGTGCGGATAAAAACAAAACTAATTTCCTTTTATCTTGGAATCACCCTTATTTTTTCAGTGGGCGGCTATTATGGTGTCTACTTTACAAAACATGTTGGCGAATATTTTGCCAAAGTTGAATCTGACTCTGTCCCTTCGCTTATCTCATTAATGGAAATTATTGCCGCAACCCGGCAAGCCTCGATAAAGTCCATGGAGTATTCCATCCGCGGAGATAAGGATGACATGAATAAAGCTCTTGAAGCACTGGAAAAAATTGAGCAGGGGTTATTATCCTATAAAACTACAATGCTTAATCAGGAACCGGCTCGCAAACTTAATCTATATGAAAAGATTGACAAATTTGAAATTAATATAAAAAATTATTTATCACTTGGTAGCAGAGATGCAGCAAGCCCGTCTGCTCTTAACAATTTTAATAAAATTGAAGTACAGCTGCATACGACAAGACGCGACTTAATCCACGTTTTATATCCATTAATTGAAGGAGAAAAACAGGAATTTCAGCATGCGGCGGAACAAACTCGCGCCCAGATAAAAAACGCACACTATGTGCTTATAAGTACCATTCTGATTGTTATTTTAATTGCGCTTGTTACAGGCTTTATTATTTCACGTTCAATTACAAAACCTATTCTTAAGCTTAATGATTCTGCACAACATATAGCACAAGGCAATCTTGAACATAAAACTAATATTGATTCTTCTGATGAAATCGGTGAACTTGCAGATTCCTTTGAACATATGAAACATGAGCTAAAAGTGTATCATGATCATATGGAAGATCTGGTTAAGCAAAGAACCTCTGCCCTTGAAAGCAGCAACCAGGAACTGGAAGCATACAGTTATTCTATCTCACACGATCTACGTGCACCTTTACGCTCTATCGCCGGATTTAGCCAGATTGTGTTAGAAGATGCGAGTGACAAGTTAAGTGAAGAAGAAATTGGTTACCTGCAAAAAGTTGTAAACTCCAGCGAACATATGTCTGATTTGATTAACGATATATTAGAGCTTAGCCGCGTTTCACGTTCTGAAATTAAAATATCTGATGTTAATTTAAGTGACATATGTTCTGAAATTAGTGCTGAGTTAAGCTCATCTAACCCGGAAAGAAACGTAAAATGGATTATTCAGCCAGATATAATTACCAGATGTGACAAGCGGCTGCTTTTTATTGTATTAAGTAATTTACTTAACAATGCCTGGAAATTTACCATTAAAGAACCTGAGGCTGTTATTGAATTTAGTCAGGTTGAAAAAAGTGGCCTCAAACAGTTAATAGTAAAAGACAATGGAATTGGTTTTAATATGAAATATGCCGATAAAATATTTGGCCTGTTTCAACGAATGCACAAAAAAGAAGAGTTCGAAGGTACCGGCGTAGGCTTGGCAACAGTACAGCGCATTATTCATCGTCATAATGGCTGGGTTAAAATTGAAAGTATTGTTAACGAAGGCACAACGGTATCTTTTAATTTACCAGAAGATACAGCAGGCTAATTATTATTTTATTTGTACCAGGTTCTGAAAGGTTTAAACTTTCGGAGCCTGGTACAAAGTACTAAAACGTTAATGTCCTGGCACCTTCACTGACTACACCTAACATAGCAGTTGAACCTGCAAGCTCGGCACCATCAATCAAATTTTCTTTTTCGTAACCACGGACTTTTGCGCATGGCGGACAAACCATAATTGAACCACCACTATCAATTACATTTTGCATCATTTCTGTTACAGGTGGATCTAATGGGTTAAGACGTGCATTGTCTGCTGCTCCCTTACGTGCCCAGTCTGCTCCGGCACTGACAAGAAACATTGTAATTTCATAACCGGATGCAATCCCACCATTTGCAACACTCCATGCCACCGATGAACGTTCATCATCACAACCTCTTGTTACAACCACAACTAATTTTTTTGTATCTGACATCATTATTCTCCTTTTTATTAAGTTTAAAAATCTTTACAGGCTATTTTGAAAAAGTATTGATAGCGTGCATGTATGTTAAGACGCTAGAAGAATAATTTTAGGTCCCGGTAATTTTATATCTGTTTTTTCTAATACACCAAAAAGCTTAAATTGAAAGATAAAACGCCTCATGTCGTGAAAAACAGACAGATAAGGAGTGCATTCCCAGTATAAAATTTGTACAATAAATAACCAATTCATACCGTTAATATGCTTTATCCAAATAATAATAAAAAAAGCTTCAGGTGAATTAAAAATGAAAATACAGCAATTAGGCTATTGTTTTATAACATTCCTTAGCATCTTTGTCTTATCAGCTTGCTCAGATAATGCAACAGACACAACTGATGACAATGCATTAACACATGCCGAGAAGCATATCGACACATCTTATGTTTGCCCGATGCATCCAAAGATTATTAAAAGTGAACCGGGAAATTGTCCGATATGTGGTATGCACCTCGTCAAAAAAGAAATTACCAAAGAACATCAGAAGAAACATAACGATCCAAACTATGTTTGCCCGATGCATCCAAAGATTATTAAAAATGAACCGGGGAGCTGTCCGATATGTGGTATGCACCTTGTTAAAAAAGAAGTTACCAAAGAGCATACTAAAAAGAAAAACAACGATTCGACACAATCTTACCCCGTCATTAACTTAACACCAGACGTGGTTCAAAAATTAGGGGTACGCACTACAAAAGTTAAAAGAACCAACTTGTCGAAGCGTATTAAAACTGTTGGCTATGTTACTTATAACGAACGCCGTCTAAAAACAATTCGCGTCGGTACTGCCGGTTGGGTAGAAAATCTTAGTGTTCGTCGAGTAGGCATGCCTGTTAGCAAAGGTAAACTATTACTTGAGCTTTACTCACCTGAATTTTTACGCGTACAAAAAGAATTTATTAAAGCGCAGAAAAAAGATAAGTCTAATATTCAGCATAAATATGCACAGCGCCAGGAAAGTGTTAGTGCACGTGAACATCTTCGTTATATGAGTGTATCCGATAGTATGATGAATCAGATTGCACGTCGTGGTAAGCCAAAACATCGTCTACCCATCTATGCCCCTATGTTGGGTACGGTCGTACAACACTATATCCATAAACATCAATACGTTTATGAAAACCAGCCGATGATGGTGGTGGCTGACCTTTCAACCGTTTGGGTCGAGGCAAATGTTTACGAGCATCAACTCCAATGGATCAAGCTGGGACTGAAGTCAGAAATTGAAGTTAAAGCTCTACCCGGCAAACGCTTCGGCGCACAACTGACCTACATTTACCCGGAACTTGATTCGCGCACCCGCACAATGAAAATAAGGCTACTCGTACCTAATCCTGAGCAGCTTCTAAAACCGAACATGTTTGCAGAAGTGCGTATTACTGCCGAGCCAAAAGAGAAAATTCTAACCATACCGCGTGAGGCTTTAATCATCACCGGTGAGCGGGAAAGTGTAGTTCTTGATTTAGGTGATGGGAAATATAAACCTGTTGATGTCGTCACTGGAATACGCAGTCAAGGACAGGTTGAAATTATATCGGGGCTTAAACAAAACGCTAACGTTGTTACCTCTGGACAATTTCTTATCGATTCAGAAGCAAATCTGCAGGCTAGTTTTGAACGCCTTAACTCTAACTAAGCAGGCGTTGTAAAATGTTAGTTAAACTGATTCACTGGTCCATCGATAATCGGGTATTTGTTTTAGTAACTACCTTATTGCTAACCGTATGGGGTTTGCTTTCTTTAAAGCAAACTCCACTCGATGCTATTCCCGATTTATCTGACGTACAAATTATTATTAAGACTTCCTACCCCGGGCAATCACCGCAGGTTGTGGAAAACCAGGTGACCTACCCTATTACAACAACCATGCTTGCTGTACCCGGTGCTCAGGCCGTACGCGGCTATTCTTTTTTTGGTGATTCTTATGTCTATGTTGTTTTTAAAGATGGTACTGATCTTTACTGGGCACGTACACGAGTACTGGAATACTTAAACCAGGCTGCTGATAACTTACCTGAAAATGTTAAGCCACGAATTGGTCCCGATGCTACTGGTGTAGGTTGGGTTTACTCCTATTCATTAATTGATAAAACCGGTACACACGACCTGTCTCAATTAAGAAGTTTACAGGACTGGTTTTTAAAATTTGAATTGCAAACGGTACCCGGCGTTGCAGAAGTTGCAACCGTAGGTGGTATGGTTAAGCAATACCAGGTTATCGCTAACCCTGAGCAACTACGCGCTTATGGTATTCCACTTAAAAAACTCGAAACCGCCATTCGACAAAGCAATGCCGAAGTAGGTGGCTCTGTAATAGAGCTTGGTGAAGCTGAATACATGATCCATTCGCGTGGCTATTTAACATCTATCGAAGATATTGAACGTATACCGGTTATGATCAGAGACAACGGTATTCCACTACTTGTTAGAGACCTGGCGACGGTACAAATTGGACCACAGATGCGTCGGGTTGTATCCGACCTGGATGGTGAAGGTGAAGTCACCGGTGGCATTATTGTGATGCGCTATGGTGAAAATGCACTAACCACTATCGACGCTGTAAAGAAAAAGTTAGATCAGTTACGTCACGGCTTACCAAAAGGGGTTGAAATTGTAGAAACGTATGATCGCTCAAATCTGATTATTCGGGCTGTTAATAACCTTTCAAATAAACTCATTCAGGAATTTATTGTTGTCACGCTGGTTTGCTTACTTTTTTTATTCCATCTGCGTTCAGCCTTTGTTGCTATTGTTACTTTACCGTTAGGCATATTGACTGCTTTTATCATAATGCATTGGCAAGGGATTAATGCCAACATCATGTCACTTGGAGGTATTGCAATTGCGATTGGTGCCATGGTCGATGCTGCCATTGTTATGATTGAAAATGCACATAAACATTTAGAACGTTGGCATCACTCTAACCCTGATAAAACTCTTTCAAGTATCGAACACTGGCAACTGATTACAAAAGCCGCCTGTGAAGTTGGGCCTGCACTATTCTTTTCTTTGCTTATTATAACGCTAAGTTTTTTGCCTGTATTTACTTTAGAAGCACAGGAAGGTCGCTTATTTTCACCACTGGCCTTTACAAAAACTTATGCCATGGCAGCTGCAGCCGGTCTGGCCATTACGTTAGTACCCGTTTTAATGGGCTACTTTATTCGAGGCCGCATTCCCGATGAAAAAAATAATACCGTTAGCCGCTGGTTAATTAAAACGTATCGCCCTTTACTTTTAAAGGTGTTGTCACATCCGCGCAGAACGCTACTTATCGCAATGATACTTTTATTTACAATCACATTACCGGTGGGGGGCGTTAGCAGTTTATTGTCTCCTTTAAAATGGCCGGTAGAGTTTGCTGGTTTATTTATGCAACCGGTTGAAGACAATAGCAGTCGTGCAAAATATCTGGATACCATTACAAACTGGCAAAGTAATGTTGCGAGCAATTGGCGAGATACATTTAACGCAGTCCCTTTTATTGCCCGCTTAAGTACTGGTTTGGGTAATGAATTTATGCCTCAATTATATGAAGGCGACCTGATGTACATGCCAACCACACTACCTGGCTTATCTATTGGTAAGGCACAACAACTCCTGCAGCAAACTGATCGATTAATTAAATCTGTACCAGAAGTTAAAAAAGTGTTTGGTAAAATTGGTCGTGCCGATACTGCAACCGATCCCGCACCACTCACCATGATAGAAACACTCATTCAACTTAAGCCACGCAAACAATGGCGCGAAGGGATGACACTTGAAAAGCTCATTGAGGAGCTTGATAACAAAGTTAACCTGCCCGGCTTAACCAATGCCTGGTTAATGCCAATTAAAACCCGTATCGACATGTTATCAACAGGTATTAAAACACCTGTTGGCATAAAAGTATCGGGGCCAGACTTAAAACAAATTGAACATATAGGCCGTGATATAGAACAAGCATTAATAAATGTAAGAGGTACCACATCAGCTTATTCTGAACGCATTACCGGTGGACGTTATATCGAAATCACACCAGACAGAGACAAGGCTGCATTTCTTGGTATCAACATGAAAGAAATAAATGATGTTGTTCAGGCAGCCGTCGGAGGGATTAACGTAACCTCTACTGTTGAAGGCCTGGAACGTTACCCGGTTAATTTACGCTTTGCACGTGAAACCAGAAACGATATTGATAAACTAAAGCAAATACCGGTTATCTCACCCACCGGATCTGAAACACCTCTAGGTGAAGTGGCTGAAATAAAAATTGTTGATGGCCCACCAATGTTAAAAAGTGAAAATGCACGGTTAACAGGATGGACCTTTGTTGATATTCGTGGTGTCGATCTGGGTAGTTATGTTAAGAATGCACAACGTATTGTTAATCAGAAAATAAAACTACCCCCAGGCTACTCTATAACCTGGGCAGGGCAGTACGAATATTTAATTCGAGCTAACAATAAATTGTTACAGGTTATTCCGGTAACACTTATTATTATTTTCTTATTGTTGTATTTAACCTTTCGTCGTATCGATGAAGTACTACTCGTTTTAGCAACCGTTCCTTTTGCTCTAATCGGTGGGTATTGGTTCGTGTATCTATTGGGTTACCATATGTCTGTTGCAACTGCGGTTGGCTTTATTGCTTTAGCCGGTGTTGCAGCAGAGTTTGGCGTTATTATGCTGGTATATTTAGACAATGCCATTAAAGACAGATGCGATCATAACATGCTAAACACAAAACAGGATCTTATCGATACCATTGTTGAAGGCGCTGTAATGCGGGTGCGCCCAAAAGCCATGACTGTTGCAGTTATTGTTGCCGGCTTGATTCCCATAATGTTAGGAGAAGGCACGGGCTCCGAAGTAATGCAACGTATCGCCGCCCCAATGATCGGTGGAATGATAACTGCCCCACTCCTATCGTTATTTGTTATTCCAGCTTTTTACTTCTTATGGAAACATCGAGAGTTAACTAGCTAAAATCAGGTTAAAGCATTTCCAAACAAATAACTCTCTTCTGAACCGTATTTCCGCTTTTCTATATTTGCTTATTTTAATCTAATCACTTGTAATCAGGATAAAAAAAGTGCATCTTTAATAGTAATTAAATTTTGTTGTTCCGCTGTACGTATAAATAAGTAAAAAACGGCCAACCATATATCACTGTTATATTTTTAAATGTCCGCTAGTCATTATATCGACCACGAAAATAAACTCATTATAACAAAGTGGGAAGGTGAAGCTACAGACGCTAATTTTATAGAAGCTTTAAGAAACTACCTCATGCATATACGCTCAAGCCCTGAATGCGTAGACTACAACGAAATTGTTGATCTTAGAAAAGCCAGCCCAATCAATCTCACAATAAGTGGCCTGGTGGAGATAGGTCGTATTGCCACTGACACTACAATTGATGAATACAACATGAAGATGGCGTTAATTGTCAAATCTGGATTTTCTTTTTCATTTGCTAATTTATATATATTCTATAGGAATCTGGGTAGACGCGATCGCAAAAAAATTGCTATTTTTCTGAATGAGAGCGAAGCACATGAGTGGGTCAAAAAGGAAATGTAATAAAACAGCCAGAAGAACACATACCATTTTAAATACAAACACATGGAAACATCAGTAAAAATAGGCGCACGAGTCTTTGGCATAATAATTCTTTTTATGCTGCTTTACCCAATTATTATGGGAGCATGGTCTGTATTCAATGCATTAGAAGTATATATTAATTCAGACACCGACGAGGCAAAAATATATCGCTGCGAACGCCGAACAATCACGTCATGGAGAGTAAAACATAAAGCCAGATCACTAAATAGAGGCGTTGCATATTACCATGTCGCCATAACACAGGACCGAATCGAGGTTTTTAGTACTTTCGGCACAAAAAACAGAAAGGATTGCGAAGCATATATTGGCAAAAAAGTACCAGTTTATGTTTATCATGATAAAATTGAAAAAAGCCTGATAAATACTTTTGTCCAATTTTGGGCATTTCCAGTTGGAGGCGCATTAGTATGCTTAATATTCCTGTTTATGTTTTGGCGTTTGTTAATCATTCTAATAAAATTATAAAACTACTGGAACAACATATTATTTTATAATTACTACCAGCTTAAAAAGCGGGGGAAGAGATATGAAAGCGTTAAAATTATTCATTCTGATAAGTAGTCTTATCGTTAGCACAACGACAGTCGCAGTTGAGCCTGACGCTACAACAGTAAAGATGATCAAGGCGCTGGGGCTCAAGCAAAGTGCAAAACCCGTTCGTCAGGATAAACGCTGGAAAAAACCACGCCGTATCGTTGTTTTGCTAGACTCGCGCCGCAAGCAATCGAGACCAGGTGCAGTCAGCTGGTTAAAAGAAGTGGCAGGTGATGCTGAAATTGTTGTTGCCACATCAAATCAGGACGTGGTCGATAATCTCGATTTTCTCGAAGACGCCGATGTATTACTTGGGATGTGCACCAATGCGAGTTTAAAGGCAGGCAAAAACCTCCGCTATATCCTGAATTACACAGCTGGGGTTGACCGTTGTACCCGTTCCCCTCTTGCGCTTAAACGTAATTTATTAGTAACAAATATGAAACGCATCTATGGTCCGGGTATTGCGGAACATACTATCGCTATGATGTATAGCCTGACGCGTAAGTTACATGTTTGGCACGAACGACAGCTTAAGAAAAACTGGAACCGCGGTGCAGTAAAACGAACCGACATGTGGGAAGTACAAGGACGAACTATGCTTGTGGTAGGGCTTGGCGGTATTGGTACTGAAATTGCGCGTCGAGCATCGGCTCTGGGTATGAAAGTGGTTGCAACACGTAACTCTTCACGTAAAGGACCTGCATTTGTTTCTTACGTCGGATTGTCTGATGAACTTCATAAACTTGCTGCACAAGCCGATGTAGTCGTCAATGCCACTCCCTTGACGCCTAAAACAAAAGGCATGTTTAACAAAACCTTTTTCAGCAAGATGAAAAAAAATGCTTACTTTATCAACGTGGGTCGCGGTAAAAGTGTTGTAAGCAATGATCTTGTTGCAGCGCTGAAATCTAAACACCTCGGTGGTGCAGCACTTGACGTAACCGATCCTGAACCGCTTCCACAGGGGCATGCACTCTGGACGATGCCAAACGTTATTATTACCCCACATATCAGTGCTGGTTCAAATGAGCAAATGAATCGGTTCTGGTTGCTTGTGCGGGAAAACCTGCGCCGTTACGTAAACGGAGAAAAGATGTTAAATGTCGTTGACCTCAAGCGGGGTTATTAATTTAACTCACGACTCTTAAGGCACTAATATGCAAGCTGTAAAATCTCGATTCCTGTCTATACTGCAAAAGACTGTCCAGATAAAACCCGGAGAAGGTCGTGCTGTTTTCTGGTCATTTAGTTATTTCTTTTCTATATTGTGCAGCTATTACATTGTTCGCCCAATGCGCGATGAGATGGGGATTCTAGGTGGCGTAGAAAACCTGCAATGGTTGTTTACTGGCACGCTGTTGGCAATGACTGCGGCTATCCCGCTATTTGGCTGGGTAAGCTCACGCTTTCCACGACAAAAATTCCTTCCCTATGTTTATTTATTTTTTATCCTGGTGCTATTGCTGTTTTATAGTTTAATGGGCGAAAAATCTGCGCCTACCTATGTTGCACGTGCATTTTTTATTTGGGCCAGTGTTTTTAATCTTTTTATTGTATCGGTCTTCTGGAGTTTTATGGCTGACCTGTACAGTAATACACAGGCACGTCGGCTGTTTGGATTTATTGCCGCCGGTGGAACCATTGGTGCACTCGGCGGCCCGGCTTTAACAGCCTTGTTAGTACAATCACTTGGGACAAAAAATTTATTATTAATATCGGCCTTATTTTTAAGCTGGGCGATTGTTTGCATTTATAAATTATCCTCCTGGTCTGATTCTCGATCAAAGTCAGATAGCTCGGAGCAAGCCACAACGACAGAGAAACCTAAACAGGAAATCATTGGCGGCAGCATTTGGGCAGGGGTGAAAATAGTTTTTAGTTCACCCTACCTGTTAGGTATTTGCCTGTTAATGTTATTGTTTACAACACTCGCTACTTTTTTATATTTTATGCAGGCACAGATAATACGTGATGCGTTTGTTGACTCAGCTCAACGTACAGCAGTATTTGCAACAATTGATTTTGCTGTTAATGCACTTACCTTGTTATTACAGGTATTCCTTACTGCCCGACTCATTAAATGGTTTGGCCTGGCCGCAGTGCTGGCTATTGTTCCTGTACTACTCGCAATTGGCTTTGCTCTGCTTAGTGTTTCACCTGTGTTGATGATTCTGTTGGTTGTACAAGTTATCCGCCGCGCAGGTAACTATGCCGTGATGCGCCCCGTTCGAGAAATGCTTTACGTTGTATTAAATCGTGAAGAAAAATACAAAGCTAAAAACTTTATTGATACCGTTGTTTATCGCGCTGGCGACGCTGTAAGTGCCTGGGTTTACGCAGGTATGCGCAGTGCCGGAATGAGTCTTTCAGGTATAGCTTTTATTGCCGTACCACTGGCGTTACTATGGGCTTGGGTAGCCTTTAAACTGGGACGAAAACAAACCCAACTCGCAAATAAATAAAGACGAGGTGAAGAAAATGACAAAGCCAACAAACTTAAGCCGACGCAAATTTATTCGCATGGCCAGTACAGCTACAGCTGCAGTTGCAGCCGGACTTATTCTGCCCCACCATGGCTTTGCTTTATCGACACAAATACGCAAAGCCATTCCTAAAGCAGGTGAGATGCTACCGGTTATTGGTATGGGTACTTCACGCACGTTTGACAGTAATAATGACAGTGAAATGCTTGCACGATTACAGCAAGTCACCCAGACATTTTTTGATATGGGTGGCGGCATGATCGATTCATCACCCATGTATGGTTCGGCACAACAAGTGCTTGGCCAGCTGTTACCAAAAGTTAAAGGAAATAAAAATCTATTTTCTGCAACCAAGGTCTGGATAGACGGCAGGGAAGAAGGCATTGAACAAATGGAACAGTCTCGCAAGCTATGGGGGATTAAAAATTTCGACCTGATGCAAATTCATAACCTGGTTGACCGGGAAACACATCTTGAAACATTAAAACAAATGAAAGCGGATGGAAAAATTCGTTATATCGGCATTACCACCTCACATGGGCGATATCATGATGAACTAAGCGACATATTAAGTACACAGGATTTTGATTTTGTACAACTTAGCTACAACATTGCAAACCGTGATGTTGAATCCCCCCTGTTATCTATTGCGAAAGATAAAGGGATTGCAGTTATTGTAAACCGACCGTATCAACGTGGTGATTTATTTCGTCATGTTAGAGGTAAAGCCCTACCCGCCTGGGCACAGGAATTTGATTGCAATAGTTGGGGGCAATACTTTTTAAAATATGTTGTCTCTCATCCCGCAGTGACTTGCGCTATACCTGCAACGACAAAAGTAAAACATATGAAAGATAACATGCAAGCCGGACATGGCCGCTTACCCACCGCGAAACAACGTATTAAAATGCTGAAGTATTTTAAATCTCTTTAAGTGCTGTTTAAAAAAAGAGAGAAAGAATTCCTTCTTTCTCTCTTTTTAGTGAATGCAGTTATTAGTCAGTTACAACTACATTCGTTCTTGCAGTACCCCACACATCACCGGTGATCCAGTCAATAATATCGAATTCAACCACATAGTTACCAGGTTGAGTTGGTTCGATTATCATGTCATAACGCTCTCCCGAAATTGCCTTGAAGTTTGTCATGTCAACTGGGTTTGGCAAAGCACGGCCATCAGATATATAACATTTTGCATTCAGCCCCGATGGAATGCGAATATTTTGTGGGTGATAACCGGCACATACATAACGGGCCAGTAATTTTTCACCTACACGCATTTGGCCTGAGATAGGTGGCAAATTCATTGCTGAACTACCACTTGCATCCACACCAGTGATGATGAAGTAGTCAGGTTCTAATACATTTAAACCGACATCTCCACCACAGGTACCTGCAGTCCAACCTAATGTATGCCAACGTGAATCAATTTCATCGACAACCCAAAATGCTTCTGAGTCATAAGTTGGTCCTCCAGACAACAACGTACCTGGACCTTCAGGCGGATCGACAATGAGCGCACCGTACATACCCATCTCTGCATGCAATACCGTATTGGTATGGCAGTGATAGAAATAAGTACCCGGATGCATTGGGCGCCACTGGTAAGTATAGGTACCGTTAACATCCCAGGTTACATGACCAACACCATCAGCATGATCGGCAGGCTCAATTCCATGATGATGGATTGTATGAATACCATTCATCATTGGAACTGATAACTCTGTATGAACGACGGTACCAACATTAACGCGCATTGCAGGTGATGGAAATGGTCCTCCTCCACCCATGCCGCCCATTCCACCGCCGCCATCGTTAAAACCCCAGATTGCAACGCTGCGTCCATCATCCATGGTCATCGAACCATTCATATATACACTACGTTGATAAGTTACATCCGGGGTAACTCGACCTGGGGTAGCGGGTGTGTCGGGGTAAACATAACAGGCATTGCCCATCATACCGCCGCCGCCGCCGCCACCACCACCACCGCCGTCCATTCCGCCTGACGTCGTCGTTGTGGTAGTTGTTGTACTATCAGTACTACTTGATCTTCTTCTTCCCATGATTCATTCCCCCTTATTCAAAATAAATATCAGTCATTGCACCGAACATATACAAACCACCACCGGCGGTTTGAGACATTTCAGTATGCAAATGCATTGGATAAGCCCCTGTGGTAGCGGCTGGGTAGGAATCAGGCGGTGTTTCAAATGGATAGATAGCATCTATTATTCCCATATTGCCATCCAGGTAGAGACAATCTTTACTCCAGATATCATCACGAATTTGACCATTATGCGTTAACCAATCCATATGGTTAGCATGTGCATGCACAGATTGATCGGCCATACCTGCATTGATAATACGTACTAAAGTTCGATCACCGATATGCCCATGCAATGCTGAACGTGGATCCGTTATTGAATCAACATTTGGATCATGTGCTCCTGGTGCACCGGGTGGACGACCACTTAAACCATTTAATGTGAAGTATCGTGGAGTATACGGCGTATTCGGCGTATTACCGTTACGTATCGCGTTATGCCAGACCGGATCAACATCATTAAAAATCCAGAAGTATTGTTGAACAAAAGTAGGACTACCGGCATATACCTGGTCGTCTCTGCCATTAGGCATAACAGCAAAACCACCATGCAAACCACTTAATCTGTTATAAGGTGCATTACGTGCATCGTAGTATAAATGCGTACCAACACTATTCGCCTGGAACTCGATTGTTTTTGTTTCGCCACCACGAATACGACCACTATCAACCACACCATCAATCTTAAAACTGTGGCTTGTATTTAAAGTGTTAACTATTGTGACTCTAACCGTATCACCTTGCTGCACTATCATTTGCGCGCCGGGTGTGGTTAAGCTGTTTCTGTCCGGGCTAAAGCCTCTGAAGTAAACATCGACACCATCACCTTGTTCAATAAAACCTTCGGTAATGTAAAATGTTTGTGTAATGGTTGCGGCTTCCGCTCGACCAGACCAGGCTAAAAGTCCAGTTGAGCCAGCAAGCATTGAAGCCACGCTGGCACTGCCAAATTTTAAAAACGTACGACGTTTCATTTAATCCTCCTCTTGAATCGGAAGAAATCTGGAGACAACATGCTACCTACGCTAAATTTACGCGCATGTGCAAACACCCAATTCTTACGATGGGTTAGTAATTGAAATATTTAGAGAGATCCGTTTCTTCTAATTATTATTTTTATTTTTTACCGGTATAGAACCGGGTGTGTGTGTAGTAAATCTGTCATAAGTGGTCAAGAAAAGACCATAAATATGATGTGTTTAAAATATAGCCACATAGAATTTTCTTGTCAATAGCAAAAGTAAATTTATTTAGAATCATTCTAACAGTAGTTAATTATTAACTAATATAATTAACTCCTGAATATAACTATTTGAAAAATTTGAATTAATCCTCACCGATGTAAAACATAGACAAATAGTGTGGCATAAGCACTTTCACCCTTTAAATACAGTATTAAATTAATACCCATCTAAATGTTATGTTTATTACCTGGCTGCCGATACAGTTATTAAGCAGTTTGAGGTAGCAGTAATGGCCATTGATAAAACACTTTATGACCGACTGGGTGGTAAAGAAACTTTTATAAAAGTACATAAAATATTCTACGATAAAGCTTATGCCGATCCCTGGCTTAGCAAATACTTTACCGATAAACCCCAGGAACACCTCGAAAACCAGCAAACCGATTTTATGATGCAGTTAATGGGTGGCCCAAAGTGCTACGCTGGTAAATCACCTAAAGATGCACATAAACATATAATGGTTACCGATGAGCTGTTTGAATACCGCTCTCAAATGCTATCAGAGTCATTAAAAGAAGCCGGCATTAATGATGAACTAAGAGAGCAATGGCTTGAAGCAGATTCTACTTTTCAACGTGCATTGGTTAAAAAATCTGTCGATGAATGTACGCGCGCTTATCCAACCCAACCAATATTAGATTTTGCACGACAGTAGATAGATATAGCCTAAAAATATTTAATCTCTAAAGATTAAACTATATACTCCAACGTATGGGCAACTTCAATTCAACCCTCCAGCATATTTCCAGTAAATTTCAGAGCCTATATAGCTTTGATAGCCTTTGGCAAATTTCAATTTTATTAATTGCTATTCTTATAGCATGGTATGTAAATAATAAATGGAAGCAGTATTTACTAAACCGTCTTGGAAATACCGAACAACAAGGGGTATCACGTTTTCTGCTTAGAGGCTCAGGCTATTTAATTTTTCCTATCATCACTTTAGCTATTGTCTATATAGGCACAAGTGTTTTACAGCTATATAAAATTAAAACACCTATTCTTGATATTTTAATTCCACTGTTACTTTCACTCGCAGCTGTGCGAATTTCTGTTTACAGCTTACGACGCTCTTTTAAAAATTCACCAAGTCTTAAAGCATGGGAAGGATTTATCAGTAGTGTTATCTGGTCCCTTGTTGCGCTTTATTTGCTGGGCTGGTTACCTGATATTCTAAATGCACTTGATCAATCTGCAATTAAATTTGGTGATAACAGAGTTTCGATTTTATCGGTACTGAAATTTATCATTATTGCCGGAATTTATATAGTTGTCGCACGTTGGCTTGCCAATTTAATTGAACATAAAGCAAAAGAATCACATGTTATAAGCAGCAGCATGCAGGTAGGTTTAAGTAAGTTTGCAAAGTTTTTCCTATATAGTATCGCTATTGTTATTGCACTTAATAGCGTTGGTATCGACCTTACAACACTAACAGTATTTGGTGGTGCAATTGGTGTTGGTTTAGGTTTTGGCTTACAACGAATTGCCAGTAACTTTATTAGTGGTTTTATTTTATTATTTGATCGCTCTATTAAACCCGGCGATGTCATTAGTATTGGCGACCGATTTGGTTGGGTCGTTGCACTACACGCACGTTATATTGTGGTTAAAGACCGAGACGGTGTTGAGACTTTAATTCCAAACGAAAATATTATTACTTCTGAAGTCACTAACTGGAGTTATAGCGACAAACATGTGCGTATTAAAGTACCAGTACAAATAAGCTACGATGATGATGTTGATCATGCCATGCAACTAATACTTGATACCTGTAGTGTGAGTGACCGGGTATTATCTGATCCCGAACCACAAGTCCGCCTGACAAAATTTGCCGATAGCGGCATAGAACTTGAGTTAAGGCTTTGGCTGGATGATCCTGAACAGGGGGTTGGTAGCGTAAAATCAGATATCAATCTTGCAATCTGGCGTGTATTTAAAGAAAACAAAATTACTATTCCTTATCCACAACGCGATGTGCACCTTATAAAAAATTAGCGATAATACACTTTCTCAAAATGTTTGGGAGAAAAACCGTTTAGCCTTATTTTTCCAACAAAGATAACCGGCACACCTCTGGCATTGAGCTTGTCAAACTCGATTCGACCAGCTTTATCCTTGTCAATATCAATTTCTTTGTAAGCAATTCGCTTTTCAGAAAAATACTTTTTTGCTTTACGGCATACACCACACCACTCAGCACTGTACATGATCACTTTTTTACTTCTTACAGGTTCTTTTCTGGAGTCCGAACTATCATCTTTTGGCGGAATTACTGCAACAGATTGATAACTGTTTATTTTAACTGTAACTTTCTGTGTTTTTTTATTCTTAGGAGGAGTATCGGTAAAATGTACATTACCATCCTCATCTACCCATTTATAAATTTCTGCAACTGAATACTGGCTAAACGCCACAATAGCTAACAGAATACTCAGCTTATAAAATAACCAATATCTCACAGAAACCCCCATAAAGTACTCAGATCTTAGCTTATCTTATAAATCTAGCCATTTTTTCACCCAAATTATTAAAGATACATTCAAAAACACCGCTATTAAAAGGAATAATTTCTAATCATTTCAGGTACATCACTTTGAAGAAAGCACACCATTTACTCATTGTTGATGATGAAGAACTTACCAGGCAACTAACAAGCCTCAAGCTCAGAGAAAAAGGCTACACAATCACTGAAGCTTGTAGTGGTAGTGAAGCATTTAAGCTTATTGGGAATAATGATTTTGATCTTGTTCTGCTTGATTTCCAGATGCCAGAGATGAATGGACTCGATGTTCTGACTAAAATTCGGCTCCAGTATTCAATATTACAGCTCCCCGTTATTATGGTTACTGCTAATAAGAATAATGACGATATTATTAATGCATTTCATATTGGTGCAAATGACTATCTGATAAAACCGCTCAATTTTGAAGTAGCTGAAGCCAGAATCAGAACGCAACTGACACAAAGCTACTTCTCAAAATTGCAGGAAAGTTTTTTACAGTTTGCTGGTCACGATCTAAAAAAACCATTACTTGTAATACAGGATATTAGTGAAGAACTTAAAAGAACACTGTCTAAAAATTACTCTATTGATGAAGATACCCTGTCACTACTCGATCTTATCCTTTCAACTACGGACACAACTCAGGAAATGCTCAGGGGCTTTTTAGATGAAAACTCTCAAAGAATACACAAAGTTTTAAATAATCAGATAATCTATTTAAACGATATTATTGAAAACCTGACCCATCTTAATCTGAAATACTGCCAGAAAAAATCTATTTCTTTAAAATCAAACTTGGCGACTGACGATTACCTGCTTTACTCTGACCTTTTTCGTATCACGCAGATTATTGATAATTTAATCGGCAATGCAATTAAATTTAGCCCTCCTGATACAGAAATAGAAATCATTACTTATATAAAAGATAAAACCATATTTCTGGAGGTAAAAGATGAGGGACCCGGTATTCGAGATGATGAATTCCATATGCTTTTCACCAAGCATGCAAAATTATCAAATAAGCCAACAGGCAATGAACAAAGTACTGGGATTGGACTCGCATTATGCCACGAATTAGCGAGTCAGATTAACGCTAAACTTTCTGCACGAAATAACCAGAGTCGTGGCGCAACATTCCAGCTTGAAATCAATTTACTCGAAGAGCACTAATCAAAGTCCTGAACTAAAGATTGCTGAACATTTTCGGCGATTGGTGACACAGATTGCTTAAAACTATCAAAATCTATACCCATCGATATTAACTTGCCTGCTTTTGCAGCAGCAATCATTTCATCACTAAATTCAAAGCGCATAAAATGCACCGCAGATGTTTTTTCATCCCGATTACGTTCCATATCTTCATCTGCAATTGCAAAAACTTTATCGTATCCATCCATCTGTATCCATACAGTATCTTCAATCCCACCCAGTGTCGATAGTACTTTTTGACGCTCATCAACATCAGAATATTCGATCATAAAAGTGGCTTTTAGATTTGAACCATCAGGAATAAGCGGATTATAAGCATCAAGCTCTTCATTAATACCGTCTGCTTCAAATATTTTTTCAATCCGTAACATTTCCTGGATCTGATACTGAAGCGTTAAGCTATCTTCAAAATATAGTGTCGCATTTTCACCTAACGCAACCTGTCTGTTTTTCTTATGCTCGATTACCTTTGCACGATAATCTTTACGCTCTGTCGCGTATTGTTCTAATGAAAATAAATCTTCTCTGCTTAATTTTTTCATAATTTTCTCTAACTTCTGCCAGGTAAGAACATTACTTATATATCATATGCCTGACGTAATAATTTAATAGGGTGGGTTGGAGACGAATCGTCTTTTAAACCATTTTCAATCTGATGACCGGCCATTGGACAATCACTTGAATAATAGTCTGCATCGAACTGCTTAACTTTATTTACAACAGGACGTGCTATTTTCATTGATATGTCATGGAACTCAACTTTTACCGCATAAGTACCGTCATGCCCGGAACAACGTTCTATTGGCATTACTTCTGTATCTGGGACAAGCTGTAGTATATCTCGTGTTTTTAAACCAATTTTTTGCACACGCAAATGACAGGCAACCTGATAAGCAATTTTACCTAACGGCTTTTTAAATTCTGTATTTAATTTATCTTCTTTATGACGAAGCATTAAATATTCAAATGGATCATAAAATGCCTGCTGTACTTTCTGAACATCTGCATCATCAGGAAACATTAAAGGCAGTTCCTGTTTAAACATCAACACACAAGATGGCACAGCTGCAACCAGGTCATAACCTTCATCAACCAGTTTAGCAAGTACCGGAATGTTAACCTGTTTTGCTTTTTCCACTGCTTCGAGGTCACCTAATTCAAGCTTAGGCATACCACAACATTGTTCTTTATTTGCTATTGTTGTTTGAATACCACTGTGTTCAAACACTGTAACTAAATCAGTATTGATATCTGGCTCATTCACATTACAGTAACAGGTAGCAAATAAGGCAACCTTTCCTGTAGTATTTTCACCTGCATCTACACTGGATATTTCTGAACCTTTATAAGCTGAGCGAAATGATTTGCTATGATATTCAGGTAAAACTGCATTAGCATGAATACCCAGACCAGACTGCATCATTTTGCGCATAGGCTTTAGCTTATTTACAAAGTTAACTGTTTGCGCAACAACCGGTAACCCTGCAAGCTTACCAACTGTATCTGTTGCCGATAACATTTTGTCCCGGCTGCTTGCACCTTGTTGTTTAAATTTAATTGCCTTTGCACGCAGCATTAAATGAGGAAAATCAATATTCCATTCATGTGGTGGTACATAAGGGCACTTGGTTAAATAACAAAGATCACATAAATAACAATGATCGACTACTTGCCAGTAATCTTTTTTGGCAACACCATCAACTTCCATGGTGTCGGACTCATCAACTAAATCAAAAAGGGTCGGAAAAGAATTACACAAACTCACACAACGTCTGCATCCATGGCAAATATCATAAACACGCTCCAGTTCCTGAAAAAGTTCATCTTCATTGTAAAAAGAGGCATCTTTCCAGTTGAGAGGATGGCGTGTTGGTGCTTCTAAACTACCTTCACGTTGAGCCATAGCTTTGTATCCTTGAATTATTCAGATGATGAGAACATAGTCTGCCACCTTTGCCGTATTAACAAAGATGACAGAATATGTGGGGGGCTTAACCGTCGAGATTATCCAGAGCTTTCTGGAAACGGTTTGCGTGTGAACGCTCTGCTTTTGCTAAGGTTTCAAACCAGTCTGCAATTTCATCAAAGTTTTCATCACGTGCCGCTTTTGCCATGCCTGGGTACATATCAGTGTACTCGTGAGTTTCACCGGCAATAGAAGCTTTTAAGTTATCTTCCGTACCACCGATTGGTAAACCTGTTGCTGGATCACCGCTTTCTTCAAGATATTCTAAATGACCGTGCGCATGGCCTGTTTCACCTTCCGCAGTTGAACGGAAAACTGTTGCAACATCGTTGTAACCTTCAACGTCAGCTTTTGCGGCAAAGTATAAGTAACGACGGTTTGCCTGTGATTCACCAGCGAACGCATCTTTTAAATTTTGCTCTGTTTTACTTCCTTTTAAGGACATATTGTCACCTCTTTTTGTTATCAATTGATAAATAAAAACAACCAAATAGTGGTTATTTGTACAACTTGAAATACTGATGTTGTTGGCTCAGCCAACAAATTACATGGATTTAGAATTAGTCTAAATTGATGTAAAAAATAGACTAGTTAGCATGCTGTGTCAAGCAGATTTCTTCGATTAGAAATAACCCGCCACAAACACACGATAACAATTTTATTTAACGAAAACATTGACTTAGATTAAGAACAACTTCCTTTTATTAATCTATACCAGCTGAATTTTTAATCCTTTACAAAATAATAGCTTAAGGCAGAATCCTGTCAATAATAACAGTAACCATGCGAGTTTCCTTGACCTCAACCGGGCCAAACTCCCCCTGAGCATCCCCACTTTTCGGTATTGCCTGACCAAGTTTTGAGATACGCGCAATCAGGTTGACCTTTGCAAAGTTAGATAGCTTCATCGATGGTTGCATAGCCATCGAATCATCCAGTACCAATGTCATCGGTAAATCTCTTACCTGCTTGCGTACAATGGCCAGTGGCATTCTGGGGCCACTCACAGCCCGTGCATAGACCAATACAAAATCTGTTGGAGAGACTTTTGTTTTTAATCCTTCAGCCAATTTAACAGTGACTTTAATGCTTGCCGTTACTGCCGAAGCATTGGTTGTTGAGCTGCTGTTTGAACTGGCAGACTGATTAGGTGTAAGAGGTGTTGGCGTTACAGTTGGCTCAATTCCTATTTTACGCTCGGCTGCAGCAATCAATAATTTAATCTGCTGGACTGAACGAGGCTCATCTTTAATTAACGGCAATAATTTTTTCCAGTGTTTTATTGCTGTCTTACGATCATTTGCTTCTTCATAGCCTAAACCGGCTAACCATAATGCAGTCGGATCATCTGGCTTCTTTTGTAGCACTAACTTTACCAGCTCAAAAGGCTCACCGGACATTCGTCCCTGATTCGCCATAGTCAAAGCATCAGCAAGTGTAATCAGAACAGCCGGTTCGTCACCAACTAATTTACGTAAGCGTTTTAATGCCGCAACCGCCTTATCGAAATCTTTTAAAGACATATAGGTCCGGCCAAGAGTGTACCAACCATTTGGGTTGTTCGGATTAGCATGCAGTTTCTTTTCAAGCTGTCTAGCCATTTCCTCAACCGAACCGACCTGCTGTTTATTTCCCGCCGTTTGAGAAGACTGAGTAGCTGCGCTCTTGTTTGAGCTTTGAGCGGAGAGGTGGATACTATCAGGTGATCCCCATAACCAATATAAAGCCAGAGCCATAATCGGAATAGCCGTTATCAATACATAAGCGTTACGTTCAATTTTAGGTGAAACATAGGCCTTGCTTTCTCCATCATGCACATCCTGTAATAAAGATTTTTCAATTTCGACCTGCGTTTGTTCAAACTCCTGTTGAGAAATATCACCTTGTTCTAAACGGGATTCAAGCTCTGCTAATCGTTCTTTAGCGATCTCGGTATTCTGCAAGTCGCTATCATCTTTGTTAAGTTCACGTTTACCCAGCAATGCTGGCGCGATTAACCAAATAACAATAATTAACAGGATGAGAGATAAAAACATAAAACCAATCATGATTGGTTATCCTTGTTTAATGACGTGCTTTTTAATAACTTCTGGGCACGCTGATGTTCTTGCTCGGATAGCTCGACTGAACCGGGTTGATTACGTTGCTTTATCACCCGGAAAATTGTCACAACCGCTATAATAAAAAATAGTAATGGACCCAACCATAACACCAGTGTTGCAGCTTTAAATGGTGGCTTGTACAAAACAAAGTCTCCATATCGTGCTACCATATAGTCTGCAATTTCCTTATTGCTCTTACCTTCAGCAATCATATCGTAAACTTTATCGCGCATATCTTTAGCCAGATCTGAATTAGATGCCTTTAAATTCTGGTTCTGACAAACGAGGCAACGTAACTCATCAATTAAAACATTGTAACGTTCTTCAAGTTCCGCTCTTTCAAACTGACGGAACTCCACGCTTGCACTAAGCATATTCAATTGCATAAAAAATAAAAATGAAATAAATAGACGCATTTTTAGAGTTACCCGGTAATTAATTTTCAGATTTTAATGCTTTGACTAAAGGAATAATTTTTTCATTCAGATCTTTAAAACTTATCGGCCCGATATGCTTGTAACGAATAATACCTTTTTTATCGATAACAAAAGTTTCCGGCACACCATAAACACCATAGTCAAATCCAACAACTCCTTTTTGGTCAGTGACAACCACACTGTATGGATTTCCAAACTGCTTCAGCCAGGCTTTAGCATTTATATTAGTATCTTTGTAATCAAAACCAACAATACTAACAATATTCTGTTTAGCTAACTCATTTAAAACAGGATGCTCAACCCGGCAAGCATTACACCATGACGCCCAGATATTTAATAGCCAGACCTTACCCAAAAACGATTTTGGGCTAAAAGTAGCATTCGGATCTGATAACTTTGGTAACTCAAACGCAGGTGCCGGTTTGTTTACTAATGGAGAAGGCACTCTGCTCGGATCATTACTTAAACCAAAGAAGAGTAAGCCAACCAGTAAAGCAAAGAAAATCAATGGTAATAAAAATTTAAATTTTAACATCTATTTAGCCTTTGCTCTTACGGTAGCGTTTATCGGTTGCCGCAAGCAAACCACCCAATGCCATGATTAATGTTCCTAACCAGATCCAGCGGATAAAGGGTTTATGATATAAACGCAATGCCCAGCCCCCCTGATTACCGCGTGGCTCGCCCATCGCAACAAACAAGTCACGGGTAAACCCTGCATCGATTGCTGCTTCAGTCATTGGGTTACGCTGAACATTGTAAATACGTTTTTCTGGTTCAAGCTTTGCTATCTGTTCCCCATCTTTTGAAACAGTCACACTGCCACGCTCACCACGGTAGTTTGGGCCAACTATAGGTTGAGCACCAGCAAACTTAAAATCATAACCTGCTAAAGAGTAAGAGCTACCCGGTGTCAGCATCACATCTTTTTCAGTTGAATAAATCGAGGTTAGCGTGACACCAATAGTAAATACAGCAATACCAATATGCGCAATGTGCATACCATAAATGGCGCGTGGCGTTTTGATTAAACCCTTTAAGGACAGTGGTTTGTTTTTAAATCGCAACAAAAAGCTGTGCCCCATGTTCAATACCACCCACCATGCCAATGTAATACCAATAACGGCTCCAATGGTTATATACGGCATAGCCCATGCACTTAATAAACCAAGAGCCAGACTTATAACAAAATATATTAAGAAATGTTTTTGCGTACGTTGAAAAGAATCTTCTTTCCAGCGAATAAGCACACCAATACTAATCAATGCTACAAGCGGCACCATAAGTGGTACAAAGACACTATTAAAATAAGGTGGGCCTACTGATATTTTACCCATGTTCAATGCATCGATTAGTAGTGGGTATAAGGTGCCCAGCAAAATACTGGCAGCAGCCACCACCAGGAGTATGTTATTTAATAACAAAGCTGTCTCTTTAGAAAAGAAACTAAAACGACTGGTGGATTTAATTGACGGCGCACGCCAGGCATATAAAGCAAGTGAGCTACCTACAATAATAATAAGGAAAATTAAAATAAACAGACCGCGTTCCGGATCACTTGCAAAAGAATGTACTGATGTCAGCACACCTGAACGGACTAAAAATGTACCGAGTAAACTCAACGAAAAAGCAAAAATTGCTAGCAGTACTGTCCAGGCTTTAAAACTACCGCGTTTTTCAGTCACGGCTAATGAGTGAATTAATGCAGTACCAACGAGCCATGGCATAAACGACGCATTTTCGACCGGGTCCCAGAACCACCAGCCTCCCCAACCGAGTTCGTAATAAGCCCACCAACTTCCCAAAGCAATGCCAAGTGTTAAAAACATCCAGGCAATACTGGTCCATGGACGTGACCAACGCGCCCATGCTGCATCAAGTCGGCCCGCCAACATCGCGGCGATTGCAAAAGCAAACGCGACTGATAAACCAACATAACCCATATATAACATCGGTGGATGAATCACTAAACCAAAGTCCTGTAACAATGGATTAAGATCTCGGCCTTCTACTGGTACCGGAAAAATTCGGGTAAACGGATTGGACGTCATTAATATAAAGAGTATAAAGCCAATGCTGATAATCCCCATCACACTTAATACTCTCGCTATCATCACGTCGGGAATTTTTTTACTAAATATGGTTACTGCGTAAGTCCATAAGCCCAGCGTTAAAGCCCATAACAATAATGAACCTTCATGCGCACCCCAGACGGCAGAAATGCGATATTGTATCGGTAATTTTGTATTTGAATTTTGGGCTGCATATAAAACAGAAAAATCATTCTGAATAAACACATAGACCAGACAGGCAAATGAAACAAGCAGACTAATAAACTGCGCCTGGGCAGCAGGACGTGCCACGCTGATCCATGCCGGAATATTTTTTACCGTTCCAATTAAAGGAAGTGTTGCCTGCATTAAGGCACATATCAGGGCTACTACCAATGCAAACTGGCCAAGTTCAGGGATCACTATTTTATTCCTTTATATAGTCAGGTTTCTTTTTCTTCATTGCTTCCGCAACTTCGGGTGGCATATAGTTTTCATCATGCTTGGCAAGCACTTCCTCAGCAATGAATTCACCTTGCGCATTAAGTTTACCTTTAGCCACAATCCCCTGCTCTTCTCGAAATAAATCCGGCAAGATGCCACTATATTTTACGGTAACAGCTTGTTCGTTATCGGTTAAATCAAATGCCACATCGACACTGTTGTCCGATTTTTTAACACTCCCTTTAACAACCATGCCTCCCATTCTAAACAAACGACCTTGCGGTGCTTTACCTGCCTGCACTTCTGTTGGGGTAAAGAAAAACATCATATTTTGATTAAATGCAACCAGAGCAAAACCGGCAGCAACTGCAATACCAATTAACATAGTAACAATTAAAATTAAGCGACGTTTACGAAGCGGATGCATATTTATTCTCCTTCGCCTTAAGACTGCGATTCATTTTTAACAATACGTCGAATGCGTTTTTCAAGTTTACGCTTTTCAATTAAAGGTGATGCAACACTCCAAATAAAAGCAACCAATGCAATTGCATACGATGACCAGACATAAGCAGCATAACCACCCATATGTATAAAATCATTAAATGAATCCATATTTACTCACCATCACCTGAATTTTTATTCTTGTACAGATTTGCTACCCACTGACTACGTCGTTCACGCCAGAGCAAATCATTACGTGCACGCAATAAGACTACAATTGCGTATAAAAGTTTAAACGCCACAGCCATTATTAATAAAGGAACAAGCATGCGGATATCAATAGATGGTGTATCAAACTTAGTGACTGTAGGTCCCTGATGTAATGTACTCCACCATTCCACCGAGTAATGAATAATTGGAATATTAATCACACCAACTAAAGCCAGGATTGCAACTGCACGTGCCGCTTTTCTTTTATCATCAATCGCGCTGTATAATGCAATCACTCCCAGATATAAAAACAAAAAAAGTAATTCAGATGTTAAACGCGCGTCCCAGACCCACCAGGTGCCCCACATTGGTTTACCCCAGATAGAACCGGTTGCTAAAGCAAGAAAGGTAAACACAGCACCTATGTGTGCACTGTTAATT
>Ga0316207_10000427_pt1 | contig 71274 bp, 61 predicted proteins | sample 6weekpyrite_MG_FD_204943 | JGI IMG/M metagenome (GOLD analysis project Ga0316207, IMG submission 204943) | Microbial mat bacterial communities from mineral coupon in-situ incubated in ocean water Damariscotta River, Maine, United States -... | ecosystem: Environmental > Aquatic > Marine >... | reverse complement strand
AGGGTGACGAAGGTTGTGGAAATCTGAACATAGAATCTCTTCGAGCTTCATGATGCACACCACAACCATCTTCGATGGTTCGCGGCGACCCGCTACGCGTTTCCATGTTCGCCGTGTCCACAAAACAAAAACCACTACAGGTATAGCTATGATTGTGGGAATCTGAGCATAGAATCTCTTCGAGCTTCATGATGCACACCACAACCATCTTCGATGGTTCGCGGCGACCCGCTACGCGTTTCCATGTTCCTCGCCCAGCACAAAACAAAAAAGCCACCACAAGGGTGACTTTGTTGTTTTGGTGGAGGCGGCGGGAATCGAACCCGCGTCCGTAAGCTCTCCGCCATTGGCTCTACATGCTTATCCACGCCTTTAAATTTAACCGGCTGCTACCCGACGGGCAGGGAAGACAGACAGCGAGTCCGGATAAAGTTTAACGAATCCACACCGAACATGCTTCATCGCGATCCTATAAAAGTCGACCCCGGTTATCTGAGCTTATAGGCAGGCATCAGGCCGAGGGCATTTGCAGGTTATTAAGCTGCTAGTGCGTAGTTGTCGTCGTTGGCAACTATAAGTTTTGCAAACAGATTAACGAGGAATTTGCACCTCGACATGCACCTCCGGTTTCGCAACCCACGTCGAATCCAGGTCGCCCCCAAAAGCATTTCTATGCCAGTGATTCTAGCCGAAACAGCAGGCTATAGATATAAATGTGGTCATTTAGCCTGATTTCAAGATGCGCTGTTTATCGCGTTGCCAGTCGCGATCTTTGCTTGCGGCACGTTTATCGTGTGCCTGTTTACCTTTGCCTAGTCCGATTTCTATTTTGGCGAGGCCATGCTTCCAGTACATAGCAAGTGGCACAATTGTATAACCCTTGCGTTCAACCGCGCCAATGAGTCTGTTGAGTTCATTTCTGTGTAGTAACAGTTTACGCGTCCGTGTTGGATCTGGGGTGATATGTGTAGAGGCAGTTTTTAGTGGCGAGACATGGGCACCAAACAGAAAGGCCTCGCCTTTATCAATCAGCACATAGCTTTCTTTCAGCTGGATGTGGCCTGCGCGCAGGCTTTTGACCTCCCAACCTTGCAGTGCGATACCCGCCTCAATGCGATCCTCAATGAGGTAATCGTGTCGCGCTTTCTTGTTCAGTGCGATGGTATTACTGACAGTCTTGCTGTTTTTTTTCGATTTCGATTTGCCCATGTACGACATTATAACAGTGAATCAATAACTTGGGTGCGAAAAACAGACTAAACCTTGTTTGACCGGGCAAATTCATCGACAATGTCGGCACTCGATAGAATAATTATAAAGAGGGAACATATGGCTGAATCACGCAAATCCATCCATGGCGAATGGTCATCCAGGCTGGCATTTATTCTCGCAGCAACCGGTTCAGCCGTCGGCCTCGGTAATATCTGGAAATTCCCATACATCACTGGCGAAAATGGTGGTGGCGCCTTTGTGATTATTTATCTGTTATGTATTTTTGCCATTGGCATACCCATTATGATGGCCGAAGTCATGATTGGTCGTCGTGGTCGTCGCAGCCCTATTAATAGTATGCGTTTTCTGGCCAAAGAAGAGGGGCAAAGTAAACACTGGCAGTATCTGGGCTGGATGGGGGTCCTGGCTGGTTTTCTGATTCTTTCCTACTACAGCGTTATTGCCGGCTGGGCCTTATCTTATGTCTTCAAAACCGGTGCGAGCACCTTCATCGGGGTCACGGCCGAGGGTGTCAGCAGTATTTTTGGCAACATGCTGGGAAATACCGAAGGACTGATCGCCTGGCATACCATCTTTATGGTCATGACCATGGTCGTCGTCTCCCGTGGTGTCTCTGGCGGACTAGAGCGCGCGGTGCGTTTTTTGATGCCGGCGCTTGCTGTGTTGTTGGTCATACTATTGGGTTATGCGCTGAATACCGGCTATTTTCAGCAGGCTTTACAGTTCCTGTTTAACCCTGATTTCAGCAAGATTGGCTGGCAGGGTGTGCTCACTGCGATGGGGCATGCGTTCTTTACATTGAGCCTGGGTATGGGCGCCATAATGATTTATGGCTCCTACCTGCCAAAAGATGCCTCGATAGCCAAGACATCTATAGCCGTTTCATTTGCCGATACGGCAGTGGCGCTGGTTGCCGGTATGGTGATATTCCCAATTGTATTTGCGAATGCACTAGAGCCCTCTGCAGGGCCAGGGCTGATCTTTAAAACACTGCCAATAGCATTTGGTGGTATGGAAGGTGGGGTGTTCTTTGGCACACTGTTCTTTGTCCTGCTGGTTTTTGCAGCCTGGAGTTCGGCAATCTCATTGATTGAGCCAGCCGTGGCGTGGCTGGTAGAGAATCATGGTTTCAGTCGTGTGTCGGCGGCTGTCTGGGCGGGCATTGCGACCTGGCTTGTCGGTCTACTAACCGTGTTTTCTTTTAACATCATGAGCGATGTTAAACCGCTGAGTTTCATCAAAGGCTTTGAGGGCGCAACGGTATTTGATCTGCTGGATTTCCTAACGTCTAACATTATGCTGCCACTCGGTGGTATGTTGATTGCTATTTTCGCTGTCTGGTTGATGAAAGAAAATTCATCTCGTGACGAGCTCAATCTTAAGAGTGACACAATGTATACGATTTGGCGGGGGCTGGTAGCTGTTGTGGCCCCGGCTGCCGTTCTGGTTGTGATGGTCTTTTTTATGATTGATAAGTTTGGTTAGGTCAGTATGCAAACAATCAATCGTAGTGCGATAGTGCCATATAGTAATGCACAAATGTATGGTCTGGTTAATGATATCAAGGCCTATCCGGAATTCTTACCCTGGTGTAAAAGTTCGCGCGTGTTAAGCGAAGATGAAGATGAGGTGCGTGCCGAACTTGAATTATCAAAAGGTGCTTTACACAAAACCTTTGCTACCGTGAATCGCTTGCAGCATAACAAAATGATTGAAATGCGTTTGCTGGAAGGTCCTTTCAAACATCTGGAAGGTTTCTGGCATTTCAATCCGCTTGATGAGAATGCTTCAAAAGTCTCACTCGATATGACGTTCGAATTCCAGAGTCGAATTCTCACAATGACAGTTGGTCCGATGTTTAATCAAATAGCCAATTCTCTTGTCGATGCGTTCACGCAACGCGCGGTGCAGGTTTATGGCTGAGGAAGAAGCGATTACTGTCGAGGTGGCTTATGCGATGCCGGAAAGACAACGCATTATTAGTTTGCAGGTCGAGCCAGGTACAACATTACTGCAGGCAGTACAGCAGTCTGGAATCTGTGATGAGTTTCCTGACATTGACCCTGATTCTAATAAAATGGGGATCTTCGGCAAGTCACAACCTCAGGATACTGTCTTAAGAAACAGGGATCGCGTAGAAATATATCGCCCATTGATTGCAGATCCGAAAGAAGTCAGAAAAATGCGAGCTGCGCAGGGCAAAAAAATGAAAAAGGGCAGTGGTACACTTAAAAAAGAACAGAAATAGTGACAAATTGGCCAATTACTTATATTTTATATAGATTATGGGAAATCAGGGGATGATTTCATATTGAAAACTCACAGTACAAAGCTTGTTCTACTAGCTGCATTCAGTGCTGTATTTCTGCTCGTCATCCTTCTCTCACTGGTTGCTTCTCATCAAATCAACTCTGGTATCGATCGCATTGAAAATGTCATCGTGCCAAGCAATGAGAAAAGCACGCTCCTCAGTGAAATGCGTTTTGCAGGACGCAATCGCACCGTCACACTCAGTCAGATGTTGAATATGGATGATCCATTTGATCGTGATGAAGAGTTCATGCGTTTCAACCAGCAGGGTACCGAATTCATTCTTGCACGCAATGGCCTGCTGAATAGCAGGCTTACTGACGAAGAGCGTCGTCTTATGGATGAGTCGAGTAAACAGTCTATTGAAATTGGTCAGATGCAGAACAAGATTCTGAATCATATAGACCAGGAAAATTTTTCTGCTGCAAAAGAGCTCTTTATCAGTCAGGCTGTTCCCCTTCAGCGACAATATTACGCGAATACAGGCGCCTTACTAGACAGGCAGCGTAACGAAACAGCCAATGCGATCAACCAAACCAGTGATGCGCTGAATGTCTCACAGCAGTTAATACTGTTTCTTGCAACCGCTGTTGTGCTGGCCGGCATGGCTATCGCTGCATACGTTATTCGCTATGCCAACAAAAGTGAAAAATCGCTTTATATTGAAAAAGAGTATGCAAAAACCGTCCTGCACTCTATCGCTGATGCGGTTGTTACCTGTGACAGTGAGTGCCGTATTGTCGATATGAACCAGTCAGCGATGCGCTTGACGGGTAAAAACATCCTCCTTGTTAAAAATAAAAAGCTGGATGAGATTTTACATCTTGAAGATCTTTCAGCACTTGCGAAAACAGAAGTGGATTTTGAGACCACGCTCACTACGCATTCCGGCTCGTCTGTCCCAGTTGAAATCACTGCGCGTGATATGAATTTCGAAACAGATAGCACACTGCCAGGTAAGGTGATTGTTATACGTGATATTGCTGAACGTAAGGCGGTTGAAAAAGCGCGTCTTGAGCAAGCGCGTGAACTTGAAAGTCTTGTCCAGCAGCGCACCGCAGAGCTTATTCATGCTAAAGAGATAGCCGAAACCGCTAATCAGTCAAAAACTGATTTTCTGTCTCGCATGAGTCATGAATTGCGCACTCCTTTAAATGCAGTGATAGGCTTCTCGCAATTGCTGGAGATGGATGAGTCAGATTCATTAAATGAAAATCAGAAATCCTATCTCGATGAGATTGTTGATGGGGGTAATCTTTTACTTACGCTCATTAATGAGCTTCTTGATCTTGCTCGAATAGAAGCAGGCAATATTAAGCTGGAAATTCAGCAAGTAAACATAACGCCAATCATTAGTGATGCCATTAATTTACTTCAGCCGTTGGCCCATAAAAAGCATGTCAAGTTGACGAATAAGGTTTCGGATGATTCATTAGAATTACTTGTGGATCCACTACGTTTGAAGCAAGCACTCATTAATATTATGGCTAATGCCATCAAGTATAATAATTCTCAAGGCTCGGTAATTATTGAAAGCCGTATTAAAGATGACAACACGATGCGACTTTTGATTGAAGATACAGGTTTCGGTATTTCTGAGGACGATCAGGAGCGACTGTTTATGAATTTCGAACGCCTGGAAGCCTCTATTGCCATTGAAGGAACCGGTATTGGTCTGGCAGTTACACGTCAGCTTATTGAAATGATGGATGGCAAAATTGGCGTAGACAGTACCCTTGGTGAGGGTAGTACCTTCTGGCTCGATCTGCCGCGCTGTAACACCGCAGCTAAATCAGAAGTGGCATCAAATTAGGCAGTGTAAGTCAGCTTATTGTTCAGTGGGATCTTTGCGCGTGAATGAAAAGACTTCGATAGTTCGTTCTAGAAAATTTGTTTCATCTTTTTGCTCAGGTACTTCTACCTCAACGTTCTGTTTGGCAACATTGGCATCTTTATCGACGGGCTGTGGAATGACATCACCCTGAATGCGAGATAGTTTTTCATCTTCAAAAAATAGCGAGATACGCTTTTGTTCCCAACGTTCATCATTGCCGTGATAAAACGTATAAATGTATTCCCAACGATTGGCATGAAAACTATCGACAATGGATGGCGTGCCCATAATAAAATTGACCTGACGCTTGTCCATGCCCGGGCGTAATTTATTGACTTGATCCTGGTCAACAATATTACCCTGTTGCACATTGACCTTATGCACAATGCTTGGGAAGGGGACATCTGGCAGATCTGGCAGGTTAACACTGGTATTGGAACAGCCAGTGATTAAAGCCACACAGCTAATCGAAATGAGAATCTTTTGCATTTACAGTCACATTTTAATATGGTGATGGGCTATATCATATCGCACTCTTTTCTTGATGAATAATAGAATATTGTTTATAGGCTAAAGCATTGGAAAATATAGATTTAAAAAAAGCTGGGCTTAAAGTCACGCTACCACGTATCAAGATTTTAGAAATCATGGAATCTAGTCGTGCGCGTCACGTAAGTGCGGAAGACGTCTATAAAATGCTACTTGAAACAGGAGAGGATGTTGGTCTGGCAACCGTTTATCGCGTGCTAACCCAATTTGAGGCGGCAGGTCTGGTGACGCGACATCATTTTGAAGGTGGGCATTCTGTTTTTGAAATGAATGAAGGCGGCCATCATGACCATATTGTCTGTGTGAAATGCGGCCATATAGAAGAGTTTATTGATGAAACGATTGAAAAACGCCAGGCTGATATCGCTAAAAAAGCCGGCTTTGATATGACCGATCACGTGCTTTATATCTATGGCATTTGTGGAGACTGCCAAAAATAACAATAAGTTGTGCTTTCTCAAAAGCACACCATGTTTCATTCGAAAAGTAGTTAACACTTCATTTAATAATACCCGACTATCTGATTTGGGTATTGGCGCTATGTCAACAATTGTTATAAATCCCCTAGAAACCCTCTTTCTTTCTAAAGCTTTTACCTAGATTTTCGTTAAAACCCCTAAGCGCATGTCAGCGGATGTCAGATTTCATTCTGTTGTTACATGTTGGCCCCCGAAGAATATTGTTAATCAGAGGTAGGAGTTTTTATATGAAATCAGTAAAAAACCTTTTCATGTCATTATTTATGTTTGCATTTGTGATCAGCGGCTCAGCTACAGCAAATGTTCAGAAAAAAGATGTTCCAGAAACACTAGCCGGCACCACTAGAATCAGTGCCGAACAGCTTATCGAACTGCTAGATAAACATGAAAACCTGGTGATTATTGACTCTCGTAAGCCAAGTGATAGAAACAAAGGCTATATTGAAGGTTCTGTAGGCTTACCAGACACAGATACATCACCTGATTCACTCTCAAAACATCTCAAAACGAAAACAACACCTGTCGTGTTCTTTTGTAATGGTGTGAAATGTGGTCGCAGCATGAAAGCCTCTAAAGTAGCTATTGCAGATGGTTATAAGAATATTTACTGGTTTCGTGGTGGTTGGGCAGAATGGACAGAGAAAAACCTGCCTGTAACCAAAGACTAACTTTGTTACGTTGATGTGATACGGCTCATCAACTATGTGTTGTATGGGCCGTATCCTATTTTATAAATGGACTCAGAATCATGATCAAAAATATAACTATTAAGTGGTTGATCATCTCAGCAATGTTATTTGTTGGAATCGCAGCAATCGTGTTATCGATTATAGGTTCCTATGCATTTCGAGATGTTGCGATAAGCTCCCAGCAAAACACTTTATCTAGAATCCTGGATGTGTCGTCGAATGACAGTATTCGCAAATTAAATAAACTCGGTGTCGATCTTGCTACTGATACTAAAAGAGAAAGCGAATTCAAAAAGGCATCCAAAAAGACATTTAAAGATACTTCTGACGCCAATGTGCAGAACTTCGAGAAGGTCCTGAGTAACCAATTCTCACAGCGCTATGTGACAGCAGGCATTGTTGACTTAAAAAAGATACGCGTTTATGACCTGGGTTTTAAATTAGTAGCGCAAAGTACAGAAGGTATTAAAAACCTTCCTGATCGGTTAACAGCAAGTCTTTACGATATTGTGGTTGATCGTAAAGGTCCGGAAAGATTAAAGTCGGTTGATGCATTATGGTTGAATGCTAACGAGCCACTCTATTCAGTTCTTGTGCCTATTGGCGGTTTAAGAATTCGCGGTTATATGGAAGTTGTTTTATCGCCTGCACATAATTTGTTTAAGATTAAAGAAGTGCTTGATGCCCCATTGTCTATTTACGATATTGCAAATAACACTATTGTTAAGACAGATGACTGGGATGAAGAGTCAGCCAATACACTCACTATTCAGTATTCCTTGAAGGATCGTCAAGGTAAATCTGTTTTAAAACTCGAAGCACGAGAAAATGTAGAGCTGCTATTTAATACAATCTCAACGATGCAGCAATATTCAATCATGGGGTTTGTTACACTCATCGGCGCAATTATCGCTGTAATATTTTTGTTTCTAAGAAAGTCATTATTTACGCCGATTTCAGTGTTATTAAATAATATGTCTTCCTGTGCAAGCGGCGATCTTACTGTTGACATCAAAGCAGATGGTTTGAAAGATATTCGCCAGCTATCAAATGGTTTGGGTGAGTTGGTTGGGAGTCTAAAGCAGCAAGTCATGTTGATTCAAAAGACATCTCAGGATGTTTCGGGTGCTGCTAGTGAAGTCAACCAGGTTACGCTTGATACCAATGAGGGTATTCGACAACAGCAACTCGAAACGGACCAGGTCGCAACTGCTATTAACGAGATGACGGCGACTGTTTCTGAAGTGGCCCAGAATGCAACGGATGCCGCGGAAGCAGCAAATAACGCCGACGAAGAATCACAAAAAGGTCAGAATGTTGTAAATCAAACGATTGAAGCCATAAATGGTTTGGCGAGTGATGTACAGAATTCCTCAGCAATCATTACAAAACTGGAAGAAAATGTGGTTCAAATTGAAACCATTCTTGATGTCATTAAAGGTATAGCCGAGCAAACCAATCTGCTTGCGTTGAATGCCGCTATTGAGGCTGCACGAGCAGGTGAGCAGGGTAGGGGCTTTGCCGTTGTCGCTGATGAGGTTCGAACGCTTGCGCAAAGAACGCAGGAATCTACCCAGGAAATTCAGAACATGATTGAAACCTTGCAAAAAGGTGCTCAAGAAGCAGTGTCCGCGATGGAATCAAATCAAACTAAAGCCGATCAAACAGTTCAGCATGCTAATGCGACAAACGAATCATTAAAGGCTATTTCTGACATTATTCATGTCATTAATAACATGAATGCGCAGATTGCGACAGCCTCAGAAGAGCAGTCTGCGGTGACTGAAGAGATAAATCGTAACATCATTAGCATTACGCAGGTTGCCGAAAAGACAACAGAAGGATCTCAGCAAACTTCGAGCGCGAGTCAGCAGCTGATTGTGCTGGCTCAGCAACAAGAAGTTGCCATAGATAAATTTAAGATTTAAAGACGTATTATGCTTTGCGTTGCTGATTCAGTGACGTGACTGAGTCAGCGCGGCAAGCGTTATCCAGCATTTCTTTAGCGTGTGCCAATGTTTGCGGTGTGATTTCTACACCGCCAAGCATGCGTGCAATTTCCTGCTCACGCTCTGGTTCATCTAACTGTTGAATCGACGTGGCGGTTGAGTCATTTTCATGCGACTTGCTGACATGCAGATGCTGTTGAGCCTGAGAGGCTACCTGTGCGAGATGAGTGACACACATCACCTGGCGTGAGTGTCCGACCATTTTTAATTGCTGCCCGACAATTTCAGCGACACCACCGCCAATGCCGACATCAACTTCATCAAAGATCAGAGTTGGTATATAGCTGGTGTGAGCAGAGGCTACCTGTATCGCCAGGCTGATGCGTGATAGCTCACCACCGGAAGCAACCTTGTTGAGTGGTTTTAGCGGTTGCCCGGGGTTGGCGCTCACCATGAACTCGATACGTTCCATACCCGCGGGGCTAAATGCGCCATCATCGATGCCGCCTAAAGCCACTTCAAAAATACCACCCTGCATGCCAAGTTCCTGCATTGCATCAGTGACCTGTTTTGCCAGCCTTGTTGAAGTTGTTTTGCGTTTGCTGCTCAATTGTCTGGCAACTTTACGATACTGCTTGCTGGCATCATCAATGGCGCTTTGTAGATGTTGTAGTTGTGTATCGGAATGTTGCAGTGACTGAAGTTCTGTTTGTAAGGTCTCAAACAACTCTGGCAGCTTATCTGGTTCTGTATGGTGTTTGCGTGCCACATCAATTAATGCGCTAAGGCGTTGCTCAACTTCATCAAAACGAGACGGGTCGCTTTCAAGGCTGTCGAGGTAATGTCTAAGTTCACGGCCGGCATCTTCAACGTTTGCCAGTGCGTCATTCAGTGTGGTGGCAATACTGTCTAACTTATCATCGACATCGACTAATGGTTGCAGTGTTGATGCTGCCTGACTGAGCAGCTGTTCAGCAGAACCTTGTTCGGCTTCCGAGAGTGATGCCAGTATGCTATGCGCTGACTGCTGTAGTGTTTGCAAATTAGCAAGGCGTTTGTGTTCGGCTTCCAGAGATGTGAATTCGTCGTCTTGTGGATTCAGTGTGCTTAACTCAGTCACCTGGAACTCAAGAAAATCAATGCGCGAGGCGCGCTCACTGGCTGCAGCCGTTAGTGCGGCAAGTTCATCAGAGGCATCGCGCCATTGCTGATATATCGTCTGTAATTCCTGTAGTAGGGGCTGGTGTTCGCCGAACTCATCCAGCATCTGGCGTTGCATGCCTGGCCGCATCAATGATTGATGTTCGTGCTGGCCATGTATATCAATCAGTTTTTCACCAAGCTCTCTCAGTAACTGCATCGGCACAGGGGTGCCATTGATGTAACCTTTCGAACGTCCGTCTTTAGGGATGGTGCGTCGAATAATGCAGTTATCATCATCATCGAGATCATGCTCTTTGAGCCATGCCTGTGCATCATTATGATCATCAATAGAGAAAGACGCATTGATTTCAGCGCGACTACAGCCATGACGGACGACATCACTGTCTGCACGATCACCCAGTGCAAGACCGAGCGCATCAATAAGAATGGATTTACCGGCGCCTGTCTCGCCTGTAAGGACCGTCATGCCTGCATCAAGTGATAGTTCCAGATAATCAACGATAGCAAAATGTTTGACGACAATATGTGTCAGCATGTGTGTCTATCCTAAAGTCGGTGTCCCCAGTGCAGCTTGGCACGAAGTATATCGTAATAATCATAGGAACTGGGGTGGAATAGCCTCACAGGGCTGGCGAATTTTTTCACCGTGATGCTATCACCACATTTGATATTAATATTATTTTGACCATCACAGGTTACCTGTGCATCGGCCTGATTCATATTACTGACAACGATCTCAAGCTCGCTATTACTATCAACCACAATAGGGCGCTGACTCATCGTGTGTGGGCAAATAGGTACCAGAATAATGGCGTCCAGTGATGGGTGCACAATGGGGCCGCCGCCCGATAAGGCATAGGCCGTTGAGCCCGTTGGCGTTGACACAATCAGACCATCTGAACGCAATGTATTCATGTACTGACCATTGATATAGACGTCCAGCTCGATCATGCGCGCAACATTCCATTTATGCACGACGACATCATTAAAGGCATAGCTTTCATCATCTTCACTGTCGTGACTGTGTATCGCAGCGTGCAGGATAAAGCGACGTTCTTCCAGATAGTCGCCATCGAGCATGTTCTGTAATGTGGTATGAAGTTCATCTTTGGAGATGTCGGCGAGAAAACCCAGTCGACCCAGGTTTATACCTATTAATGGGACATCAAATTCAGCAAGTGAACGCACGGCGTTCAGGAAGGTACCATCACCGCCAATAACAATGATCAAATCACAACGTGCACCCATCTCCGGTCTGGAGAGGGATGTCATATCAAGCTCGGGAATTAATTCAGCGGTATGCGCATCAAGGAATACCTGGCATTGTTGTCCGACGAGTAGATCATGGACGGTTTGCAGGATATCCCGTGTTGATGTGTCTGCAAATTTTCCAATCAGGCCAATTGTTTTGAACTCGCTTGCCATAGGTGCTCCAGCTACTCGCCTCTGAGAGTTATTGTTTTTTCACAAGTTAGCATGATGCCATGGTAAGGCCAAAACATTTTTATTGGTGATTGTTTAGCACTCAAACGAACTGAGTGCTAAAATAGGAGCCATTCATCAACATAGTTTAGAAGCAGCATGGACAAGATTGAAAATCAGCTTAGTGAGCGTGCCCAGCACCTGTTAAAACTGCTGGTAGAAAAACATGTTGAAGAAGGAAAGCCAATCGGTTCACGCACGTTGGCACGTGAATCTGATATGAAACTCAGTCCCGCCACGATTCGTAATGTCATGTCTGATCTGGAAGATCTGGGGCTTATTCATGCACCCCATACCTCGGCAGGACGCGTCCCGACCGCCAAAGGTTACCGTTTTTTCGTCGACACCCTGATGTCAGTAAAGTCTCTGAAGAAGTCCGAAGTAGATAATCTCTACCAGTCGATTCAGGGTGATGATTCGCAGCAATTAATGTCATCGACAACGGATCTGCTGTCTGGCCTGACGCATATGGCGGGGGTAGTGACATTGCCGCGCATCGATTATTCGGCCTGGCGACATATTGAGTTCCTGCCGCTATCAGATAATCGCGTACTCACCATCATGGTGTCGAACGATCATGATGTGCAAAACAAGGTGATTAACACCACACGCAAATACAGCCAGTCAGAACTGGAGCAGGCCGCTAATTATCTGAATGCCTCTTTCACCGGGAAGTCCCTGCAAGAAGTACGGCAATCTTTGATTACGGATATGCAGCAAACGCGTGAAGACATGGACAGGCTTATGATGGATGCCATCCAGATGGCCCAGCGTGTTTTCGAGGATGACGGTCCAGGTGATGACTACCTCATCGGTGGTGAAACAAACCTCATGACATTCAATGAATTATCGGATGTTGAACGGCTGCGCGGGTTATTTGATGCGTTCAGTCAGAAACAGGACATTCTGCATATTCTGGATCAATGTCAGCAGGCAAGTGGTGTGCAGATATTCATCGGTGATGAAGCAGGCTACAAGGTATTTGATGGTTGTAGTCTGGTCACAGCACCTTATAGTGTTGACGATCAGGTCGCTGGCGTCCTCGGTGTCATTGGCCCAACCCGTATGGCCTATGATCGAGTCATTCCTATTGTCGACATTACAGCAAAAATTTTGGGTTCGGCCTTGAATCCCAAAATTTAACCCCCATAAAAGGCATGAATTCGTGCTACATCCTGAAGAGGGTGTGGTGATTTATTGAACATTTGGAGTGTTACATGAGCCAGCAGCAAGATAATTCCTCTGAGGAACAGGTAGATCGAGAACAGTCAGATGCAGATGCATCAATAGAAGGTACAAACCAGGCCTCTGACAGTAACAGTGACACCCCTGATCATGTCGCGCTGGCTGGTTTACTTGAAGACGCACGCGCCAAGGCGGATGAGCACTGGAATGAAGTGCTGCGTTCACGTGCTGAACTCGAAAATATACAACGACGCGCGCAACGTGATGTTGAGAATGCCCATAAATTCGGTCTGGAAAAGTTTATTCAGGCGCTATTGCCTGTTTTGGATAGCATGGAACTAGGACTTGCAGCTGCCGATGGCGAAGGCGAACAGTTTGAGAAAATCCGTGAAGGCATGACGCTGACATTGAAAATGTTTGCCGCTGAGCTCGAAAAGGCCGGCGTCACTCAATTGGACCCAACGGGCGAAGTATTTAATCCCGAATTTCATCAGGCCATGACCATGGTGCCATCCCCTGATCATGAGCCAAACACCATTATTGATGTCATGCAGAAGGGCTACCTGTTGAATGAACGACTGGTACGCCCGGCAATGGTTGTCGTCGCCAGTGGGCCAGCCTAAAAAATGCATGATTTAGCAGCAATTTACTTGAAATGTCAGGGGCTACCCCCATATTAACTGACAGTACTAACATTATTATTTAACTTATTGAATTTTATTATAGATTTAGGCACTTTGGAGAGACTCAGCTATGGGTAAAATTATTGGAATTGACCTGGGAACCACGAACTCATGCGTCGCGGTGATGGAAGGCGGTAAGCCACGCGTTATTGAAAACAGCGAAGGCGACCGTACTACGCCATCCATCGTGGCTTTTACCGAAGACAACGAGGTGATTGTCGGTCAGTCAGCCAAACGTCAGGCGGTCACTAACCCGACCAATACACTGTTCGCAGTAAAACGTTTGATTGGTCGTAAATTTGAAGATGCCGAGGTGCAGAAAGACATCAACATGGTGCCTTACACCATTCTGAAGGCAGACAATGGAGATGCCTGGGTTGAAGCGCATAGTAACAAGATGGCGCCACCTGAAATTTCTGCGCGCGTGTTGCAGAAAATGAAAAAGACAGCGGAAGATTACCTCGGTGAAGAAGTCACCGAAGCGGTTATCACCGTGCCTGCTTATTTCAACGACTCTCAGCGTCAGGCAACCAAGGATGCGGGCAAGATTGCCGGTCTGGAAGTGAAACGTATTATTAACGAGCCAACGGCAGCTGCACTGGCCTTTGGTCTGGACAAGAAAGAAGGTGATCGCACCATTGCGGTGTATGACCTTGGTGGTGGTACGTTTGATATCTCAATTATTGAAATTGCGGACATTGACGGCGAGCACCAGATTGAAGTGCTGTCTACTAACGGTGACACCTTCCTCGGTGGTGAAGACTTTGACCTGCGCCTGATTGATTACCTGGCCGATGAATTCAAGAAAGACAATGGTGTTGATCTACACAACGATCCGCTTGCTCTGCAACGCCTGAAAGAAGGCGCTGAGAAAGCCAAGATTGAGCTGTCATCATCAACACAGACGGATGTGAACTTGCCTTACATCACCGCCGATGCGAGTGGTCCGAAGCATCTGAACATCAAGGTAACACGTGCAAAACTTGAATCACTTGTTGATGAGCTGATAGCTCGTTCGATTGAACCTTGTAAGCAGGCCATTAAAGATGCGGGTCTGTCAGTATCTGAAATTAACGACGTCATTCTTGTGGGTGGCCAGTCGCGTATGCCGAAGGTACAGGAAGCCGTACAGGAGTTTTTTGGTAAGGAACCACGCCGTGACGTGAATCCGGATGAAGCGGTCGCACTGGGTGCATCGATTCAGGGTGGTGTACTGGGCGGTGAGGTCAAAGATGTCTTGCTGCTTGACGTAACGCCACTGTCTCTGGGTATCGAAACCATGGGCGGTGTTATGACCAAGCTGATTGAAAAGAACACTACGATTCCAACCAAGGCGTCGCAGGTATTCTCAACAGCCGATGATAACCAGACGGCTGTAACCGTGCATGTCCTGCAGGGTGAGCGTGATCAGGCGACGGCGAACAAGTCACTGGGTCGTTTTGACCTGGCCGATATTCCGCCTGCACCACGTGGTATGCCGCAAATTGAAGTGTCATTTGATATCGACGCCAATGGTATCCTGAATGTGTCAGCGAAAGACAAGGCAACCGGCAAAGAACAGTCGATTGTCATTAAGGCCTCTAGTGGTCTGTCTGACGATGAGATTGAGAACATGGTCAAGGATGCTGAAGCGCATGCAGAGGAAGACCGCAAATTCCAGGAACTGGTCGCTGCGCGTAATCAGGGCGATACGATGATTCATGCCGTTAAGAAATCGATGGAAGAAATGGGTGATAAGCTTGAAGCCGACGAGAAGTCGAAGATTGAAGCCGCCATTACTGACCTTGAAGAATCTCTGAAGGGTGATGATAAGGATGACATCGAAGCCAAGACCAAGGCACTGACTGATGCCTCTGCAAAAATGGCTGAGCAGATGTATGCGCAGCAGGCCGAGCAGGGTGGTGCGGATGCAGGAGCGGGTGCCGAACAGGCATCAAACAATGCAGCGGATGATGGTGTTGTCGATGCAGAATTTGAGGAAGTCAAAGACGACAAGAAATAAGTGCGATACAGCAGTAATACAGTGGCGAAGCAATGTCTTCGCCACTCTTGTGTCTGCTAGAATGACTGAAATAACAAAGTGAACGATACAACTATGTCAAAACGTGATTACTATGAAGTGCTGGGTGTTGAAAAGAATGCCAGTGAGGCTGAGTTAAAGAAGGCCTATAAACGACTGGCAATGAAACACCATCCTGATCGTAATCCGGATGACAAAGATGCCGAAGAAAAATTCAAAGAAGCTAAAGAAGCCTTTGAAGTGCTCTCTGATGCACAGAAGCGTGCTGCCTATGATCAGTTTGGGCATGCTGGCGTCGATCCATCGATGGGCGCGGGTGCTGGTGGTGCAGGCTTTGCCGGTGGCGCCAACTTCAGTGATGTATTTGGCGATATCTTTGGCGACATCTTTGGTGGTGGCCGCGGCGGTGGCGGTGCACAGGCTCAACGCGGTGCTGACTTACGTTATAACCTGACACTCACGCTCGAAGAAGCGGTGCAGGGTACCAGTGTTAAAATTCGCGTACCGACGATGGTGCACTGTGATACCTGTGGCGGCACAGGTGCGAAGAAGGGCACTACGCCTATCACCTGTGATACCTGCGGTGGGCATGGTCAGGTGCGTATTCAGCAGGGTTTCTTCTCTGTGCAGCAGACCTGTCCGAAATGTCATGGTACTGGCCAGATGATCAAGGATCCTTGTGGCGCCTGTCACGGTCAGGGACGTATTCAGGAGCACAAAACACTTTCAGTTAAAGTGCCTGCCGGTGTCGATAGTGGTGATCGTATTCGTCTTGCTGGTGAAGGCGAGGCGGGTGACAAAGGTGCGCCTCCGGGTGACCTTTACGTACAAGTGCGTGTTCGTGAGCATGCTATATTTAAACGTGATGACACGGATCTCTACTGTGAAGTGCCAATCGATTTTGTTACCGCCACACTTGGTGGTGAGCTAGAAGTCCCCACACTGGATGGCCGGGTTAAATTAAAAGTACCTGCAGGTACGCAGACGGGCAAGATGTTTCGTATGCGCGGCAAAGGTGTGAAGTCTGTGCGCGGTCAGGCCGTCGGTGATTTGATGTGTGCCGTGAATGTAGAAACACCAGTCAATCTCAACGGCAAACAGAAAGATATGTTGCGCGAGTTTGGCGAAAGTCTTTCTAGCAGTGGTAAAGAGCATAACCCGCAGTCGCATTCATGGCTGGATGGCGTGAAAAAATTCTTCGATGAAATGAAGTTCTAAGCGTGTTTATTTATTGAATGTTGGCTGAGAGTATCTTCTATAACGGATAATATCTCATCAAGATCAAATGGCTTTTTTAATACTGTGCAGGCGCCTGCCTGTTTTTTACCTTCTTCCAGATAATTGAAGTCATCGGCAGCCTGTAGTTCAGGGCTACCTCCAGAAATTAATGCAAAAGGCATCCCTGGGTAATTCTCTTTGCAGTGTATGCCTAGCTGGATACCATCCATGTTTGGCATACGAATATCTGAGATAACCATATCGATCCTTTCTTTATTCAGAATATCGATTGCTGTGACGCCATTTTCTGCATCAAACACTTTGTAGTTTTCTTCCTCAAGGATTGTTCGAAGCAGGGCACGTAACCCGGATTCATCATCGACTATGAGGATTGTTTGTGCTGTATTTGCCATAGTATATCCTGCCATGACCTCTATTGTGCAACGGCCGAAAGAGACATGCGTTTCGGAATTGAAAGTATAAAGCGCGTGTTTGCAGAAAATTCATCTAAATACAATGTTCCTTGATGATGTTCCGCTATCTCTCGAGAAATGCTTAGGCCTAGGCCGGTTCCTTTACCAATTTCTTTTGTCGTAAACATCGGTTCAAAAATCCTGTTTCTGGCAGCCGAAGGTATGCCTGGGCCACTGTCTGTTACGCTAAATTCAATTGACATGTCTGTATCTTTGATCTCAAGTGAAATTTCTTTTGCTTCTGAAATTATCGCCGCATCAAAAGCGTTGTTGAGTAAATTAATAATTATTTGCGCTATTTGTAACCGTTGACAGTGTAACGATGTTGATTTGTCGCAATTTATAAAGTTTGTTTGAAAGTTAATATTATTAACTTTGAATCTTTCTTCTGTAATGCCGACAGTGTCCGCGACAATATCACCCAACGTTGTAGGCGAAAATGGGTCCTCGGTTGAGTCACGAGATACTTTTCTAAGACTTTCAATAATTATCGATATTTTGTTTACGTTATCCCTGATTTTGTCCATCTCTTTAGGTATGTCTATTGGTCCGCTATTTGTTTCTAGCTTCCTCTTTATGCGTTGTGCAATTAATGTAATTGTCTGTATTGGGCTATTTATTTCATGCGCCATTCCACTTGCCATTTCTCCAAGTGAAGCCAGTTTATTAGAATGATGTGAACGTGCCTGGCTTTCTAATAATTCTTTTTTATTTTCTTCTAGCTGGTGTTTCATGTCGTCAAAAGAGCGTGCAAGAGTACCAATCTCATCTTCAGACTGGGTTGGCAAATAGTCAATCTTTTTGCCACTAGCAAGATCTTTAGAGGCTTGTGTAATAACGTTTAGAGGTCGCAGGAATCGGCGGGTAATAAAGAACGCAAATGACAGGCTGAATAACATGAGTACTGTCATTATCAAAATATTTGTGATCTGAAGATTTCTCGACTGTAGAAATAAATCATTGATTCTTGACGCCAGAACAATCGCGATGAACCTTGCTCGATCTTTTGGATCATAATACGCCTTGATTACTTCGAGTACATGACCATTGCTATTTATAGTGAAGTCCGTTTTTCTTGGGTCTATATCAAGTTGAAGACTGGGAATATTGTAGGTGTTCTGTAACGTGTCGTTCTTATTACTTTTGTCGAAACCAAAGGTTTTCCTGATGTCTGGATGTGCCAGATAATAGCCTTGTTCGTTTACAATATATGGGATGAGATTTTTTGGTGTGTTAAAAATAAAATCATAGAAAATATCTTCAAAGTGCATATTAATAACGATAATGCCGAAGACTTTATTGTCATGATAAAAAGGAATTGCCGCGCGAATAACAGGTTTGTGGGGTATTTCTATTTCGCCAAACTCTCGATTAAGGCTGATGTCAGAAAGGTATATTTCTCCCGGTGCCTTGTTGAGCGTTTCTTTGAAATATGTGGTATTGCTTTTATCTTGTAATTTGCTATCCAAAGTTTGAAAAATAGATGTGCCTGAACGATCAACGCGGACTATTTCTTGTCCATATAAATCACTAGTTGCACCTATGAGCCTGATCTGTAGGTAATTCTTTTTAGCGCGAATAATCTCAGAGAATATTGAGCCCAATCGCGTTTTCCACTGCTTTGCTGTTGAGCCACCTACTAAATCAACACCGTTATTAGCATATGCTCTTTGTAGGCCGGATACTGGTGGCGTGCCTGTTAAATATACTGCGTCATCTCTAAGTGTCTCGATGGCACTGGTGATTTTTAGGGCTTTTAAATTAGCTTCATATCCGAGGTGCTTGAGTTCTTTTTCATAAAGGATTTTCATCGAACCGCTATTGATAAAAATGCCAACGCCTAAGGATGTGATCGCCGTGATAATGGCAACGAACATAGAAATTTTGATCGCAATGGTTGGATTGAATAGGCGTTTCATATACAGCTAACCCTCATTGATATTAGGGATCTGTTTACCTGATTTACGAAGAGTGTCTATGTTCTTTTTAGGATATGGCTCTAATATCCTACTCGTGGGAAATAAATTGTTTATTAAAAACATATACTTCCTTTCTTAAGCCTGGTTGTTCACTGTATACTTAAGCTTGATTATTCGCTGTATAATAGCGCTCCATAATAACTGCAAGTATAGAAGGATATTTAACATTATGACACATTTGGCAATTACAGGTGCTGCTGGCCGTATGGGGCGAGCCTTGCTGGAGGCAGGGCAGCAGGAAGATCAAGTGTCAGTGAGCGTTGCGCTTGAGCATTCCGAGAATAGCCTGATAGGTGCTGATGCCGGTGAAATGGCTGGCCTGGGTCGGATGAATGTCAGCATTATGGATGACCTGGAAGCGAAACAGGATCATTTTGATGTGTTAATTGATTTCACCCGCCCTGAGGTGACGTTAAAGAATCTCGCGATTTGTCGTGAAGCCGGCCGTCGCATGGTGATTGGTACAACTGGTTTTACTGATGAGCAGAAAAACATCATCGCTGATACCGCTAATGATATTGCCATCGTGTTTGCACCAAACATGAGTGTCGGCGTGAACTTGTGTTTCAAATTGCTTGATCTTGCTGCCCGCGTACTGGGTGATGAGGTCGATATCGAAGTCATCGAGGCTCATCACCGTCATAAGGTGGATGCGCCATCCGGCACGGCGCTGAGAATGGGCGAGGTTGTCGCCGATGCGCTGGGGCGTGATCTGAACGACTGTGCTGTTTATGGCCGTCAGGGAAATACCGGTGAACGCGATAGACAGACGATTGGTTTTGAAACCATTCGTGCGGGCGACGTGGTCGGCGATCATACCGTGCTGTTTGCGGGTATCGGGGAGCGGGTTGAGATTACCCATAAGGCATCGAGCAGAATGACCTTTGCGAAAGGGGCTGTACGAGCAGCTGTGTGGTTGATGGGCAAGGAAAAAGGCCTGTTTGATATGCAGGATGTACTTGGTCTGCGTTAACATTTAGCGCTTTTTCTGCGCTTTTTTCCGGCCGGGGCGTTCCAACCAGCGGCGTGATCCAGTAGAATACGATCCCGGTTATTTATTCAGCCATTTATTCTTAATATTGCGGGAGAGCGCGACAGGGCTCTCCCGCTTTAGTACGCGTGACCGGAGGTTTGAGTGCGTCAACCGGCTTTATTAGCCTTGCAAGATGGCAGTCTGTTCTGGGGTGAATCCATTGGTAGCGATGGTTTTACTACAGGTGAGGTGGTATTCAATACTGCTATGACAGGCTATCAGGAAATTCTGACCGATCCCTCCTATTGTAAACAGATCATTACCCTGACCGGCTCGCATGTCGGTAATACCGGGGTTACCGAAGAGGATGAAGAGTCGCGTAGTATTCATGCCTCGGGTCTGGTTATACGCGATTTACCTTATCTTGCCAGTAGCTGGCGCAATCAGCAGCCGCTTGATGAGTACCTCAAATCCAGAGATGTCGTTGCCATCGCCAGTATCGATACGCGGCGACTAACCCGCATCCTGCGAGAAAAAGGTGCCCAGGGTGGCTGCATTGTTGCGGGAAAAGATATTGATTCGGACGAAGCGATTCGACGGGCCGGTGAATTTCCCGGCTTACAGGGTATGGATCTGGCGCGCGAAGTCACTACGAAGGAAACCTATGACTGGCAGCAGGGGACCTGGCAGCTTGAGCACGGGAATCCAGCTGACTCAACTGATTTGCCCTATCATGTTGTCGCCTATGATTTTGGTGTGAAACACAATATTTTACGCATGCTGGTAGATCGTGGTTGTCGCATGACCGTGGTTCCTGCTCAGACGTCGGCGGCGGATGTACTGGCATTGAATCCCGATGGCGTATTTATGTCCAATGGCCCCGGTGACCCGGAACCCTGTGATTATGCGATTGCTGCGATTAAAGAGTTGCTAGATACCGGCATACCTCTTTTCGGTATCTGCCTCGGGCATCAGCTGTTATCGCTGGCAAGTGGTGCTAAAACCATCAAAATGAAGTTTGGTCATCATGGCGCCAATCATCCTGTTCAGGACATGGACAGTGGTGAAGTCATGATTACAAGTCAGAACCATGGCTTTGCCGTGGATATTACTAGTCTGCCCGATAACCTGCGCGCCACGCATCGTTCACTGTTTGATGATTCATTACAGGGTGTGCATCACACCGACAAGCCAGCATTCAGTTTCCAGGGGCATCCAGAAGCCAGCCCGGGGCCGCATGATGTAGCGCCACTATTTGATCATTTTATAGAACTCATCAAGAGCCAGAAGTAACGATGCCAAAACGTAGCGACATTAAAAGTATCCTTATTATTGGCGCAGGCCCAATTGTCATCGGGCAGGCATGCGAGTTTGATTATTCGGGTGCACAGGCCTGCAAGGCGCTGCGTGAAGAAGGTTTTCGCGTCATTCTGGTGAACTCCAATCCAGCAACGATAATGACGGATCCCGAAACCGCTGATGCGATCTACATCGAACCGATTACCTGGCAGACAGTGGCAACCATTATCGATATTGAGCGCCCGGATGCATTACTGCCGACGATGGGTGGCCAGACGGCACTTAACTGTGCGCTCGACCTGGTGCGTGAAGGTGTACTGGAAAAATACGATGTCGAAATGGTTGGCGCCTCGCGTGATGCCATCGACATGGCCGAGGATCGTGAGCGCTTCCGTAAGGCGATGAATGAAATTGGTCTTGAGACACCACGCTCAATGATTGCACACAGTATGGAAGAGGCTATGCAGGTGCAGTCTCAGATTGGCTACCCGACGATTATCAGACCCTCATTCACGATGGGTGGTAGTGGTGGTGGTATTGCCTATAACAAGGAAGAATTTGTCACCATCTGTGAACGTGGCCTGGACTTGTCTCCAACCAATGAATTATTGATTGAAGAATCCGTGCTGGGATGGAAAGAGTACGAGATGGAGGTGGTGCGAGATAACAAGGATAACTGCATCATCATCTGTTCGATTGAAAACTTTGATCCCATGGGTGTGCATACCGGTGATTCGATCACGGTCGCGCCAGCATTGACGCTTACTGATAAGGAATATCAGATTATGCGTGACGCCTCTCTGGCTGTGTTACGCAAGATTGGTGTGGATACCGGCGGCTCCAATGTGCAGTTTGGTATTGATCCCGAAAATGGCCGCATGGTGATCATTGAAATGAACCCACGTGTGTCGCGTTCTTCTGCGCTGGCATCCAAGGCAACCGGTTTTCCTATAGCAAAAGTCGCAGCGAAACTAGCAATTGGCTATACGCTGGATGAACTGCGTAATGAAATTACCGGTGGTGCAACCCCAGCATCCTTTGAGCCAACCATTGATTATATTGTTACCAAGGTGCCGCGCTTCACGTTTGAGAAATTTCCGCAGGCAGATTCACGTCTGACGACACAGATGAAATCGGTGGGTGAGGCCATGGCAATTGGACGCACCTTTCAGGAGTCCTTGCAAAAAGCCTTACGTAGTCTCGAGATTGGTGTCACAGGTTTGAATTCATGTGCTGACCTGGCGGATAGTGAAGTGAAATCACTCATAACACAGCAACTCCGCTCACCGGGTGCCGAGCGAATTTTTTATGTGGCTGATGCATTTCGAGCAGGTATGACACTCGATGAAATCTTTGATATTAGTTTTATTGATCCATGGTTTCTTGCGCAAATCGAAAATCTGGTCAGCGAAGAGCAACAACTTGAGCAGGATGGTGCCACTAGTCTTGAGGCAGATCGTCTACGCACACTTAAGCGTAAGGGCTTTTCTGATGCCAGGATTGCTGAGCTATGTGATCTAAAAGAATCCGTAGTGCGTGAGCAACGCCACGAGCTTGGCGTGCGCCCAACATATAAACGTGTTGACACCTGTGCGGCTGAATTTGCTACCAGTACTGCTTATATGTATTCAAGCTATGAAGAAGAATGTGAAGCCAGCCCCACGACGAACAGAAAGATCATGGTGCTCGGTGGCGGACCAAACCGTATTGGGCAGGGCATCGAGTTTGATTACTGTTGTGTGCATGCTGCATTTGCTGCGCGTGATGCAGGTTTTGAGACCATCATGGTTAACTGTAATCCGGAGACGGTATCAACCGATTACGATACCTCTGATCGCCTCTACTTCGAACCGCTAACTCTTGAAGATGTGCTTGAGATTATCGATAAGGAAAATCCATACGGGGTCATAGTGCAATATGGTGGGCAGACGCCACTAAAACTTGCCCGTGATCTCGAAGCATCTGGCGCACCCATTATCGGCACAACACCTGATGCCATCGATCGCGCCGAAGATCGTGAGCGCTTCCAGGGCATGATTGACAAGCTCGGTTTAAAACAACCACCAAACCGTACCGCTCGCGCAGCAGAAGAAGCAGTGAAACTTGCTGATGAAATTGGTTACCCACTTGTGGTTCGTCCTTCCTATGTGCTGGGTGGCCGCGCGATGGAAATCGTGCATGATCAAACCGATCTGCAACGTTACATGACCGAAGCCGTACAGGTTTCAAATGACTCACCTGTGTTACTGGATCGTTTCCTTGATGATGCGGTTGAAGTTGATATTGATGCAGTCAGTGATGGTAAACGTGTACTGCTCGGTGGTGTTATGGAGCATATTGAGCAGGCTGGCGTACACTCTGGCGATTCGGCATGTTCTTTACCACCGTATACCCTTTCACAGGATGTCATTGAGCGCATTAACGAACAGAGCCGAGAGATGGCGCTTGAGTTAGGTGTTGTCGGTTTAATGAATGTGCAGTTTGCCGTTAAAGGTGACGAGATTTATATCCTTGAAGTCAATCCACGTGCGTCACGCACGGTGCCGTTTGTCTCCAAGGCCACTGGCCGCTCCCTGGCGAAGATAGCTGTGAAATGCATGGTCGGAATGAGTCTTGATGAACAGGGGCTTGAAGGTATTGTTGTTCCTGATTATTACTCCGTGAAAGAAGCTGTCTTTCCATTTATTAAATTTCCCGGAGTGGATCCTATTCTCGGTCCTGAAATGAAATCTACCGGTGAGGTGATGGGGGTTGGTGAAACCTTTGGCGCTGCATTTAGCAAGGCATTACTTGGTGCGGGTGTTGATTTGCCCTCAAAAGGCCGGGCATTTCTGAGTGTGCGTAACGCAGACAAGACTGGTGCCGTCGAGGTGGCGCAGGAACTGGTGAAATCTGGTTTTGAACTGGTTGCTACCAAAGGTACCGCCGACGTGATCCTTGATGCTGGAATAGAGTGTCAGAAAATCAATAAAGTCACAGAAGGCCGTCCACATATTGTTGATATGATTAAGAATGACCAGATAGCCTTAATCGTGAATACTACTGAAGGCCGTCAGGCGATTGCGGATTCATATACTATCAGGCGTGAGGCACTGCAACATAAGGTGACTTATACCACAACCATTTCAGGGGCTAAGGCGACTTGTATGGCGATGGAGTATCTTGGTAAGTTTGATGTCCGTAGCTTGAAACAAATGCATAAGGAGCTGGCTAAATGAATAAGGTACCACTGACTGTTGAAGGTGCTGAAACACTCCAGCAGGAACTTGAACAACTTAAATCTGTTGAGCGGCCTGCCGTCATTCAGGCGATAGCAGAGGCGCGAGCGCATGGCGATCTAAAAGAAAATGCAGAATACCATGCTGCTCGTGAGCAACAGGGCTTTATCGAAGGTCGTATTGCTGATATCGAGGGTAAACTTTCTAACTCTCAGATCATTGATGTCACAAAACTGAATCAGACAGGCAAGATTGTCTTTGGCGTAACAGTCGCTCTGTGTAATGACGAAACGGGCGAAGAAGTTACCTACAAAATTGTTGGTGAGGATGAGGCCGATATTCAAACAGGCAAGATCTCGGTGACATCGCCAATTGCACGCGCGATGATTGGCAAACAGGAAGGTGATGTTGCTGCCGTACAGGCGCCGGGTGGTGTTGTTGATTACGAAATTCTCGAAGTCAAATACATCTAATAATAATTCGCTGATGCGGCGATGACTGTGTTGGAATGCAACTCAAATTTGTCATTTACGATATTGTAAACGCCGCATTTTCGTGACATTCCGCCTTGTCATCATCCACCTGATCGAATTATCTGGGTAAAAGTTGATATATGTCTGGACACACATCATTTGTTGAACGTATTGCGCTGACATTCTGGGTTGGTGCCATGTGGTCGATTGGTTATATCGCAGCACCCGTGTTATTCAAGTTCGCACCGTCAAAAACAATTGCCGGCGATCTTGCTGGTGAGATGTTTACCGCTGTCAGTATTGTCGGCATCATCTGTGCAGTGATTTTACTAATTGGTCTTATTGGTCGGCCTGCGGGAGTAATCTGGCGTCAGTGGCGTTTATGGCTGGTATTTTTAATGCTCGCGTTAGTATTAGTAGGACAGTTTGTATTAACACCAATGATGCAGGACCTAAAGGCTAGTGGTCTAGTTGATGGTTCTGATCAGGCAAGACAATTCGGCCAGTTACATGGCGTATCTGCCGTTCTCTTTCTGATTAACAGTCTTGCTGGATTAGCGCTGGTTGTAGCGGGTATGCGACCCCGTCAGTAAGATTATGCTGTTTGTCTAGCTAATCACGCGGTAGTTGAATGCGGGCATCTTTCTCACGTGCTTTATATACGGTGGCTATATTACCAATACGTTGTACCAGTTCGGCACCAGACTGCTCGCACATACCCTTAACTATTTCATCACGCTGCTCACGATCACCAACTGCAACCTTCATTTTTATCAGTTCATGGTGAGCAAGTGTCTGTATGAATTCATTCATGACACCATCAGTCAGGCCAGAACTGCCTACCATGATGACGGGTTTTTTAGGATGCGCAAGACCACGCAGATATTTACGTTGTGTAATTGTCAGAGCCATGTAAATCAACCAGATGAAACGAGCACGCGAGTATACTCTCAAAGGGGTGGGACTGATAGACTCTTACTGCAGACAAATGAACGCGAACGAATCTAACGAGGCAGGTATTGGCGAAGAGTAAGAGCAGCAAGAAATGGCTCAAAGAACATTTTGACGATCCCTATGTCAAACAGGCGCAGAAGGACGGGTACCGTTCTCGTGCCGTATACAAGTTACTGGAGATCCAGAAAAAGGATCGACTGATTCGACCCGGAATGCATATTGTGGATCTTGGTGCCGCGCCCGGTGGCTGGTCTCAGGTATGCCGACAGATGGTAGGCCGCCATGGCAGCGTGATTGCGACGGATATTTTACCTATGGAACCCCTGCCAGAAGTGTGCTTTATACAGGGGGATTTTCGCGAGCAGGCTGTACTTGATGAAATATTAACCAATGTTAACAATTTTCAGACGGATCAACAGTGTATTGATCTTGTAATGTCGGACATGGCCCCCAATATAAGTGGTATGCGTAGCGTCGATCAACCGAAGGCTATGTATCTTGTTGAATTAGCATTAGATTTCTGTGATAAAGTTTTATGCGAGGGTGGCGATACCCTGATGAAGGTCTTTCAGGGTGAGGGTTTTGATGAATTTATGCGTGAATTGAAAGGCCGTTTTTCACGTGTCTACACCCGTAAACCCGAGGCGTCACGGCCGCGTTCCCGTGAGGTTTATTTGGTAGGTAGAGGCTATAATAGATAGGCTGGGTGTCGTTTATCTGCAGTGCAGACTTCGATACACTGGTGATGACATGCACGCTAGCTTGCGTGCTTAGCAGGAGAAAGTAATTTTGAATGATATGGCAAAAAATTTGATTTTGTGGGTAGTTATCGCGGTAATCCTGATGGCGACCTTCAAAAGCTTCAGTCCTCAGCCTTCGAACCCGAGCAATATCGCGTATTCCCAGTTCTATAATGATGTGAAAACAGGACGCATTGCTGAAGTACTTATTCAAAATCGTGAAATTTCGGGTAAGTACACATCAGGTGAAAAATTCAAAACCTATAGCCCGGAAGCTGATAATCAGGTGCTTACCACCGATTTGATGAAGAATAATGTCACCATTACTGCCAAGCCACCTGAACAGCAGGGCTGGTTGATGCAGTTGTTTATTTCCTGGTTCCCATTCCTCCTTATTATTGGCCTGTGGATCTTTTTCATGCGCCAGGTGCAGGGTGGCGGTGGTGGCCGTGGCGCCATGTCATTCGGTAAAAGTCGTGCCCGTATGCTTGGCGATGATCAGGTCAAGATTACCTTTAGCGATGTGGCAGGTGTAGAAGAAGCCAAAGAAGAAGTCTCAGAACTGGTCGAATTTTTACGTGAACCAGGCAAGTTTCAGAAACTGGGTGGCAAGATACCACGCGGTGTACTGATGGTTGGTAGCCCGGGTACAGGTAAAACCTTGCTGGCAAAAGCCATTGCCGGTGAAGCAAAGGTACCGTTCTTTACTATATCGGGTTCCGACTTTGTTGAAATGTTTGTCGGTGTTGGTGCATCACGAGTGCGTGACATGTTTGAACAAGCCAAGAAGCATGCGCCATGCATTATCTTCATTGATGAAATTGATGCGGTTGGCCGTCATCGTGGTGCGGGTCTTGGCGGTGGTCATGATGAACGAGAACAGACACTCAACCAGTTACTGGTCGAAATGGATGGTTTTGAAGGTAATGAAGGCGTTATTGTTATCGCTGCAACCAACCGTCCTGATGTACTGGACCCAGCATTGTTACGCCCCGGCCGTTTTGACCGTCAGGTCGTGGTGCCATTACCTGATATTCGTGGTCGTGAGCAGATTCTCAAAGTGCATATGCGTAAGGTGCCGATCTCTGATGATGTGAATGCCAATGTTATTGCGCGTGGTACTCCAGGTTTTTCTGGTGCCGATCTGGCAAACCTCGTAAATGAGGCTGCACTGTTTGCGGCGCGCGCCAACAAGCGTGTCGTTGATCAAATCGAATTTGATCGTGCCAAAGATAAAATCATGATGGGTGCAGAACGCAAGTCCATGGTCATGACAGAAGAAGACAAACGCATGACGGCTTATCATGAAGCAGGGCATACCGTGGTTGCATTACGTGTGCCTAATTATGACCCTGTCTACAAGGTCACTATTATTCCACGTGGTCGTGCGCTGGGTGTCACCATGACTTTACCTGAAGAAGATAAACTCAGCGTAACTCAGGAATGGCTCAACAGTTTTGTTTGTATGGCTTTTGGTGGCCGTATTGCCGAAGGTCTTATATTTGGTGAAGATCATATCAGTACGGGTGCCTCCAACGATATCAAGCAGGCAACGGATACCGCTCACAACATGGTTACCAAGTGGGGTTTCTCACGTGACCTGGGGCCGATCCTTTATTCCGAAGATGAAGGCGAGGTGTTTCTTGGTCGTTCTGTGACACAGCATAAACACATGTCGGATGACACGGCCAAGATGATCGATAATGAAGTGCGTCATATTATCGAAACGAATTATGAGCGTGCCAGAAAGATTCTGAATGATGATATTGATATTCTACACGCGATGTCTGATGCATTGATGAAGTTTGAAACCATTGATGCAGATCAGATTGATGATTTGATGAATCGCCGCGAAGTACGCCCACCTAAAGGCTGGGATGATAGCGGTTCGCATAATGACTCAGGAAGCAGTAACCCTCCTAAAGAATCATCTAAAAAAACAGATGATCCCATCGGTGGGCCAGCCAATGAGCATTAACCCAAAGTAAAACTATTGATATGAAGCGGGCCTCTATGGCCCGCTTTTTTAATGAAGCAACAAATACTGGCGTTATGATATTAAATTGTGCAGGCAAGGCGTTGAGTCTGGAGCAGCCCGTGGTCATGGGTATTCTCAATATTACGCCTGATTCTTTTTCTGATGGTGGGCAATTTGACTCGGTTGATACTGCCTTGCATCGAACAGAGCAGATGTTGCGTGAAGGTGCAGGCATTATCGATGTCGGGGGTGAATCAACCCGGCCCAATGCGCAGCCCGTTTCTATACAAAATGAACTCGATCGAGTCATTCCAGTTATAGAAGCTATTACACAGCGATTCGACACGATTGTTTCTATTGATACAACCAAGTCAGAGGTTATGCGACATGCGGTAGATGCTGGCGCTGGCATTATTAATGACGTATTGGGTTTACGGGCGGAAGGGGCTGTCGATGTCGCCAGCAAGACAGACGCAGCGATTTGTCTCATGCATATGCAGGGCGAACCACGCACTATGCAGGAGAATCCGGTTTATAACGATGTTGTGGCTGATGTACATAACTTTCTGGAGCAACGTGTTCAGGCTTGCGAAGCCAAAGGTATTTGCAGAGAACGATTGCTTGTTGATCCCGGTTTTGGGTTTGGCAAAAACCTTACGCATAACCTCAGCCTGATGAAACATCTATCCAGATTAAATGATCTGGGTGTACCAGTGTTGGTGGGTGTGTCGCGAAAATCTATGATTGGTGCAATACTAGATAAAGATGTACAAGTACGATTGTACGGCAGTATTGCGTTGCACAGCATTGCGCTTATGCAGGGTGCCTCGATTATCAGAGCACATGATGTCGAAGCTGCAGTTGATGCGGTAAAAATTTGTTATGCAGTGAATACTGCGACGTAAGGTATAGCTATGAGTAAAAAATATTTTGGAACAGATGGGATTCGTGGAAGGGTTGGTGAATACCCGATTACGCCTGAATTTGTGCTCAAACTTGGCTGGGCAACCGGCAAGGTATTTGCCAGGGCCGGCGAAGGTACAGTCATCATTGGTAAAGATACGCGTATTTCCGGTTACATGTTTGAGTCTGCGCTTGAAGCGGGTCTGTCTGCTGCGGGTGTTGATATACGTATTCTGGGTCCTATGCCAACACCGGCTATTGCTTATCTGACACGCACGTTTCATGCGCAGGCCGGTATTGTTATTAGTGCTTCACATAATCCACATTATGATAACGGCATCAAATTCTTTTCCAGTGAAGGCGCTAAATTGCCTGATGAAATAGAGCTGGCAATCGAAGCCGAGATGGAAAAGCCAATGCAAACCGTTGAGTCTGAGAGACTTGGTAAAGCTGAGCGTGTGGTTGATGCGCCAGGAAGATATATCGAGTACTGCAAAAGCACGATTCCATTGTCGATGAATTTTTCGAATATGAAAATTGTTCTCGATTGTTCTAATGGTGCAACATACCAGGTTGCGCCACGCGTGCTCAAGGAGCTGGGTGCCGAAGTTATTACAGTAGGTGCATCGCCAGATGGTATTAATATTAATGAGAAGTGTGGTTCAACGCATCCACAAGTTCTACAGTCGCAAGTCGTTGCTCATGGCGCTGATATTGGCCTTGCCCTTGATGGTGATGGCGATCGACTGATTATGGTCGATCATGAAGGTGAAATTGTTGATGGCGATGAATTGTTATTCATTATTGCTCAATCGCGTCAGCGTGATCAGTCCTTACCGGGTGGTGTTGTTGGAACGGTTATGAGTAATCTGGGGCTTGAACATGCACTCAAAGATCTGGGTATTGATTTTTACCGCGCCGCAGTCGGAGATCGCTATGTTATGGAGATGCTCACGGAGAATAACTGGGTGCTCGGTGGTGAAAGTTCCGGCCATATTATCTGCCTTGATCGAACAACGACGGGTGATGGTATTATTTCAGCCTTACAGATTCTGGCAGCAATGAAAAATGCCGATAAATCCTTGCAGGAATTGAAGTCTGGCATGCAGAAATACCCTCAGCATATGGTGAATGTGCCCCTCAAAGAAAAAGTGGATATTGATACCTGCGCGCCATTGCAGGCCGCCATGAAAGATGTTGAAAACAGGCTGGCTGACTCAGGTCGAATTCTGGTGCGCGCATCAGGTACTGAGCCATTACTTCGTGTCATGGTTGAAGGTACAGATGGTCATATTGTCACCACTCTGGCGAATGAACTGGCAGATGTCGTACGTCAGGAGCTTGCCTAAGACTCGCTACGAGAAAAAAACAATATCCTTCACGCACTTATCTGGCTAAATAGCGAAAAAATCAGCTAATTTATTGCTTTTTCGGCGCTTCACAGGTAATCTTCCGAGCCATTTTTGAGAACAAATCTGGAGTTTCGTTTATGTCGCGTCAAACTATGGTCGCTGGTAACTGGAAAATGAATGGCTCGATGGGAAGCATTGATACGCTTATGTCAGGTATTAAGGCTGGCCTGGCTGATACAGGCGATACTGCCGTTGTTGTCTGCCCACCTACCATTTATATACAGACCGTAAAATCCCTTGCTGAGGGAACAAAAATCGAGGTTGGCGCACAGAATCTGTCAGCAGAGGCTCCTGGAGCATTCACTGGTGAAATGTCATCGTGCATGCTGACTGATACAGGCTGTAAATATGTCATCGTTGGCCATTCTGAGCGTCGTGCCTACTATCACGAAGATGACATGATGGTTGCCAAGAAATATGTCGTTGCACTGGAAGCGGGTCTGGTGCCAATTTTGTGTGTCGGTGAAACCCTTGAAGAGCGTGAAGCGAATATTACAGAGCAGGTTGTCGGCCGTCAGTTAGATGCCGTGATTGCACTGTCTGGCGTAGATTCGCTTGCCAAAGGTGTTATTGCCTATGAGCCAGTCTGGGCCATTGGCACCGGTAAAACAGCGACACCTGAGCAGGCGCAGGAAGTCCATGCCTTTATTCGACAGAAAATCGCAACGCTGAGTGCGGATGTGGCCTCAACTGTGCAGGTCCTTTACGGCGGCAGTGTTAAAGGTGCAAATGCTGCAGAATTATTTGCCAAAGAAGATATCGATGGGGGGCTGATCGGTGGTGCCTCTCTGGATGCAGATGAGTTTCTGACTATCTGTAAAGCAGGTTAATTTTCAAACGGAAATCGCTTATGTATACCGTCATTCTTGTTTTTCATGTACTCATTGCGATAGCGCTTGTGGGTCTTATCCTTATCCAGCATGGTAAAGGTGCAGATGCCGGTGCGGCTTTTGGTAGTGGTGCCTCCTCGACGGTATTTGGCAGTAAAGGCTCGGGCTCATTCCTTACGCGCCTGACGGCGATATTGGCCGCGTCCTTTTTCCTGACAAGTCTGTACCTGGCCTATCTGTCGACCGGGCAGTCACGTGCTAAGGCAGATGATGAGAGTGTCCCGCAAGTTACTGAACCTGCACAGTCATCTGATGTGCCGGCAGTGCCAGCTGACAGTATTTCACCAGATGTCCCCACGGATGTTCCTGTGGACATACCCACTGATATTCCGGTGGATTCATCATCTGATGTACCTACAGCAACTGATAACGCAGATACGGATAAAAAATAGTCAGATCATACTTTTAGAGCATTTTCTTCTACTCATAGTTATGAGGGAAGCATATAATTGCTGACGGATTTTCTTAGGAACATTTCGAGTAAACACATTCACGTTGTTAACGTATTAATGCTTGATGACTTGATACTTGCTCGACAGAAGACGGAACTTTGCCGATGTGGTGGAATTGGTAGACACGCTATCTTGAGGGGGTAGTGGCGCAAGCCGTGCCGGTTCGACTCCGGCCATCGGCACCATATATAAGACGGTATCATGAAATTTGTGATACCGTTTTTTTATACCCTAAGAAAAATCCTATAACGTAATGATTTTTCTAAATTATGTAGCAAAATGGTGACTTGACACATTTCTATGTGGAGCCTAGACTGACGCATCTTTTTTGAAGACAAAAAATAATAAATAAGCGCTATGACCCTAATCACGCCACCATCTGAATACGGGAAAAACTAGACTATGCTAGAAAACTATTTACCCGTTCTTATCTTTCTAATACTCGGTACTACTATTGGCGTGGTCATGCTTGTTGCTGGCAAGGTGTTGAGCTCTAGTCGACCTGATTCACATAAGCTTTCACCCTATGAGTGTGGTTTTGAAGCGTTTGAAGACGCACGCATGAAATTTGATGTGCGTTATTACCTGGTCGCCATTCTATTTATTATTTTTGATCTGGAAATTGCATTCCTTTTCCCCTGGGCAATTGTCCTGAAAGAGATCGGTATGTTCGGTTTCATTGCGATGGTGATTTTCCTCGGGATTCTTGTGATTGGCTTCATCTATGAGTGGATGAAAGGGGCGCTCGAATGGGAATAGAAGGTTATTTAGAAGAAGGCTTTGTCACCACCTCGGTCGACAAGCTATTTAACTGGGCTCGTACCGGCTCCATGTGGCCAATGACATTTGGTCTGGCGTGTTGTGCTGTGGAGATGATGCATGCAGCAGCTGCGCGTTATGATATGGACCGTTTCGGCGTGATATTTCGCCCCAGCCCTCGGCAATCAGACGTGATGATTGTAGCTGGCACTCTGGTAAATAAAATGGCGCCTGCACTACGCAAGGTATATGACCAGATGGCTGAGCCGCGTTGGGTAATCTCTATGGGCAGCTGTGCGAATGGTGGTGGTTACTATCACTATTCATATGCAGTAGTGCGCGGCTGTGATCGCATCGTACCTGTGGATATATATGTTCCAGGTTGTCCGCCTACAGCAGAAGCGCTTTTATACGGCGTTATCCAGTTACAAAACAAAATACGTAAAACTACAACGATTGCACGATAAGAATGACTAATACGAATACATCACATCCGCTGATAGCGAAATTATCGCAACGTTTTGGCGAAGGTGTTAACTGTAGCGAAGACCTCGGTGAGTTTACGCTAGAGGTTCCACGTGATCAGTTGCTCGATATCTGTGTTGCGCTTCGTGACGAACCTGATTTTAGTTTTAAGCAGCTGATCGACGTGTCTGGTGTTGACTATCATGGCTATGGTGATGTGGAGTGGTCAACACATTCTTCAAGTAGTACCGGGTTTAGTCGCGGCGTTGAGCAAAGGCATAAAGTCATACAGGGCGAAAACGAAGATCGTTTTGCCGTTGCCTATCATCTGTTGTCCATCAAACATAACTGCAGGCTGCGTCTGCGTGTATTCGCTAACAATGACTTCCCAATAGTGCCTTCTGTAAATGATGTTTGGGCATCAGCGAACTGGTATGAACGTGAGGTGTTTGATCTATACGGCATCCTGTTTGATGGTCATCCTGATCTACGTCGTATCCTTACGGACTATGGCTTTATAGGTCATCCGTTCAGAAAAGATTTTCCTTTAATTGGCCAGGTGGAAATGCGTTATGACCCGGAACGTAAACGCGTCGTCTATCAGCCGGTTTCAATTGATCCACGCGTACTCGTGCCACGTGTTATTCGAGATGAGCGTGAGCGACTGGGCGAAGAATCTTCCGATGTGTCTGCTGAAGAAGAGTCCGAGAGCGCAGAACAGGGCTAAGTAATCGATATGGCTGAAATACAGAATTACACAATGAACTTTGGTCCGCAGCATCCTGCGGCGCATGGTGTATTACGCCTGGTGCTTGAGCTTGACGGTGAAACCGTGCAGCGAGCTGATCCACATATTGGCCTGTTGCATCGTGGTACTGAAAAGCTTGCTGAAAGCAAACCGTTTAACCAGAGTATTGGTTACATGGATCGACTCGATTACGTCTCAATGATGTGTAACGAGCATGGCTATGTGCTGGCAATCGAAAAGTTGCTAGGAATAGAAGCACCCATTCGTGCGCAATACATTCGTGTAATGTTTGATGAGATTACTCGTATTCTAAATCATCTGATGTGGTTGGGTACGCATGCGCTTGATGTTGGCGCGATGACCATGTTCCTGTACTGCTTTCGTGAACGTGAAGATCTGATGGATTGCTATGAAGCGGTGTCAGGAGCACGTATGCATGCCACCTATTATCGACCTGGCGGTGTTTATCGTGATTTGCCTGACTCGATGCCTAAATATCGCAGCTCGAAGTTTCATAGCGATGCCGAGGTTACTGCGCTGAACGAAGCGCGTGAAGGTTCATTGCTCGATTTTATTGAAGATTTTGCAAAACGTTTCCCGGCACTGGTTGATGAATACGAAACACTGCTGACAGACAACCGTATCTGGAAACAACGTACGGTAGATATAGGCGTGGTTTCTCCTGAGCGCGCATTGCAGTTGGGCTTTACGGGCCCAATGATTCGAGGCTCCGGTATTGCGTGGGATTTACGTAAAAAACAGCCTTACGAAGTTTACGATCAGATGGATTTTGATATCCCGATTGGTAAGAACGGTGATTGTTATGATCGCTATCTGGTACGTGTTGAAGAAATGCGTCAGTCAGCAAAAATCATCAGGCAGTGTGTCGACTGGCTCAAGGTTAACAAGGGCCCCGTTATTATTGGCGATCAGAAAATTGCACCGCCACCACGCCAGGATATGAAGTCCGACATGGAATCTCTCATTCATCATTTTAAACTTTCTACTGAAGGTTATTGTGTGCCAGCTGGCGAAGCATATGCCGCAATTGAACACCCTAAAGGTGAATTCGGTGTCTATCTCATCTCTGATGGCGCTAATAAGCCATATCGACTCAAGGTGCGTGCCCCCGGGTTTGCTCATCTTGCTGCGATGGATGAAATGGTTAAGGGACACATGATTGCAGATGTCGTTGCAGTGATTGGTACCATGGATGTTGTCTTTGGGGAGATTGATCGCTAATGCAGGCTAACAACATGATGCTATCTGATGCCTCAAAGCAGGCAATTGATAAATGGCTAACGAAATATCCTGAAGAGCAGAAACAGTCTGCAGTCATTCCTGCGCTATCTATTGTGCAGGAAGAAAATGGCGGCCATCTTACTGAAGAGCTTATGAACGCAGTTGCCGAGTATCTCGACATGTCACAGGTTGCTGTTTATGAAGTCGCGAATTTTTACTCCATGTATGATCGTGAGCCATGCGGACGTTACAAAATTAATTTGTGCACCAATATTTCCTGCATGCTGATGGGCGCCGAAGATATTGTTTCTTACTGTGAAAAGAAGCTCGGCGTCAAGATGGGGCAGACAACTGCAGATGGCAAGTTTACCTTAAAGATTGAAGAAGAATGTCTGGCTGCCTGTAATGGTGGGCCGATGATGGCGCTGAATGGCCATTATTATGAAAAACTGACTCCAGAAAAGATTGATGAAATTCTGGATGGGCTTGAGTAAAAGGGCGGATCGTTAATAATGGTCAATCAAGTTTGTTTTACAACGCTGGATTTTGATGAACCGTGGACGCTCGAGAACTATAAAAAAGTCGGCGGCTACGAAGCTTGGAACAAGATTCTGTCTGGCAAGATGACTCCAGAAGAAGTTATTGAAGAAGTTAAGAGCTCAGCGCTTCGTGGTAGAGGTGGAGCAGGGTTCTCAACAGGTCTGAAATGGAGTTTTATGCCACGCACTGCTCCGGGTCAAAAATATATCGTCTGTAATTCTGACGAGAGTGAACCAGGCACCTGTAAGGATCGTGACATTCTGCGATATAACCCGCATTCGGTTATTGAGGGTATGGCTATCGCCGGCTTTTCTATTGGCGCAACAGTTGGCTATAACTACCTGCGTGGTGAATTTCATCATGAGCCGTTTGAGCGTTTCGAAGCAGCCATTGAAGAGGCGCGAGCTGCTGGATTGCTTGGTACGAATATTCAGGGTTCAGGTATCGATTTTGATCTTTTTGGGCACCTTGGTGCCGGCGCCTATATTTGCGGTGAAGAAACGGCATTGCTCGAATCACTCGAAGGTAAAAAAGGTCAGCCACGCTTCAAGCCTCCATTTCCAGCCAACTTTGGTCTCTATGGTAAGCCCACAACAATTAACAACACTGAGACGCTTGCCTCGGTACCGTCAATTATTCGTAATGGTGCTGACTGGTTCCTGAATTTAGGCAAGCCAAATAATGGTGGTGAAAAACTATTTTCTGTATCAGGCCATGTTAACAACCCAGGTAACTTTGAGATTCCTATGGGAACACCTTTCAAAGATTTGCTTGAAATGGCTGGCGGCGTACGTGATGGTAATAAGCTAAAAGCCGTTATTCCGGGTGGTTCTTCCATGCCGGTTATGACTGCCGAGCAAATCATGGCAAGCGATATGGATTACGACTCTATCGCCAAGAATGGTTCTTATCTTGGTTCGGGTGCTGTTATTGTGATGGATGAAACGACCTGCATGGTTAAGGCGCTCATGAGACTGTCGCGTTTTTATCATAAGGAATCATGTGGTCAATGTACGCCATGTCGTGAAGGTACTGGCTGGATGCATCGTGTTTTGCAGCGCATTGAAAATGGGCAAGGCAAACCAGAAGATCTGGATCTGCTTGAATCTGCAGCTGGCCAGATTGCCGGTCACACTATTTGTGCTTTTGGTGAAGCAGCCGCCTGGCCGGTTCAGAGTTTCCTGAAAAATTTCCGCGAAGAATTCGAATATCACATCACGCATAAATGTTGCATGGTGGGTAGTGGTGCGAAAGGAGAGGCTGCATGAACGCCAGACCTGAAGACATCAAGCCGGAAGACGCCGTCAATGTTGAAATAAATGGCGTGTCATTGCAGGGACGTAAAGGCGATATGATTATTCATGTGGCCGATGATGCGGACATTGCGATACCTCGTTTTTGTTACCACAAAAAACTTCCTATTGCTGCTAACTGCCGCATGTGTCTTGTTGAAGTTGAGAATGTACCTAAGCCTTTGCCAGCTTGCGCAACACCTATCAGTGAAGGCATGAAAATTTTTACGCGTTCTGATTTCGCTAAAAACGCCCAGCAGGCGGTGATGGAGTTTCTATTGATTAACCACCCGCTTGATTGCCCTATCTGCGATCAGGGTGGTGAATGTGAATTGCAGGACCTCGCTGTCGGTTATGGCCGTGGCGTGTCTCGCTTCACTGAACGTAAGCGTGTTGTTAAAGATCAGAATATTGGACCGCTGATTGCCACTGAGATGACGCGTTGTATCCACTGTACTCGTTGCGTTCGTACGCTGGAAACTGTCGGTGGTGAACATGAGCTTGGTGGTATTGGTCGTGGTGAAAATACCCATATTGGCACGTATATTGAGCGTTCCATTAATTCTGAAATGTCGGGCAATGTGATTGATGTGTGTCCAGTTGGTGCGTTGACTGCGAAACCGTCACGTTTTTCAGCACGTGCCTGGGAATTACGTTCACATGACACCATTTCCGGTCATGATTGTGTAGGCTCTAATCTGTCCATGCATACCTATCAGAATAAGGTTGTGCGTAGTCTGCCTCGTGAAAACGAGTCTATTAATGAAGTATGGATTTCCGATCGTGATCGTTTTGCTTATGAAGGTCTCAACACTAAAGACCGCGCCACCGAACCAATGGTTAAGCGCAATGGTAACTGGCACGAAGTAGACTGGACCAGTGCACTGGATTATGCGGTTGATGGACTTAACGGCGTTAAGAATTCTGCTGGTGCAGACAAAATTGGTTTGTTGATGTCGCCAAATGTCACGACAGAAGAGGCCTATCTTGGTCAAAAGCTGATGCGTGCGTTGGGTGTCGACAGTATTGATCATCGTATTCATCAGCAGGATTTTAGTGCTGATGACAGTGACCCAGTATTTCCATGGCTAGGTCAGTCAATTGAAGATCTTGAATCTGTCGACAGCTGTTTAATTGTTGGTGCGAATATTCGTCAGGACCAGCCTATTATTGGGCATCGCTTACGTAAGGCCGCCATGAATGGCGCTTATATGATGTTTGTGAATCCACGCGATTATGAATTCAAGTTCCCTTCATTCCGCACATTTCCTGGCGATCCACAACAGATGGTTCATGATCTGGCCGGTGTCGCTAAAGCACTGCTCGAAATCGATACCGAGGGTCTTCCTGATGGCCTTGCATCATTAACAGATGCAATTGAAATAACCGATCGTCATCGTGCTGTCGCAGATAAATTGAAAGTCGGTGAACAATCTGCCGTGCTGCTGGGTGTCAATGCGATTTCTCATCCGCAGTATGCCAGTATGCGAGCACTGGCGAGTTATATTTCAAGAGTCACTGAGTCAGCGCTGGGTTTTCTCACTCAGGGTGCTAACTCTGCTGGTGCATCACTTGCAGGTGCGGTGCCGCATCGTAGTGCATCAGGCAGCCCGGTTGAGACAGCAGGTGAAAATGCAGTTTCAATGATTGACGCAGGCATGCAGGCCCTGGTTATTCAGGGGTTTGAACCAGAATACGACCACATTTCACCTTCACCAATGGTGCGCGCATTGAAAGATGCCGAAATGGTTATTGTTATGTCGCCATATGTGACAGATGAAATGAAAGAATATGCGGATATTATTTTGCCTGTTTCGCCTTTCACCGAAACATCCGGCACATATGTCAATGCAGCAGGACAATGGCAGAGTTTCAGTGCGGTTGTACCTCCGCTTGGTTCAACGCGTCCTGCATGGAAAGTCTGGCGTGTGCTGGGCAACCTGTTTGAACTGGATGGTTTTGACTACAACGCATCTACTGATGTGCTGAATGAAGTGAAAGCACAGTGTACTGCAAACCCCGATAATGCGATTCAATGGCACTGTCCAGAATCACTGGATGAGCGCGCTAGCGGTGTTTTTCGCATGAGTGACACACCTATGTATAGTGTTGATAGCATTACTCGCCGTGCCGAGTCATTGCAGCAAACAGCGCATGCCGTCACCGAGGCAGTCTATATGAATGCAGCGATGCTGCAAAAGCTGGGTCTTGCTGTGAATTCGCGCGTTATTGTTACTCAGGGCGATGATGTGTCGCCTATGAAAGCCCTGATAGATTCTAATTTGCCAGATGGCTGTGTGCTTATCCCGAATGGTGGTGAAGCAAGTGCGAAACTTGGCGCGCCTGGGCACGTAGTCACAATTGAACAGGATTAATTACGGTACAAGATAAATAATGGATACATTACTCGCAATTTGGGAATCAATCTGGCCAGTTGTCTGGATCTTGTTAAAGATTCTGGCGATTACGGTACCGCTCATGCTGTGTGTTGCCTATCTAACCTATGCAGAGCGCCGTGTTATTGGTTCAATGCAGGTGCGTATTGGTCCAAACCGTGTGGGCTTTTTTGGGTTCAAGTTTTGGGGGCTAGGCCAACCAATTGCTGATGCCTTAAAGCTTATTCTAAAAGAAATAGTCATTCCTGCTGGTGCCAACAAAGTACTATTTATTATTGCACCAGTGATATCTCTGGCAACTGCACTTGCAGCATGGGCTGTTATCCCATTTGATGCTGATCTGATTTTGGCCGATGTGAATGCAGGCTTGTTATATGTGCTCGCCATTACTTCTATGGGCGTGTATGGCGTTATTATTGCCGGTTGGGCATCGAATTCGAAATACGCCTTTCTCGGAGCAATGCGCTCTGCGGCACAAATCGTGTCATATGAAATTGCCATGGGCTTTGCCCTGGTTGGTGTGCTTATGGCGGCAGGCAGTCTCAATCTGGGTGATATCGTGCGTTCGCAGCAGGGTAACCTGGGAGCCTTAGACTGGTTTGCATTGCCATTGCTGCCGTTGTTCCTGGTGTATTTCTTTTCCGGTGTTGCCGAAACCAACCGTGCACCGTTTGATGTCGCGGAAGGCGAATCTGAAATTGTCGCTGGTTTCCATGTTGAATACTCTGGTGTCGCGTTTGCCGTTTTCTTCCTGGCTGAATATGCCAACATGATTCTGGTGTCTGCACTGGCCGCCATCATGTTTTTGGGTGGCTGGTTATCACCGCTGCCGGCATCATGGATTCCAGATGTAGCAATCCTGTCCACCTTAATAGGCGATGGTATTCACTGGTTTATTATCAAGACTGTAATCTTCCTGTTTTTCTATCTCTGGTTTCGTGCGACGTTTCCACGTTATCGCTATGACCAGATTATGCGCCTTGGCTGGAAGGTCTTTATTCCAATCACTATTGTCTGGCTGCTGGTTGTTGGTGTTGCCATTATGGCTGGCATTGGTCCGTGGTTTGATTAAGGGAGCAGAAAAATGAATACGATTAAAAACTACTTCAAAAGCCTTTTTCTGTTAGAGCTATTAAAAGGTCTATTTCTGACGGGTAAGTACTTTACCAGGAAGAAATTCACCATCTTTTATCCAGAAGAAAAGACACCACAATCACCACGCTTTCGTGGTCAGCATGCGTTACGTCGTTACCCAAATGGTGAAGAACGCTGTATCGCCTGTAAGCTTTGTGAAGCGGTGTGTCCTGCGCTGGCGATTACTATTGAATCTGAACAGCGTGATGATGGTACGCGTCGCACCACGCGTTACGACATTGATCTGTTTAAATGTATTTTCTGTGGTTTCTGTGAAGAGGCCTGCCCGGTTGATTCAATTGTAGAGACCAGGAATTTTGAGTATCACTTTGAAGAGCGCGGTGAAAACATCATGACAAAAGATAAGCTGCTTGCCCTCGGTGATAAATATGAGCAACAACTGGCTGAAGATAGATCGGCCGACGCGGCATATCGCTAACCTGTAGTGAGACGATTGCATGTCATTTGAACAAATACTTTTTTACTTCTTTTCTGCTGTGATGGTAGGTGCTGGGCTCGGCGTTATTACTATGAAAAACCCGGTGCATGCGGCGCTGTTTCTTGTGCTGGCGTTTTTTAGTTGCTCGGGCCTGTGGCTGTTACTCGAAGCTGAATTTCTGGCAATAACACTAGTGCTGGTTTATGTCGGTGCTGTCATGGTGCTATTTCTGTTTGTCGTCATGATGCTGGATATCAACATTTCCAGGTTGCGTGAAGGCTTCATTCGTTATCTGCCAGTCGGCGTCTTGCTTGCACTAGTAGTTGCTGCCGAGATGATCTATGTGATTGGGCCAAACAATTTTGGGCTGGATGTTATTCAGGCACCTGCACGTCACGCTGCTGATTACAGCAACACAGCTGAACTGGGCAGTGTCCTGTATACCGTTTATGTCTACCCATTCGAAATCGCTGCAGTCATATTACTCGTTGCTATCGTCGCAGCGATTGCGCTCACGCTACGTCGTCGAGAAGGCGTCAGGGTACAGGATCCTGGCAAGCAGGTTATGGTTAAAGCGAAAGATCGCCTCAGTATCGTTAAAATGGATGCCGTGAAGGAGGGCGACAAATGATAGCCTTATCCGATTATCTTATTGTTGCTGCCATTATGTTTTGTCTGAGTATGGCTGGCATTATCCTGAATCGTAAAAATATTATTGTTCTATTGATGTCAATCGAGCTTATGCTGCTATCAGTGAATATCAATTTTGTGGCGTTCTCATACTACCTTCAGGATCTGGCAGGGCAGGTGTTTGTTTTCTTTATTCTGACCGTTGCTGCGGCAGAGGCGGCAATTGGTCTGGCGATTCTTATCGTGTTATTCCGTAACAAGCGTACGATTAATGTCGATGATATTGCGGAAATGAAAGGCTAATAATGATGATGGAGCTGATATATCTCGCTATACCACTTGCGCCACTGTTTGGCGCCATTATGGCTGGGCTGTTTGGTAAGCAAATTGGTCGTGTCGGCGCGCATACATTTACGATTCTTGGTGTAGGTGTTTCCTGTCTGCTCTCTATCTATGTGCTATGGGCGATGCTTTTCGATGGTCTGGGAACGTATAACGAAACGGTATACACCTGGCTGGTCAGTGAAGGCGTTCGTTTTGAAATCGGTTTTCTTGTTGACCGTCTGACAGCATTAATGATGGTGGTTGTAACCTTTGTCTCACTGATGGTGCATATCTACACCATTGGCTACATGCATGACGATACGGGTTATCAGCGATTCTTCAGTTACATCGCACTGTTTACTTTCTCAATGCTGATGCTGGTTATGGCTAACAACTTCCTGCAGCTGTTCTTTGGCTGGGAAGCAGTAGGTCTGGTCTCATACCTGTTGATTGGTTTCTGGTATACACGTGAATCGGCCATTTTTGCCAATATGAAGGCCTTCCTAGTTAACCGCGTTGGCGACTTTGGCTTCCTGCTCGGTATCGCCGCTGTTTATATGTACTGCGGAACGCTCGATTATAATGAGGTCTTCAGTAAGGCTCCGGCGCTCGTCGGTACCACGATGAATATCTTCGGTAGTTACCAATGGGAAGTGATGACGGTTATTTGCATCCTTCTGTTCATTGGCGCTATGGGTAAATCGGCGCAGGTACCACTGCATGTTTGGCTGCCTGATTCGATGGAAGGCCCTACACCTATCTCGGCCTTGATTCATGCTGCGACGATGGTGACGGCGGGTATCTTCATGGTGGCGCGCATGTCACCCCTGTATGAGTTATCGGAAACCGCGCTGAGTTTTATCCTGGTGATCGGTGCGATCACGGCATTGTTCATGGGCTTTCTTGGTCTGGTGCAAAATGACATTAAACGTGTGGTTGCCTATTCAACCTTGTCGCAATTAGGTTACATGACGGTTGCGCTAGGTGCGTCGGCCTATTCAGTGGCAATCTTTCATCTGATGACACATGCCTTCTTTAAAGCACTGTTATTCCTGGCAGCTGGTTCTGTCATTATTGCGATGCATCATGAGCAGGATATGCGCAAGATGGGTGGTCTCAGAAAGTACATGCCAATTACCTGGATTACATCACTGGTTGGTTCACTTGCCTTGATCGGCACACCATTCTTTGCAGGCTATTACTCAAAAGACAGTATTATTGTTGCGGTGCAGAACTCGACTATTTGGGGCTCGACGTTTGCATTTTATTGCGTGCTCGCCGGCGTATTTATTACCGCACTTTACAGCTTCCGAATGTACTTCCTCGTTTTTCATGGCAAGGAACGTATGGATGAGCACACTCGTGAACATCTACATGAAACGCCAAAGGTCGTGACGATACCACTTATTTTGCTTGCCATACCGTCTGTTGTGGCTGGCTACGTCATGGGGCCAGTACTGTTTGGCGGTTATTTTGACGGTGCAATCTATATTGCGCCTGAGCATGGTGCTGTTGCAGCCGTTCAGGATATTTTTACGGACTGGATTGGGTTTGCATTACATGCCTGGGCGAGCCCTGCGTTTTACCTGGCACTGGGTGGTGTGATTACCGCGTACGTGATTTATATGAAGAAGCCCGAGATTGCCGAGATAGCAGAAAAGAAACTCAGTTTCTTACACAAGATGTTTGTTAACAAGTACTGGGCGGATGACTTGTACCAGAAAGTATTCGCTGCCAGTGGACGTTTGCTAGGTAAGGTTTTCTGGAAGTCTGGTGATGCGGCCATTATTGACGGGTTGATTATTAATGGCTCGGCGAAAAGCGTGAGCTGGTTTTCATCCGTAGTCAGACATATTCAGACCGGTTTTCTATATCACTATGCGTTTGCAATGATTATTGGACTGGTTGCATTAATTGGCTGGGTTTTATACCGAGCAAGTTAAGAACAAAAACAAGGTTAATATAGATGTTTGCTGAGTTGCCACTACTGAGTTTTGTTATCTGGTTACCTATTATAGGTGGCCTGCTTGTGCTTGCTGTTGGAGATAATGGCCCTGTCAGCGCGCGTCCAGTGGCACTCGCGGTGTCTATTGTCACGTTTCTGTTGAGTATCCCGCTTTACACTGAATTCGATACCACGACCCACCTGATGCAATTTACGGAAAATACACCGTGGATTGAGGCCTTCAAGATTAACTACCATCTTGGTATTGACGGCATTTCAATGCCATTAATTGTGCTGACAACATTTATCACCGTGATTGTTGTTATGGCGGGCTGGGAAGTCATACAGGATAGACCAGCACAGTACATGGCGGCATTTCTGATGATGGAAGGCATGATGGTTGGTGTGTTTGCTGCACTGGATGCCATGCTGTTTTATGTTTTCTGGGAAGGCATGTTGATACCGATGTTTCTGATTATTGGTATCTGGGGTGGTCCACGTCGTGTCTATGCGACCATCAAGTTCTTTTTATATACCTTCTTTGGCTCGGTCTTCATGCTGGTGGCATTGATCTATCTCTTCTTCCAGTCAGGCAGTTTTGAAATCCTGGATTTCCATGCATGGAAACTCACGCTGGATGAGCAGGTGCTGATCTTTATTGCCTTCCTGCTCGCGTTTGCAGTGAAAGTGCCAATGTGGCCCGTACATACGTGGTTGCCTGATGCGCATGTTGAAGCCCCTACGGGTGGTTCAGTCATACTGGCGGCGATTATGCTGAAGATTGGTGGCTATGGCTTCCTGCGATTTAGCCTGCCTATTACGCCAGACGCCAGTTCACACCTCGACTGGTTGATTATCGGCATGTCACTGATTGCAGTTGTGTATATTGGTTTTGTAGCGCTCGTTCAGGAAGACATGAAAAAGCTGATTGCTTACTCGTCGATTGCGCACATGGGTTTTGTCACCCTTGGTTTCTTTATTATCTTTAGTATCGAACGCGCAACTGGTAGTACTAGTGGTGGTGTGCTCGGTATGGAAGGTGGCATGGTGCAGATGGTGTCGCATGGCTTTATTTCAGGCGCGATGTTCCTTTGTGTCGGCGTGCTCTATGACCGCATGCATTCACGTATGATCAAGGATTATGGCGGTGTAGTAAATACCATGCCTAAATTTGCAGCGTTTGCAGTTCTTTTTGCGATGGCAAATGCGGGCCTGCCAGGTACATCTGGTTTCGTTGGTGAATTTATGGTTATCCTGAGTAGCTTTAAAGCCAGTTTCTGGATTGCCTTCCTTGCGGCAACAACATTAATACTTGGCGCTGCTTATACACTGTGGATGGTGAAACGCGTCATATTTGGTGATGTTGCAAATGATAATGTTGCCGCACTTTATGATATCAATAGACGTGAATTTATTTTCCTGGCAGTACTGGCATTCATGGTGCTGCTATTTGGCGTATGGCCTGATCCATTGCTTGAGGTGATGCACCCCTCGATTGAAAATTTGGCTACTCACGTAATGCAGTCAAAATTATAAGTTAAACGGTAAATGTCACGATGAAACAATTTGCTATGCCTGATTTCCTGCTTGCCGCGCCAGAGATATTTATTCTCACTATGGCGAGCATTATTCTGGTGGTTGATCTCTTTTTACATGACAGAAACCGTGTTGTTACTTATCTATTAAGTCTGTTAACACTGGTGGCTGCAGTGATATTGACGATTGTTCAATATACTGGTGAGACAAAATTCACTTTTAGTGGCATGTATGTCTCCGATCCGATGGGTGACTTGTTAAAGATTGCTATCTATGTCTCTACCGCCATGATTTTCATCTACTCACGCGGATACCTTGCCGAGCGAAATATATTCAAAGGCGAGTTTTACGTGCTTGGGCTGTTCGGTATGCTTGGCATGATGGTGATGGTGTCAGCGCATAGTTTCCTGACTATTTATCTGGGGCTCGAATTACTGTCTCTATCGGTGTACGCAATGGTAGCCTTACATCGTGATTCATTACCCGCTTCAGAAGCTGCGATGAAGTACTTTGTGCTTGGCGCACTGGCATCAGGCATGTTGCTGTATGGCATGTCTATTCTTTATGGCGTAACAGGCAGTCTGGATATATCTGTAGTGTCAGATAATCTTGTTAGTAACATGCAGGAGAAGGGTGTGGTGCTGGCGTTTGCGCTGGTGTTCGTCATTATTGGCCTTGCGTTTAAACTGGGTGCCGTGCCATTTCATATGTGGGTACCTGATGTTTATCACGGTGCACCAACAGTGGTTACTGGTTTCATTGGTACAGCACCGAAGATTGCTGCCTTCGCGATGGTCATGCGCCTGCTGATTGAAGGGCTAGGGCAGTTACATGCGCAATGGCAGGATATTCTTATTATTCTCTCTATCTTGTCGCTGGCTGTGGGTAATATTATTGCGATTGCGCAGACGAATCTTAAACGCATGCTGGCTTACTCTACGATTTCGCACGTCGGTTTTATCTTACTCGGATTTATTGCCGGTACAGACCAGGGCTATTCGGCCTCGATGTTTTACATCATGACTTACGCACTGATGGCGCTGGGTGCATTTGGCATTATCATCCTTTTAAGTCGTGCGGGCTTTGAGGCTGACAAGCTGGACGACATCAAAGGCCTGGACAAACGTAATCGCTGGTATGCATTCCTGATGATGATTCTGATGTTCTCCATGGCTGGTGTCCCGCCAACCGTAGGTTTTCATGCAAAATGGCAGGTATTACAGTCTATTGTTGCGGTGGATCTTGTCTGGCTGGCCGCCGTTGCCGTCGCATTCTCTATCATTGGCGCATTCTACTATCTGAGAATTGTTAAGCTGATTTATTTTGATGAACCCAATGATAAATCAGCAATTAAGCCTCATGCCGATATGCACTATGCATTAAGCGTAAATGGACTCGCTATTCTATATCTGGGTATCTTTCCTGGCGCACTAATTACAGCCTGCGCAGCCGTCTTCGCTGGCTGAATCAATGGGTTACTATAATGCCTGAGTGGCTATTTATCCTTATTGCCATCATCTCCGCCAATCTGCCGTGGCTATCTGAGCGTTTTCTCTTTGTGTTGAGCTGTGGCTCACAGGGTAAGCGCTTCTGGATGCGGTTCCTGGAGTGGCTGATACTTTATTTCATCATTGGTGGTATGGCTTTATTGCTAGAAAAACGCCGTATGGGTAATATACAGGAACAGGATTGGGAATTTTATGCAATTACCAGCTGTCTATATCTGATATTTGCATTGCCAGGGTTTATATACAGGCATGATCTAAAACATTTACTCGAAAGGCGTTAATGGCTGTCACAGCCTGTCGTCATGAAGGCTGTAGAATAAGAGATGTCGTATTTTTCGAATAATTTTTTCCGTTCAGTTAGGTTCATACTGGTAGCTTCTTTTTTTGCTCTGATTTTCTTTTCTCAGCTCGCTACTGCTGCGCAATGTGAAAAACGCAGTTCCAATGACCGTGCCTCACTGGTAGAACTTTATACATCAGAAGGCTGTAGTAGTTGCCCACCAGCAGATAAATGGCTTAGTAAAATGGGTAACAAACAGGATATTGATAGCCTGTTCATACCGTTATCATTTCACGTAGATTACTGGAATTACATCGGCTGGATCGATCCATATTCGCAGTCTGGCTTTACTAGTCGGCAGAAAGATATAGCACGACGCGGCCGCCTGAGTACGATTTATACACCGCAGGTTGTGTTAAACGGTAAGGATTATCGTGCCTGGCGTCGACAGAATACACCGGTGTTGGTACGCGCCATAAGTGAAAACCCACCGAATGCGGATATTCACGTCAAGATTGCGAATAAAAATTCTTCGCGTGTTCAGCTCGCTATTACTGGCAAGCTCCGATCAACCGCCAAACGTAGTAATGTCCGTATGTATGTTGCTGTCTATGAAAATAATCTCTCTAATTCGGTGTCTAGTGGTGAAAACCGTGGACGTCGACTGAATCACGATTATGTCGTTAGACAGATAAAGCCGTATATCATGCCTTCCAGCCAGGACAAGGTTTCAATCAAACATACGGTGAAAATAGAACCTGACTGGAAGCGTGATGATCTTGGTGTGGCGGTATTTGTGCAGCATCAACGTACTGGAAAGGTTTATCAGGCCTTATCTATGCCTTTGATTTGTAATTCATAATTACATAAAACGTCTAAACGCTTATATCCAGCAGTGATTTTGCTGGATAAATCAACAGGTTGTGATACGATACTGCAAAATGCAATGTTTTGCACAGAGTGTTCTATGCGCTTACGACAAAAACTATTTCTGATTTTGGGTTTAATGACGAGCATACCTTTATTGGTATTGCTGTTTGGTGTCGTTGAGCGCATTGAGTCTGATCTTGAGCAGCGCATCACTGCCGAACTTCAGGACACGCTGTCGACGATGTCTACCGAAGTAGACAGTATTATTAGTAGTCAGATAGCCACAGTGAAAGGACTTTCACATGTCCCGGGTGTCAATGATTTTATTTCTACCGCGTATGAGCGTGATGAAAACAGCTATGACGACAAGGCGCTGGCATTAAAACAGTTCTTCCTTGATTACCAAAAATCGGTTTCTGCTATTCAGGCGTTACGCGTGACGGATGAGACGGGTAAAACCATCCTCAAGGTAAAAGAGGGTAAAAATATAGAACCCTTACTTGTCGATAATGACCGGGGACGGTATTACATTGCCGATCAATCACAGCGCAGCTTTTTTCGTGAAGCACTCAACACTAGCGAGCAGGTGTTTATTTCAGATTTCGAACTCGGCCAGGTGCAAAAGGATGCAGAGTTCTGCCCAGCAATGCTGCGTTATTCTGTTCCTATCAGGAATGAGAAGGATACCTTCACTGGCATGTTGATTGTGAACATGTGGGGAACCCGCATTGATACAGCAGTGCAGGCCACAATGAGTGGGCAGTCAGGCAAAGTTTACATTGTCGAGGCAAATGACAATATTACCTCGCGTGATGGTGTGTATCTGTATCACCATGATACTCAGCATCGTTTTGCCAATCAGTTGGGAACGCCATATCGCTTTGATCTGGATGTGGGCGAGGATGTCTGGAAAACATTGCGTGCGCAGGCTGAACCTGGCTCAATGAAACTAAATGATGGCCGTATTCTTTTTTATAACCAGTATTCTCCCTATCCAGATGGTCGCTCCAAGTGGCTGCTCGTGGTGGAAACATCAGAAGATATTATTTTTCAGCCCATTGCTCAGCTGCGATCGACCATTCTGTATCTGCTAGTAATATTGTTGGTGGTTAGTCTTTTGGTTGCTGTCTGGGTTGCCGGTAGACTGGCACAACCTGTTCAACATCTAGCGCGAGTCATTGACCGTTATAAAGAGGGAGAGCGTCGATTGCGCTACAGGGAAAAACGTAGTGATGATATTGGTGTTGCAGGTAAGGCATTTAACAGTCTCTGTGAGAAGATTGAGAAGACTAAGAAAGAGCGCGATAAGGCACAAAAAGCGGCCGAGCAGGCTGAGAGGCTTGCTGCTGTTGGACAAATGGCTGCGGGTATTGGGCATGAAATTAATAATCCGTTATTAAATATTATGTCACTGGCAACTTTGGCGGAACAATCCATATCGGAAAAAAATAATCAGCAGGCCGAGGCTGATTTATCACTTCTTAAAGAAGAGGGTAAACGCTGTGCTAGTATCGTGCAGGGTATTCTGAACTTTTCCAGGAGCAGTGAGCCGGTATTTGAAGAGTTTAATCTCTCAGAACTATTAGTTGATACGCTTGAGTTACTGCAACACAAGTTTGATAAGAAAAATCTGGTTGCTGATCGTACCGTACAACCAGATTTAAAAATGCGCGGTGATAAATCTCAGATACAACAGGTGCTCGTTAACGTATTTCTGAATGCCATTTATGCTAGCCCAGAAGGAGAGATTATTACCATCACGGCGTATGTGGCCAATCAAAATAAGATCATCGTTAAGATACTCGATCACGGTGATGGCATAACACGTGATGATGCGAAACGCATATTTAATCCATTTTTTAGTACCAAGCCAGTTGGGCAGGGTACTGGTATGGGCTTGTCGGTAAGCTACGGAATCATCGACAAGCATCATGGGAAAATTTCAATTGAAAATGCTAAGGATGCCGGGGCGATTGTGAAAATAATTTTGCCATTAGCGACATCTGAGCAGGAAGAGAGACATGCAGGCATTAAAGAAAGCGCAGCCGGTTAATAGTGAAATCATGATCGTGTTTGTTGATGATGATCCAGTTACGGGTCAGGTTATGAAACGACAATGCCATGCTGTTGGTTATGATTGTGAAATCTTCCAGTCACCCAAAAAATGTCTTGAATACTTGTCTTCCAATGCGGCTGATATCCTGGTGACTGATTTGCGCATGCCTGAGATGACCGGCTTTGATTTACTCAAGGAAGTGCATAAAACTGATCCTGATTTACCCGTACTGGTTATGACCGGATACTCATCTGTAGAAAATGCGGTTGAGGCAATGAAACTTGGCGCTGCTGATTTTATTAAAAAACCATTTAATTTTGATGAGCTGCGACTGACGATAGACAGAAGCCTGCAATCTAAAAAGTTACAGCTGGAAAATCAGTTACTCAAGAAACGATTAAGAGGTCATGGCAATCGTTTCAACATGATCGGTGATAGCCAGATAATGCGTAGCCTGTTCAATACGATTGAAAAGGTCGCCGATGTTGATTGCAATGTCATTATCTATGGTGCGTCAGGTGTTGGTAAGGAGCTTGTTGCGCAAGCCTTGCATGAATCCAGTAAAAATAGTGACGCGCCTTTTGTTGTAATCGATTGTGGCGCACTGACTGAAACCCTGCTTGAGAGTGAGTTATTTGGTCATGAAAAAGGCGCGTTTACTGGCGCCACACAACGCAAGCATGGGCTTATGGAAGCTGCCAGCGGCGGCACGTTATTTCTTGATGAAATCAGTAATATTTCAGATGCCATGCAAAAGAAGCTCATGCGTGCCATCGAAGAGCAGCATATCACCCGAGTAGGTGGGACCAGTACGATACCCGTTAATGTTCGAATTGTCGTCGCAACAAATCAAAACCTAGAGGAATTAGTTCAGCAGGGTAAATTTCGTCATGACTTTTACCACAGACTAAATGTGGTCACGATAGATGTGCCGACACTCGATAGTCGACGTGAAGACATACCTGCACTGGTGGAGAGCTTTGTCGATGAATTTGCTGAGCGCTATAAACGGAAAATTTCTGGTTTTGATACCGCCTCAATGCGCCGCCTGTGTAACGCAAGCTGGCCAGGAAATGTACGTGAATTGCGTAATACGGTCGAGCGATGTGTGATACTTGCTGACAGCCCCAGGCTAAGCTGGATGAGTCCTGCTTCACTTGATACTGAGGGTCTGGAGAGTCGTGTAACAGAGTTCTCTGACGAAGAATTCGTGACACTCGATGCGCTGGAGAATGCTTACATCAAGCATGTACTGTCTTGTCATGATGGAAAAAAATCACTTACATCACAAATACTTGGAATAGATAAAACAACGCTATGGCGAAAACTTAAAAAAGCAGGAATAGATGAATGATGTATTTTGCTATCTAATTTTGCAATGGATGGTGCATTTTGCAGTGCCACTTTAAAGACGTTTGCAAATTGATTTTAGTCAGGCTAGACTGCTAACCAGCTGTATAAATTCAGCAATTTTTAAAATAGAACGACGTCTGGAACAGTATTTGCACCTCAGAACGTTGTCAATAATATAACAACGAAACGTTGCACCTGTAACATTTCGAGAGGAGATCAAAAAGATGAAAGCAGTAATTAAAAATAGCCTGAAACTGGCTGCTGTTGGTGTCATGGGCCTGACACTGGCCGCTTGTGCTTCAAGTGGTGGTGGTGACCGTAAACCAGCTAAAAATGGCTACAAGGCACAAAAAGTTGCTTACCACATGAATGACCTTAAATGGGGTTACCGTGGTCTGCGTAACATCAAAAACCACCTGAACGCACTTGGCGACAAGAACGTTGAAATCATTGCAGTCTTCCACAGTGGCGGTGGCTTCATCGTTGTTGATGGCAAGAAAGATAAGAAAGGTCATACTTTCGATTCAAGCATTCAGGCACTTGCTAACCGCGGTGTGAAGTTTGTACTGTGTGCAAACACTGTTCGTGGTAAGAAGATTCCTAAGGACAAGATCAACCTGAACGTTGATATCATTCCTTCAGGCGTTGCTGAAATCGCTGAACTGCAGCACAAGGGTTACGTTTACGTTAAGCCTTAAGCTTCTAGTATAAGCATAAAAAGCCGGGTAACTTGTTACCCGGCTTTTTTTATGTCTAATTCCTAATTATTGCGGTTGTTTGCTTGCGTAAATTCCTTTTAATAAGTAAACTGCGCCGCGCAGATGCGGGGTGGAGCAGTCTGGCAGCTCGTCGGGCTCATAACCCGAAGGTCGTAGGTTCAAATCCTACCCCCGCTACCAAATCTTGACAGCCTGGCTTTCGCCGGGCTGTTTTGTTTGTAGCTGTTGGCCAGATTAGATAACTGTTTACGCCAGCGTACCTATAAAGGGTGTAGCAGATAACATAGTCACTATATTCATACCTAAGCCCATGAATATTAGTGCTTTATGTGCGATTAAGAGTGCGATTGCTGGTAATGCTTAGCTGTCGGCTATAGGTCATTGTATATACTGCGGGTATTTGGTTTTTTGCAGTAACAGGTTATAATTACGAGATTGTTGTAAAGAGATTTATGAGAAGTGGGCCAAAGGCCCACTTTTTATTTGCGGAGTACGGAATATGGGCCAGCAGGCGCAGCGGGTTCATGACCTGGTCGAAACAGTCATCACTGCGATGGGCTATGAATGTGTTGGTGTTGAATATTTGCCACAGGGCAAACATTCATTGCTACGCATATACATCGATAAGCCTGAAGGTATCAGTGTTGAAGATTGCGAGGCTGTCAGTCGTCAGGTGAGTGGCATTCTTGATGTTGAAGATCCGATAAGCGGTCAATACAGTCTCGAAGTATCTTCACCAGGCCTGGATAGACCGCTGTTCTCATTGCAGCATTATGAAAATTTTATCGGTAACAATGTGCATATACGTTTGCGCAATGTTCTGGATGGTAGACGAAAGCTGTCAGGGATAATTACTGCTGTAGAAGATGACGTCATTACTATATCTGAACACGGCGATAAGACTCAGGTGCCGTTTTCGATGATTGATAAAGGTAATTTGATACCAGAGTGGTAATGCTCGAGTAACTGGTTATCTGACATAACGTGAATAAGTGCACGATGTGCACGAGGCTACATGACATGAACAAAGAAATATTGCTAGTGGTAGATGCGGTTTCAAACGAGAAAGGCGTAGAGAAATCTGTGATCTTTGCTGCGATTGAAGCGGCGCTTGAGACTGCCACCAAGAAAAAGCATGGCGGTAATATTGATGTCCGTGTGCAGATTGATCGCGAGACAGGCGGTTATGAAACATTTCGCTGCTGGACTGTGGTCGATGATGAGGAATATCTCGAAGAAGAAGCTGCGGCAACGCTTAAATTAAGTGAAGCGCGTGAAGAGTCACCTGATTTACAGGTTGGTGACATGATAGAAGAGCCAATGGAATCTGAAGCCTTTGGCCGTATCGCTGCACAAACTGCAAAACAGGTAATTATGCAGAAGGTACGCGAAGCTGAGCGTGGTCAAATCGTTGACGCATATATCGGTCGTATTGGTGAGCTCGTCAATGGTGTCGTGAAACGCGTAGAGCGCGGCAATGTTATTCTTGATCTTGGCAATAATGCAGAAGCAATTGTCACTAAAGATCAATTGATTCCACGCGAACCCGTTCGCTCAGGTGATCGTCTCCGAGGCTACCTGTTTGATGTGCGTTCTGAAGTACGTGGCCCGCAGTTATTTGTTAGTCGCGTAGCGCCTGAATTTTTAATTGAATTATTCAAGCTTGAAGTGCCTGAAGTCGGCGATGGGCTGATTGAAATTCTGGGTGCGGCTCGTGATCCAGGCTTGCGTGCAAAGATTGCAGTCAAAACAAATGATCAGCGTATTGACCCTGTGGGTGCCTGTGTCGGCATGCGTGGCTCACGTGTACAGGCCGTGTCAGGTGAGCTGTCTGGCGAACGCGTCGATATCATCCTCTGGGATGATAATCCTGCGCAATTTGTCATTAATGCGATGTCTCCTGCAGAAGTCGTTTCTATTGTTATTGACGAAGAATCTAACAGTATGGATATTGCTGTGCTCGAAGATCAGCTCTCGCAGGCTATTGGTCGCGGCGGTCAGAATGTTCGGCTTGCCAGTGAACTAACTGGTTGGGAACTGAATGTCATGACTGAATCACAGGCTGACGAAAAGAGTGAAGCTGAGGCTGAAGGCATACAGAAGCTCTTTATGGAGCAGCTCGCCGTAGATGAGGAAGTGGCTGCGATTCTTGTGCAGGAAGGTTTTTCAACACTGGAAGAAGTCGCCTATGTGCCTCAGGAAGAAATGCTTGAAGTAGAAGAATTTGATGAGGAAATTGTCGATGAGCTCAGAAATCGAGCGAAGGATATTCTGCTAACCAAAGCGATTGCCAGTGAAGAAGAGTTGGGCGACACCACCCCGGCAGATGATCTGGTGAACATGGAGGGCATGGATAATGATCTTGCCTACAAGCTTGCTGCGAAAGGTATTGTAACGATGGAAGATCTTGCAGAGCAGGCGATTGACGATCTAATGGATATAGATGATATGGACGAAGAGCGTGCAGGCGCGCTGATTATGAAAGCGCGTGAACCATGGTTTGCGACTGAAGAATAACCAGAACTGGTTTTAGAGGTTTGAGTATTAATGTCAAATGTGACCGTAAAACAATTAGCCGAAGATGTAAAAATACCTGTTGATCGATTGCTCGTTCAATTAGAAAAGGCAGGTGTTGCATCTAAGACGGCGGATGACATCATTTCAGATGATGAAAAACTGAAATTGCTGTCTTATCTGCGCGGCTCACATGGGAAGGCGGAAGAAACTCTGTCAATGGAGCCCAAGAAAGTCACCTTGCGTCGACGTTCGGTGAGTGAATTGCGTAGTACTAGTGGTCAGGGGAAAAGTAAAACTACAAGCACGGTGAATGTAGAAGTACGTAAAAAGCGTACTTATGTGAAGCGCAGCGTTATTCTTGAGGCTCAAAAAGAAGAACAGGAAAAAGCAGAGGCTGAAGCTGAGCGCATTGCAAATGAAGCCAAACGCCTCGAAGAAGAAAAGCTGAAGCAGAAAGAAGAAGAAAAGGCGCGCCAGGAAGAAGAGGCACGCTTAAAGGCGGAGCAGGAAGAAGCCGAACGACTTAAGGCAGAAGAAGAGCTGCGACTGAAAGAACAGCAGCAAAAAACTGCCGTAGTAGAAGAAGTGAAACGCAAAGATTCTGATTCGCCAGCGAAACGAAAAAAAGAAAAAGACAAACGCCATGAAGAACGGGCTGAGCGTAAAGAGTTACATGTCGCCTCTGACAAATCAGGCATGCGTCGCAAGCGTAGCAAGGGTAAATCTCGTCTTAGTGTTAGTTCTCAGTCAAGTTCGCATGCTTTTGAGAAACCAACAGCTCCAGTAGTTAAAGATGTGACAATTCCTGAAACGATTTCAGTCGCTGATCTGGCACAAAAAATGTCCATCAAAGCAGCAGAAGTTATCAAGCATATGATGTCGCTGGGTAGTATGGTTACTATCAATCAGGTGTTGGACCAGGAAACGGCAGCGATTGTTGTTGAAGAAATGGGTCATAAACCTGTCATGCTGAAAGAGAATGCGCTTGAAGAAGATATTCTGAAACCAACGGTCGATCTTGAAGGTGACACGATTACTCGAGCGCCAGTAGTAACCATTATGGGTCATGTTGACCATGGTAAGACTTCTCTGCTTGATTATATTCGTACTGCAAAAGTAGCCGCAGGAGAAGCGGGTGGTATTACTCAGCATATAGGTGCCTATCATGTCGAAACTGACAATGGCATGATCACATTTCTTGATACGCCTGGACATGCTGCGTTCACGTCAATGCGAGCGCGCGGCGCCAAGCTCACAGATATCGCTATTATTGTTGTCGCTTCTGATGATGGTGTTATGCCGCAGACAAAAGAAGCGATACAGCATTGCAAAGCCGCAGAAGTGCCTATTGTTATTGCTATCAATAAAATGGATAAGCCAGAAGCCGATCCTAATCGGGTAATGCAGGAACTGGTTGCAGAAGAAGTTGTGCCAGAAGAATGGGGTGGTGACACTATTTTTGTTCAGGTCTCGGCACACAGCGGTCAGGGTGTCGATGATCTGCTAGAGAATATTCTTCTACAAGCAGAAATACTCGAACTGCAGGCCGTCGAAGATGCACCCGCATCAGGTGTTGTTATTGAAGCACGTCTCGATAAAGGTCGCGGTACGGTTTCTTCTATCTTGGTACAGAATGGCACCTTGAACAAAGGTGATATTGTTCTTGCGGGCAATGAATTTGGTCGTGTGCGTGCCATGACAGATGAGAATGGCATGCCAGTAGAAGTGGCAGGTCCTTCGATCCCGGTAGAAGTGCTCGGGCTGTCGGGTACGCCAAGCGCGGGTGATGAAGTCGTTGTAGTGGCAAATGAGCGTAAAGCGCGTGAAGTGGCATCTTTCCGCCAGCAAAAAGTGCGCGATCAGAAGATGGCACGACAACAGGCAGCCAAACTTGAAAATCTGTTCAACCAGATGGAAGAAGGTGAGGTCAGCTATCTTAATATCATATTAAAAGCCGATGTGCAGGGCTCGGTAGAAGCTATTACCGATTCGTTGACTGATTTATCTACTGATGAAGTCAAAGTGAAAATTGTCAGCGGTAGTGTAGGTGGCATTAACGAGTCTGATGTGCAACTCGCTATGGCTTCTGAATCTATCATTATTGGCTTCAATGTGCGCGCTGAAGCCTCTGCTAAAAAGCTGATAAACGAAGAAGAGATTGAGCTTCACTATTACAGTGTTATTTACGATGTCATTGATGAAGTGCGTGGCGCAATGTCTGGCATGCTAGCGCCAGAATTCAAAGAAGAAATTATTGGTCTGGCAGAAGTACGCGATGTGTTCCGTTCAGCAAAACTCGGGGCTATTGCAGGCTCTATTGTTGTTGAGGGTGTTATTAAACGTAGTAATCCTATCCGTGTATTGCGCGACAATGTGGTTATCTATGAGGGTGAACTTGAGTCTCTGCGTCGATTTAAAGATGACGTGAATGAAGTTAAATCAGGTACTGAGTGCGGCATCGGTGTGAAGAATTATAATGACGTTAAGCCGGGTGATCAGATTGAAGTTTTTGAACGCATACAGGTCGATCGTAAGATTTAGCCTAAATACTTATGCCAAAAGATTATCCACGTAGCCAGCGCATAGCTGATCAAATCCAGAAAGATCTGGCGCTGCTTATTCAGCGTGAGATGAATGATCCGCGTGTTAAAATGCTCACCGTTTCTGCGGTTGAAGTTTCCAAAGATTTATCTCATGCACATGTATATGTGAGCTCACTGACTGATACAGTAAATCATGAAGAAATCCTCGCAGTGCTGAACAAGGCAGCAGGTTTTTTTAAACATCACCTGGGCAAATCCTTGCATGTTCATAATGTCCCTGAACTGGCATTTTTCTATGATGAAAGCATCGAGCAGGGTAACAAGCTATCTTCACTGATTGATCAGGCTATCGCCTCCGATAAACATCACTAAAAGCTCGCATGTCTAGATCGAGAAGGCACCGCGGTAATCCTGTACACGGTATTGTTATACTGGATAAACCTCTGGGAATTAGCTCCAATGCTGCTTTGCAGCAGGTTAAGTCGATATTTCAGGCAGCCAAGGCGGGACATACAGGAAGCCTGGATCCCCTGGCAACGGGCGTGTTACCCATTTGCCTTGGAGAAGCCACAAAATTATCCGCCTACTTACTGGAAAGTGAGAAATCCTATATTGCGACAGGCCGCTTAGGCCAGGCAACAGCCACAGGTGACGCTGAGGGAGAGATCACACAGGAAATGCCTGTACCCACTTTGTCCAAAGCTCTGATTGAGTCTGTTTTAGAGCAGTTTCTAGGTGAAATAACACAAATACCCCCAATGCACTCCGCTGTAAAACATAAGGGCAAATCACTCTACAAACTGGCGAGAAAAGGCATCGAAGTTGAACGTAAGCCACGTAATGCAACGATATACAAGCTTGAGCTACTCGAATTCACTGAAAATAGCCTCCGTATTGAAGTACATTGCTCTAGTGGCACCTATATCCGCACATTAATTGAGGATATAGGGGGGAAACTGGATACCTGTGCCTATCTTACTAGCCTGAGGCGTATAAGCGTAGGCCATTTTGACCTGAATGAGTCCTTTAGCATCGATGCTTTACAAGCGCTTGCTGAAGAAAGCGCTGAGAAGCTGAAACAGGCCTTATTACATCCTCAACGAGCTGTAGAACATTGGTCATCGGTTAAATTACCAAAAGAATCAGTGTTTTACATTAAGCAAGGACGGCTTGTTGAAGCTCCTGCTGAGGCCCAACGTGGGCGAGTTACCTTGTTTTCTGAGGAGAATCAGTTTCTCGGTCTCGGTGAAGTGCTCGAAGACGGCCATGTGGCTCCCAAACGCTTGTTTAACTTGATTTAACAGGGATTTTTTTATGCAATTTCGCTTGTTATGGTCACTGCTCAGGTTTACAATACGCGCCTTCAACGCCAGTATGAATTACATTTTTGGGGAAATACATGACACTCAGTAGTGAGCAAATTAATGAAATCGTTGCGGAACACAAGCGCGATGAAAGTGACACAGGGTCACCAGAAGTACAGGTAGCATTATTATCAGCACGTATTAATGATCTTTCGCCTCATTTCAAAGAGCACATCCACGATCATCATTCACGACAGGGTTTGTTAAAGATGATTAACAAACGCCGTAAGCTTCTTGATTATCTAAAACGCAAAGATAGCGAACGTTATCGCGATCTGATTGCGAGTCTTGGTTTAAGAAAATAAAACCTGTCTGTCATTGTAAGTAAAAATTTAAGGAATCGTCGTGACCCCGATAAAGAAATCCTTTCAGTATGGGCAACATACTGTAACGTTTGAAACTGGTGAAATTGCACGTCAGGCATCTGGTGCCGTAATGGCAAGTATGGGTGACACATCCGTACTTGTGACAGCAGTTGTTGATAAGAATAGTGGTGAAGGCCGAGATTTTTTCCCGCTCACGGTTAACTATCAGGAGCGAACCTACGCTGCTGGTAAGATACCTGGAGGGTTTTTCCGCAGAGAAGGTAGACCTTCAGAAAAAGAAACACTCACCTCTCGTCTGATTGATCGCCCCATCCGCCCATTATTTCCTAAAGGTTTTGTGAACGAAGTACAGGTTATTGCTACTGTCGTTTCACTTGATCCAAATATCGATCCAGACATTCCTGCATTGCTGGGCACATCAGCTGCATTGGCTATCTCAGGAATGCCTTTTGACGGCCCAATCGGCGCATGTCGTGTTGGTTACAAGGATGGCAACTACATCCTAAACCCAGGTCTTGATGAGCTTGAAGAATCAGATTTAGATCTCGTCGTTGCCGGAACGAAAGATGCGGTATTGATGGTTGAATCAGAAGCCAACCTGTTACCAGAATCCGTTATGCTTGATTCCGTGATGTATGGTCATGAGCAGTTGCAGGCCGCTATTAACTGTGTCAATGAGCTGGCTGCTGAGGTTAACGCTCCAGCCATGGTCTGGACGGCACCTGAAAAAGATACATCGCTAGCTGATAAGGTGAAGGCTGAAGGTGAAGCATCAATCACTGAGGCTTACCAGATTGCTGACAAGCTTGCCCGTCAGGATAAGCTGTCAGAACTGCGAGCTCAGATTGTAGACAATGTTGCTTCTGATGATGGCTGGTCTTCAGATGATGTACGTGGTGCCATTGAGTCACTGGAAAAATCTATTGTACGTGGTCGTATCCTTGAAGGTAATCCTCGTATCGATGGCCGTGATACACGCACCGTTCGTCCTATCAGCGTTCGCACTGGCGTACTGACTCGTACACATGGTTCTGCACTCTTTACACGTGGTGAGACGCAGGCAATGGTCGTTACTACATTGGGTACACAGCGTGATGCGCAGATTATCGACGCACTCGAAGGCTCCAGAAAAGAGTCTTTCATGCTGCACTATAACTTCCCACCATACAGTGTTGGTGAGACTGGACGTACTGGTACACCAGGTCGTCGTGAAATTGGCCATGGCCGCCTTGCCAAGCGCGGTGTTGCTGCCATTATGCCAACAATGGATGAATACCCATATTCTATTCGAGTTGTGTCAGAAATCACGGAATCAAATGGTTCAAGTTCAATGGCTTCAGTTTGTGGTACCAGTCTGTCATTAATGGATGCTGGCGTTCCTGTTAAGACGCCTGTTGCGGGTATCGCAATGGGTCTTATTAAAGGCGACGATAGCTTTGCTGTACTCAGTGATATCATCGGTGATGAAGATCATCTCGGTGACATGGACTTCAAAGTGGCTGGTGGTGAAGAAGGCGTGACAGCCTTGCAGATGGATATCAAGATTAATGGTATCACTCGTGAGATCATGGAAACTGCACTGACGCAGGCCAAAGAAGGCCGTCTGTTTATTCTTGAGAACATGAACTCAGTTATTTCTGAGCCAAGAAGTGAGCTGTCTGAATATGCTCCTCGCATCATTACCTTCAAGATTAACCCTGATAAGATTCGTGATGTCATTGGTAAAGGCGGTGCGACTATTCGTGCGATTACCGAAGAAACAGGCACCAATGTTGATATTACTGATGATGGCGTTGTTAAGGTGGCTTCAGCAGATAATGCAGCCGCAACCGAAGCCAGAAAACGCATTGAGCAACTCACTGCTGATGTGGAAGTGGGCATGATTTACGATGGTAAAGTTGCCAAGCTAATGGACTTTGGTGCTTTTGTAACGATACTTCCTGGTAAAGATGGTCTCGTACATATCTCTCAGATCTCTAACGAACGTGTCGAGAATGTTAGTGATAAGCTAAGCGAAGGTGACATGATTAAAGTCAAGGTGCTTGAGGTAGATAAACAAGGCCGTATTCGTTTGAGCATGAAGGCTATCGAAAACGACGCTTAATTAAGATAAAGAAGCTAGATAAATGGCCGCCTTATTAGGCGGCCATTTCATTTGCGATACATTTCAGATCATCGCTGAGATCAATCAGCAATCTATCTTTAACATGGATGGCATCTTCCATGTTGATATGCAGGTTTCTGGTGAGATAGTCCAGGTCAAAGTCACTTACTTCATCGCCAATGCCTTCCTGACTTAGCAATACATTGGCCAGTTGTATCAGATGAATAACTTCATTGTATTCGTCATCGTACTCGAAATTGTGGTGTTCACGTGCGGCAATCATTACAAAGTCAGGCATATTCCAGCTCTCCATCAGGTAGTGCCCGATTCGCTCATGACCAAGCTCAATAATCTCTTTGGCTGTGCCCATGCAAAGTAGGTGAGCCTCAAGTTTGGTGAGTGCAACATTTGGGTTGGCTGTTGCTAGCTTATTTAGCATCGCAAATTCTGGTTTAAACATATGCCCGAGTGCCAATAGGCCAATGTTATGTAGCAGACCCGCAAGATAAATATGGCCAGATGGAAGACAGTTATCTATGACTGCAAGTTTTGAAAGTTGTTGCGCAAGACCGGCACAAAAAACAGAATGCTTCCAGAAATTATCCAGACCAAGCGCACCATGTCGGTCCATCTTTAGCGTATTGCCAATACTAATGGCAATTGCAATATTGATGACAGTATCAAATCCAAGTACACGGGTAACCGCCTTTTCTACGCTATCGATATCGCCTTGATAATGATACAGGGAAGATCGTGAGAATCTTAATATGACTGCAGCAAGCGCTGGGTCACTCTCAATTAGATTTATTAGTTCATCGAAATCTGCTTCGGGTTGTGACTGAAGCGCAAGAATCCTGTGGCCTATCTCAGGGATGGCCGGAAGCTTATACAGTTGCTCGAACTGTTTTCGAATACTACCTGGTAGCGTCTCTCTCATAGCTCTTTCTAGATTATGAGTTAATTATAGATACTATATCGGTAGTTATGCTCTAAGCTTAAGAATTTTATGAAAAATATCGCCTAATTCACTGAATGCAAAAAAGGGATTGGAGATGGTTTTTATCTCAACGTTGTACAGAGCCTATGTCTCTTATCCAGGGAACATATTTTCGCCATGCTGGCGGCAGCTTCTGAATTGCAGACTGCGCGTCTGCGATGTCTTTATAAGCCCCATAAACAATAGAATATGTATGCGAATCATTGCGTGTGCGCTTAACTATTGAAAACTGGTTCTTTAAATTAACTTCTTTTATGAAAGATTGCAGTGCTGATAGTTTGCTATTTGATGCTAATTGAATAGTAAAATGCTCAGGGTTTTGTTTTTGTAGCCAGCCATTCTTGCCAGCGCTCTTGTTAGCCGAATTGCTAGTGATTTTCTTTTTATTTGTGTCCAGCAGCAGCGCGATACGCTTCGTGGGTTTTTTGTTCTGCTTTTTCGTGTCAGGTTTTGCTTTCTTTGGTGATTTATTTCGTTCTTTGGTGACCTGTGTTTTTACGGGTGATGTTAGTTGTGATGTAAAGAGCCGATCTTTCTGTTTTTCGGAAACGCTCGGTTTATTATCTGTCTTGTTTTTTATCGCTGTTTCTGTCTGTTTATTTTTACTTACTTTAGGTGCAACTGGTTTGCTTGCTGCAGGTTTCGATGGTGCTGCGTTATTTTTTTCAATAGGTGCGGAGAGGGCAGGCGGCTTGTTCTTGCTGGCAAGTAGCCCCAAGCTGGCTATTTTTTTGCGGGCGTCTTCTCGCCCCTGAGCGGCGGCCTGCTGATACCAGAACATAGCTTTTTCAGTATTCTGTTCTGTTCCCCAGCCTTTTTCATGCATAATGCCAAGATTGAATTGTGCTCGAGCGTAACCCGAATTAGCGGATTTGTTAAACCAGTAAAAGGCTTTCTTGTCATCACGCTCGGCACCCTCACCATAAGCGTACAGCGAGCCTGTTAGCATTTGGGCAACCATGTTGCCATCTTCGGCAAGCCTCTCCCATATTTGTAATGCTTTCTTATACTCTGCTCGCTGATAGGCTGCGACGCCATCATTAAATGTCGCTGCAATTGCTGTGGCTGCATGCGTTAAAACTAGCAGGGCAAAGAGAGAATAAAGCGTTTTACGTAACATGTTCTGGTTGTTTTCGTTGATAAAAAATTAGTGCTATTAGAGGCAATAGTAACGCAATTAGTGCCAGAATGGCATCGCCAGAATAGGCTGGCCATGACTTACTGAAAAGCAGGTATGTGTCAGGCATCAATGCCTGATAATAAAAGAACAACAGGTATGCAATTATATTTGAACGGAAAAACAGTATAAATACAGCGAATTTAGTTATGGTGAGCAATAAGAAATAGCCCAGTGTAAAGAGTGTCGCTGAATTACTATCAATGGCGCTGTTAATGTCCTGCAATATCAATACAGAAATTAGCGCTATTAGCAAAGAACGGTGTTTATGCCAGAATAGAATAGCAGTAAGCATATAGATAATAGCCAGGGCGAACTCAAGTAGCGAAGTCTGTAGCGATGTCAAAACCGAAGAGATAGCCGGAAAAAAACTATTTATTGAAACCGTTAAGACGCTCAGGCTCGACTCCGGTATGAAAAGCCTTTCTATGTAATATGCAGAATAATCAATGCAGATAATTAATCCCAGCAAGAAGAATGCCTGTGCTACCCCTTGCCGATACTGGCCACTCATATTAGCCTTATGAGTAGATAAAAAATCATTTGGCATCTTTCCTGTTAACCATTTAACAAGGCCAAATGCAATTGCGAACAGAAATACGCCAACGATATAGCTTAAAAAAATATCGGAGGCGAAATCAATTGCCTTGATGCTATAGAAATTAGTAAAGCTCTGGGTGGTGGAATAGCCCGAATAAAAATTCAGAGATTCATTGATTTGCGTGAATACAGCCAATGCAGGAAAAGCACATGCCGCAAGTAGCGTCTGTTTCCAGGGCACCATGTGCCTGTAAAGTAACAGTCCAATCAGCAAAAATGCGCTGGCAAGCAGGATGCCTGAGCTAATGTATTCAATAACAGTATTAAGCGTGTCTTTCCACTCGTGTTTTTTTAGTTCACGTCTATAGTCATCAGGAAGCTTAATGTATTTACTAAAGCTATTGATCCGGTCGCCCTGTATGCTGAGGTTCCATCGAAGCTTTGAGTCACCTATCTTCCAGGCTGTGTCTTCAAATGTTATTTTAAAATCTCTTCTGTTCTTGCGTTCAATATTCTGAATGCTAATAAGATCCAGCGTTGATGAGTCAATGGCAAACTTTTCTTCCATAAAGCCACGGGCAATATAAAGTGCATCCTTCTGGTGTATTTTCTCTCCTGGGTCGGTGTCCGCAATAGAGTTTTTCAGAAGGAACAGCTGCCCGTCAGGCTTTAGATAGAGTATATGAAAAGTTCTTTCTCGTTCTTTGAAATAGGTTACTTTCCAGTAATCCTGAAATAGACGTTGCTCTATAATTTCCTCAAGCTTTTCACGGCTAATATGCTGCAATAGATAATCTTTATTATATGAGGCAATAGATGCTGAGCGTTTGATTGTTTTATAAAAATTAGCACTGTTACTGCCAGTCTCTTGTTCGAATAGATTGTCGGCTATCATGCCAATTTCATCATGGTGTTTTTCTATATTACCCAGTGAGTCCAGTTTGGAGATGGGCGCAAATGAATACAGTATGACGGCAAGTAGCACCATGCCAACAGCAATTATTGGGTGAATTGATCTGGGTTGCAGGTATTTGTCAGTGATTAATCGCTCCGATTCAAAAAGCTGCTGTTTTATAGTTGGTGAACCAATCGCGAGTTGTTCGATCGACAACGCCGTGTGGTGTTGGCGTTGGTACAGGTAACCTTTCAGCAGCAGGGCAGCAGGCCATATGGATACGATGATTGCGAGCACAATATGTAACGGCGAACCAGATTGAAATGCAACAAAAGCGCCTAGCCAGGTATTATAAAGACAATGAGACAGTAGCGTTGTTAGTATGCCATAGCGTAATGCAACCCATCCCAGCAAGATGCCCTCTAGCGTAAGTTCAATTCCTCTAGCGTAGCCTGGTAGTTGTGGATAGTTACTGTGCATGAAGCCCCACACTGCAGCACTTACTATAATGGCAAACCATTTAGATCCTGTAAGTCGGAATAACACCAGTAATGCAATGACGCGATAACCCAGCTCCTCCAGCCAGGACGCAGAGACGCCAGTGTAGAGGGCTTCTGCTGCAGGAAGATAACTCGTGATGACCTCAGAGTAATTAATAGAAGAAGGTGTCCATATGCCCACATCATTGCCAAAAATATAAAATGCAGTAACGTAAGTAAGTGAAGCGAGAGCGAAGAAAAACCCAAGTAGCACTGAGTTCATGGCGCTTTCTGTATTGATGCCTCTGCCATTTAATAAGGCGCGTATTGGCACATGATGCGGAAATGCCTTATGCCACATTGCGTCGGCAATAAAGGCGAGCACAAGAAACACACCAAGCTCGAGCAAGCTCGAGTACAGAATGGCAATAATTTCATCTGTTAGGTAGCTGTTAAAATTATCGGTAGTTTCATAATTGTAAATAATATCGGGGAATTGACTTAACTGTGCCGTGAGTATGATCAAGCTGACAGGCAGGAGCCAGATTAGCGGAAAGTTATGAAAATTAACTTCATGACGAATTATCATCCGAATAAAGAGTATCAGCCCGCCAATAAGCAGAATGATTGACATGGTTTCGGCGATCGTCTGGTATATCTTGTTTTCCGAGCGCTTATTTGTAAAGTCTCTGGTCCAGGCTTCCGGGACTTTCAGGTATTCACCATAGGCACCGACACGATCGCCTTTAATATGTACTTTGATGTAATAGGGGCCATCCCCCCATGACCAGTCGACACGCTTCCAGGTGAATTTATGTACGGTATGACCTGTGCGTTGGGTTTTTCCTGTTTCGATCAGTTTAAGCGTATTCAGAGGATGTTTTTGAACATGGCTTGCCAGAAATTCTTCTGCCTTTTGTCTTGCCTCTGATTGGCTGAGTTCGGCACGTACTTCCGTTTCAGGTACAACTTCTATGAAGCCAGTAGGTCTGCCGAGTGTATCTAACTGGATGGTGAATTCCTTTTCACTCTCTGGCTGGAAATAGCGCTGGATCCAGTACCATAGTTTAACGCCTTTATCTGATGCGGCACGGAGCTCATCAAGACCGTATTCAAGTTCAAGAAAATACTTGGCGGTTGTTTTTTCACTGAATGAAGTTGAAGCTTGATATGCTTCGGGCTTGTAACCCATCTGCTTAGCAAGCTTGTCTGCTGCTGCAGCGACTTCATGCTGCTTTAGTTTAAATGAGGGCGATAATTCAGGAAATGCGTCATCACGAAACTGCCATGAGAAAACCGCCATACCTATTGCCATAAGCATGATGAGTAATTTGAAGGCAGTGGAGCGGTACATTATTTACTCAGGTGTTCGTTAATGTATTTGGCTATTCGGGTTTCTAGCCAGTATTTGGGTAACAGTTTTCCTGATATAAACCCTACATGGCCACCAGCGCTACTGTATTCGAAACGCACCTTTTCTGACAGATCTTCTTCGTTGGGAAATACATCATCACTCATAAATGGATCATCACAGGCATGGACGATGAGAGTTGGCGTTTTGATGGCTTGCAGATACTGATATGAACTGCTGCGTTGGTAATAATCATCAACATTTTTAAATCCGTGTATTGGTGCAGTAACCCAGTCATCATATTCCCTGAATGTGCGTGCTTTTGCTATCTTGTGCATGTCTAGATCAAGATTAACTAATTTAGACTTTAATTGTATCGTGTTTTTTAGTTTTGATACGAGGTGGTGCTGATAAATTTGAGAAAAACCTTTTTCCAGTTTTTTCGCTACACTGTTCAATTTTAGTGGTACTGAAACTGCTATGGCAGCATCAGGTTTATATGTATGCTCATCTTCTCCCAGGTATTTAAGTAATACGTTTCCACCAAGTGAGAACCCTACGACAAAAATATTATTGTATTGATGATGTTCACGTAGGTACGTCAGCAGATAATCAAGATCGCTAGTCTCACCTGAATGATAGGCGCGCTTCAGACGGTTTGGTTCACCACTACAGCCACGAAAATGAAATGCAACAGACTGCCAGCCACATTCATGGCAATGTGAAAACAGCCCTTGCATATAGTTTGAGTCTAAGGAACCCTCCAGGCCATGTAGTAATATAACAAGCGTATCACTATTATTAGTTGACCAGTCGAGGTCAATGAAATCACCATCAGGTAATTCAAGGCGTTGTCGGCGTGCCGGTTGCCGTTTGGGGCGTCTAAGCAGCGATGCCCAGAGGGTTTGCAAGTGACTGTTATTTAACCATTTTAATGGCTTAAAGTCACTTTCAACAAGCACCATTGCTGTCCTGCAAACTTAAACTGATGAGCCTAGCGATTCTCTCGATTCTCGACCAGGTGCTCAACGACACTTGGATCGGCCAGTGTGGAGGTATCACCAATATTATCAGTTTCGTTGGCGGCGATCTTTCTTAGAATGCGACGCATGATTTTACCTGAACGTGTTTTGGGTAAACCTGGTGCCCACTGAATAATATCAGGAGAGGCTATCGGACCGATTTCTTTACGTACCAGTTGCACCAGTGACTTTCTGAGATCATCAGATGGCTCGATACCAGCCATCAATGTGACGTAGGCATAGATTCCCTGACCTTTTATATCATGCGGGTAACCAACAACGGCAGCCTCGGCGACAGATTCGTGTAACACCAGTGCACTTTCAATTTCTGCGGTGCCGAGGCGATGTCCAGAAATATTAAGAACATCATCAACACGACCGGTTATCCAGTAGTAGCCATCGGCATCACGTCGTGCGCCGTCACCAGTGAAGTACATACCCTTGTAGGTGGAAAAGTATGTTTCTATGAAGCGATTATGATCACCGTATACGCTACGCATCTGCCCAGGCCATGGATGTGTGATAACCAGGTTGCCAGAGGCTTCGCCTTCAAGAATATTGCCTTCATTATCAACAAGTGCTGGCTTAACACCAAAGAATGGCTTGCTAGCTGAGCCTGGTTTTAGATCAGTAGCACCAGGTAGTGGCGTAATCATGTGTCCACCTGTTTCTGTCTGCCACCAGGTATCAACGACCGGACAGCGTGAATCACCGACAACATGATAATACCATTCCCATGCTTCAGGATTGATAGGTTCACCAACCGTACCAAGCAGACGCAAACTAGAGCGTTTGGTTGATTTTACCGGGTCATCGCCATCACGCATTAAGGCGCGAATTGCGGTTGGTGCAGTGTAGAAGGTGCTGACATTGTGTTTGTCGATGACCTGCCAGAAGCGTGATGCATCAGGGTAGGTTGGAATGCCTTCAAACATTAGTGTTATAGCTCCATTACAGAGTGGCCCATAGACAATATATGAGTGGCCCGTTACCCAACCCACATCTGCAGTACACCAGTAGACTTCACCATCCTTATAGTCAAAAACATATTTATGCGTCATTGCAGCAAATAACAGGTATCCCGCTGTTGTATGCAATACGCCTTTGGGTTTGCCGGTTGAGCCTGAAGTGTAAAGTATAAATAGAGGATCTTCGGCATCCATAATCTCGGCTGGGCAGTCAGCAGAAGCAGGATCCACGATGTCGTGATACCAGACATCGATTTTATCATTCCAGTTGATGTCACCGCCGGTACGCTTTACCGTGAGTACGGTATGAACATTTGGGCAATCACTAACAGCCTTGTCGGTATTGGCTTTTAATGGAATAGGTTTGCCACCACGCACACCTTCATCGGCTGTAATAACGACCTGGCAATCCGAGTCGAGAATTCTGTCTCGCAGCGAATCTGGAGAAAAACCACCAAACACAACCGAGTGTACTGCACCGATACGCGCGCAGGCGAGCATAGCAACGGTGGCTTCCGGAATCATCGGCATGTAAATGCAAACGCGGTCGCCTTTTTTGACGTTACGTGACTTCAGTGCATTGGCAAGCTTGCAAACCATCTCGTGAAGCTCACGATAACTAATGGCTTTATCATCATTCGGATCATCGCCTTCCCAGATGATGGCCGTGTCGTTGCCGCGTGTTTCAAGATGACGATCAAGACAGTTTTCGGAAACATTCAGTTTGCCATTTTCGAACCAGCGGATAAGTCCTTTGCTGTAATCCCAGTCGAGAACATTCGTCCAGGGCTCATGCCAGGTTAAAAATTCTTTTGCTTGTTCTGCCCAGAATGTTTCCGGGTCTTCGATGGATTGCTGATAGAGTGCTTCGTATTGCTCTGCATTGATATGCGCAGTGTTTTTTACTGCTTCAGGCACGCTATATATTTTATCATCAGACATGGAGCTCTCCTGTTATTTTTATGCGGATCAGTGGTTCAACATGTTTTTTGGATTGAGACGCATGAGCCACTGATTCCATTTTTTTGGTTTATCTTTATAAAGTGAGCAGGGTGGAATACGACTTAGGGTCCACTTGGGTAACGGTGGATTGTCACTAAATCCGCATACAACCCCCAGATTGTGCGGGTCATAGATTTTAATAAACGTTGGCTGATGAATGTCATCGACATAAACGATGCCACAGTATGTTTCATCATGTTCCTTATGCAGATAGTCTCCTGCTATAGAGAGAAAATCTCCGACTGCCTTACGGGATAGTGGCGTCGTTACCACCTCGGCCTGATCTTCCATGATATACCAGTTGTCATCAGCATTCTGAGTGAGTCGTGCAAACAGTTTATCTAGTTCATGCCAGTGTTTAATGCCAGTAAATTTACCATAAAAAGCGGCACGGTATTCCTGACAGGCGCTGGACTCAGATTGTGCTGGGGCATGCTTCATAGTCAGCTAGTTTAGCGCGCTTTATTCATCATCGAAAGGTGCATAAATATGCATGCTGGTAGGGGTCTTTTCTGTCTTCCAGTGCTCCATGGCCCATTGCCAGCAATCATCAGCACTGGCCTGCTCAAGTCGTTCGGGTGGATGCTGCCCGAGCAATGAAAATATACGAATGAGTGCTTTAGACGGTTCTGAGTAGTCAACGGGCGGAGCATGAGTTTGCTTGCTCAGTTTCTGCTTGTCCTTGTTGATGAGAATGGGCAAGTGTCCATATTGAGGAACAACATAACCGAGTAGCTGCTGCAGAAAGATCTGTCTTGGTGTGGAATCGATTAAATCAACGCCGCGAATGACATCCGTGATCTGTTGTCTTGCATCGTCAACCACGATGGCCAGTTGATAGGCAAACAGGCCATCTCGGCGTTTCACGACAAAATCACCAATGGTCTGGTCAATGCGATGGCGTATATTCCCCTGATAACGATCCTCAAATATAATAAAGCGATCATCGACTTTGACGCGAATTGCGCAATCTGTATCGTGACGCTGAGTTTTTTCTCTGCAGGTGCCAGGGTAGATATCCGCATTGCTCTTTATCTGTTGTGCTGCAATTTCCGCACGTGAGCAACTACAGTAAAACAGGTGTTGCCTGCTTGCCAGGGTTTCTAGTGCCTGTTGGTAGTAATCTAACTGTGTACTCTGATAGATGACTGAATCATCCCAGTGCAGGCCACAGGCCTCAAGGCAACGTAATATCTCACTGTCTGCATCAGGAA
>Ga0316207_10000426_pt1 | contig 71423 bp, 79 predicted proteins | sample 6weekpyrite_MG_FD_204943 | JGI IMG/M metagenome (GOLD analysis project Ga0316207, IMG submission 204943) | Microbial mat bacterial communities from mineral coupon in-situ incubated in ocean water Damariscotta River, Maine, United States -... | ecosystem: Environmental > Aquatic > Marine >... | reverse complement strand
CTTTGTGCTGCACTAAGTCTGCGCGGCTGGCGCCTATTATCCGATGAACTAACGTTAATCGACCTTAAAGAAAAGTGTGTTGTTCCCGTGCCACGACCAGTGAGCCTGAAGAATGAATCCATTGATGTCATTCGTCAGTTCGAGCCTTCCGCATTTATTAATCGCGCCTTCACCAATACCAACAAAGGTACCGTTGCACACATGCGCACCAGTATTGACAGCATTGATAGAGCCGACGAAGTTGCCACACCCGCCTGGGTGATTTTGCCTGCCTATACACCTGGAAGCGACTGTGTACTAGAAGCCAATAATCGTGCGCGTAGTTTCATGTGGCTGGCGGAAAACTCATTTAACTACAGCGTCCTTGGCCGTGATGGTTATACAGGTGTTGGCGATCTGCTAGAGCAATGTGACTGTTATCAACTCACCTATAGTCGTCTCGATGAAGCGATTGCCGAGCTGGATCACCTGGCGGAGCAATATGCATGAGTAGGGTGAGCTGCTCCACGTTAACGGAAGTGTTGATGCGGCCTGAGCAGGCTACCTCTATAACAATGCAGCAATGGGATCTATTGCTCAGGCAGGCACGTGAAGCCGGGCTGTTATCACGTTTAGCATTAACCCTACAGGCGCATAAGTTACTCGCCGAATTACCTGATCGTGTTGTGCAACATCTTGAATCATCCATTGTCTATGCTGAACGCCAGCAACAGGTAGTACGTTGGGAGGTGCGCTGTATACAGGCAGCACTGACGACAGCCAAACAGTCCGTTGTGTTATTAAAGGGTGCGGCATACGTTATTGCGAATCTACCGGCCGCTCGTGGACGAGTTTTTGCAGATATTGATTTGCTTACTGACAAGTCTAAGCTTGATAAAGTAGAGCAGGCGCTGTTTGCGGCAGGCTGGGTAACGACACATCATGATACATATGATCAGCGTTACTATCGCCAGTGGATGCATGAACTGCCACCCATGCAACACATTCAGCGGCGCAGCGTGCTGGATGTGCATCATAATATCCTTCCTGAAACAGCGCGTGCGAACCCTGATGCAAAGTTGTTACTGGAAAATATTGAGTGTGTGGATGAACGCAAGGGTATCTATGTGCTGTCAACAGAAGATCGCATCATACATAGCGCCACGCATCTGTTTTTTGACGGTGAGTTTGAGCATGGCTTGCGTGATCTGCTGGATATGCATGATTTGATGATCGCGGCGAATCAAAAAGAAGGTTTCTGGGAGTCGCTGCTGTCTCGGGCCAGGCAGCTGACCTTAAGCAGGCCGCTTTATTATGCACTGACCCAGGTGAAAAGGCTTTATCAAACACCTGTTCCTGATGGCGTCATCTCTGAACTGCGCAAACAGGAAGTCGGCCTGCTACGTGACTGGCTGATGAAACAGGTGTTTCACTATTCTTTGCTACCACCACATAGCTCTTGCCGTAGTCTAATGACAAGTATTGCCATGCAGTTTTTATACCTTAGGGCACACTATCTGCGCATGCCATTACATTTGCTCATTCCGCACTTGACGCGTAAGGCATTTCGATCTGATGATAAGTAAAACAGGAGAGTCACCATGCAACAATTTATCAATTTACTCGCAAACTTGTCCGGCTTTGCTGGTGTGCTGGTATGCCTTGGAAGTGGTGTAGGTAGAATTTTAGGGCAGTATCACATCGCTGGTTCGGAAACTGTGACTTTATTTATCGTCGGTATCGCACTGATGGTCGCTGGCTGTTTCGGCAAACTGTATGTGATGGAACTCGATTAATTCGTATAAACCTGCACTTGCTCTGATATAGTATTTATCAATATCTTTGTGGACGGGGTATGGCTGTCCTCGGCTTAATCTCCCCCAACTTCCCTGTTGGGTTCGAATCTCTGAAAACGTGCTTTAGCCTTCCCTGGCCCGCACGTTTTCAAAGACGCCTCTGATAGTCATACCCCGTCCACTCGGGTGCCGTGCCATCGATAATATTAAAGTCAGCTGCGGGTAATGCGCTACAGCTTCATTGGCGACGCCGCGATACACGGAGGTAAAGAGCAAGACGCCATTGATGTGAGCGAGACAGGGAGGTCGAGCTCACTTAAGCATGTAGCGCATACTCGCGGCTGACCTTGACGGATGTATCACAGCTGAGGATACCTTACCCCGATCGCCCAGGTGTCATGCGTAAGTTAACTGTAGATCAGTCACGCTGACGTAATTTGTATTCCCAGTCGAGTGAAGTCCTGGCAATCTTTTCAAGATCATCATAGTGCGGTTGCCAGCCCAGAACTTCTCTGACTTTGTCCGCACCCGCGATCAATTCAGGCGGGTCACCGGCGCGGCGTCCTTCTTCAATGATATTTAATGGTTTGCCATCGACTTTACTGACCATATCGAGCACTTCACGCACACTATAGCCATGGCCATAGCCGCAGTTCAGTGTTACAGACTCGCCTTGTTGACGCAGATAATCCAGCGCCTTCAGGTGTGCATCGGCCAGATCTTCAACATGAATATAATCGCGCACACCGGTGCCGTCTGGGGTAGGGTAGTCAGTACCGAAAATAAACACCTTGTCACGCTTACCGGTCGCCGCTTCGCAGGCCACTTTTGTTAGTAGTGTGGCATTCTTCGTCGATTGGCCAATGCGTCCTTCGGGGTCGCAGCCGGCAACATTGAAGTAGCGCAAAATAACATGAGACAGACTGGATGCTGTCGATAAATCACGTAGCATCATTTCAGTCATGAGTTTTGATGTGCCGTATGGATTAATCGGGGATAACGGGGCATCTTCATAGGCAGGCGAGGCTTCCGGTACGCCATAAACCGCCGCCGTCGATGAAAAAATAAAATGTTTGACGCCATGTGCCGCACAGCACTCGAGTAGATTGCGGCTGCAGCAAGTGTTGTTGCCGTAATACTTGAGTGGCTTTTCGACCGACTCTGGCACAATGGTATGCGCCGCAAAATGCAGTACGGCCTCAATGTTGTATTTCTCCATAATAGCATTGACGCAGTCTGGGTCGCCGGTATCGCCCTCGATAAAATCACCATACAGTACGGCATCGCGGAAGCCGGTAGTGAGGTTGTCGAGGGTGACGATATTTTCTCCTCGTTCACCAAGCTGGCGTACGACATGGCTGCCAATATAACCGGCACCGCCGGTAACAAGTATTGTGGAATCAGACATAATTATTATCTTTTTGTGTTAGGTATTCGGTAATTTGAAGTCAGATTTATCTCTAAGTAAGTGTAGTCTATTAACACTATTTTATTTCTTCAACCATGATGAAAATACTGCGGTTCTCCTGGCTGCGTTCGGCAGTAGAGTAAACAATGCCAGATGATGTGCCTGACTGCGTGCGGTCAGCGCCACCTATTTCGATCCACTCGCCCAGTTTGCCGGTCAGCTGAGTCTGGGATGACTGCACGTTGATTTGACCACCACCATGGCGGTTTAGTGACTCGGCGTTTTGCGATACGTCGAGCAGCAGTTGCTCACCACGAATTCTGGGGGTTACATAAAACCCTGTTGTTACTGGCTGCAGTGTGACTTCTTCAGCCACGGTCGCGCCTCTGCGGCCATCAATAATTCGGCGACTGCCCTGTGGTACGAGCTTGCCAACCTGAATAAACGCTGCTCGGCCTTCAATTGTTTGTACACGTTGTGTGGCGAATTGTTCATCACGCGAGTTGGTCGAGTGAACACGTGCACGCAGCCCATCATTGAGTGGTTTGCTGTTACCAGTGGTGACACGAATATCTCCCGACGAGGCCGAACCTGATATCTTGCCAGAATATTTCTGGCCACCTTGTTGGCGCTCCTGGCTGACGGTTATCATCAGGTTGCGTAGTTTTGTGTCGAGGTTTTTAACCAGGGTTTTAATGACTTTCAGGTTATCGCTGCTGGTGCGCACAATGAGTTTGTAATCTTTTCCTGTAATGACGCCGTCTTTATCCAGAAAAGGTTTTACTGTTTTTACAATCTCATCGGAATGACGGTGTTTCAGCGCAATAATCGCAAACATCTGTTCAGCCAAAACGGCTGTTGTGCTGAGCAGTAAACAAAAAAAAGTGGCGCTGAGCGTAAGAAGTTTCATATGTGTAACCTTCTCAGGTTTGGATCATGCAGGCCGTAGTCCCACATCTCTTTAAATTGCTTTGCATAATGGGTGGCTTCACGACGCGCGTTAAAATTCGCATCAGCCTCAAAACGATCTGCAAGTTCACGATGAATGTAGGCGGTTTCGTCAACAACCAGTAAGGCCTCATTGTAATCCGTATGCTGACGAGCAGGCGTTTTGATGTCGATGAAGCTGGTCAGGCGGCGCATGAGTTCTACTAGCCGATGACCATCATTGATGATTCGTGATGTATCCCATACCATAATCTGTATGCGTGCGGCGCGATTCGATGTCGCAAGATGACGCACCCCATCACAGAACTCCTGGGTATCATAAATGGCAGCATCAAGATCTCTCGATGCAATACAAATCGTGTTGCGTGCCTGTGCTGCCATGTGCTGTGAGGCAAGCCGGTTTTCTTCACGCGTACTCAGCATCAACCTGCCGTCAGTCTCTCCAATGACGGCAGTGTCAATCTGTTCAAGTATGCTGGCTTCCGATGTCATAACATTTACCTTTCCTTAAATTATAGTCGATGCCTGCTAGAGTGTTTTCTGCATGGATTTGTGTGGAATGCCGGCATCCATAAATTCGTCACTGGTTACGCTAAAGCCATGTTTTTCATAGAACGGAATCGCATAAGTCTGTGCATCTAAGACAACTTTCTTTAAACCTTGTTCAGTGGCTTTTTCGCACAACAAGCGCAACATCTGACTCCCTATGCTCTGATGGCGATAGTCAGCGAGTACGGCCATTCTGCCAATATGGCCGTCGGGTGTCATTCTGGCCGTGGCAACAGGGTGGTCATCATGATCTAATGCCAGTAGATGTAGACATTCTGCATCCTTGTCATCCCATTCGAGCTCTACTGGAACCTGCTGCTCCTGTATATAGACCTTTTCACGAACAGGTCGAATAACTGCCTGATCCTTCTGCCAGGTGCAGGCCTTAATACTAATTGGAATGCTTGCCGACGGTTTAGTCATCACTAGCAAAAAATAGATAACCCTGATTAAACCAGTCAAGCAGAGTCTGTTGGCAAGCCTGGTCATGTTGATATTCTGATAGCTCTGGGATTAGAAAGACTCGCTTAGAGCAGAGCTGCATTATCATGTTACAGACAGTGCCCTGATGGTATGTGGACTCACCGTTGATATAAACGTCCAGGCCATCATCACGTGTTATGTAAAGAAAACGCGCGTATTCACTGCGTTGAAAATATTGTTGCTGACCTAATTCTGCAAGCAGTTCATTCCATTCATAGGCGGGTTCGATGATAGTTTCTATGTCACTGCTCGGTTGAGATAACAGGCGAGCAATAAAAGGCGCAAAGCTGTCTTTGTTATTCGCACACTGCATCATGGCTTCATATAAAGTATCGACTCGCTCTTGAGAGAGTTCTGCAGGGTTACCCTGAATAGTGAATGATGCATCGGTATAACGTTGCTGGTTTGTATCGTTGAGTAATAAGGTATCGCTCCATTCTGTTAACAGGTCATGTAATAGCGGCGAGCGAAAACCAATGGAGTAGGTCATGCAGTCTGATAATGCCACGCCATAATGTGCAACACCTGGGGGCAGGTAGAGCATGTCACCCGATTCAAGCACCCATTCTTCTTCAGCATCAAAGCTCGATAGTATGCATAGTTCGGTGTCAGGGAGAATGTCATCACCTGGGTTGGCTTGTATTTGCCAACGACGTTGCCCCATGCCTTGCAGTAAAAACACATCATACTGATCGACATGTGGTCCGACGCTGCCACCGAGTGGGGCGTAGCTGACCATAATGTCATCGAGTCGCCATGCTGGAATAAAGTCAAAGTTATCAAGAAGTGTCGCGAGTGCGACATCATGTTGATTCATATCCTGGACAAGTAGCGTCCAGTCTTTTTCTGGCAATGAAAGAAAATCGTCTTCATTGAAGGAGCCGTGGCGTACTTCCCACGGTTGTTCGCCAGCGTGTTCCAGCACGATACGTGATTGCACATCATCTTCACACGCCAGTCCAGCTAGCTCTTCAGGCGAGAGTGGGTCAGTAAAATCAGGGTAAGCGTTACGGATCAGGCAGGGCTTTTTTTGCCAGTATTCATTAATGAATGTCTGTGCATCCAGTTCGCCTAATATGGGAAAGGAATTACTCATGAATTAAAAACGCCGGACTGTCGAGTGTGGGGCTGACAGTCCGGCATAAGCAGGTCGCTTACTGTAAGACGGAGAAAGGGGTAGGAAGGGGCTTCGTCTAACAGCGGCTTCCACGCTTTTACTATGACGCATTGGTAAAAAAACAATGTGTACTAGTTCACATATTTTCATGCCCGCTAAACGTTCTTCGCCTGCTCACTGGCATTACCCGTATAACTGCCAGGTGTCAGCTTGCGTAGTGCCTCTTTGGCTTCATCCGGAATGTCCAGTGTGTCAATAAATGCGCTCAGGTCAGCGGCAGTAATACGATGACCTCGTGTTAGCGCTTTGAGTTTTTCATAAGGCTCTTCGACATTGTAACGACGCATAACGGTCTGTATGGGTTCCGCTAGCACTTCCCAGTTGCCATCGAGATCGGCATCCATAATATTCGGGTTGATGTCGAGTTTAGATATTCCTTTTTGCGTTGACTGATAGGCAATCAGGCTATGTGCGACACCGACACCGAGGTTTCGCAGCACGGTCGAGTCTGTCAGATCGCGCTGCCAGCGGGAGATGGGTAATTTTTCTGCCAGATGCCCCATGATGGCATTGGCGATACCCAGATTGCCTTCCGAGTTTTCAAAATCAATCGGGTTGACCTTGTGCGGCATGGTCGATGAGCCGACTTCACCAGCAACGGTTTTCTGTTTGAAATAACCCAGCGAAATATAACTCCAGACATCGCGGTCAAAATCAATCAGAATAGTGTTGAAGCGACTTAGCGCATGAAAGTACTCGGCGATGTAATCGTGCGGTTCTATTTGTGTGGTGTAAGGGTTCCAGTCGAGTCCGAGGCTGGTGACAAATTTTTCCGCAAATGCTGGCCAGTCCACATCCGGGTAGGCAGAAATATGGGCATTATAGTTACCCACTGCGCCGTTAATTTTTCCGAGCATGCTAACCGCCGCAAACTGCTCGCGTTGGCGATGCAGACGATACACAACATTGGCCATTTCCTTGCCGAGTGTACTCGGTGATGCGGGTTGACCATGGGTGCGGCTAAGTACTGATTGATCAGCATGCTGATGTGCCAGTTCACGAATCGCGCCAATGATCTCATCCATTACCGGTAACAGGGCCGCTCGTCCCGCATGTAACATCAGACCATGTGACAGGTTATTAATGTCTTCCGAGGTACAGGCAAAGTGAAAAAATTCGTTAATCGCCTGCAGCTCAGCGTTGTCCTTGATCTTTTCCTTGAGGAAATATTCGACTGCCTTGACGTCATGGTTGGTGGTGCGCTCGATGTCTTTGACTTGTTGCGCATCTGTCAGTGAAAAACTAGTGACTATATTATCCAGATGGGCATTCGCTTCAGTGCTAAAGCTGCTGACTTCTGCTATTTCGCTGCAATCAGCAAGTGCCTGTAACCAGCGCACCTCAACCTCTACACGTCGTTTTATCAGGCCGTATTCGCTAAATATGTCACGTAAATCTTTGGTTTTACTGCCATATCTGCCATCCACGGGAGATACCGCTGTGAGTGCACTGAGATCCATAAACCGCTCTTTTTCTTCACTTGTTAACTGGAACGCGCATGATACCGTCTGCCGCGACGGAACGCATCATTAGAACGCACTACGGAAGGTTCAGGCGAATATGCAATTTCGCTAATGGAGGAGTAGAATAGGTCGTTTCGTATCGCCTGCAAATGCGTGGCATTGGTCAGTAAATTCGTAAGGAGCACAATGTGCTAGAGCAATATCAGAAACATGTTGAAGAGCGTGCGGCAGAAGGTTTGCCACCATTACCACTGGATCCCGAGCAGACAGCCGCACTGGTTGAATGCCTGAAGAGCGATTCCGAGCATAATGATACCTATCTTGAATTACTGACTCATCGTGTGCCACCCGGCGTCGATCAGGCCGCCTATGTGAAAGCCGGCTTCCTTGCCGCCATTGCCAAAGGCGAGGCCAGCTCGCCGGTTATTGATGCATCCCATGCCGTTGAATTACTCGGTACCATGCTTGGTGGTTATAACATCCAGCCATTGATTGATTTACTCGACAGCGATACGCTCGGTGAAACGGCCGCCAAGGCACTGGAAAAAATCCTGCTTGTGTTTGATGCCTATCACGATGTGGTTGAGAAATCCAAGAGCAACAACTGGGCCAAACAGGTTGTTGATGCCTGGTCTGAAGCGACCTGGTTTACTGACCGTGCTCCTATGCCAGAATCCATTACCGTCACCGTTTTCAAGGTGCCAGGCGAAACCAACACAGATGATCTGTCGCCCGCCTCCGAAGCATGGAGCCGCCCGGATATTCCCTTGCATGCCAAGGCCATGCTGATTAATGCAATGCCGAATGCGATTTCAATCGTCGAAGAACTGAAGGAAAAGGGCAATCCTATCGCCTATGTGGGCGATGTCGTGGGAACTGGCTCATCTCGTAAGTCGGCGATTAACTCTGTGCTGTGGCACATGGGCGAAGATATCCCTTATGTACCGAACAAGCGCCAGGGTGGCGTGGTACTCGGTGGCAAGATTGCGCCTATTTTCTTCAATACGGCGGAAGACTCTGGCGCGCTACCGATTGAGTGTGATGTGCGTAAGATGGAAACTGGCGACGTGATTACCATCCATCCTTACGAGGGCAAAATTACGGATGCCAATGGTGAAACGCTAAGTGAATTTGACCTGCGACCCAGCACAATGCCCGATGAGGTGCGTGCAGGGGGTCGTATTCCACTGATTATCGGTCGCTCGCTGACAGATAAAACCCGTGAAGCACTCGGTCTGTCGCCATCAGAAACCTTTTTGCGACCTGTTGCTCCTGAAGATACTGGTAAAGGCTTTACACTGGCCCAGAAAATGGTCGGTCGTGCCTGTGGTATTGAAGGTGTACGCCCAGGTACCTATTGCGAACCGCAGATGACCACCGTTGGCTCACAGGATACTACGGGAGCGATGACACGTGATGAGTTGAAAGAACTCGCCTGCCTTGGTTTCTCGGCAGATCTGGTGATGCAGAGTTTCTGTCATACAGCGGCCTATCCCAAGCCAGTTGATATAACACTACAACATGATCTGCCTGATTTTATGCAGACGCGTGGCGGTGTTTCATTACGCCCCGGTGATGGTGTGATTCATTCGTGGTTGAATCGCATGTTACTGCCGGATACCGTCGGTACGGGCGGTGACTCGCATACTCGCTTCCCAATTGGCATTAGTTTCCCAGCAGGTTCCGGCCTGGTTGCGTTTGGTGCGGCGCTTGGCGTCATGCCGCTGGATATGCCTGAATCGGTACTGGTGCGTTTCAAGGGTGAGATGCAACCCGGTATCACACTGCGTGATCTGGTGAATGCCATTCCCTATGTTGCGATTCAGCGCGGCATGCTGACGGTTGGTAAAGAAGGTAAGCAAAATGTCTACTCTGGTCGCGTGCTGGAAATTGAGGGCTTGCCTGATCTGAAAGTGGAGCAGGCGTTTGAACTGGCTGATGCGTCTGCAGAGCGCTCTGCAAACGGTTGTACGGTGCACCTCAATAAAGAACCTATTATCGAATACCTGACATCAAACATGACGCTACTGCAATCGATGATTGCGAATGGTTATGAGGATGCACGTACCTTGCAACGCCGAATTGATGGTATGCAGGCATGGCTGGATAACCCTGAGCTGCTCGAGCCGGATGCTGATGCGGAATACGCGGAAGTGATTGAAATTGATCTAGCCGAGATTACTGAGCCACTGCTGGCCTGTCCGAACGATCCCGATGACATCAAGCCATTGTCTGAAGTCGCGGGTGATAACATAGATGAAGTCTTTATTGGCTCGTGCATGACAAACATTGGTCACTACCGTGCTGCTGGCAAGGTGCTGGAGAATTTTTCCGGTGCGGTGCCGGTACGTATGTGGGTCGTGCCGCCTACGCGTATGGATGAAAAGCAGCTCACCGAAGAGGGCTATTACTCGATCTTTGGTCGCGTCGGTGCGCGCACCGAAGTGCCGGGTTGCTCGTTGTGCATGGGTAATCAGGCACGCGTAGCAGACAACGCCACGGTGATGTCGACGTCGACACGTAACTTTCCAAACCGTATGGGTAAAGACTCAAATGTCTATCTCGGTTCAGCCGAACTGTCCGCTGTGTCTGCGATCATGGGTAAGCTACCCACCGTGCAGGAATACATGGATGTTATGAATGGTGTGACACCGATGGCCGATGAGATCTATCGTTACCTGAACTTCAATGAAATGGATAGTTACATTGACGAAGCGAAAAGTGCTGTCAGTGTGTCACTCAAATAAGTGAATCCGTGACGCAATAGAGAATTGACTGATTGCCAGTCTAAAGCGGGTCATCAGCTTTAGAATCTATTTTTATAAAGCGTCAATTCTCTTTAATATATTTTTGGCATGCGAGCAGTAGTGTTTTCGAGAGAAGACAAACTGCAAGCGTCGCCCACCTTTTTGATGCCACAGTACCGCGGCACGGATCGCAGCAAACAGCGCGGCGCGTATGCTACTGGCATTGTTGGGTGGCTGAAGATTCTCTTCCTTTCCAAAAACCATGATTCGTGGCGTCAAGGTGCTAATGGTGTCCTCGTACAGGCCGGATAACGAACTGCTTATTTGGGTCGCACTAAACTCATAGGCGTCAATCTGCGAAGACAGATTGTCAAGACGCTCGGCAATCAGCCTGAGCATGTCGGGGTTTTTTGACAGTTTTCGTTCCAGTTGTATCACCTGCATGCAGTAGCGTGTTAGTTCCAGATCACCCGTACTATGCCGTGTCTGGCAGAACAGGCGTTCGATGATATAAAGGCCCTGTTGCAGAGATGAAAATTCACCGAACACACTCTGTGTGTTGATCGCATCAAGCGTTAAAACACTACGTTGCGCTGTCTTGAGAAGCGAACTGTCGTTAGTGCCCTCGTTTGCCAGCATTTGCACATACTTTAATGCCTGAAACAGACCGGCAAGGGCAATGGTTCTTTCGTAATAGGCGTCACTCATTATTGCTACTCTGTATTACTCCACCCCCTAGACATTCATCGTCATGATAAAACACGACTGACTGTCCCGGGGTGATGGCACGTTGCGGCGTATGAAAATCAACGTGCAACTCATTGTTATTCGTTTGCGTAATAGTGCAGGGCTGATCCGGTTGACGGTAACGCGTTTTAGCCATGCAATCATAGGGATATTGTTCCGGTGGAGAATGTAACCATAAACAGTCATTGGCGACAAGTTCATTACGCAGTAATGCCGGGTGGTCATGTCCCTGTACAACCACGAGGCGATTCGTGGTCAAGTCTTTTTGCGCGACAAACCAGGGTGATTCATCATGATTTTGCAGGCCACCGATGCCAAGCCCCTGACGCTGACCAATGGTGTAATACATCAGTCCATCGTGCCGACCAATGGTTTCATCATCGAGAGTGACAATGTCGCCGGGTTGTGCAGGTAGATAACGACTGAGGAACTCCTTGAATTTGCGTTCGCCGATGAAGCAAATGCCGGTACTGTCTTTTTTACGCGCATTATCAAAGCCCTGGTCGACCGCAATTTGTCGTACCCAGGATTTTTCAATGTCACCAATAGGGAATATTGTGCGTGCCAATGCGCATTGATCAATGGCATGCAGGAAATAACTTTGATCTTTATTGTTGTCTAGCCCTTTATAAAGATGCGCGCCATCATGGTCAGTCTCTACACGCGCATAATGGCCCGTAGCAATATAGTCGGCGCCTTTGTCGAGGGCATAGTCGAGAAACGCCTTGAACTTAATTTCCTTGTTACAAAGGATGTCAGGATTAGGGGTGCGGCCTGCTTTGTATTCCTGTAAAAAATATTCGAACACACGATCCCAGTATTCTGTTGCGAAGTTGACGGTATGTAGCGTAATGCCAAGCTGGTCACTTACCTGTTGCGCATCGGCCAAATCAATCGCGGCACTACAGTATTCTTCCGAGTCGTCATCCTCCCAGTTTTTCATGAACAGGCCTTCGACCTGATAACCTTGCTGCAGTAACATATAGGCCGCCACGGACGAGTCTACACCGCCCGACATGCCTACCATGACTTTATGTTGCTTTACCATGTTTGTTTAGCCAGGGCGCCAGCCGTTTTGCCATTCTGTTAGTGGAATGATGTAGGGCTGCTCACCATTGTGAAGAAACCAGGAGTCGACTACATAGAACTGACTGCTGGCTGTTTCTTTTATCACGGCAGAGGAGTGTGGCCAGCCAGTGATAAAATAACCACGTGTTGCGATATCACTGACCTGATGGAATTTGAGTAGGCCTTCAGACTGCATCATGGTGAGGTAGATGGTCGTGTTAGTGGACTCATCGATGCAATCCATCTGACCTTCTCTCGCACCGCCGGCATTTTCAGCAAGGTCATTGCTTGTGCCTGCCAGTCTTCCCACCATATCTTCAAGTAATGCGATAGCGCGCTTAATAACTTCTCTTTCTATTGCCGCGGAGTCGATGCTTCGTTGGAAGAGTTGTTGTACCTTCTTCCACTGTTGTTGTTGAAGTGACAGCTCTTGCACCGTCTCGCAAGTTGTATTGAAACAAATAGAAAAGCGTTGAGGAGTTGGTTCGGTAATCACGTCTTCGCTGACAAACGTGTTTGCGTGTAGTTGCATGCTAGTCAAGAACAGCAGGCCAATTATAAAACCATTTTTCTTCATGATACATCGGTGAACAGTGATAACGGGTACTGATGTCCGGCGAGGTAGTCATCAATGCCGAGCATCACCATGGGGCTACGCAGGCGATCTGCTTGTGTGATCAGGCTATCGCGATCCAGCCAGAGTGCCGCGAGAATGCCATCATCAAGTTCTCTTTGCTCGTCATGTGATAGCGCATGGGCAACAAAGCAAACGCGTAAATAGGTGTTATTTTTTTCAGGATTTTGCCAACGATAAATACCGCTGATGTACTCAAGTTCAACATGCCAGGCAGTCTCTTCGAGTGTCTCACGGATGGCTGCTTCGGCGAGCGATTCACCTTCTTCAAGATGACCGGCTGGCTGATTAATAACGCGCTGTCCTGATGAGAATTCTTCCACCATCAGATATTGGTTATCTCTTTCAATAATTGTTGCGACAGTAACGTGTGGTTTCCAGATCATTAGAGAATACTTTTTGGCTTTACGTATTTATATCATGCTTTGTTAAGGATGCGCGACTCACCGGGCTGCAGGCCATCAAGTTGCCACTCTCCAATCGCGATGCGGATCAGCCGCAGGGTAGGGAAGCCAACTGCTGCGGTCATACGGCGTATTTGTCGGTTACGACCTTCACGCAGCTGGATTTCCAGCCATGATGTCGGAATACTGCTACGAAAGCGCACTGGCGGCTGCCGCGGCCAGAGTGATTCTGGCTCTGCGATACGTTTTGCCCTGGCTGGTTTTGTCAGTCCATCTTTGAGTGTCACGCCCTGTTGTAGCTGCTGAATGGGATTCTCATCTGGTTCCCCTTCAACCTGTACCCAGTAGGTCTTCCAGGCCTTCATTTTAGGGGAGGCGAGTTGATGCTGCAGCTTGCCATCATCGGTGAGCAACAGCAGGCCTTCACTATCTTTATCGAGGCGACCCGCGGCATACACCTCGGGAATATCGATAAACTCTGACAGGGTCTGTTGGCCAGGCTGCCCGGTAAACTGACTGAGTACACCAAAGGGCTTATTGAACAGTACGACCTTAGTCATTCAGGATTTCGGTGTCTTCATTCTGGTAAGCAGGACTACAGGCACACAGGAAGCGCAGCGTTTCAGTGCTGCTGGTATTGCTAATACAGTGTGGGGTACCGGGAGGAATACAGATAGTCTCTTCGGCTAACACAGGGAACGTCTCATCACCCAGCTGCATACTCCCAGTCCCTTGTAATATATAATAAATTTCTTCTGATTTGAGGTGGCGATGGCGTTGCGTCGTCTGTCCTGGTAGTACGCTGGCTTCAGCAAGGCTCTGTTTCTGATTGCCATGCAGGGATGGATGCATGAGCTCGCGAATTTCTGATAAATCCTTAGTTATGAATGGCTTAATGTTAGCGCGTTGCGTTTTCATGTGTCAGAATCAGGGTTACAAGCTGGGTATGGTAGCAGTTTTAGCTCAGCAACACCCAGTGACTGTTTCACGTGAAGGCGCTGCGTTGGGTTACGCAGGCGGAGAGGAGTCTGATGGTGGGAGGCTTGCTATCTAGCTATTCGCCAAATGGACGAATATTATTTGCAATCAAACCCTTATCAGATGAATTTAGTTCGAATTCTACTTTTTGCCCACGCTTCAAGGTCTTATACCCCGATGACTGTATCGCCGAAAAATGCGCAAAAATTTCCTTTGGTTCGTCTTCAGTATTAATAAACCCATATCCCTTGGTGTTATTAAACCACTTTACGGTACCTGTAGCCATGTTGACCCCTTGAAGCAGGTTGCTTGTATTTCACCGAATGCCGATCTAACCAAGACTGAGTAATTTAGTCAAGAATTTTAAGTGTTCGAAATCGTTGTAAATATTCGGGTTATTTAGGCATGTGAAATATGAGGGTATTTGCAGTAAAACAGTTAAATATAATGTCCTAGAGATAGCGATTTTAACTAGATATTTGTTACTATTATTTCTAATGAGTATTAAAGATGAGTGACGATAAAAAAGACATTGGTAGAAGCGATGACCTCGCGGTACAGGAGGCGGCACCCAAGCTGAAACAGCCGCCCATGTTCAAGGTTATTTTGCTCAACGATGACTATACGCCGATGGATTTTGTTGTGATCGTCCTCGAAAACTTTTTCACGCTATCGCGTGAGAAGGCAACGCAAATCATGCTGCATGTGCATACACGTGGAATGGGGGTCTGCGGCGTATTCACGCGTGATATTGCGGAAACAAAAGTTGAGCAGGTCAATACCTTCTCAAGGGAAAACCAGCACCCCTTGAAATGCGTCATGGAAGAAGCGTGAACACCACCATGTACCGAGGTAATTAAGTATGCTCAGTAAAGAACTCGAATTCACGTTGAATCTTGCTTACAAAGATACACGCGACAAGCAGCATGAGTTCATGACCGTTGAACACCTGCTGTTAGCTCTAATCGACAATCCAGAGGCAGCCAGCGTGCTGCGTGCCTGTGGTACCGATCTGGAGCTTCTGAAAAAAGAACTCACCCGGTTTCTCGATGAAACCACGCCAATGCTATCCACTGGCGATGAGCGTGAAACTCAACCGACCCTGGGTTTTCAGCGCGTCATGCAGCGCGCGGTTTTTCATGTGCAATCTTCAGGCAAGAAAGAAGTTACTGGCGCCAATGTACTGGTCGCCATTTTTAGCGAACCTGATTCACAGGCGGTTTATTTTCTGAATAAACAAAATGTCACACGACTGGATGTTGTGAATTACATTTCACATGGCATTTCCAAAGTGCATGAAGACAGCGACAGTGAAAATCTGACTGAGGCGGGCGAGGAAGAACCGGGCACGGAGGCACCAGCCAAGAGCCCGTTAGAAAGTTTTGCGGTGAATCTTAACGAGCAAGCAAAGCTAGGCAAGATTGACCCGCTTATTGGTCGTAAAAAAGAAGTTGATCGCACCATTCAAATTCTTTGTCGTCGTCGCAAGAACAACCCGCTCTATGTCGGTGAAGCCGGCGTGGGTAAAACGGCCATTGCAGAAGGGCTTGCCAAGCTTGTAGTGGACAAAGAAGTCCCAGAGGTTTTACTGGAAGCCACTATCTATTCGCTTGATTTAGGTGCACTGGTTGCAGGTACAAAATATCGAGGTGATTTTGAAAAACGCCTCAAGGCAGTACTTGGCCAGTTAAAGAAAGAAGACGGTGCTGTATTATTTATTGACGAGATCCATACCATTATCGGTGCAGGCTCTGCATCAGGTGGCGTCATGGATGCATCAAATCTGATTAAGCCGATGCTGGCCTCCGGTGAATTGAAATGCATAGGTTCTACGACCTATCAGGAATACCGTGGCATCTTTGAAAAGGATCGCGCACTGGCACGTCGCTTCCAGAAGATCGATGTTGAAGAGCCAAGTGTAGAAGAAACGATAAAGATTCTGACTGGCCTGAAGTCACGTTTTGAAGAACATCATGCGGTGCGTTACACGCGCCAGGCATTACGTGCGGCTGCTGAGTTGTCAGAACGATATATCAACGAACGACATTTACCTGACAAGGCAATCGATGTAATCGATGAGGCCGGCGCGCATCAGCACTTACTGGCTGCATCCAAGCGTAAGAAGACCATAGGTGTTGGTGATATAGAAAGTATCATAGCGAAGATTGCACGTATTCCTGCGAAAAGCGTGTCTGCTTCTGACAAGGATGTGCTGCGCGATCTTGAAAACGATCTCAAGATGGTTATCTATGGCCAGGATGAAGCTATTGAAAGTCTGTCGACGGCTATCAAGATGTCACGCTCTGGTCTGGGTGATCTAAACAAACCGATTGGTTCCTTCCTGTTTGCCGGCCCTACTGGTGTCGGTAAAACAGAAGTCACACGACAGCTGGCACGCATCATGGGTATAGAACTAATACGTTTTGATATGTCGGAATACATGGAGCGCCATACGGTTTCTCGTCTGATCGGTGCACCACCTGGTTATGTTGGTTTTGACCAGGGCGGTCTGTTAACCGAGCAAATTAATAAACATCCGCATGCTGTTGTCCTGCTCGATGAAATTGAGAAGGCGCATCCCGATGTATTTAACCTGTTGCTGCAGGTGATGGACCACGGCACGCTGACAGATAACAATGGTCGCAAGGCTGATTTTCGTAATGTTGTACTGGTGATGACCACGAATGCCGGTGCGGAACACATGAGTCGCCCAAGTATTGGCTTTGCCAAACAGGATCATACAAAAGATAACCTTGAAGTTATCAATCGCACCTTTACACCGGAATTCCGCAATCGTCTTGATGCGATGATCTGGTTTAATGCGCTCGATTATTTAACCATTGATCAGGTTGTGTCGAAGTTCATATTTGAGCTCGAGCAGCAACTTGCTGAAAAGAATGTCACCATTCAGATCGACGAAGAAGCCAGAGCATGGCTGGGTGAGAAGGGTATTGATGAAAAGATGGGCGCTCGACCCATGGCGCGCGCCATTCAGGAACACATCAAGAAACCCCTCGCCGATCAGCTACTCTTTGGTGAACTGTCGAGCGGCGGCCATGTTCGCGTTACTGCGAATGAGGATGGACTGGTCTTTGTGGTTGAAAATGCCGAAGAGGCAGTGCACTAGACCCTGTTTATACTACCAGGGTTATTTACTTCGCGCGGTAAACAATGCGACCTTTGCTAAGGTCATAAGGTGTCAGCTGAACAGTGACCGCGTCGCCGGTTAAGATGCGAATGTAGTGCTTACGCATTTTTCCCGATATGTGGGCTGTCACAACGTGACCATTTTCTAGTTCAACACGAAACATGGTGTTCGGCAGGGTTTCAACAACCTTACCCTCCATTTCGATACTTTCTTCTTTCGCCATAACTCCTGGATCTCTTACTGGGCTGATTTAACGACGCGCAATAATGCAATAAATACCGGCAATAATCAAAGACATTTGAAGAAAAGAGGGCTATCTGACGAGAATAACGCGTGTTATTCCCGCCAGGAAGGAATTCTGCTGCCGATTCAGGCTACGGCGACTTTGCGATGTGATGATGCAATCTGTGCTACATGAGGGTGCATGGATGTTCTGTCCAGCACGATTTCCATCTCAAGGCGATTAACGATTTCTTCTATATCGTTGGGGTCAGCAAAATCTTTTCTTAGCTGATTAAAGTGCTCATCGTTGACATAAAGCACGTTTGGCCTTGTATGATGCTCTTTCTCAAAATCTTCCACCAGTCTAAAGATATAGCTTAGCATCGCATTTCTCCTCAATTTGACTGAAGATTAGTTAAAGTATATGACAACATTATTTCGTTATCATTCTTCATGTTTATCGGTACAAAATGCGTGCCACTTTAGGTGTAATTACAAGATTTGATGGAAAGCAAATGGAATACAGTTAATTACAGCCTATTCCAAGATTTACCATTAAAAGTTTGCAGGGGACGATACTGGGATTTGTAGGCCATTTTTTGACAATCCTTAATCCAGTAGCCCAGGTATAACCATGACAGGTTACGAGATTTTGCTTCATGTAGTTGAGATAAAATACTGAAAACACCAAGGCTTCTGTTTTTAAAGTCGGGATCAAAAAAGGTGTATACCGCCGACATGGCATCATCAAAGAAATCGGTCACATAGACGCCAACTAATTGGCGCGCTAAGCGCAGCTCGTAAAAACGCGTGTTCATATGCGGGCTGATGAAGAAATTTAGAAAGGTGTCTTTGTCATCGGTTTGCATATTGCCATCTTCATGGCGCCCGGCAATATAGCGTTGAAATAACGCAAAGTGCTCATCATAAAAGCGGGCTGGTCTCTCTATGCATTCGATATCCGAATTTTTATGCCAGCAGCGCCGCTGGGTTCGGTTCGGCAGGAAATCATTGGCCGGCACGCGGACAGGAATACAGTCGCTGCACCCCTCACAATAGGATCGATAAAACAGATTGCCACTGCGACGAAAACCAAACTTGAGCATTTGATTGTACATCTCAGGTTCAACGGTGGCTTCGGGATCAACGAACAGGGTACGCGCAGTTCTTTCTTTAAAGTAACCGCACTCATGATCCTGGCTTAAAAACAAAGCAGGGAATTCAACAGAAGTCATGGAAAGTAGCTGATACTAAAGCCAGTTGTTGAGGTGCTCCAGAAAGCCGGCACGTGAGATCTGCTCAGCGCCGAGACTTTCCATGTGAGAAGAATGAACCTGGCAATCTATCATCTGGTAATCCCAGGCGGTGAGTTGCTCGACTAGATGTGTAAAGGCGACCTTGGAGGCATCGGTCTTGCGTGCAAACATGGATTCGCCGAAAAATATTTTTCCCTGACCCAGCCCATAGAGTCCACCGACCAGTCGACCTTTGTGCCAGCATTCAACCGAGTGCGCAAAGCCGAGATCAAATAACTGGTTGTAGGCAACAATCATTTCCGGAGTCAGCCAGGTACCATGGCCATCTTTACGTGGGCCGGCACAGGCATTGATGACGTCATCAAAGGCGCGATCAAAGGTAACGATATAATCACGATTACGTATTGATTTACGCAGACTACGACTCACTTTCAAATTCTTCGGGAATAATACTGAACGCGGATCGGGTGACCACCACATGATCGGCTGGTCTTCGCTGTACCAGGGGAAAATCCCCTGTCGATAGGCATGCAATAACCGTGTTGGCGTCAGGTTACCACCAAACGCGAGCAGGCCATTGGGCTCAATCAGCGCAGTTTCAACATCCGGAAATTGGGATTCGTCACCGTCAGGCTGGAGCCAGTAGGGGCCGCGGATGTAAAGATTGTCAGTCATAATAGAGGTATAACGCAGGCATTTATTTATTGCAATTTTGTTTCAGCTTGACTGCTTTTGTCAGTTTATTTAACACTTGCACCAGAATGATTTTTACACATAAGTCATTCAACAGGCTTAAGAAAGTATTTAGAAATGTCAGAAAAATTTACATTTATTATTTTGTATTTTTATATGGCGCATGTTCTTCGAGTACCGACATGTAATCTTCAATGCCTCTTGCCTCGTGTGCCACAAAGTCGCCAACGGCTTCCATAAATGCGGGATGGTTTAACCAGTGTGCTGACCAGGTGTTAATGGGGGTAAAGCCACGATTGATCTTGTGCTCGCCCTGTGCGCCGGCATCAAAATGCTGGCGTCCTGTTTCAATGCAATATTCAATTGCCGCATAATAACAGACTTCAAAATGCAGGCAGTTGTAACGCGCATTACAACCCCAGTGACGCCCATAAAGATTGTCATCGTCACAGAGTAAATAGGCGCCCGCAACATATTCTTCATTATGTTTTGCCATGATCAAACGCACGTTGTCAGGCATACGTTCACTGAGTGATAAAAAGAATTCGAGTGACAGGGTCGCGTAGCCACTTTTACGCATAAAGGTTGAGCTATACAGCGTATGAAATGCCTGCCAAGTGGCGGCATCAATCTGATGGCCATCGAGTATCTCAATAGAAACATCAGCGTCTGTCACATGTCGTCGCTCGCGTTTTACATTCTTGCGTTTTTTTGAACTAAAGGTTGCAAGAAAATCGTCAAAACTTGTATAGCTATTGTTATACCAATGAAACTGACAGGCATCACGTTGCAGCATGCCGTGTTGTGTGCATTGTGTAAGATCGTCTTCGTCTGGAAACAGAATATGTAATGAGGAAAGCTGTTTGTCTTTGGCGTGTTGAATGGCTGCTTGCAGCAATAGTTGCGAGACGACAGTTTTATCATGTGACGGTGACACCAGCAGGCGTTGTCCAGTGACCGGCGAGTAGGGAATCGCACTGACGAGTTTGGGGTAGTACTCCATGCCTGAGCGTGCATAGGCATCGGCCCAGGCCCAGTCGAACACCAGTTCACCATAGGAGTTTGTTTTTAGATACAGTGGCAAGGCGCCGATGAGTGCCTCATCCTGCTTGATGATAATGTGTTGCGGTATCCAGCCCCAACTTTCGCCAACACAACCATAGGCCTCAAGCCCTTGTAAAAACTCGTAGCTAAGAAAAGGCTGGCGAGAAGTATTTAACGCATTCCACTGGCCTGCATCGACTTCGTCTAGACCAGCAATGATGTGTACCTCATAGCCCATGATGATGGCTTATGGTGTAGACGTGCGTGTTACTGGTTCTCCAGGTTATCAAGATAACGCTCTGCATCCAGCGCGGCCATACAGCCAGAGCCGGCGGAAGTAATTGCCTGGCGGTAGATATGATCCGCAACATCACCTGCGGCAAACACACCATCGATGCTTGTCATTGTAGCGTTGCCTTCGGAGCCGCTCTTGATCTGCAGGTAACCATGGTTCATGTCCAGTTGACCATCAAAGATACTGGTATTCGGTTTATGGCCAATGGCAACAAAGATGCCGTGTACATCGATGTCTTTTGTTGAGCCATCCTGTGCATGCTTGATACGCATACCGGTTACGCCTGAATCATCACCAAGCACTTCGTCGAGTTGATGGTTCCATTCGATAGTGACATTACCGGTTTTGGATTTTTCGATGAGCTGCTCAGAGAGAATTTTTTCAGAGCGGAATTTATCACGACGATGCACCACGGTGACATGCTCGGCGATATTCGATAGATAAAGCGCTTCTTCAACAGCGGTGTTACCACCACCAATGACCGCAACACGACGGCCTTTATAAAAGAAACCATCACAGGTCGCACAGGCAGAGACACCTTTACCCTTGAAGGCTTCTTCTGATTCCATGCCAAGATACATGGCCGAGGCACCGGTGCAGATAATCAGTGCATCACAGCTGTAGCTGCCGGAGTCGCCATCCAGTGTGAAGGGGCGTTCTTTGACGTTGACGGTGTGGATATGGTCAAACACAATATTGGTTTCAAAGCGCTCGGCATGCTGACGCATACGATCCATCAGTGCCGGACCCTGCAGGCCTTCAACATCACCCGGCCAGTTATCGACTTCGGTGGTGGTCATCAACTGGCCACCTTGTTCAAGCCCGGTAATCAACGTGGGTTGCAGGTTGGCGCGAGAGGCGTACACGGCGGCGGTATACCCAGCCGGTCCAGAACCAAGGATAATTAATCGAGAATGTGTACGTTCGCTCATGAATGACTACTCCAGCCTGTCTAATTTGTAATGATGAGATTAGAATTTTAGAAAACGGTTCCCCGTTTCCGCGAATTTATGCGCGCCTATGTTAATGAAACCAACTGCAGGTCTCAAGGAAACAACATGAAAATTGGTATCCCGAAAGAAAATAAGGTGCTTGAACAACGTGTCAGCCTGATCCCCGAGGCGGTGGGTGACATTGTCAGCACTGGACATAAGGTTTTTGTTCAGACAGAGGCTGGTTGCGGCAGTGGTTATGCCGATGAAGCCTATCAGACCGTCGGCGCACAAATTGTGCCGGATATTAGTACGGTCTATGAAGAGGCCGAGCTGATCGTCAAGGTGAAGGATCCCATTGAAGAAGACCTCGAGTTACTTCAAGCTCACCACACCCTGTTTTCGTTCCTGCATCTCGCGCCACAGCCTGAGCTGATTCAGCGTCTGTGTGACATTGGGCTGACGGCAATTGGCTTTGAAACCATTACTGATGAGCACGTCGGCTTGCCACTACTGGCACCAATGAGTCAGATCGCGGGCAAAATTGCCATACAGGTCGGCACGCATCTACTGCATGGTCCACAGGGAGGCAGGGGAATCATGCTGGGTGGTATGCCCGACACTGAAAAGGGGCAGGTTGTGGTCCTTGGTGGCGGTAATGCGGGTGCCAGTGCGGCCCTGCTGGCAGCGGCTTTGGGTGCCAATGTCATTGTTTTTGATAAGAATATGGAGAAAATGGCCCTTTTACAGCAACGCTGTGAGCGCATTACTCCTCTATTCCCTTATAATAGCTCGTTAGCTGAAGAGGTACGGCGTGCGGATCTACTCATTGGTGCAGTTTTGATACCTGGTGCCGAGGCACCCAAGCTGGTTAGCCAGCAAATGGTGGAACAGATGCAGCCTGGCAGTGTCATTATTGATATCTCGGTTGATCAGGGTGGCTGTATTGAGACGATACGCCCAACAGATTACGCGTCGCCGACATACACCCATGCTGGTGTGCTGCATTTCGGGGTCACGAATATGCCTGGCGCTGTGCCGAGAACGGCTTCACAGGCACTTTCCAGCGCTCTGATGCCCTATGTCCTGCAGCTTGCTAGAGATGGCTATGAGGCGCATAGCGGCCTCCAAAATGGCCTGCAAATTCGTGCAGGCGAGGTCTGTCACGAGGCGCTAAAAGGGCTAATTTAAGCCCTAAAAACTATACAAAATAGTCATATATTCATATAATTATGAAAATATCCTAAGAGAATAAATTAACTTGGCACAGGCAACACGAAAAAAAGCAGCAGGGGTTCCCATCTCATCCCATGTTCACCGTGGGCTGCGCGAAGGCGGTCTACTTTTCTTTGGTGCGCTGGCGCTCTATCTACTCATCGCTTTATATGGTTATGACCCGGCAGATCCAGGCTGGTCACACACCGCTGATCGCAGCCATGTGAACAACATCGCCGGGGTGGTCGGTGCCTGGTTTGCCGATGTCTTCCTCTATCTGTTTGGTCTGATGGCCTATCTGTTCCCGATACTGGTCGGGTATTTTGGCTGGTTTTTGTACAGCAGCCAGCGTAGTGAGCAGGGCGTCTCTGGCTTGCAGATCGGTGTTCGTGTAGCCGGCTTTATCATGACATTGCTCGCCGGAGCAGGTCTGGCCACACTGCATGTCACCAATCCGAGTCTGGTGCTACCACTGAATCCGGGCGGTATCCTGGGTGACCTGGTGGGGCAATCGCTGGTCACCGCCGTCAGCTTTCTTGGTGCCACGTTGTTTCTGCTGACCATATTTCTCACCGGCATTACCTTCTTTACCAGTCTGTCCTGGCTGTGGTTGATGGACGTGACGGGCGAGCTCACACTCAATGGGCTGTCTGCGTTACGACAGCAATTTTTGAAACTGCAGCAATATCTGCAGGGGCGTAAGGCGAAACAGGAACGTACAAGCACCACTGAGCGCATAAAGCAAAAGAAACAGACACGTAAGCCACCGAAGATTGAACCCGTCATCAATAAACCGGTTCTGAGTACACGTGTTGAAGAAGAAAAGCAGGTAATGCTGTTTGAAACCCCAGAAAACACCACGCTGCCTCCTCTGTCACTGCTCGATGATCCGGTAGAGGCAACCGGCCGTTTTTCTGATGCCTCGCTTGAGGCCATGTCGCAACTGGTGGAAGCCAAACTACGCGACTTTGGTGTTGAGGTCGAGGTGGTGGCGATTAACCCTGGGCCGGTCATTACACGTTTTGAATTGCAGCCCGCTGCAGGCGTTAAGGTGAGTCGTATTACGAACCTGTCGAAAGATCTGGCGCGTGCGCTGTCGACGATCAGTGTGCGTGTGGTCGAAGTGATCCCCGGTAAGTCAGTCATTGGGCTGGAAGTGCCGAACGAAGAGCGCGAACTGGTACGTCTGAGTGAAATTATTCGTAGTAAAGATTACGAGGCCAGTGGCGCGAAGATGCCATTGGCCATGGGTAAGGATATTGGTGGTCATCCAGTTGTGGTTGATCTTGCCAAGATGCCGCATCTGCTGGTGGCTGGTACCACCGGTTCCGGTAAGTCGGTCGCTATCAATGCGATGATTTTGAGTCTGTTGTATAACTCAACCGCTGAAGATGTGCGTTTGATCATGATCGATCCAAAGATGCTTGAGCTGTCTGTCTACAGCGGTATCCCGCATCTGTTGACACCTGTCGTCACCGATATGAAAGAGGCGGCCAATGCCTTCCGCTGGTGTGTGGCTGAAATGGAGCGTCGTTATCGTTTGATGGCCGGGCTCGGTGTGCGCCATATCAGCACCTATAACAAGAAAGTCAGGGAAGCCGCCGAAAAAGGCGAGAAACTGTTCGAAACTAATTTTGAACCACAGGCAGGCAGTGGCGAATACACACCACCTGAACTGGTACATCTACCCAATATTGTCGTGATTGTTGATGAGCTGGCTGACATGATGATGATGGTCGGCAAGAAGGTGGAAGAACTCATTGCGCGAATTGCACAGAAGGCACGTGCTGCCGGTATTCATCTTATTCTTGCAACGCAACGTCCATCGGTTGATGTCATCACGGGTTTGATCAAAGCCAACATCCCAACACGTGTCGCGTTTCAGGTGTCATCAAAAGTGGACTCACGTACCATTCTTGATCAGATGGGTGCTGAGCAGTTACTCGGCCATGGTGATATGTTATATCTGGCGCCAGGTACCGGCATTCCAAATCGAATTCACGGTGCCTTTGTGTCGGATGATGAAGTCCACAAGGTTGTTGCGAATCTGAAGCGCCGTGGCGAGCCCGAATATCTTGAAGAAATTACTACCACCTCTGAGTCTGATTCAGCGATACCGGGTCTGCCGGGCGAGGAGTCTGACATCGATGAACTGTATGACGAGGCAGTGAGAATTGTAACCGAATCACGTCGCGCGTCTATTTCTGGATTACAACGTCGGCTCAAGATTGGTTATAACCGTTCAGCACGTATGATTGAAGAAATGGAGCGAACCGGTGTGGTCAGCGAAGTGCAGTCTAACGGCATGCGTGAAGTACTGGCACCACCCCCTGTAGAGGCATAATGAGTAAATATTTTTTAATTCTGTTTTTTGCACTAACGGTTAGTATCGTCAGTAATAATTCTTATGCTGGTCGTGGTCTTGATCGTCTGCAAACATTTTTTGATGACGTTAAAACCATTGAAGCCAAATTTAGTCAGACAGTACTGGATGCGCAGTTACGTACGATTCAAAGCACCGAAGGCACAATGAAACTAGAACGCCCAGGAAAGTTTCGCTGGGACTACAGCAAGCCATTCGTGCAGCAAATTGTTGGTGATGGTAAAAAAGTCTGGCTCTATGATGAAGACCTTGAGCAAGTGACAGTTAAGGCAATGGATGGCGCACTCGGCAATACACCGGCCTTGTTGCTCAGTGGTGACGAACCACTAAAGAATAACTTTTTTATCAATGAGCTCGGCGCTGAGCTGGAAACTAATGAAGACCGTGACTGGGTTGAATTATTACCGAAAGATACTAATTCCGGTTTTGAACGTATGGTACTGATATTTGAGCAGGATGGCCTCAAGGCAATGGAATTACGCGATGGCCTTGGTCAGAATACACGCCTGGTGTTTAGCGATATCAAACTAAATACAGATATTGATGCCGCACTATTTACCTTTGTTCCACCCAAAGGTGTCGACGTCATCGGCGAAGAAGCATTGACGAGCCAGTAAAGTATCATGTCTGATACGGCCGATCTTTTTAATCATGCAGCTGATAACAGCCCGCGCCCCCTGGCTGATCAAATGCGGCCTGAAACGCTGGATGCATTCTTTGGTCAGCAACACCTGCTTGGTAAAGATAAACCATTACGCCAGGCAATAGAGCAGGGCAATATCCATTCCATGGTGTTCTGGGGGCCTCCCGGAACAGGCAAGACCACACTGGCACGCATGATTGCACATTACTGTGGTGCACAGTTTCTTAGTATCTCTGCGGTGCTATCCGGTGTGAAAGAAATTCGCCAGGCAATCGATCAGGCCAATGCCTCGCGTAGTCAGTATCATCAGGCGACCGTGTTGTTTGTTGATGAGGTGCATCGCTTTAACAAGTCACAGCAAGATGCCTTTCTGCCCTATGTTGAAGATGGCACCGTCGTGTTTATTGGCGCCACCACTGAAAATCCATCCTTCGAATTAAACAATGCACTGTTGTCGCGATCACGTGTGTATGTGCTAAAGCGACTCGAGATTGACGAGTTAAACGAAATTCTTGATAACGCGTTAGATCAAAACGATGCTTTAAAAAATATTATAGTAACGCAAGAGCAAAAACATAAGCTTGCTGAAGCCGCGGATGGTGATGCCCGGCGAGCACTTAACCTGTTAGAAATAGCTGCCGATTTTGCCACTGAGTCAGAAGGTCAACGTGTCATTGCCGATGATGTCATTAATGAAATCATCACTGGTTCGGTGAGGCGTTTTGATAAAGGTGGTGAGGCTTTTTATGATCAGATATCGGCGTTACATAAATCGGTACGTGGATCTTCGCCGGATGGAGCGTTGTACTGGTTGGCACGTATGCTTGATGGCGGTTGTGATCCACTCTATGTGGCACGACGTGTTGTGCGAATGGCATCGGAAGATATCGGCAATGCCGATCCACGCGCCCTGCAACTGGCGCTAAACGCCTGGGATGTACAGGAACGCCTCGGTAGCCCGGAAGGTGAACTGGCAATAGCACAGGCTATTACCTATATGGCGGTCGCACCAAAGAGTAATGCCGTCTACAAGGCATTTAATCAGGTTATGTCTGATGTGAAACAATCCGAGAGTTATGATGTACCCATCCATTTACGTAATGCGCCAACGCGCCTGATGAAAGAACTGGGTTACGGCAAAGAATACCGCTATGCGCATGACGAACCCGAGGCCTATGCGGCAGGTGAAGATTATTTCCCTGAGGAAGTGGGGCAGCCACATTATTATCAGCCCACTGATCGTGGCCTTGAAGGCAAAATAGCCGAGAAGCTCAGACACCTGCGTGAACTGGATGCCCAGTTTCGCAAGAAAGGTGACAAGTAATGCAGAATGTCATCGCGATTGCGATTGGTGGTGCTGTCGGTGCTGTGATGCGTTACTGGGTGTCAAACGGTGTCTACAACATTATGGGCAGAGATTTTCCCTACGGTACATTGGTTGTCAATGTGCTGGGTAGTTTTGTCATGGGTATCCTCTACGTTTATCTAATTGAACGTCTTGCTGAGACTAGCCTGTTACGCGCAGCGCTGATAATCGGGCTACTCGGTGCGTTCACCACATTTTCTACTTTTTCGATTGAGACACTGCAGCTCATCGAAAATGGTGAATACATTAAAATGGCGCTGAATATCATACTCAGTGTCGTTGTCTGTCTAATAGCGGTCTGGCTGGGTGTAATAATGGCGCGCCAGGCAGCGCTGTGAAAAAGGAAACCTGAGCATGTCAGAGCAAGTCACAATGGTCAGAATCTATATGACCGAAGACGAGGCCCACCTGGATACTCTACTTAAGCGCCTTCAGGAATGGGAAAAACTTCGTGGTGTATCGGTATTCAGGGCTATCTCAGGCTTTGGAGAATCGGGTAAAATACGCACCTCATCCTTTATGGATATGTCGCTGGATTTGCCAGTAGTGGTAGAATTCTTCGATTCGCCTGACAAGGCAGAAGAAATCATTGCCCATTTGAGCAAGGAAATACCGTCGAACCATATTGTTACCTGGTCGGCGACAGTACGTTAATAACGAGAATAAGGTTGTAAATTCATGCTGGATCCCAAACTGGTCAGAAAAGATCTCGACCACGTCGTACAACAACTGGCACGCCGTGGTTTTGTCATTGATACCGATAAGATGCAGGCGCTAGAAGCCTCGCGTAAAGAGATTCAGTCTGCCACACAGTCACTGCAGAATGAACGTAACACACGTTCAAAAGGTATCGGTAAGGCCAAGGCCGCGGGCGAAGACATTCAGCCACTGCTGGATGAGGTTGCTGATCTCGGTGACAAACTGAAACAGGCAGAGCAGGGTCTGGCTGATATTCAGACGCAACTCGATGCGATTTTGCAAAGCATGCCAAACATCCTGCATGAATCAGTGCCAGATGGTAAAAATGAAGATGATAATGTTGAAATTCGTCGTTGGGGCGAGCCACAGAAATTTGACTTCGAAGCGAAGGATCATGTTGATCTAGGTGCGAGCCTGGGCATGATGGATTTTGATGTCTCAGCAAAGTTAACAGGATCTCGATTCAGTTTTATGAATGGTCCATTAGCAGCCATGCACCGTGCGCTCATACAGTTAATGCTCGATACGCATACGCGCGAACATTGTTATGCTGAGACCTATGTGCCGTACATTGTGAACAAGGAGAGCTTGTTTGGCACCGGACAGCTACCCAAGTTTGGTGAAGATCTGTTTGCTTTGAATGTGGAGCATGATTATTACCTGATTCCAACAGCGGAAGTGCCTGTAACCAACATTGTTCGAGATGAAATTCTTGACGTGTCTGACCTTCCTGTCCGTATGACTGCACACACACCTTGTTTCAGAAGTGAAGCAGGCTCCTATGGTAAAGATACCCGCGGCATGATTCGCCAGCATCAATTCGAAAAAGTGGAAATGGTGCAGATTGTTAAGCCTGAAGATTCCTATCAGGCACTTGAAGACTTAACTGGCCATGCAGAAAAAATATTACAACTGCTCGAGTTACCCTACCGGGTAGTTACATTGTGTGCAGGCGATGTTGGCTTTTCAGCAGCTAAAACTTATGACCTGGAAGTCTGGTTACCAGCGCAAGATACCTATCGAGAAATCTCTTCCTGCAGTAACTTCGAAGATTTTCAGGCGCGTCGCATGCAGGCACGCTGGCGTAATCCTGAGACAGGTAAACCTGAGCTGGTACATACTATTAATGGCTCTGGACTCGCCGTTGGCAGGGCGCTGGTCGCCGTTATGGAAAATTATCAGCAGGAGAATGGTGATATTGCCGTGCCAGCAGTATTGCAGCCTTATATGGGTGGGCTAGAGACAATAACACGTCTATAATTCTAAGGTTTTTAGTGGTTTATCTCGGCTGTTCAGTGTGGCATAGTGCGCCCTCTGCGGTTATATGGTTGATGTTGTAAAGGTTTTTCTATGGAATTTTTACCTGTTTTCATGCGCTTAACGAATCGTCCGGCCCTTGTGGTGGGTGGCGGAGAGGTTGCTGCGCGTAAGGTCGCGTTGTTACTGGAAGCCGATGCACAGGTCACCATAGTCTCACCTGAAGTTGGCCCTTCGCTGCAGGAATGGCTGGCTGAAGGTAAGGTCGAGATACTGCAACGCCCGTTTGCAACGGAAGATGTGCAGCACCAGTCTGTGATCATTGCAGCAACCGATGATGTCGACGTGAATCATGCAGTCCATGCAGCCGCCACGGCGAAGAATATCCCCGTCAATGTGGTCGACACACCTGAATTATGCACCTTCATCATGCCATCCATTGTCGATCGCTCACCGGTGATTGCTGCCGTATCAACGGGTGGTGCCTCACCCGTACTCGCACGGCTCATACGTGCGCGACTCGAAACCCTGATTCCTTCTGCCTATGGCAGGTTGGCGAAACTGTCGGCTGATTTTCGCGACAAAGTTAAAGAGACGTTCGACAATTCAAAAGATCGCCGCAAGTTCTGGGAAAAGGTGTTGTACGGCCCAATTGCAGAGATGGTGTTTGCCGGTCGTGATGATGATGCCTACAAAGCCGTTGAAAGTGAATTACAGCAGGCCGATGCCGGCCCAGAGGTTGGTGAAGTCTACCTTGTCGGTGGTGGTCCAGGTGATCCTGATCTACTGACGTTCCGCGCATTACGTCTGATGCAGCAGTCTGACGTGATTGTGCATGATCGTTTGGTATCTAAAGAGGTTTTGGATCTTGCGCGTCGTGATGCGGAACGTATCTATGTCGGTAAAGAACGCGCTAACCATGCATTACCACAAGAACATATTAATGAATTACTCGTCAGGTTGGCCAAAGAAGGCAAACGTGTCTGTCGCCTGAAGGGTGGTGACCCCTTTATCTTTGGCCGTGGCGGCGAAGAGATCGATACGTTAGTAGAAGAGGGCGTACCCTTTCAGGTCGTGCCAGCAATCACGGCCGCATCAGGTGCCGCATCTTATGCCGGCATTCCTTTAACTCATCGTGATTACTCGCAGTCGGTTGTGTTTGTTACCGGACACCTTAAAGATGGCACGATGAACCTAAACTGGAAGGGGCTGGTGCAACCTAATCAGACCATCGTCTTTTATATGGGCTTACTTGGTGTCAATGTAATATGTAAAGAACTTATTGCGCATGGCATGTCACCGGATACACCTATTGCACTGGTGCAAAAGGCCACGACACGTGAGCAGAAAGTTTTTACCGATACATTACAGGGAATGCCTGACCTCGTAGAACGCAGTACTATCAAACCACCAACACTGATCATCGTTGGTGATGTCGTCAAGCTGCAGTCAAAACTAAACTGGTTCTCGACTGATTTCACCTGACTTGTCTGCTTCGCAGATACCTTCTCCTGCAAATAGCTAATAGCAGACTTATCTTGGCGATGTACTCTACTCCCGCTAATCCGCGAAAGAATGTGTTTTAGCGATTAATTATTGCTCTGACTACTGATTATATTATTACCATCAAGAAGTTCATTTGTCTTTTTCTGACCTGCTATAACACGATGACAATATTCTTCTAGTCTGGCGATGAGTTCTTGTACTTCGTAGGTATTACGATTAATAACCTGAAATTCTAGTTTTGCAGACAAGTCAGATAATCCAATATAACCATAATTACCGCCAGCCCCTTTTAGGTTGTGTAGTAGATCCTCAAGAAGCTGCCAGTCGCTATTTTTAGCTGCGTCCTGAATCTCTTTGAGCATTCTCGGCAAGGCACTAATAAATTGAATGACTAAATCTGCAAAGTCGGGTTCTTCCTCAAGTAAGCTTGATATGATGGGGGAGTTCTCAATTCTCTTTTCAGTCGGTTTTAAATAATGAGAAATTATCTGTACAAATTTATGACGGTCTATAGGTTTTTCTAAAAAGTCACTGCAGCCAGCATTTGAAAACTGCTCCTTGTATTCATTTGAAATATTTGCGGTGAGAGCAACAATTGGCTGATTGTAGCCTTTGTCACGGAGAGTTCTTGTGGCGTCAAGACCATTCATGACTGGCATTTGCATATCCATGAGTATTAGGTCGAATTCATGGGTTAGTACTTGTTCAACAGCATCCTGGCCATTTTCAACAATACTGACATTAGCGCCCATTTTCCTGATAAACATACTAAATAAGTCTGCATTTGCATCAGTATCTTCAGCCAGTAATACATTTCCTTCTATTATATTTGATGGGATAGGTATGGGGGTGTTGTCTGCTTGAGTAGGGGCGTCTTTAAATTGGTCAAGAAACTTAATATTATCAAGTCTTCCTGTGTTTATATTGAATGTGAACACACTTCCTTTGTTAGGCACACTGCTCACAGATATTGTGCCTTCTAAAAGTTCGATCAGCTTTTTAGAAAGGCTCAGTCCTAAGCCAGTCCCGCCGTATTTTCTTGATGTGGTCTCATCGGCTTGTTGAAATGCATTAAATATTTTGCCACATTGATCTTTGGTCATCCCAATGCCTGTGTCGATAATGCGAAAAGTAAGCTTTTGTGATTGTGCCTGACAGCTAACTTCAATATGGACGTGGCCATTCGAAGTGAATTTAACAGCATTGCTGAATAAATTAATGAGGATTTGTTTCAGTCTGGTAGGATCAGTGATGATGGTTTCTGGCATGGGTGTTTCATAGATGACTTTAAAGTTCAGGCATTTCTCGTTTGCCTGCATGGTCATTAATCCAGATATTTCATTGATGAGTGACATTGGTGAAACCATCAATTTTTCTATTTCAAGCTTGTCGGCTTCAATCTTGGAAAGATCAAGAATTTCATTAATGATATTCAAGACATGTTTGCTGCTGGAGTTGATTGTTTTTATGGATTTTAGTCTTTCCTCTTTTGATTGGTCGCTACTTAAGATGACATCACTGTAACCTATAATGGCTGTAAGAGGAGTGCGTATCTCATGACTCATGTTGGCTAGAAATGTACTCTTTGCCTGGTTGGCAATAATTGCCTTATCACGAGCCTCGGCAAGTTGTTCAGTTTGCTCTACAAGCTTGGCCTTTTGTTTGTTGAGTTTCTTGAACAAAGAACCGACGAAAAGTGACAGCCATGCGAGCATCCACAGAACAAGTACCGCACTAATAAAAAATGGTAATGCATATTCGCTAATGAAAATATCAAGGCCATCATCCTTTTTTGCATACAGTGAAATAATACGAGTGTTTGAGTCTGGTATCGCTGACCTTGCCCAGACATAACGCATATCGCCAGTAAAATAATGCCCCGAATTATTTATTCCAGTAAATCTTTCTATAAGTGCTGTTGGAATCTTGCCATCAAAACTGCTATGCAGTGTCCCACTATCATCAATTACCATGAGTTGATGATCACCTGATTTCGTATTGTTTATGTTATTGATTAGTCTTTTGATATGAGAGTAGGGGGCGTCACTATAAATAGATAGAGTGTTTGTGATTTGCTCATTCAGGGATTCAAGTGCTTGAATATCATTATTTAGCGTAGATTGCTTATAGCTATCGTAGATAACACTTACAAGCAAAGTCATGCCGAGTGTTAAAAACACAGCAAAAAAAATAAGTATACGAATGTTCAATGACACTTTAGGGCTGGCTATTTTTTGGCGGTGGAAATATCAATTAATTTATACATAGGGCATATAGCAATAATTGAAGTTGCAACGTTGATTACACCAAAGCCAACCAAACAATACCTGACAACAGTGTTCATGATGATGTCAGCGTTGATAGCACCGAGATAAATTAATAATATTCCTACTGCAATACGAATAAGGCGATCAATTAGCCCCATGTTCTTTTTCAGCACAAGCATCTCCCGTATTTATGTCGTTATATCTCATATATATAGCGGCATGAAATAGAAAGAATTAATCTTTGTAGGTATATATTTTTTGTTAAGTAATGCTTAAAAATTGCATTAAAATAGTGGGAAATATAGGGCAATTATAATGTGAACCTATAACATCCTTATTTGGTTCAGATATTTTACTGGTATGTAACTACTTTGGGCTGGCTGAGACCAATACTGCAGAAACACCATCAGGAATTGTTACTTGAGTTTAGAGATGTTGATACTGATTTTTACTCAGCTGTTCTGGTCGTAGCTGGGGTAAAAATATTCATCGGCATCGTCGATGTCGATATCATTTTATATTCAGTGTTACGGTGTTTAATCGGTAGGTTTATCGATGCCCTGTTCGACCGCCATGACAGCAGCCTCGACACGAGAGTGTACACCGAGTTTGCGTAATATCGCTTTGACATGCAATTTCACAGTGCCATCAGATATACCTAGTTGGCGTGCAATGACTTTATTGCTGCCGCCTTCAGCGATGTGTGAAAGAATCTCATATTCACGCGGAGTCAGTTCTGAAAGCGGGGTGGCAGGCTGTGGTGTTTCCTGTACGGTGGGTTTGCCCTGAATGATACGGGTCATGGTGCCGATAAGTTCTTTGGCCACGACATTTCTACCCGCAATAGCATCATTGAGTGCAGGTAACAGGTCTTCAGGGTCCATGTCTTTTAACAGATATCCCTGCGCGCCACCACGTAGTGCGCGCGCCAGATCTTCTTCCTCTCGGCTCATGCTCAGCATTAGTACAGGAGTGTTGATGCCTATTTCGCGCATTTTCTCCAGTGTTTCGAGACCATTCATAACGGGCATTTTGATATCCAGCAGAATGATATCCGGGTTCAGTTCCTGTGCCTTGTCTATGCCTTCCTGTCCGGTGCCGGCGGACGCAACCACATGCATGCCACGACTTTCCAGTAGTTCTTCCAGACCTTTGCGCACGAGGGCATGATCATCAATGAGTAAGACTTGCAATCTGGATTCCTTCAACTGATGTGGCGGACTGTTTTTGTGCAGGGAATGTCAGGTACACACTGGTACCTTCCTGTAGTTCGCTTTCAATGGTGAGATCGCCATCTAGTGCGGCGGCGCGCTCGTTCATAATATCCATGCCAACATGTTCGCCGCGATGGCTTTCGTGCATGGCTTCTTCCATACCAATACCATCATCTTCAACCAGCAAACTGAACTCGCCGAGCTTGTTCATAGAGAATTTAACCCGCACCGTACTGGCCTTGCTGTGCTTACGCACGTTGGTTAATGCTTCCTGCACGATACGAAATGCCTGTATCTCCTGTGTTGGTGTCAGGTTCAGATCGGTATTCTTCAGTTCACTCTGAAAGAAGGCCTTGATATTGGTTTCTTCAGCAAACTGTTGCACGTAATCTTCGATAGCATAAAGCAGGCCGCGCTCATCGATACGTGTGCGGAAATTAGATAGTAAATCGCGTAGGCTGGTGTGTGCCTGCTCTATGGAAGTATGTAGATCACGTAGTTCACTCTGTGCAGAACGCATATCCTTTCGGTGTAAGATTTCGCCGAGCATTTTTACCTGCAGGCGCATACTGACAAGGGATTGTGCCAGTGAATCATGTAGTTCGTTACCGATCATATTGCGTTCTTCCATGATCGCGAGCCGACGAGCGTTATCATCCATGGTTGCTTTTTCAACAGCGAGCCCCAGGTGTTTGCCTATACTGTTAAGCAGATCACGTGCATCCTTACCCAACTCGGAACTTGGCGTATCGAGAAACAGATTATAGACCCCCAGAATCTGATCACGATATTGCAAGGGGACGACTACCACTTCACTACAACGCCCGGCAACCATCTGACAAGATAAGAATTGATTGCAGGCCTCGACACCTTTCTGAATGCCCAGGCCGCCTTCCTGTGAGATGGTGCCACACAGGCAACGATCGATATCGACAAGTAATTCTTGCTCAACTACATCTTTGTCAAGGCCGCGACTGGCAACCATGCGGGTCTGACCATTTCCCGATAGCAGGCGTACACTGGCCGCACGTGCATCGACTAGCGTCATCAGTGTATCAAGGAACTGATCCAGCAGTTCATCAAGGTTGCGTGCAGTACTCAGGCTTGTAGCAATATCATAAAGAATCTCTAGCGAGCGACTCTTATTAGCAATGTGCTCTGTCTGCGCACTGACCTTGGCATCCATCTCTTCGGTGAGTTCATGCAGCTCAGTGGTGAGGTAATTAATGTCACTAATAATGAGGCCAAGCTCAGAGCGATTAGGTACATCAAGGTGCGTTTTCAGATCACCTGAACGAATCTGTGATGACCAGCGGTTCAAGGTTTTCATCGGTTCTAGCCAGCGGCGTCGTGTTTGCACGATGAGGATGCCGAGTAAGAGGATGGCAATGCCGATGAACCCCAGTTGTACGAAAAACATCGTCTGAGATATGTCGGGATTATTTAAATAGTAAATAATACTGCTAGCAGCAATGACGACAAGAGTCGCTACAAGCAACAGCGGTACCATGAATAACTGGCATTTCAGCAAACCGTTTTTAAACGGGCCGTGCTCAGGAGATTTTTGCTGGTGCTGTGTTGATGGCATTGCGCTTTGTGCTGGCTGATTAAATCCCGACTATTTTAGCAAATGTCACCTGTTTTCTATACATTAGGTATGTAGTGAATTTGTAAATAAGTTAGAAAAACAGTGTCTTATGTGCGTTTTTTGCGTGTTTTGTAGTGCTGAATAGTCGGTAGCATCTCACTATAGGGTAACTTTTCCAGCTGTTCGTACTGCTCAATGGCCTCAATAACGAGATCATGAACATCAATTTTAGTGCTGTTGAGCTGTTCCTTCAGGGCCTGAAGCCCGCCACATTTTAGCTTTAGATCTTTGCCGTGAGGGATATCATCATTATTCTCAGGTAGCTGTAAGGCGAATCGTGCATTTTCACGTAGATGGGAACTAAATTTTTCACAATTCAGAAAAGCAATCTGATGCTCGCAATACAGCCCCTCGCGAAAAGCGATGAGATATTTTTCCGCGTGCTGACAGGAGAACGCACTGGTTAAAATTGCACGCTCAAAAGGACAGCCGGATTTACTCATTACACCATTATGTCAGGATTACTGTTGCTTCTGATTATGTGAAGGGTCATTCGGATTCTTGAAGATGAAAGTGAACTGGCCATCTTCAATTTCAACATAGTCCAGTGTGCTACCCATCAGAATTTCTTTGACGTTTTCAGCGATAATAACCTCGATGCCCTCGGCTTCAACGACAATGTCATCATCTTTGACGTTGTCGTCAAATCCCATACCATATTCAAATTTTCCATCGTCAAGAAGCTTTGCGGCAATACGTAGCGGCATACCAATCATATCGCTCTGTTGTGCAGATTCACGTATTTGTTTGGCAGCGGATTCTGTTACTGTGATCATAAAAAGATACCTTATAGACTAATGTTATGCGTTTTTAATTAAACGCACGAAATCAATAAATCGTTTAACCCAGTTGTTAGTTTGTAGTGCACGTTGATGTGTGTAGCAAGCCATTAAATTATGGATTAATAGCCCGTCATTTTTGCCATCAATGCCTGTGCCACGTTTAACTCGATAGGCATATTCAATACCTTCATCAAGATTTGTCAGTGCAGAGTAGTGAAACTCGTGAGCATAGATGTTGTGCTCATCATCGTTCTGATGGTCTGCCGGCCAGTCAATCTTGTCTGTTTCTTCAAGGATAACATAGCCTCGCCCCTGTGGCTTTTTGTGCATTACCGTATCCGCTGGAATAACGCCAGCGCAGGGGTAATGCTTTTCTTGCCATTCAATTTCACGCGTAAGATACATCAAGCCGCCACATTCAGCATAGGTGGGCAGGCCATTTTTAATTTTTGTGCTGATGTCAGACATAAGTGATGAATTTGCGGCCAGTTCGGCAATTTTCATTTCAGGAAAGCCACCACCAATAAACAGTCCATCAATATTCGTTGGCAGGGCGGCATCCTTCAATGTGTTGAACGGGATTAGTTCAGCGCCACAGCGTTTGAACATTTCCATGTCACCAGGATAATAAAAACCAAATGCATCGTCTTTCGCGATTGCAATTCTTACAGCTTGCTGTGTAGAAATGTGGGCATCATTTCTTGGAGAAACTGTCTGTGACGTACCTTTATATTCAGCCTGGCTGGCTATCTGTAGCAAGCGCTCAACATCAACCTGCGTATTCACAGCATGAGCGAGGCGTTTGATTTGTCTGGATGAGGTGTCACTCTCGTTGCTCGGGATCAACCCCAGGTGACGCTCTTCCACTGTGAGTTCCGGATCATGATGTACTGCACCCAGTACCGGTACATCGGTGTAATGTTCAATTACTGTTCTGAGCTTGGACTCGTGTCGCGATCCACCCAGCTGATTCAGAATCACGCCAGCGATATTGATGTCTTTATCAAAGTCCTGATAACCGAGAATCAGGGGGGCAATGCCGCGCGTCATGCCACGTGCATCAATGACTAGCACGACCGGTGCATGTAATAGTTTTGCTAACGCAGCGTTACTGTTAGAACCTTCAACATCTAGACCATCATACAGGCCTTTATTACCTTCAATAAGGGAGATATCACTGTTGCTGTGATGTTGCTCAAATGTCTCTCGGATTTCATCATGTGACATCATGAAAAAATCCAGGTTATAGCAAGGCTGTCCACTAGCCATGCTAAGCCACATGGGATCGATATAATCAGGGCCTTTCTTGAAGGGAGATATGCTGAGTTGTTTCTGCTTTAATGCAGCACAGATGCCAACACTGATGGATGTCTTACCGGAAGATTTGTGTGCTGCAGAAATTAACAGGCGAGACATGATTATTCCCGCCTGTTATCGATAGGGTTTGAAAGACTATTAAGCAGTGGCTTCTGCTTCAACTGCACCACTATCAGCAGGTTTAGCATGACTAGGGTCAACCACGTGATCTTCGAGTGATGTTGCGGCAAAAGGCAGTACTTTGATGGCAATCATCACCATAATCATTGACATGGCCATGCCAGCAACACCCAGACCAAATTCCCAGATGCTTGGTGCATAGTCCATGACAACACCATCATAGAAACTACTGGTGACTTCATAACCAGGGAATAGTGACATAGGAAAAGCCTGTCCACCAATGATAATGACATACATCTGAGCAAGGCCACCAACAATCACCATTGTACAGGCCGCGGCAATCATCTGACGTGATTTAGACAGTGAAGGGTGATAGACAATGATCAGCGGTAATATGCCGCCAATCAGGATCTGGCCCCACCAGAATAACTGTGTGTAAATACCGCCATCAAGCAGAATAAAGCGCTCGATACCATGATGCTGTGTCGCATACAGGTTTGTCAGGTGGTATGCCAGTGTGAAATACAGGACAGATGAGACAAATACGCCCAACAGATTTTTCAATGTGCGGATGGTCTTGTCACCTAGTGGACGCTCAGTACCATTATAGGTTGCCATAATTACCAGGATGAATATCGCCAGACCAAAAGAGAACGACATGATGATAAACATCGGAGCCATGATGGCTGCATCATAGGCTTCACGTGCGACGAGAAAACCAAAGATAGAACCAGTACCAGTGGTTAGAATCAGGCGCCAGATGAAGGCGGCAATACCGGCAGGCCTGGTGAACTTGTTCATCTTACGTTCCATCATCATCCATAGATACACAGCAACAATAGCGAAGAAACCGGTGTAAAGAATGATGTTCCAGGCAAAGATAGACTTGAAGTTGTAGTAAGTCATTGCCACGATAAGTCGATCTGGACGACCAAGATCAAGCAATAGCACCACGAGACCACCTGCGAGCAGACAGAGTGCTACCAGGCCAGACATCCTGGCTAGAGGTTTATACATCTTCTTCGAGAAGACGGATGAGATAGATGCAACGTTGAGTGCGCCCGATGCTGCAACAATCAGAAAAACAGCAAATACATGTGGCAAGCCCCAGACAACCTGGTTGGTCATGCCCGTAACATAATGGCCGCTATGCTCCATATGCCATGTTGCACCAAGACCTAGCAGTACGATGAAACCCAAGAAGCCTAATAGCCCCCAGTAACCAATGCTTTTGCCAGGAATAGAATTATAGTGAACGATGTTTTTCATTATATGCCTCTATATCTAACACCAGTGTTCAGATTCAGGTCTGCACGGATTTGTGTAGTTGAATTAGATTTCAGTGTTTTTGATATTTCACTATCAGGATCTTTCAAATCACCAAAGATAATGGCGCGGTGGCCTTCTTTGGCGCAGGCTTCTGCACAAGCGGTTGTGCCATCACCACGATCAACTTTATGAACGCACATAGTGCAAGATTCAACAGTGCCTTTGCCGCGAGGAGAGTGTGGCGCCTGATCAGACAGCGCTTCATGGATGAATGAACGTGCCTTATATGGGCAGGCCATCATGCAGTAGCGACAGCCGATACAAATATGCTTGTCGACAAGGACAATGCCATCAACGCGTTTGAACGATGCACCAGTAGGGCATACATCCACACATGGTGGTTCCTCGCAATGCTGACACATCATTGGCAGACTGTGTGTGCTACCAGTTGATTTGTTCTTCAGGGTAACCTTACGAATCCACTGGGCCTGTTGCTCAGGTGAGGAATTCTGCTCATCAGTCGAACCCGAACCCCAGCCATTTTCTGTCTGGCAGGCAGTTGTACATGCAGTACAGCCATCAGCGCATTTATTTGTATCGATGAGCATGCCCCAGCGTACTTTGCTAGTAACAGCTTCATCCACAGGTTTGGCCTGTGCCACCTGATGTAATGTAATACCGGGTGCAATGACACTGATCGCGGCAGCAGCAGTTGATTTGCTGATAAAGCCACGGCGTGACTGATCTATTTGCTGTTCCTGTTTATCGCTCATTGTGCATGTCCATTATCGGCTTTTCTGGCATTTGCAATGTCGTTGAGTAATGTGCTTGATTTACGCATATGCACATCTGCAAATGACTGCATTTTTTCATTTACGATAGGGTGAAACGAAACCTGTCTAGGTTTTGTTGCATGACACTCAAAACAGTCAAGTTTGACACTTGCGTAGGTATGACATGACTGACAAAACTCACCTTCAGCCGTGACGGGGATATATTTGCCTTTCTCATCCTTGTTGGCATGACATTCAATACATTCATTGAGACTGTATTTCTTGGTGCGTATACCGTCATACATAGTTTCATCACGTTGATGAAGCAGGAATTCCATATGATCCTTACGCATGACATCAGTTGGCTCAACGCACTTATCACCGTTTGCACGGTTGATCTTAAGCTCTGGCCCAATTGACTGTGTATCGCCTGCGAAGGACGGAGTACTGAACATCAGTACTCCGACTATCAATGCAAATATTGCGTGTGCAAACTTCACGTTATTTCCTCAATGTAGATTAGTCAGCACCAAGACCCATCTGGATGTAACCGGTTGGGCAAACGTCAGCACAGATATGACAACCGATACAACGTGTGTAATCAGTGTATACATAACGACCCATTGTGCTTTCATCCTTAGGTGTACGGTGTACCGCATCCTGTGGGCAGTAAATAACGCAGTTGTCACATTCGAAGCACATACCACAGCTCATGCAGCGTTTGGCTTCAGCAACAGTTTCTTCTTCAGAAAGACCATCGGTGCGTTCTTCGAAGTGACCCAGTACTTCCTCAGCATCAGGTACGTTTTCTTTACGCTTATGACGATTTTCCATTTCAAAGTGACCCAGGAACAGTCCGTCAGAAGGAATGATCAATGAGTCAGAACGATCTTCATAGTTGTGAATAGCGTATCCACCAACAGATTTACTACCATCTTCTGATGTGCCACGCAGACCCTGGTCAATACCACGTTCAACCGTCTTGTCAGATTCATACTGCTCTGGCTCAAGGTCAGTTTCACGCAGTTTGTTCATCAGGTTGAAATGATGCACGTCCACTTTAGGTCGTTTTGAGAGATTTTCGCTCTTCAGGTAGTGATCAATACTTTCTGAAGCAATAGACGCCTGACCGATAACCGTCGTTAACAGGTGAGGGCGAATAATATCGCCACAGGCGAAGAAGCCTGGTTTATTAGGCATCTGAAAATGCTTGTCAGCATCCATCAGGCCACGTTCGTTACCAAAATCTTCCATGCCTTCAAGGCTACCAACCTGACCAATTGCTGAAACAATCAGGTCAGCATCGATGTCGTACTCTGAGCCTTCAACCGGTTCTGGTTTGCCAGAAGAATAATCCAGTTTCTGAACACGCAGTGCGATAGCGCGGCCATCGTCATTTCGAATGACAGCAACAGGGTTCAGTGAACCAACAATATCAACACCTTCGCGAGTCGCATCATCGAGTTCGTGTTTCGCAGCATTCATGCTTTCAATTGGCTGACGTGAAATCAATGTAACATCAGCGCCTTCTTTGTTGGCGATATCGACAACATCATGTGCAGTGTGACCCAGAACAACATTTTCTGGACGATCTTTTTCATTGATGTTCTGGATGTGTCCAAGACGGCGCGCAACGGAGGCAACGTCAATAGATGTATCACCACCACCTACAACAACAACGCGACCAGATACTGTTTTCAGTCGGCCATAGTTAAAGGCTTCAAGAAATGCGACACCTGAAATGCAGTTGTCTGCTTCAGAGCCTTCAATAGGCAGACCACGACCACTCTGTGCGCCAATAGCAAACAGGACAGCATCAAAATTCTTTTCGAGCTCATCGATAGAAATATCTTTACCAACAACCGTTTCGGTTTTGACATCGACACCCATGTTAACGATACGGTTGATTTCACCGTCGATAACTTCACGTGGGTTACGATAACCAGGGATACCGTAGCGCATCATGCCACCGAGTTCTTTGTGGCTATCAAACAAGGTTACGCCATGGCCTTTACGGCGAAGTTGATAGGCTGCAGCAAGACCTGCTGGACCACCACCAATAACAGCGACCTTTTTGCCTGATTCATTGCCAGGTGCGAACGTATACTGTTCTTTCAGTGCATTATCACCGATGAACTGCTCAACAGAGTTGATGCCTACATGGTCTTCAAGCTCGTTACGGTTACAGCCATCTTCACATGGAGCAGGGCAAACACGACCCATGATTGCAGGGAATGGGTTAGCGTCAGTTGAACGACGGAATGCATATTCCTGCCATGCCATATCACCTGTTGGTTTTTCGATGCCGCGAACGACGTTCAGCCATCCACGGATATCTTCACCCGAAGGGCAACTGCCCTGGCATGGTGGTGTCTGATGCACGTAAGTAGGGCACTTATATGATTCATCACCGTCAAAAATATCATCGCCTTTACGGCTATATTCGTGATCGCCATCTTCATATTTACGATGGGTGAAACCATCTAGTTCTTTTTTCATATCGTCTTTTGATGTTGCCATGCTCTGTTCTCCAAATAAGGAAAGCGAGGTTTAAAATTATTCCTTAGTGCCAAGCTGGATAGCATTGCCGACAAGGCCGTGCACACTACCAATCATGTCCATAGGAAAATCGTAATAAGGTAAAACTTTAGTAAACTGACTCTTACAAATAGCGCAGATTGCAGCCAGGTAATTCACGTCATTCTCTTTGACGACATCATGCAATGCTTGCATGCGTGGTTTGGCGCCTTTAACACGTAGCTCCATGAGGTCGTCTGTTAACAGACCACCACCGCCGCCACAGCAGAAGGTGTGTTCATGAATTGTTTCAGGTGCCATGTCATAGAAATTGTTAACTGATGATTTGATCACTTCACGTGGAATAATAAACTGTCCACCAGGCATGTCGCCCATACGTGAAGCTCGTGCAACGTTACATGAATCATGGAACGTAACGCGTAGATCATCGTTAGCTGATGGGTCAAGATTCAACGCGCCGCGTTGAATCAGTCCATGTGTAACTTCAAGAATATGTTGAGGAACAGGGTAGTTTGGATCCAGAAAATCAAAAGGACCAGCCAATGTGTTCCAGAAGCTGTATGCAACACGCCATGCGTGACCACATTCGCCTACCACAATCCGTTTTACACCCAGATCAAGCGCTGCCTGACGGATACGCATTGCCACGCGTTTCATGTTGTCATAACTACCGATAAACATACCGAAGTTAGCCGCTTCTGAAGCGTACGAACTTAGTGTCCAGCTAATGCCAGCCTGGTGAAATACTTTTGCATAACCCATCAGGCCGTCAACGTGTGGTTCCGCGAAAAAGTCAGCAGAGGGGGTGACGAGCAGAACATCGGCACCTTCAACGTCACACGGTAATTTAACATCAACACCGGTTTCATCCATGATGTCTTCTTCAAGACCTTCAAGGGTATCAACCAATGCTGGCTCAGGAAGCCCCAGGTTGTTACCGATGGTGTAAACCTTGGAAATAATTTCGTTACAGTATTTCTGTCCAACGCCAACGACGTCGAGAATTTCACGTGCTGCCATTGAGACTTCAGCGGTATCGATACCGTAAGGGCAGTATACTGAGCAGCGACGACACTGTGAGCACTGATGGAAATAGCTATACCAGTCGTCGAGGACTTCTTTTGTTAAATCTTCTGCACCGACCAGTTTAGGGAAAAACTTACCGGCAAATGTGAAGTTTTTACGATACACCTTGCGAAGTAGATCCTGACGGCCAACAGGCATGTTTTTAGGATCTTTGGTGCCGAGGTAGTAATGACATTTATCAGTACAAGCACCACATTTCACGCAGGAATCGAGATAAACCTGTAAGCCACGATACTTACCAGTTAATTCGCCAAGCTTATCGATAGCGACCTGTTGCCAGTTGTCGACAAGTTCGCCAGGAAATCCGAGCGGCTCCTGATGAGCTTCTTTTGCGAAAAACGGCTGGCTGTGTGCCATGGTGCCTTCTTCAAGCTTGGGCACCTCAAGGTATTCACCTAATGTAGGGACTTCATAATCTGCCACGCTAGTGCTCCTTAATCGTTTTGTTCTGCCCACGCTGCGACATGGCGCTGCTCGCGTGGATTATCTACCTGGTTACGTGTCGGGCTGAAGAATACTCCTGGTGCATGCAATAGCTTGCTAATCGGGAATATGATCATCAGTAGCGCGACCAGACCGAGGTGCGTTAACAGAATAGGGTCATTAGGTATTGGCTGAGGATTAATTGTGAATAATCCAATCATGAATGCTTTGACTGCGATAATGTCTGTATGTGACACAAAGGTCATTAACAGGCCTGTACCTGCAATAGCAAATAACAGTACTAGCATCAGATAATCAGATGGTGCAGAGATGTAACGTACGCGGTCAACAAATATACGACGTATAAAGAGTCCAACCAGACCTGCTGCCATAGCAAAGCCGGCATAGATACCAAAAGGCTGGATTAGGTCAACCCACCACCAGACAGGATCAGTGCCATAGCGGATATGACGCAACAGTACGAGTAACATACCGAAATGGAATGCCCAGCCGAATAACCATGTCCATTTAGTTGCCTTGAAAAGGCTTTCAAAGAACACAACTTCGCGAAACATTCTCATGACAACACCTGCTTGCGTTGTCGGCGCAGGCGTCGTGGGAATTTTTAAAGGTGCTGGCGTTTTGGCGTATTGATAGATCTTACGACCGACCCCTACGATCAAAATTAATGTCGCAATATAAAATAATGCGTTAAAAGTGATGCTTAGCATCGACATCAATTAACACCCCTGCAGTTAGTTATTTATTAAAAATGGGCCAGGAATACCTGGCCCATATAGAGCTTACTTGCTAATTATACGCAGCCAGTTGGTTTTGGCAGACCAGCGTATTTACAAGCCTGTTTAGCTGGACCGTATGGGAACAGTTCGTACAGGTACTTGCTGTTGCCTTTGTCTGGACCAAGCTTCTTACCAATTGCTTTAGTCAGAACGCGTACAGCAGGAGCAATCTGATATTCTTCATAGTATTCACGCAGGAATTTGATCACTTCCCAGTGGTTATCGCTAAGTTCACAGTCGTCAATGCCGGCCATGACTTTTGCAATATCTTCATTCCAGTCACCGCGATCAACCAGATAACCTTCTTCATCAACTTCGATTGAGTTTCCAGCTGCTTCAATAGTAGCCATATTACGTTCTCCTATAAGTTACGTAAAATTATAAATCAGTGGTGTTACAACCAGGACTGTACAGCAGAGTATTCTGCGGCCAGGTTTACAAAACCGGCATAATCAACCAGTTCTACACCATCAATAACGCGATCCTGTACACCTCGTGTTTCAAGATCAGGGGTTAATGCATACACCTTATGTGTCTTCAGAGCTTCTTCAATAGAAGCACTAACCGCTGTGCCTTTTGTTGCTGCGTAAACACCATCTTCAATAAAAAGAATAGCGCTACCTTCTTTTGCAACACGCAGGCAACCAGCCAGTGAGTCATTCTGGAAAGGTGATTTGTTTACTGTATGTAAGATCATTGTCACTGTTTCCTTAGAAGCTCAAGAGCACGTCCTGATCTTCCATCAGGTCCTGAATTTGCTCGCTGGTTAATACTTCAACGTCCACTAGAAAGTCTTCTTCAGTCAGACCACGAGTTTCCATTGACTCTTTCTCAACGTAAAGTTTTTCAACATCGTACATTTCAAGTGCACGATAAGTCTTTGAGAAATTCTTCATTTCAGTGCCGGCTGTATCCTGATCTTTTTTGATTTGATACACACCGTCGTCCATGAAGACAAGACTTACGTCCTGCTCAAACGCTGCACCAATCAAAACCACTTCGAGAGATTCCAGCGCATAGACTGTTCCGTAAGGAGCCTTACGGTTAAGGTACATAAATTTCTTTATTGTACCGCCTTCTTCCATCATTTCATCTGCCATGCTGATATCCTCTTAGTCGCCGAAGACAACCAGGCGTTCGCACTGGATGCCTGCTTCGATTAACTGACCCAGACCTGAAATGCGGAAGCGCGGTGCAATATTATGTGCATCTTTGCTGTTGCGTTTCATTTCGTCTTCGTCAACGAGGCCGCGGCGTTGTGCTGCGGCGACGCATATAACGAGATCCAGATCATGCTTCTCTGCTAGATCTACCCAGCGATTAACAACATTACGATCATCCTGTGGAGGAGTCGTTAGGCGTGTGCCGTTGTTAACGCCATCGTGGTAGAAGAAGACACGCATGACTTCATGGCCATTTTCCAGCGCAGCTTTTGTAAACTGATAAGCTGTATCAGACGCTTGATGCGTATATGGCCCTTCGTTTATCTGTATACCAAATTTCATGGGTATAACTGCCTCGATGTATACCGCTTAGAAACGGATGTGAGTGGATGCATTCAGACTGTTGCGTGCACCTTTCCAGTTGTCGATATGGAATTTAGTGAACGGCAGTTCAGTCAGTTCAAAGAAACGTGGCCAACCGATACGTTCAACCCAGTCACCAATACGTTCCCAGTCTTTCGCATCTTCACGGTATGTTTCAAGAATGTTCTTAACGATTTCTGAAACTTCAGGCCAGCGAGGAGCATTGTTTGGAATGCCAGCAGCAACCAGTTTATGGAACATTGGTTTGCTACGTGCGTTCGAGTGTTTACCACCAACCCAGATAGCGAGCTTAGTGAACTCTGAATCGTTGATCTGCATTGGAGGGCAAGGAGGGAAGCAAGCACCACAACAGATGCACTTCTTCTCATCAACTTCCAGTGAAGGTTTGCCGTTAACCATTGCAGGGCGAATCGCAGCAACAGGACAACGAGCAACAACAGAAGGACGTTCACATGCGTTAGCAACCAGATCATGATTAATCTTAGGTGGCTTGGTGTGCTGAACGTTAATCGCGATATCGCCTTGGCCGCCACAGTTAATCTGGCAGCAAGAGGTTGTGATATGAACGCGGTTAGGCATTTTTTCATCGACGAAATCTTCATACAGTTCGTCCATCAGTGCTTTAACAACACCTGATGCGTCAGTGCCTGGAATATCGCAGTGTAACCAGCCCTGTGTATGAGAAATCATAGTGACTGAGTTACCAGTACCACCTACAGGGTAGCCAGCATCTTCAATCGCCTGGATTAATGGTTCTACCTGTGATTCGTCAGTAACCATCATTTCCATGTTGGAGCGAATGGTGAAACGGATGAAACCACCGGCGTACTTGTCAGCAATGTCACATAGAAGATTAATTTCGTATGGACCTAATTGACGTTGCGTACCTAAACGTACTGTCCACAGTTCATCGCCATTTTTAGCAACGTGGTGCAGCACACCAGGACGTGGACGGTCGTGGTAAGCCCACTGACCATAATTTTTCTTCATTACTGGATGCATGTATTGAAATGCATCTGGGACACCGCTTTCTACGGGAAAACGTGGAGCATCAGCCATTGAGTACCTCCAAAAACCTTTTAAGTTAGTTCTAAATTACTTATGTTGAGGCCCGCTCGTTTCCGAGCGGGCCTCGCCTAAATACTGCTAAATGTTAACCAGCTTTACGCTTGTTCCACTTCTCAGCTTCTTGATCCCAGTCATCCATTCTTACGTAAGAACTTTGACGGGCTGAGCTGATCATATTTGGATCAACATCGATACCGATACCTTCGAGGAAGTTAACCAGACCGATACGCTCGATCATTTCACCAGTACGTTCATGCTCCAGACCATTTTCTGCCCAGAAGTCGATGATTTCTTCAGCCATCTCGCGGATAGCATCATAATCTTCATCTGTTTCAAGCTTCATGAAAGGAACAACAACGGTACCCATGGTGTCACCAATCTTCAGTGTACGTTTACCACCAATCAGGATAGTAACGCCTTTGTCATCACCAACAGACAGTGCCTTAGTCATTACGTTGATGCAATGCATGCAGCGAACACAGTTACGGTTATCAACGTCGAGTGTATCGTCGTCATTTAATGACAGTGCACTTGTAGGACACATGTTGATAACAGCGTCGTTGACATACTTGCGACCTTTCTCGGCAACGAATGCTTTGACTTTTTCCTGGTCAACTTTCATGTCATCACGCCATGTACCGATAACAGCCATATCAGCACGCTGGATTGAGTTCATGCAGTCATTAGGACAGCCTGAAACCTTGAACTTGAATTTGTATGGCAGGGCAGGACGATGCATGTCGTCGAGGAAGTTGTTAACAAGAATACGGTGAATCTTAACTTCGTTTGCACAAGACTGTTCGCAACGAGCAGCGCCAACACATGACATACCAGTACGAACACATGGGCCGGCACCACCAAGGTCCCAACCGTACTCGTTGATTTCGTCAAAGAAGTGCTGAGTGTTTTCGGTAGTTGTACCGATGAACATAATGTTACCAGTCTGACCATGGAAAGCGATCAGGCCTGAACCGTACTTGTCCCATGAGTTAGACAGCTGACGCAGCATGTCAGTTGTGTAGTGGTTACCGGGTGGTGGCTGAACACGCAGAGTGTGAAATTCTTTCGACTCTGGGAACATTGGTGAGCCGTCGTCGTTCATCAGCTCTGTGAAGCGAGGAATAATACCGCCGCCGTAACCGAATACAGAAACCGTACCACCTTTCCAGTAGCCAAGGCGTGTATTGTAAGAGTGCTCAAGCTGACCAAGTAAATCGACAACCATGTTGCCGAATTTTTCATTCATTGCCAGTCGTTTCAGACCGGTAACAAAACTAGGCCATGGACCACTTTCTAATTCGTCCAGGTTAGGAGTGTTGTGAAAAGCTTTGCTCGATTTCTTTTCGCTTGGCAAGTACGTGCAATGTACTTCAGGATTTTTAGGTTGCTTATCAGCCATTTGTTTATGTCCTCCGGTATGCGCCGTTAGCTGCTCAGTACATACGTGTTCTATGACAATTTATAAACTGTGCGTTTGCGTTAATGTTGACTGTCTTCGTCTTGCTTGAACGTGATGGCTAACACCGCTCAACCGAACCAATCATCACTAACATTAACTGGAGCACAAGTGTACTCAAGTCTACCTTCAGAAAAACCCGTCTTTGGGGATGTATAAAATCTTTTTTACCCCCCCCCAAAAGGGATATAGGGTGGCGAATTTTACACCGGGGTCTCAGGGTAAACAAGTTGTTTTTACCTATACAACAAAAACTTAGCAAAATAGTAAGGTAGTCTATTTTTGCCGGTTATTCACTTTGTCTCTGTGAAATAATGTTAACTACCCCCATTACGGGGTGTTTGCAGACCTGCAAGATTCCTCTACATTTGCATGCGTATTCTGAAGCTATATATACCCTTCACCGCTATATAATATAAGCATGTACTGATACAATAACTGGTTATGTTACACAGGTCACAAGTGAGCGACATGAATGTAGCGTCTGCTAAAGACATTTCTATAGGTCCATTTTCATTAAATGATGAAAATGCCTTTAGTGTGTGGGCAGAGCAAAAGCTGGCTAATTATCCGCTATCCGCTGAATCTTTGGCCATAGCCATTGCGGATCCAGAAAACCTTACCCAGATTGAAATTTCACAGCTGCGTGAATGTTTACAGAAGACGAATATGGTGGTTTATCGCCTGCAGCAATCTGAGCCAATGACAAAGAAACAATTGCGTCTACTCGGTCAACAGCTTGGATTAACGCGTCTTGACCCCAATATGTTAGCTGATGAGGATGGCGTGACCTCACTGGAAGTCGTGCCAGGCAAGTCAGTAAGAGGGTATATTCCCTATACAAACAAACGCTTACAGTGGCATACGGATGGTTATTATAATACCGATGAGCGGCGTATCAGGGCCTTTATTCTACACTGCATTCGTCCAGCCAGGCTCGGTGGTGAGAATTGCCTGCTCGATCCAGAGATAGTCTATCTGTACATGCGTAGAGAGAATCCTGAATATATACAGGCATTTATGGCTGATAATGCAATGACAATACCTGCGAATACCGAATCGGGCAGTGAAACCAGGGCAGTACAAACGGGTCCCGTGTTTGCAGTTATGGCGGATGGATCTTTGCATATGCGCTATACCGCACGTACGCGCAGTATCGAATGGGCACAGGATTCTACAACCCAGGCGGCCTGTGACTGGCTGCAGGATTTCCTCGCCAGTGACATACCTTATATATGTAAATACAAGTTGGCTGCCAATGAGGGTGTGATCACCAATAATGCCCTGCATACACGTACAGAATTTGAACAGGATGAACAACAACAGCACTCTCGTTTGTTGTTCCGCGCTCGCTATTACGATAGTGTGCGCCTTGAAAGTAAATCGGAGGGTAACTAAGTGCTTTATTTAAGTGAAATTCTTCTCCAGAATCACGATATGAATACCTTTGATGAGCTACTTGTCAAAGTCACTGAAAAGGCAAAAACATCCGGCGAGATTCATTTCCATATGGATGTAAAACCGACCTACCCAGATACCCCTGAAGACTGGGAAGACCGGCTTGAGGGTGCCTTTGTAGGCATAAATTCGATTACACGTTAGTAATATATTACTTTAAGATAAAGTCATAACATTATGAAATATATAAAAGATAATTCTGGTGTTTCGGATGCTGACAGTGGTGAAGATGCTGTTTCGGCAACCGCGTTACACAAGGCCCGCATTCAGGAATTACAGAACGATATTCTGTCTTTACCACCTGGACATAACTCCGTCGACAAGGCAGAGCTGCAGATTCAACAGGCCGCTCTAATGGTCGATCTGGAAGAAAACACCGAGGCATTTGCTCTGGCGCGCGAGGCGTTTGATACGTTTCTGGATGCCGAGGCATGGGAAGGCCTGGCACAGTCCTGCAATATCATGTTTATGGCCGATCAGGCGGATTCGCTGGCAGCCCTTGGCCAGGGTATCTGGGTTGCTGTGACTTTCCCGGAAGTGGACCCAGAACTGACAGTGGCTCTGTTGCAGCATGTAGTTGATGAAACACCAGCAGATTCTGATGGTGGTGCCCTGGCAGCAGCGGTTGCACACTATATTGCTGACGGTCGCACAGAAGGTAAACAGCACGACAGTCTGACCTTTTTCACTAATCAACAGCTTGCGTCTGTCGCACGCCGTCATAGTGATGTCGATTCTCAGGAAAAATTTGATTTCTGGTTCCAGAAGATGGAACTGGATGATCCGGAGAAATTTCTGGTACGCATGCGTAATGTCATTGATGTCATGGTGCAGGAAGAATGGTGGATTGACCGTGACGCTATCTGGGATAAACTTGCGACGCACTGAGTATGTACTGGCAGGAAGACGAAAAGAAGCCCGATAATCCCGTCATCCCTGATGACGTGGTAGATATGGTTTACTCCATAACGTGTCGTTCCTTGCCAGTTGACCATGCACATGCGTTATACTCTGCCATCGCTGAACACCTGGCGTGGATTGATGATGAAGAGGGTGCAGGAGTGCATCCCATCCATGTCGCAGAATCAGGCAATGGCTGGCTGAGGCCCGAAAATGCAGATGAATTACTGCATCTGTCGCGTCGCACCAAACTGATGATACGTGTGCCCAGGCAACGTATTGATGAAGCCAAGTCACTGGTCGGTCAGACACTTGATATCGCGGGTAACGAGATGTCGATCGATAAAGTAACGCAGCGCCTGTTGAGTGACCTGGATACATTGTTTGCGCGTTACATGGTGATTAATGAAGGTCTTACCGAGGATGCCTTCATCGAACAGACGATTGCACAGATGCAAGAGCTTGGTGTGACACCAAGAAAAGTCCTGCCAGGTAAAGGACACAAAATTAGGACACCGAAAGGTGAATTGAACACACTCAGTTTAATGCTGGCAGACTTGAAAATGGATGAGTCGCTGGTGTTGCAACAGAAAGGTGTGGGTTCACACCGTTACCTCGGTTGCGGTCTGTTTATTCCGCATAAAGGGATAAAAGAAGTTTACGAGAAAAAGGATTAACCTTTTCTCTTTTTTAGTATCAATCTTAACAATTAAGTTTAATGGGAGATTTATATCATGGCGTACGAAATTGCTGGTAAAACCATTGAAACAGATGCAAATGGTTTCCTGGTAGATGTGAATGACTGGAGTGAAGAAGTGGCAGCTATTATCGCTGCTGAAGAAGGCGTTGAGCTGACTGAAAAGCACTGGGATCTGATTAACTATCTACGTGATGAATTTATTGGTAACGGTGGCAACCAGCCGAACACTCGTAACATTATTAAAGCGATGGGTGATAAGTGGGGTGGTAAACCTGCACAGAAAGATCTCTATGCGTTGTTCCCTAAAGACCCTAGTAAGCAGGGCGGCCGTATTGGTGGATTGCCTGAGTCACGTCGTAAGGGTGGCTACTAAGCAAAACATTGCTATCAATAAATGACGCATGTGAAAAGGCCGTTTTATACGGCCTTTTCAGCGCTTAACTACTACTATGATTGACAATACACCCTACGACATCAAAGAAGTAAAACCGCTGAGTTTTATTTATGAAGTACAGCAGGCATTGCCAGTAGAAGCCTGCGTGCGAATGGTCGATATGTTTGAAGCGAATGCTGATCAACACTACCAGGGGCGTATGGGGCAAGGCGAAGACCTTGAGCAGTCAATCAAACGATCTACGGATTTACGTATCTCGGGTAAAGATGACTGGAAAGAATTTGATGGGCTGTTATTTCAATCCTTATCAAAAGTTCTAGGACAGCTATCGGCAGCTTTTCCATTTTTTTCTGCGAACAAATTTCGCGACATGGGTTATCAGTTGCAACGCACAGTAGAAGGCGAGTTTTATCACTGGCATATTGATGGTGGCCCAGGCGCGTTTAGCCAACGACAGTTAGTGGCTATCTGGTACTTGAATGATGTTGCAGGCCCTGGTGGTGAAACCGAGTTTGCAGTGCAGGATATCAAAGTGAAACCCGAGGCAGGTAAGATGGTGTTGTTCCCGCCTTTCTGGACACATATTCATCGTGGCGTAACCCTCGAAAAAGGCGTGAAATATATTGCGACGACCTGGGTGAATTTTGCCTGATCATACCCTCACATGATCGCAACCTGGTTAATTGTCTTACTCACCATGGTCTGTATGGTGACCTTCACTTTTGAAATTATTTTTGGCCTTGCCGGAACTATCCTGATGTTAATGGTCATGACGTTCTTCATTGATGCCAAGACATTAGTTATCTATTCTGTCCTGCCGCAAATAATGACAGCAAGTATTGGCTTGCTACGTTCCCCTAAAACAGTCGATCTGCGTTTTCTGGCAGGCATGCTGGGGTTTGCTGTTATTGGCTCCGTTTTCGGTCTGAGCCTGTTTTATTATTTCGAGACAAAAGTCTTTCAGTACTTACTGGCTACGGCGATTACGCTATTTGGCCTTTATCTGGTGATCTCACCACACGTAATTCATTTTGGCACCATCACACAACGTGTGCTCGATTTTTTCGGGGGGCTCTCACAGGCATTATTTGGCATTAGTGGCCCAATCGCGATGACACGTCTAATTGGTAGTTTTCAGGATAAACTGGTTATAAGAAATTATGCGCTGGCATTTTTTTTGTCGCTGAATATCTTTCGTGCGGGCGGTTATATTGTTAATGACACATTTACTGACGATATTCTTAGAATGATTGTTATTTCTGCGCCATTTCTATTTGTAACACTTTGGTTTAGCAATCGCCTGCATCACAAGGTTAACGAACGACAGTTTCGACGTGTGGTTTCATGGATTATATTTCTGGGCGGTATTTCCCTGTTTTTTAGCGGTTGAAGCACAGGTATACTATGCTAATGTTTTGCAATTGAATTTTACCGAGTAAACACGATGTCTGATGAGAAATTTCACTTTGCAGCCAGTCTGGAGCAGGTTTCCCCTGGGAATATGTATCGTGCCAGCGTAGAGGGTAAAACGATTCTACTGGCAAATGTTGAAGGCAAGGTCTTTGCCGTTGATGATATGTGTAGTCATGAAGATGCATCGCTTTACCTCGGTGCATTGAAAGGCGAGTGCATCAAGTGCCCACTACACGGCAGTCGCTTTGATCTGAATACAGGCGAACCGCTTGATGATCCGGCTGATGAGCCAATACAAACCTACAAAGTAAAAATAGAAACTGATTCTATTTATGTCTCTATCGCTTAAGACGAGTAACTATTATGAATGATATTGTTCCTTCACAGATGCCACCAGAAAAACTGATGCATTCGATTATCCAGCGCATCGCGACTGGTCCTGAGTTGAGTAAAGATATTTCACAGGAAGAGACCAGCATTGGCCTACAGGCGATTCTGGATGGCAAGATTGACCCAGTGCAGGCCGCTATCTTTTTTATCGCGCTACGCATGAAGCGTGAGACCATGGATGAAAACATGGGCATACTGGATGCACTGCTGGCAAAGACGCAGCAAGTGACTGCCGATGTTGATGAAGTCTTTGCGATTGTCGATCCTTACAACGGTTACAACCGCACATTGCCTCCGGCGCCATTTTTACCTGCATTGCTTGCGGAGTGTGGTGTGCCAACCGTAACGGAAGGCGTTGAAACGCTTGCGCCTAAGTATGGCGTGACGCATAAGCAAATATTACGTGCTGCGGGTGTGCCTGTTGACTTGTCGCCTGAAGATGCTGCAGCAAGATTGTCAGATGAAGACATTGGCTGGGCCTATGTGGATCAAAGTCAGTTCTGTCCATCTGTGCACGAGCTAATTGATTTACGCACGCGCATGGTAAAACGTCAGGTGTTAACTACTGTCGAAGTACTAACAGGCCCCATTCGCGGTAAAAAGAAAACGCATTTCGCTACCGGCTATGTTCACAAGCCTTATCCTCCCGTGTATGCTGCGCTCGCAAGACATAGTGGTTTTGATTCTGCGATACTCATGCGTGGTATAGAAGGCGGTGTGATTCCGTCACTGCGTCAGTTAGGACGGGCGGTGTACTATCATGATAAGGGTGATGAGCAGGAGGTTGAATTCAGTCCTGCTGATTTTGGTATCGAGCAGAGTAATCGTGCGGTGCCGTTGCCTGAGGGTATTGAACAAGTGAATACACTTGAGACCGGAGAAGCTAACGAAGCGAACAGTCTTGCGATGGCAAAAGCGGCTGCTGATGCAGGTATGTCTGCGCTGGCTGGTGAACAGGGGCCTACATTCGATGCATTGATGTACAGCGCTGGTATATACCTGTGGCACTTGCAAAAGTATCCAAGTATTAAAAAGGCCTGTGATGCGGTTCGAGATGTGCTGTTATCAGGTAATGCAGCTGTGCGGATTAAGTAGGTATCGTTAATTGCTAACTGAACTCAACAATGTTTTAACCCAGCCGGAGCTGGATGCAGTGCGTGATATTCTAATCAACGCACCGTTTGTCGATGGCAAACTATCAGCAGGCCAGGTTGCTCAACAGGTCAAGCAGAATGAAGAAGTAAGTCTGCAGGCGAAAGAACTGCAGGCACTGAATAATATTGTCATGGGCAAGCTGGTTGAGCATCCTGTCTATAAGGCAGCTGCGTTACCGATGAAGGTGGCTGCGCCATTTTACGCGCGCTATACAAAAGGTATGTCGTATGGTGATCATGTTGATGATCCTATTATGCAGGCTGAGAGACCTTACCGCTCGGATATATCGATAACTGTTTTTTTGAATGATCCCGCTGACTATGAAGGTGGTGAACTTGCTATCCGTACGTCTTTTGGTGAAACCAAGGTGAAACTGGCTGCAGGCGATGCGGTTATGTATCCATCATCGAGTGTGCATCATGTCAATGAAGTGACTGATGGCATTCGTGTTGTCGCAGTCACCTGGCTGCAAAGCCTGGTGCGTGATCCGGCGCAACGAGAAATTCTCTACGACCTCTATCAACTGCGTGAAAAGATGCTGTCTTCAGATTCTGAATCGGATGACACCAAGCGTCTGGATCGCAGTTACGTCAACCTGGTACGTATGTGGGGCGACGTTTGAAACAGTGTAATCAATTCTACGTGTCAGTCTGAATAAGCTCTGACACACGTTACGCCGTAGTCTGAAAACTAATGTCAAAGTCAGCCGCGAGTATGCGCTGCATGCTTAAGTGGGCTCGACCTCCTTGTCTCGCCCACATCTATGGCGCCTTATTCTTACCTCCCTGTATCACAGCGGCGCAAATGACGCAGCAGCGCATTACCCGCAGCTGACTCTATCGATGTCTGCACTGCACATGAGTGGTCTGTGTATGGCTGGGATCGGCTTCTTTGAAAACGTGCGAGCCAGGGAAAGGTAAAGTACGTTTTCATAGATTCGAGACCAATATGGATGTTGGGCGAGATTAAGCCGAGGGTAGCCATACACATACCACGAAGGTAAGTGTTACTGCTATGTCAGAGCTACTTGAAGATTATATTGCTGTTTATCAGATGGGGCAGTAATTACTACAAATCAGGTCATTTGCTCAGATTTTTTATACCATTCCTGAGCCTTATCCATATCCTGCTCAACGCCCTGACCCTGTTCATACATCATGCCGAGCGTCATGGCAGAACCAGCCATACCTTGTTCAGCCGCTTTCTCAAACCATTTTGCGGCTTCCGCTTCATTTTTTTCTACACATTCACCATGTAGATACATGAAGCCAAGTCCATGTTGTGCGAGACTGTGGCCCTGATCGGCGGCAGCACGCATCCATTTTACGGCAGTTGCTTCGTCTTTCACCAGACCTAGTCCATTCTGAAACATGATTGCCATGCGATGTTGCGCATCAGGGTTGCCGTCTTCAGCATAGCGCCCTAAAAACGTTTTCGCGCGCGAGAATTCTTTTGCTTCAAACGCTGCCATGCCAGTGGCGAGATCCATATCAAGTTCATTATCGCTCATGATCAGATTACCTGTAGAAAGTTGATCTAGTAGTCGCACAGGATAAACGCAGTGGATATGTCTGGCAACCGGTAAAAAGCAGGGTTATTTTGTCAGTTCTACAATTGCATCGAGCAGCATTTTTTCATTCAGAGGGAAGACGAGGGCTTTATCGATGGGGTACTGATCTTCAACTTTTTTGAAGTAAATAGCATCTTCGTTGGCAAGCAGTACGATCATTTTGCTATCCGGGCAATGACCTTGCCGGCAGGCTAGCAGCGATTCCAGATTGCTGACGCGATCGCGAAATTGAGTCTGATGATTGAATTCAGCGACAATAACATTTGGCTTGTCAGATTTTAGCGTTGCGATTGCTTTGCGCATTTTGCGCTCAATCTGTACTGTAATCCCTTCCGCCGCGAGCTCATTGGTAAGCAGGGGATAGCCGCCAAGTTCAACAATATAAAAGACTTTCTTCGTTTCAGACATGACGCGATCATACGTGAATTACGATGCACTGTTAATGGTTAATTGTGCAGCTATTTTGTTAGAATAGGTGTGATGTACACACAGGCTAAATGACACATGATACTTACTATTCAGATCGAAGATAAGCAGCACTTCCTTGATATCCCCGCCGAGATGGTTGTTGATGGCAGCGATTTTTTTGACAAGATAGATGCCGATATGGATAACGGCTGGATGATGAGTCGCGAGTATGTTGAAGATCTCAATGTCACACAGCGTTGCCAGGTTGTTGCCGATCGTATTCTCGGTGCCGTATCACAGGAGAACGATACACTTTGCCATCTGATGGGCGCTTATATTATTTCTCGTTTACCTGACGTTGTGTCCATCGATGTCGATGTGAACGGTGAGATGATGAATACGCGTTTTGAACAGGCAAATAAGCCAGTTGCGGTTATGAAAATGTCTACTGAAGAGGCGCGTGAACGTGCCGAGAAAGAAATATCAAATGTATATAAAGTAGGGCGCGTATTTAAATATTCTCTCCATGACCCTGTTTCTGATAAATGGATTGAGTATCCTGCCTTCGATAACAAGGACGCAGCAGAGCAGCAAAGAGCAGAGTTGATTGAAGCAAAAATTGTGGAATGGAGTCAGTATGGCCTGCGAGATTTTTCAGGATAAAATATCCTGGTAATGCGCGGTGATTTTTTTCTCCAATGCCTCGGACAGATCTTTGTAATACGCTAATAGTTGCTCCCCTTCGGCCAACCATTTTTTAGCGCCATATTGAATGGTTTCTTCTAATGCAGTTTTATCCTGGTTTTGAATCATTGCGTCATACGCCTGACGTAATTCTGGAAACAGTGTCTTGCGTATGCCCGAGTAATCTGCAAAGTAAAGATGAATCTCGTGGTTGTCAGCATTCTTGAGTAGTTTGGGTAAGGTGACATGCATGTCAGCAATTAGATCTCTCACTGCACGCGCGATAAATTCGGCCTTGCTGCCAGCGACGGAATGCACGAAGGCCGCCCATTCTTTACCAAGAAGTTCCTCGGCTGCCAGTTCGCCTCTCTCATGCAATAACATAATGTGAGACTGGGCGTCAGTAAGTTTGTCTAAGGTACTCTCAATTTCGACGTGATTATTAAAATTGGACAGGACTTTCTTTAGTGGTGTGTCGGGCTGTTTTCGCCATTGCCATTCTTCAATTTTTTCCCACACAAAACGTCTAACTGATTCTTTACGTATGAAAACATTATTCTCTAAAGACATAGCAGGCGGGGCGACCAGATCGCGCGCATACTCACAGGATGAAATGTACACAGCGCTATCACCAAAGTCTTTGCGTTCGAGCAGGTGACCAAGGAAAAAATGTGGTTTGCCGAATACGCCATAACCGGCACTATAGACAAGTTGGTAAGGCATGAGTGCCTGATTTATCGGGACACTATCAAAGGGATCATAACTGGCGTCATTAATCATGACGGGTTCGAATTTTTCTTCTTCGATATCATTCCAGGACTGTTCGCGCTCGACCAGCCAGTTTCCGATAGCTTCTTTGTTGAGTGTGCCTGAAAGCGGAATCTGATTTTCCCAGCGATAGTACTCGCGCATTTTAAGCAGAAACGTGCACATAGAGTAATTGCCGGCATAAATCGCGTCGGAAACATGGCAATTACGCTGGATGGTTTCAGCAAGCTGACCAATATTGACCGTCATATTTATAACTTTAGCACTAAATCTGACATGGTATTCATGAATTGGAGGAATTTTGTTGTAAAATAGCCGGAAAGATCACGTGAGAATCATCATGGCACTACGTATGAAAACCCGCTGGCATCGCTCCAGGCGCAGCCGTAAAAATATGGAAGGTTCCAGTCAACCGAAATCGCTGGAAGACCTTGCCGGTGTTATGGGCTTTAATTTGTGGAAAGTGGCGAAAGAAGTCTTCACGCATATGGAGAAAGAAGGTTTTCACTTCAATGAAGATAAACAGGTCGTACAGATCTTAACGGAGCTCATTGCTTTTTTAATTCAGGTGATAGATCGCATGCTTTATCAGAAAGTCGATGATGAAGATCGTGCCAAGTTTATTATTGCGCTAGCCAAGCATCTGGCGAAAACGGTGGAATCAAATCAATTTGATATCCATGGTGAAGGTGATTACATCACACCATTTATCGAGACAATGAATGCGCGCTTTGGCGAATATGCGGAATGTGGGTATAACGATGATGGACCGGGTTATGAGTTCAAACGTTGTCTTGCCAGTCATATCTCTGATGCGATGGCATCATCTGATAACAAATGGGTAGTCGAACATGTGATGGAAATTGAGGTGCCCAAAGCCACTAAAACAATTCAACGACTTGTGCGCGAGATTATGGGGATTAAAAAGAAAAAACCTGGGGCTAAGACTTAGCCATCATAATTAGGAATACAATAAATAACACTACACCTAGCAAAGGAAAAAGCACACCTTTCCAGTCATCCGCAGTACCTTTTGGTGCATCTTTTGCCTCTTTACGCATACGTGGGTAAAGAAAGAGTATTAATCCACCCAGAATAATTGCGGATAGTATTTTTTCCCAGTCCATAGATAACTTCTTTAAGTCAATAAATTGAATAAAACAAAGCCCCATCGAGTGGGGCTTTGTAAACGCAGTAAGGCATGCTCTTATCTAATCTTCACCAGCAAATGCGCCCAACAAGTGTAAAAGGTGTGTAAATAGCATGTATATGTTTATGTATAAACTAACAGTAGCCATGATGTAGTTTGTTTCACCGCCATTAACCATACGGCTAGTGTCATAGAGAATGAAGCCACTCATCAGCAGGACTACCACAGCGGAGATAGCTAGCTGTAGTCCCGGAATATTTACAAACATGCTTAAAATGACTGCGCCAAGCATGACCATTATTCCTGTCAACAGGAATCCACCCATGAAACTAAAATCTTTGCGAGTTGTTAGTGCATAGCCAGACAGACTGAGAAAGATGATACCTGTGCCTCCCATTGCTGTCATGACGAGCTGATCACCATTTGCAAAGGTGTTGAGGTATAGATTAATTATTGGACCTAATGTAAGCCCCATGAATCCAGTGAAAGCAAAAACACTCACAAGACCCCATACGCTATTACGTAATTTGGCAGTTAAGAATAGTAAACCAATATAGCCTACTAGAGTCACCAAAAAGCCAAGAGGTGGAACATTCATGACCATAGCAACACCAGCTATACCAGCACTGAATAATAGTGTCATTGATAGCAGGATATAGGTGTTTTTAATCAGCTTGTTGGTAGAGAGAATCTGCGATTCACTACGTGCAACAGCATTACCAAATTGGTTCATTAAAGATCTCCTAGTGTTTTAACTTGTCTTATATATATGATGATTGGACTCAAGTATCAAGGACTATGTTCCCTGTATTTTTTAATATTTTATCACTTTCAGTCGTGATTAAGGTGACATTCTCGTGTACACTAGCCAGCGCATTTTGGGGTGGCTAAAAACGGTTATAGTCGACTGCCTAAAATTGCATTATTTCTATTAAAAACAATGATATAGAAATTCAGGAGAGCTGGCTGAGTGGTCGAAAGCGGCGGTCTTGAAAACCGTTGAGGGTTATACCTCCGGGGGTTCGAATCCCTCGCTCTCCGCCATTTCTTTATCGACGGACCTTTCAGGTCCATTTTTAATGCTCCGAGCGAGGAACCTCTTCTCACAGAACACTGCGTGTTCATGGTGAGCACCATATGCCCTTAGCTGCAGGGCACCTGCCATTTCGCTATAGCCAATAAAAGTACCATAGATGATCTGATATCAGATTGTTTTCATTGGTTATTTGATTTTTACCGTATGTCTGTCATTCTGTTTTTGTAGGTAAAGTACTGATATTTTTGCTTATTTTGTAAGAAAAAGCTTACATCTTTGTCATATTTGTCCTACACTTTACGCATAAATCGCTGTATCAACAGACTTAATAACTAACCAGAATAACAGGGAGAGAGGACCGTGATACGGGTACTCCTGGTAGATGATCATGAGCTGGTCAGAACAGGTATCAGTCGTCTGCTGAACGATGCCGACGATATTGAAGTGGTGGCTGAAGCCGATACGGGTGAGAAGGCCATTCAACTGGTGCGCGAGAATACTCCCGATGTTGTGCTGATGGATGTCAATATGCCGGGTATTGGCGGCCTTGAGGCCACCACCAAGCTACTCAAAGTGCATCCCGAACTGAAGGTCATTATCGTCACAGTTCATATTGAAGAACCGTTCCCTACACGCATGCTGAAAGCCGGTGCCATGGGTTACTTGACCAAGGGCTGTGCCATTGATGAAATCATCAAGGCCATTCGTACAGTCAATAATGGTAAGCGCTATGTTGCTTCTGATGTTGCACAGGAGCTGGCTATGTCAATGCTTCCCGGTGGCGATAAGTCTCCGTTTGATTCTTTATCTCAACGTGAATTACAGGTCATGTTGATGGTGACACAAGGCGACAAGATTCAGGCCATTGCCGATCAATTACATCTCAGTGCCAAGACCGTCAGTACCTACCGTTATCGCCTGTTTGAAAAGCTGGGGGTTAACAGTGATGTTGAGCTGACACATCTGGCAATACGCCATGGCATGCTTGAGAGTCAGTCTGAAAACAACAACTCCTGATTCTGCTGAATGAAATATATCAGTTGTCGTAGTTACAATCCCATTTGATAAATAGCAAAATAAGCTTCAATCAATTCTGATACCGCATTAAACATCAGCTAACAGCCCGGAATGTCGCTATCTTCGGCTTAATCTCGCCCAACCTCCATGTTGGGCTCGAATCTATGCAAACGCGCTTTAGCCTTCCTTGGCTCGCGCGTTTTCAAAGACGCTGATCACAGCTACACCCCGGACAGTCAGCTGCGAGTGATTCACTGCAGCGTCATTGGCACCGACGCGATACATGGATGTAAGAGCAAGGTGCCATTGATGTGGGTGAGAGGGAAGTCGAGCTCACTTAAGCATGCAGTGCATACTCGTGGCTGGCTTTGACGGATAGTTCGCTGACATTATTTTGCACTGCTCATAGTAAAGACAAATAGATACAACATTTCATGGCGGAAATTACTCGAATTATTTTTGCAGCCTCAATTTTTCCTGAAAACGTTTTAGTACAATACGCTCGCCATTTCGGTAGCGAATATTATTGGCGACTTCGGTGGGTAGCGTTGCAAGCAGATCAAGTTGTTGTGCCATAATTGAATCAGCCTGTAGCCAGCGTTCTGGCGAATAGGTATCCAGTCCCAGCATAAAGCGATCTGAATGATCGATTAGCAGTTGTTTCCAGTCTTTTAAAAATCCTTTTTCTTTAGTGTAAATATCTCTACGCACCGATAAATCTGCCCACAGATTCGGGTATTGCTCTAACATAGGACGAACAACTTTTGGATCATCAAATCCGGCATGCGCCCAGATAATCTCCAGTTCAGGATCATGCTGAAACAATAGACGTACGGCCTCAGGATCACTGTGCACCTGTAGCATCAGTTTATGTTTACGTGCCAGTTGGACGATCTTTTTAATGACCGGTGCATTGGCATCTCCGCCATAAATATGAAACTCGCCAATAGCAACATAAGTGTGTTTTCTGAGCCTTTCCTCGATGTAGGTAATGACGCTGTCATCATCCATCCAGAAATCATGATTGCCACGTTTCAGGTAGGGGCTGAGTGAAGGAATGACGAGCTGAGGAGCACGACGATATAATGTTTGTGTGCCTTTATCGCTGGCGCTCGATACAAGCGCATTGGTGATGCCAAGAACTTTGAGTTTGTTTATTGCCTCATCTGGAGAAATACTGTCCCACACATCGTGCATGTAGTGAGTGTGGGCATCGAAGATTGGTGTGTCATCAGCATGTGCGCTGAGTGATAACAGACTTGCACACAGCAGAGCAAATAAGCTGCGCATGAAACAATTAGCTGGTCTTTGCAGAAAGATCAGTTATAAATTTCTCATAGATGGTGGTTAATCCATTACTCAGGCTTTTGGCGACATTATGTATATTTGCGTCAGCGGCAGTAATTGTCTCAGCATACTCTTTTACTAATAGCGGTGTTCTGGCGCGTGGTTTGCGCACCTGCAATTCCAGTTTGACTTTAGAACGCGTGGTATTGCCGTCGTTAAATTGCTCAAACTCGATAATCTTGCCCGAGATAATATAGTCACTTTGAATGCCGGGTTGATCAGAAACAACCAGTGGCGCTGCACTGACACTGCGTAGATATGAGATCAAATGATTCTGTACCAGTTGCGAAGGGGCATCGAGCCAGTGGTGATAATGATACTGTTTAAGTTGTAAAGGTTGTTTGCTATCACTATAGATAATTGCTCTACCATTATGCAGACCATCTGCCTGAAAACGTTGTACGGCAACATTACCATTAAACACAGGTTTGGCCTGTCCCTGTGAAGGTGCCCCCAGTCTGAAAAACTTGTCTTCTGGAACGGGAGCAGATGATCCACATCCAAGTATGCTCAAGGTGCTAACAAACAAGAGTGGTATGGCAATTTTATTTATCATAGAAGTACCCTGTTATTTGGTGACGCGGTCTTTCGGCGGCTTGCTGCCAAGCAAGAGGCCTGGGTTTTCCCGTATCTGGCGAGTGAACTCGCTCATGTTGCGACTGGTAATATCAAGATTATAGGTGATTGAATTAATGTTGTCGGAAATCACCTGCATTGAAGCATTGAGGTTCTTGATAGCCTTACGCAGATCTTTTCGGTTTTCACCGACAACTTCATCCGTGTTTTCGACCAGTTTGCCAATGGTGTTGAGCGTGAGATTTATTTCCGTTGTGAGTGTTGAAAGATCTTTTGAGGCATCATTCATATTCACCAGGAAATCATCGATACGTTGCTGATTACGGGTGCTGAGTATATTTTGGATGCGATCGGCGCTGGCATTCATTTTGTCTGTGAAGGTTTTCACGTCACCAAGTATATTGGTCACGTTACCCAATATGTCGGCCATACCGTTTTCTTTGGTTAGCACATTGGTGATCTTGCGCATGTCGCCTATGAGTAATTTTATATCGCCAGCTGCGCTATTCATCGAAGCGAATACATTGCTGCCTTCCTGCCCTGTAATGGTATCGCCTGGTTTGTGGCTTGTTTTGCTTTCACCTTCAATGATATTAATGGCAACATCAGACAATAGGCCAGAAGAGACCATTCTCGCTATGCTGTCGTTGGGGATTTTCCAGTCCTCTATCACGCTAAGCGTGACCTGGTAACGTGTAGCACCCGGTTTTTGAATTGGTGTTATCTCTTCGACCTGACCAATTAAATAACCTTCATAAGAAACATTGGAGCCATATTTTAGCCCGGAGATATTATCGTAAAACACAGTATAGCTTTCTGTATCGCCGCTTTTACCAGTTAGCAGAATGATGACAGTAACAAAAGCCGTAACCATGGTGATAACAAACAGGCCTACAGCAAAATAATTGATATGTTCATGTTTCATAACAATGGGTCTCTATGAGGTTTCTGCAGTCAGGCGACGAATGTAGGCCTCTGCATCGATATTCGTTTCACGTGCTTTTCTGTTTAAAAGATTTTGTATACGTTCATTGTCGCAATTGCGTATTTCATCAACGCTGCCAATCATCAATATTTTGCCCTGATCCAGTACAGTGATGCGATCAGCAATGCGAAAGGTGCTGTCGAGTTCATGTGTGACAACAACAATACTGGTATTCATCGCTTTGCGAATTCTTAAGATTAATTCATCCAGCTCGACAGAGGCAACGGGATCAAGCCCCGCTGAGGGTTCATCAAAAAATAGTAACTTGGGGTCCATGACAATCGCACGGGCGAGGGCAGCACGTTTGATCATGCCGCCAGATAATTGCGCCGGCATCAGGTTTTCAAAACCGGCAAGATTCACGACCTCAAGTTTCATGCGACTCATGATGCGCATGGTGTTTTCGTCAAGGTTAGTGTGCTCGCGTAAAGGCAGGCAGACGTTATCACCAATGTTCATGGAATTAAATAGAGCGCCACCCTGAAAAGATACGCCCATCTGTTTACGCAGTTCCTGCACTTCTTTCGCTGAGAGTTTAGTGATGTCATGCCCGAGTAATTTGATACTACCGCTTGTGGGTTGATGCAAGCCGAGTAGATAACGCAGCAGGGTGCTTTTGCCTGAACCACTGCCACCCATAATGACCATGATCTCGCCGGCATTCACTGTCATGTCGACGCCATCGAGTATCTTGCGCGTACCATAGTGCGTCACCAGCTCGGAGACTTCGATTACAGGTTGTTCAGCAGAGTCATTCATCGTTAATGAGTCAGGATAAACGTAAAAATCATGTCGGCAATAATAATATAGGTGATCGACAACACCACGGAGCGCGTTGTGGCCTTACCAACACCTTCTGCTCCGGCAGTCACCGAAAAACCATTACTAAAACTAACTAGTACAATAATGACGGCAAACACCAGGCTCTTCCAGATACCCTGCATGACATCGTCGACAGTGAGTATCTCAAGGCTGCGATCGGCATAGGCCGTTAGACTGAGGCCAAGCTCCAGGTTGCTATAGATGGCACCCCCTAGCAAAGCAACAAGGTCGCCAAAAAAAGTCAGCGTGGGCAACATGATCATCATCGCCACCAGGGCGGGCGTGACCAGGTAGCGCACCGGGCTGACACCAATGACTCTGAGTGCATCGATTTCCTGTGAGATGGTCATGGTACCAATACGTGCAGCAAGCGCAGAACCTGAACGACCGGCGACAAGGATGCCAATGATCAAAGGAGAAAATTCGCGTGTTACCGAGAGCGCGATACCCAGAACCACCTGAGATTCAGCGCCAAAGGTTTTTAACGTGGCAATGCCCTGTATCGCCAGCATGATGCCAATAACAAACGACAGTACAAACACGATCGGTATCGCAGCAATACCGATTTGCATCATTTGTGCAAACAGTGAATCGACTTTGACAGCCTGATTACGACGATAGCCAAAAACTAGCCAGTAGAAACTTTCTAAAAAGAGTGTAATGGAGTAGCCGAACTCGACGATGCCATTTACAGTGGTACGCCCAAGTTTTTCCGTAAATTGCCGGATTGCACTAGCCAGCGTTGCCACCCTGTACGACTGATTCTATAGAATCATGGATGGGGAAGACCTTGTCCAGATGAGCAAGTTGCAACACATTAATGGCATTTTCACTGACATTGACCAGACCAAACTGCAGATTCTTTGATTTGGATATCTGGTAGCCTTCAACCAGACTCGCAACACCTGAGCTATCGATGTAAACCACCGCCGACATTTCGATCAGTAGATGCTTGTCGCGATCGAGGCATTTGAGGATCACTTCACGCGCATGCGGTGAGCTATACAGGTCCACATCACCATTTAGGTGAACGACCAAATAGTCTCCCTGTTCCTCAATTTCGTAGTTCACATCTGCGCCTGATTTTGCCATTATATTTTTATTCTCATTATCAATAAGTTACCCACACCTGAGTCGGGTACTGTAAATGTAATCTCATCCATAAGTTCATTGATGAAATGCGTCCCGAGTCCACCAGGCCGGATATCGTCCAGTGCGCGAGGTTTCACGTTACTGGCATCGATGGTTTCCGCAAAATCGGTCAGTTTAAAGACCAGATTAGGCTGATTATTGATGATTTCGAGAATAATTTCACCTTCTGAATCATCATTATAGGCGTGCTGGATGATATTCATACATGCTTCGTTAACAGCAATGACAATCTTGTCCGCCAGGCTCACATCACCGCCACACAGAATGATGGCTTCTTTAACAACGCAGCGCATCAGCTTCAGATATTTCGGGTTGGCATGAAAGCGCAATTCAGCCACATGCTCCGCTGAGATGGTAGGCATTATGAACTCGCCTCAATAATCATTAGTGTCAGATCGTCGGTAAGTGTCCAGCTGTCTTTATTGAGTTGCTCGATGATCTTTGTAATACGGTCTTTGGGTGAAATATCATTATATTTATCAATAATCTGCATAAGACCAGAGACTTCCAGTTGATGCTCATCAGCTGCGCGGGCCTCACTCAGACCATCAGTAAATATGTACATGGATGCGCCATTGAGTGCGAGAGATTCCGCAGCAAAGGCCATGTTCGGCATGATACCAAGTGGCGGCGAGCTGGCGTGTTTTTCTTCATAACTGCCATCTTTGTGTCGAATCAACGGTGGCTGATGTCCGGCATTAGCGAACAGTACGGAATCTGTTTTCGGGTCATAAATACCACCCACCATGGTGACAAACATGCCGCGAGTGGCATTTTCATAGACCTCATCATTAATAATGGCCAGTAATTTATCAGGTTCAGTGATGGTTTTGCCGAGGCAATGGAACAGGCTACTGGTCTTGGCCATTAGCATGGCGGCATTCATGCCTTTGCCAGATACGTCGGCCAGATTAAACACAATACGCCCGTCAGGTAAGGTGAAGTGATCAAAGAAATCACCCGATAATTCCCGCATGGGAATATTTATACCGTTCACTGGCGCATCGTCTAACGCCAGATCAGGAAGCAGATTGGCCTGAATTTCACGTGCCAGGGCCAGTTCATGCTGAATACGCTCTTCTTCTATTAGCGAAGCAGCCATAGCGGCATTGTTGATGGCCATCGCTGCTGCTGCGGCCAATGCCGTTAATGTTGGGGCATCACTTTCTTCAAACAGGCCATCATCTGTACATTTATTGATCAGTTCAATGGCACCAAGGCGCTTATCCTGTACGCTGAGTGGCGCGCAGAGTATCGAGTGTGTGCTAAAACCGGTTTTTTCGTCGATATTTTCGGCAAAATGACTGTCTTTTTTAACATCAAGTACCATTTGCACCTGATTGTCCTGAACTGACTTACCAACAATACCTTTTGAGGAAGGCAGGGTTAAACCGGTGATATCGGTGGGCCCAGCACAGGCACGACAGGTGAGTTCAGTGGCGTCATCGTTGAGTAGAAAGATTGAAGCAGCCTCGGCGTTGAGGCTATGCATAATTTCTTCCAGGGCCGTGTTGAGCGTCTTATTGATATCCAGTGAAGTCGCAAACTTCTGACTGATCTCGGCGAGTAGCGTCAGATGATTGTCCAGATGCTCTCCGGACTCTGATTTTTCAATGAGTTGCTTAACGTTGGTTTCTGTCATGTCAGTCATGTTGCAGGATATTCTCGACGTACATCCAGATATCGTTATATCATTCCTTATTAGATGGGGCTATGGTTTCACCCAAAATAAAAAGCGCCAACAAGGCATAGACGTACCTGGACTGGTTGTAGATATCAAATGAGTGACAAAAAAGTACTGGCACCGGAATTCCCCGCATCGCTGGAATGGCTGAATGTGGATGCGCCGGTCAAATTGACAGAGCAGCGCGGCAAGATCGTGATTTTGCATTTCTGGTGCTATAGCAATACCCATTGTTTTGATAACCTCGCTGAACTTGAAGAACTGGCTAGTAAGTATCGTGAAGATCTGACTGTTATCGGGATTTTTTCTCCGTTGTTCTCGAGTGAAAAATCTTTTGAGAACGCGCAAAAATCAATTCAACGTTTTCAGCTACGCCATGCCTGTCTATTCGATCCTGAACTTAAAATGATGAAGCGCTTTGGTATCCCTAGTACACCCGCGATTGTGTATATCAATGATTGCGGTGAGATCCTCGGTATGTTGAAGGGCAGTGGTCGTCGTCGCCAGTTGGAGAAACTTATTCAGAACTCCATACAGGAAATGCCTGACATCGCAACGCACATACCGGAACCGGTGCATGTCAAACAGTTTTCAGACTTTGGTCGTTCGCTGAGTTTTCCGGGGAATGTGCTGGCAACCAATGACCGACTGTTTATTAGTGATAGTGGTCACCATCGCATTATTGAAGTAATGCTGAGCGGACGTATCTTGCGTGTGTATGGCACAGGTTCGCCCGGCTATATGGATGCTGTTGGTGAAGAAGCAGGCTTTAATAATCCACAGGGCCTGGCGTATAGTGATGACAAGCTTTATGTCGCTGACATGGGTAATCACTGCATTCGTGTTATTGATATTGTCTCTTCTGAAGTGACGACGATTGCGGGTACTGGTAAAGCCGGTAAAGCGATTGTTGATTCTACCGATGATCCGCTGAAGGTGGATCTCAACGCGCCAAATGGTATCCGTTATGAAAATGGCATGTTGTTTATCGCCATGCAAGGCCTGAATCAGATCTGGCAGTTTAACCTGGGCCTGAAAATGATGCGCACGGTTGCTGGCACAGGTGTTGAAGGGCATCTTGATGGTGATGCGCGTGAGGCATGTCTCGCACAGACCTCGGCGGTGGCAGTGGGGCGTTTGCTTGAGCCCGAACTGTTTTTTGTTGATGCAGTAGGTTCAAGCCTTAGAACCTTGCGTCTCAGGGATATGCGCATTAAGACCCTGTTTGGTTTTAAGCCGAAGAATTTTGGTTTTGCCGATGGCGACAAACACTCTGCCAGGCTGCAATACCCAATGGATGTTATTTACGATAAGCAGCATTTTGCCCTGTGGATTGCAGATACCTTCAATAACAAAATTCGTCATGTCGATCTACATACGCTGATGATGACTACCGCCAAGATAGATTACGAATTCAATGAACCTTCCAGTATCAGTATGGCGAATAATAGCCTGTGGATTGCTAACACCAATGAGCATGAGGTTGTCAAAGTCGACATGGTAACCGGTGATGTGACCAAACTCGATATATTCAGTGTTGAATATAGCTGACCATGCCAAAGTCTTTTTCTGTTAAATGCACGCGCTGTCAGCGACTCGCTGACTTCCTCAAAGGTGTGCGTAAAGAATATCCTGAGTACCATGGTCGACCTGTCGAAGCCTTTGGCTGCGAGGATCCAAAGTTACTCATCGTTGGTCTGGCACCAGGCATGCACGGTGCCAATGCTACTGGTAGACCTTTTACCGGTGATTATGCGGGTATATTGCTGTATGAGACCATGCATGAATTTGGCTTTAGTAATCAGTCTGAGTCTACTCACCGTGGCGATGGCCTTGAGTTGATTGATTGTCGCATCACCAATGCGGTCAAATGCCTGCCACCGCAGAACAAGCCGACCACTGATGAAGTTAATACCTGTAATGAATTCTTACGCCAGGAGTTGGATGCGCTTTCTCCTGGCGCAGTGATTCTCACTCTCGGTGGGATTGCTCATAAAGCGGTGCTGAAAGCGCTGGGCTTAAAAGCTAGTGCGTTTCCTTTTAAACATGCGGCCAGTTACCCGCTTGATGGCGAGCATACCTTACTTAGCTCATACCATTGCAGTCGTTATAATACCCAGACACGTCGCTTAACAGCGGATATGTTCAAAGACGTCTTTTCCAGGGCTAAGCAGTTGATTGCCACCTAAGCGGATCTTGCATGTCAGATAAATCGATACAGCCAGAATTCGATCAGACGTCGTTCCTGGCAACCCTGACAAACAGGCCGGGGGTGTATCGCATGTTTGATGCGGATGGCACCGTGCTTTATGTTGGCAAGGCACGAAATCTGAAAAAGCGCGTATCGAGTTATTTTCGCAAGACAGGTCTGCCGGTAAAGTCGCAGCATTTAATGCAGGCGATGCATTCAATAGAAGTCACCATTACGCATAACGAGAAAGAGGCATTCATCCTTGAGAATAATCT